>Ga0073906_1002439_pt1 | contig 24454 bp, 43 predicted proteins | sample Inofromicrocosms_FD_65485 | JGI IMG/M metagenome (GOLD analysis project Ga0073906, IMG submission 65485) | Mouse cecum microbial communities from Vienna, Austria - Inoculum for glucosamine and mucus D2O microcosms | ecosystem: Host-associated > Mammals > Digestive system > Large intestine >...
AAAATACAATTCAAGACGCGCTGGAATTGATGGCGCGTTACCATATTTCCGGTGTGCCGGTAACGGTGCAGGGCCGGCTGGTGGGCATTTTGACCAACCGGGATCTGCGCTTTGAGGAGGATTTCACCCGCCCGATCAAGGAGGTTATGACCACGGAAAACCTGGTGACGGCGCCGGCGGGCACTTCTATTGATGAAGCTCGTAATATATTGAAGCAACACCGGATTGAAAAGCTGCCGATTGTGGACAAGGATTACAACCTTAAAGGTTTGGTGACCATTAAGGATATTCAGAAGATGGTAAAATATCCCAATTCCTGCAAGGACGCTAACGGCCGCCTGCGGGTGGCGGCTGCCATTGGCGTGGGCAACGGCACGTTTGAGCGGGCCCAGGCTTTGATTGAGGCTGGTGTGGACGCGCTGGTTATTGATACTGCTCATGGTCATTCCTTGGGTGTCATCAGCCAGGTGGCCAAAATTCGCGAGGCCTTTCCGCAGGTGGATATTGTGGCCGGCAACGTGGCCACTGGCGAGGCCACGGAGGCCCTAATTAAGGCTGGTGTGGACGGCGTTAAGGTTGGCATTGGCCCCGGTTCAATTTGTACCACGCGTGTGATTGCCGGCATTGGCGTGCCGCAGCTGACTGCAATTATGGATTCTGCCGAGGTGGCCGCAAAATATGACGTGCCGATTATTGGCGACGGTGGTATTAAATATTCCGGCGATATTGTGAAGGCGCTGGCGGCTGGCAGCAGCTGTGTGATGATGGGCAGCCTGTTGGCCGGTACCGAGGAAAGCCCCGGCGAGGTGGAAATTTACCAGGGGCGTAGCTTCAAAGTGTATCGCGGTATGGGTTCCTTGGCGGCGATGAAGCAGGGCTCCAAAGACCGTTACTTCCAGGAGAACGCCAGCAAGCTGGTGCCGGAGGGCATTGAGGGCCGCGTTCCCTACAAAGGCACGGTGGCTGATACTATTTACCAGATGTTGGGCGGCGTGCGCGCTGGTATGGGCTACTGCGGGGCGGAAAATTTGCCTGCCTTGCGGGAAAAGGCGCAATTTGTGAAAATCACTGCGGCCGGTTTGCTGGAGAGCCATCCGCATGATGTGCAGATTACTAAGGAAGCTCCAAACTACCATATTTAATAGAGAGGTGATTTTGTGAACACAGGTATAGTTGGTGGCGCCGATGGGCCTACAGTGATTTTTGTGACCGGTTCATTGTCTGGCAGTTTGCTGCTGCTGGGCGGCGGTTTGTTGTTGCTGGCATTGGTTGGCGGATTGCTGTTTTCTGTGGCCAAGCGGCACAACGATTGAGCTGGGAGGGAGCTAATTGTGATTGCGACGATTGTTCTCTGGTTACCTTGTGTTGGGTTGGGCCTGGCTCTGCTGATTGGCAGCGTGGTATATGCGGTTATGAAGCATAAAGATGATTGAAATGAAAAATATAACATAGTCTCCTCAGATTATTTTTCTGAGGAGACTATGTTAGTTTGTATAATTGTGCTTGTCCATTCCAAAATTGCCTCGGCATTTTTTATAGCCTCCTGGGCGTGTTTTTCCGTCAAAAACAATTCGTTAGGGTAACGAATTGCCACTCCATAAGGCGTTAAGGCGTCGGCATAATTTCATTTCTTGCGTCATATAACAGAACTCCCTTTTGATAAACTTCATTTTCCACTGACGGCAAATTTTTTTTGGTTTCAAAATGGCTTTTGTTGGCGAGGATAATGTCTACCGGTCGCTTCTTTACCGTTAGAATGGCTTTGTAAGCTTTGGTTGTTTCCGCAGCTAAATCTGAAACCTCATCGGAAACAATAATATAAAAATCCAAATCGCTGTCGGCGGTGTAGGTTTGATTGGCGTAGGAACCAAACAGATAAATCTGAACCGGCAGCATTTGTTTTACAAAACATTGTTTGAGTTCCTCAATTTCGCGTATTGGCATTTCATTGCCTCCTTACTCCTTATATAATAAGTATAGCATTAACTGATTGAAAAACCAATAAAATTTTTTGCAAAAAATTGAAAAAAATTCTTAAAAGGGCTTGCAATAGGGTGGTAATTTGTGTTATGATAATAAACGGTTTGGTTTGCCTGCAAGCTTGCTTGCGCGTAAATCAGGCCGGCAACAAGCGATGAAGCGAGAGGTTGCTTTGGCCGGCTTTGCCTGCCGGTTAAGGGTTTTCCCGCTGAGCCAGTTCGTAAAGAATACGAGCGAAAAGGAGGTAAAAAAATGTCGCAACAAAAAATCCGTATCCGTCTGAAAGCTTATGACCACAAGCTGTTGGATGTGTCTGCTGTTCAGATTGTGGATACCGCTAAGAGGACAGGCGCAAGGGTTTCTGGGCCGATTCCGCTGCCCACTGAAAAGAGTGTGTACACCATTCTGCGCTCTCCTCACGTCAACAAGGACTCTCGTGAGCAGTTTGAAATGCGCACGCACAAGCGCTTGATTGACATCCTGGAGCCGACTCCTAAAACCGTCGATTCCTTGATGCATTTGGATTTGCCAGCTGGCATTGAAATTGACATCAAGCTGTAAATGAGGCTTTGAGTGGCTTTTGCTTAGTTTGAAGATGGGCCGAAAGCAAAACGAGGCTAAAAAGTGTGGATAAAAAAGAAACACACGGATTAGTGGTTTTGGCAAAAGGCCAAAATAAGGCGTTTCAAGCTGAGCTTCGAGCAATGCGGCTTTGGCATGGCCGTAACTCGGATTTTTAATTTTGGAGGTGTTAAAATGCCAAAAATGTTGATTGGTAAAAAGGTGGCAATGAGCCAGATTTTTACTGAAGATGGAAAACTGATTCCCGTAACGGTCATTGAGGCCGGCCCCTGCGTGGTATCTCAGATTAAAACCGCCGCCAACGACGGCTATGAGGCTGTGCAGTTGGGCTTTTGTGCTTTGAAAAAAGGCACCAAGCCGCAGATTGGCCATTTTGCCAAAAGCGGTATCACTCCGCTGCGCTACCTGAGAGAGATGCGCGTGGCTGACGCTTCGGCTTATCAGACCGGTCAGGAATTGAAAGTTGATATATTCGCTGCCGGCGAAAAGGTGGATGTGGAAGGCACATCCAAGGGCAAAGGCTTTGCCGGAACCATTAAAAGATGGCATTTCCATCAGGGGCCGATGAGCCACGGCAGCAAAAACCATCGTCGTCCGGCGTCTTCCGGCGCCAAGGGCCCTGCCCGTACCTTTAAGGGCAAGCATTCTCCGGGCCAGATGGGCGGCAATCGCGTGACCGTGCAAAATCTGGAAATTGTTCGTGTGGACGTTGAGAGAAACCTGCTTTTGGTGAAGGGCGCTGTGCCCGGCCCCAAGAAAGGTTTGGTTTATGTTAAGTCCGCCGTTAAATCTGCCGCACAAGAGTAGGCAAGAGAGGAGGGCAAAAAGATGACAAGTGTTCAAGTTTATAATATGGACGGCAGCGCAGTGGAAACGCTGGAGTTGAACTCCGCTGTGTTTGACCGTGAAGTTAATGCAGGCCTGATGCACCAGGCGGTTGTGCTGTATCTGGCCAGCCGCAGACAGGGCACCCAAAAGGCCAAAACCAGAAGCGAAGTTTCTGGCGGCGGCAAAAAGCCCTGGCGTCAAAAGGGCACCGGCCATGCTCGTTCTGGTAGCAGCCGCAGCCCCATCTGGCGCACCGGCGGCGTGGTTTTTGCACCCACGCCTCGCAGCTACGGCTTTAAGATGCCCCGCAAGCAGCGCCGCATTGCGCTGGCCTCGGCTCTGACCACCAAAATGCGTGAAAACCAGCTGGTGGTTTTGGATAAGCTGGAATTGGCTGCTCCGAAAACTAAGGATGTTATCAATATGCTGGGCAAGTTTGATGCAAGCAACGCTTTGCTGGTTTTCGCCGGCGAGCAGGATAATGTTGTAAAATCCGCCCGCAATATCGTTGGCGTGGAAGCTGTTAATGTTTCCGGCGTTAACACCTATAACGTGTTGCAGCATCGTCAGCTGATTATCACCAAAGATGCGGTGGCCCGTTTGGAGGAGGTGCTGACTAATGCGTAATTACGCTGATGTTTTAGTCAAGCCGATGATTTCGGAAAAAACTATTGGTATGATTGAAGAGAACAAATACACCTTTATCGTTGCCAAGGACGCCAACAAAATCGAAATCGCTCACGCGGTGGAGGAAGCCTTTAAGGTTAAGGTTGTGGGCGTGAACACCCGCATCACCAAAGGCAAGGTTAAGCGGATGGGTCGTTATGAAGGCAAACGCGCCGACGTGAAAAAAGCGGTGGTGACACTGCGCGAAGGCGATAGTATTGAAATGTTCTCCGGTCTGTAAGAAAAAGGGAGGTATTGTGAGATATGGGTATTAAAGTTTACAAACCCACTTCGCCCGGCCGGCGTGGTATGACGGTATCTACCTTTGAAGAAATTACCGCTACAACTCCGGAGCGCTCCCTGCTGCAGCCCCTGACCAAAACCGGCGGCCGCAACAACCAGGGACGTATGACAACCCGTCATAAGGGTGGCGGTCATAAGAGAATGTACCGCTTGATTGATTTTAAGAGAGATAAGGATAATATTCCGGCCAAAGTGGCCACCATTGAATATGACCCGAACCGCACGGCTAACATTGCTTTGTTGAACTATGTTGATGGCGAAAAACGCTACATCATCGCTCCGCAGGGCTTGAAAGTTGGCGATACTGTGATTTCCGGCACTGATGCCGACATCAAAGCCGGCAACGCATTGCCGTTGGCCAACATTCCGGTTGGTACTGTGGTGCACAACGTGGAAATGCGCCCTGGCTGCGGCGCTCAGATTGCCCGCTCGGCTGGCTCTTCTGTGCAGCTGATGGCCAAGCTGGATAAATACGCAACCTTGCGTTTGCCCTCTGGCGAAATGCGCCAGGTGCCGATTGGCTGCAAGGCCACCATTGGCGTGGTTGGCAATGCCGACCAAATTAACATCAACTTGGGTAAGGCTGGCCGCAATCGTTGGTTGGGCGTTCGTCCGGCAAACCGTGGTGTGGTTATGAATCCGTGTGATCACCCGCACGGCGGTGGCGAGGGCCGTTCCCCGGTGGGCCGCAATCCGGTTACTCCTTGGGGCAAACCCGCTTTGGGCGTGAGAACCAGAAACAAGAAGAAGCAGTCGAACAAGCTGATTATTCGCCGGCGCACCAAGTAGTTTTGTGGAAGGAGGAGTTTGACTTATGGGTAGAAGTTTGAAAAAAGGCCCTTATTGTGAAGGGCGCCTGTTGGCTAAAATTGAAGCCATGAATGAAAGCGGCGATAAGAAGGTTATCAAAAGCTGGAGCCGCCGCTCCACAATCTTTCCGCAGATGGTTGGGCACACCATTGCCCTGCACGACGGCAGAAAGCATGTGCCGGTTTATATCACTGAGGATATGGTTGGCCACAAGCTGGGCGAGTTTGTGTTGACCAGACGTTATCGCGGCCATGGTTCTTTGGTGGAAAAAGGCTCCAAGGCCAGATAAACAGGCGATAAGAAATTTGTAAGAATTACCAGGAGGAGGTAGTTGTTAATGGAGGCAAAAGCCATTGCCAAATATGTTCGTATGTCTCCCAGAAAAGCCCGTTTGGTGGCCAATCTGATTAAGGGGAAGGATATACAGGAAGCTGAAGCCATTCTCCGTTACACGCCCAATAAAGCTGCTAAGGTTATTCAAAAGGTGCTGCTTTCCGCTACTGCCAACGCGGAAAACAACCTGGAACTGGACAGAGAAAATCTGGTGGTTAAATCCGCAATCATAGACCAAGGACCGTCTATCAAGCGGATTAAACCCAGAGCACAGGGGCGTGCAGACCGTATGGTACATCGCACCAGTCACGTTACTGTGGTGGTTGCGGAAAGAGAGGAGGCTTAAACAGTGGGTCAGAAGGTTAATCCTAAGGGGCTTCGCGTAGGCGTTATCAAAAACTGGGATTCCCGTTGGTACGCTGACAAGCATTATTCTGATTTTCTGCTGGAGGATTACAAAATCCGTCAGTTTTTGAAAAAGAAATTATATCACACCGGCATCTCGCATTTGGAGATTGAGCGGGCTGCCAATCGTATTAAAATTAGCATTTTCACCGCCAAGCCGGGCATTGTAATTGGCCGCGGCGGCGCTGATGTGGAAGTTTTGCGCCAGGAACTGCGCAAGATGACCGACAAAAACATTTTTGTCAACATCGTGGAAGTGGCAAGGCCTGAGATGGACGCTCAGCTGGTGGCTGAAAATATCGCTGACCAGCTGGAACGCCGCATTGCGTTCCGCCGGGCGATGAAGCAGGCCATGGGCCGCACCATGCGCATGGGCGCTGAGGGCATTAAAATTATGTGCTCCGGCCGTTTGGGCGGCGCGGAGATTGCTCGCACTGAGTGGGTTTCCGACGGCAAAGTGCCGCTGCACACTCTGCGCGCTGATATTGATTATGCAACCGCCGAAGCCAATACCACTTATGGCAAGATTGGTATTAAGGTTTGGATTTACAAGGGCGAGATTTTGGGCGGCCGCCCGCTGCCGACTGCTGAGGCTAAGGAAGAAAGCAAGCCCAGCAACAATCGCAGACAAAACCGTCCGCGCAATAGAAGAAAAGGTACGGAGGAGGGCGCATAAATGTTATTGCCAAAGAGAGTTAAATATCGCCGCCAACACCGTGGCCGTATGAGAGGCGAAGCGCATAAGGGCAATTTTGTGGCTTATGGCGATTTCGGCCTGCAATCGCAGGAAGCCAGCTGGATTACCAGCCGTCAGATTGAGGCAGCCCGTGTTGCTATGACTCGTTATATCAAACGTGGCGGCCAGGTTTGGATTAAAATTTTCCCACATAAGCCCGTTACCAAAAAACCGGCTGATACTCGTATGGGTTCTGGTAAGGGCGCACCTGAATTTTGGGTGGCTGTGGTTAAGCCCGGCAAGGTGATGTTTGAGATTGCCGGCGTTTCAGAGGAAGTGGCACGTGAGGCAATGCGTCTGGCCGCCCACAAGCTGCCGGTTAAGTGCAAGTTTGTGGTTAAAAACCAAGGGGAGGTTGAGGCATAATGAAAGCAAAAGAGATCCGCGATTTGTCCAATGATGAATTGCAGAAGAAAGTTGCTGATTTGAAGGTGGAGCTGTTCAATCTGCGCTTCCGCGCGGCCACCGGACAGCTGGAAAACCCCTCCAGCATTAAAGATGTGAAAAAAGATATGGCACGGGTGAAAACTATTATCCGTGAAAGAGAAATTAAGCAGGCCCAAGCCTAAGGAAAGGAGGAGCATCAAATGAACACGCCTGAAAGAAAGAACCGCAAATCCCAGACCGGCGTTGTGGTATCTGATAAGATGGATAAAACCATTGTTGTTAAGGTTGAAACTCGTGTAGCTCATCCTCTTTATGGCAGAACAATGCTGGCCAGCAAAAAGTATAAGGCACACGATGAAAATAACGAAGCCCGCATTGGCGATAGAGTTCAAATTGTGGAAACTCGCCCTCTGTCTAAGGACAAAAGATGGCGTTTGCAGGCCATTGTGGAGAAGGCTCCGGTTATCTAAGGCAGACTAATAAAGAAAGGAGCGGCTTTTAAATGATTCAAGCTGAAACCAGATTAAAAGTCGGTGACAATACCGGTGCGAAGGAACTGCTGTGCATTAAAGTTTTGGGTGGTTCCAAACGGCGCTATGCCACGGTGGGTGATGTTATTATCTGTTCCGTTAAGGTGGCAACACCCGGCGGCGTGGTTAAGAAGGGCGATGTTGTCCGCGCTGTGGTTGTCCGCACTAAAAAAGCAATTAAACGCCCGGATGGTTCATATATCCGTTTTGATGAAAACACCGGCGTGATTATCAACGAACAAAACCAGCCAAGAGGTACCCGTATTTTCGGGCCTGTGGCCAGAGAGTTGAGAGAAAAAGATTTTATGAAAATCGTTTCCCTCGCTCCCGAAGTGCTGTAATGGCCGGGAGGTGGAAAAATGGCGAATAAGTTACACGTAAAAAAAGGCGACACCGTGGTGGTGATCGCTGGCAAAGACGCCGGGGTTACCGGCAAAGTGCTGGCTGCCAGCCCCTCCAAGGGCAAGGTGGTTGTGGATAAGGTGGCCATGATTAAGCGCCACACCAAGCCCAGCAAAAATGACCCGCAGGGCGGCATTAAGGAAAAGGAAAGCTTTATTGATGCTTCCAACGTGATGATGTACTGCCCCAAATGCAAAAAAGGCGTGCGCCTTTCCCATGTGGAGGGCAAGGACGGCAAAAGAGTCCGCGCTTGCGTTAAATGCGGCACAAAATTTGATAAGTAGTGGAGAAAGGAGGATCTTAACATGGCTAACAGATTAAAAGAACGCTATGAAAGCGAAATCAGACCTTCTCTCCAGGAAAAGTTTGCTTATAAAAACGTGATGGAAATTCCCAAGCTGGAAAAGGTCGTCATTAATATGGGCCTGGGCGAGGCTGTGCAGAACCCCAAAGCCCTGGACGCTGCTGTTTCCGATCTGGCAACCATCACCGGCCAAAAGCCGATTGTGACCAGAGCGAAGAAGTCCATCGCATCCTTTAAAATCAGAGAGGGCATGGCGATTGGCTGCAAGGTGACTTTGCGCGGCCAACGGATGTATGAATTTGTGGATAAGCTGATTTCGGTATCACTGCCCCGCGTGCGCGACTTTAAGGGCGTTTCCGACAAAGCCTTTGACGGCCGCGGCAATTACACCCTGGGCCTGAAGGAACAGCTGATTTTCCCGGAGATTGATTACGAGAAGATTGACCGTCTGCGCGGTTTGGAAGTTTGTTTTGTGACCAGCGCCAAAACTGACGCTGAATGTAAGGAATTGCTTGCTCAGATGGGTATGCCTTACGCTAATAATTAGGAGGGAATTTTGTGGCTAAGAAATCTATGATTGCCAAGCAACAACGGAAGCCTAAATTTCAGGTGAGAGGCTATAATCGCTGCAAAATTTGCGGCCGTCCTCATGCATATATGCGTAAATTCGGCATCTGCCGTATTTGTTTCCGTGAGCTGGCTTACAAAGGCGAGATCCCCGGCGTTACCAAATCCAGTTGGTAGAACCGGAGCTTTAAGGAAGGAGGTATATCCTAATGGTTGTTACTGATCCTATCGCTGATTTTTTGACAAGAATCAGAAATGCCAATATGGTGTTGATGGATAAGGTGGAAATTCCTGCGTCTAAAACCAAGATGGGCCTGGCGGAAATTTTGAAGGCTGAGGGCTTCATCAATGATGTGGAATATATCGAAGACGGCAAACAGGGCGTTATCAGAGTTTATCTGAAATATGGCGCTGGCCGTGAAAAAATTATTAATGGCTTGAAGAGAATCTCCAAGCCCGGTTTGAGGGTTTATGCCGGCAAAGATGAGCTGCCCCGCGTGATGGGCGGCCTGGGCATTGCCATCATCTCAACCTCCAAAGGGCTGATGGTGGACAGAAAAGCCCGCAAAGAGGGCCTGGGCGGAGAAGTTCTCTGCTATGTATGGTAACCGGAAGAAAGAGGTGTTTTAGAAAATGTCCAGAATTGGTAAACTGCCTATTGCTGTCCCGGCTGGCGTTGAAGTGAACATTGACGGCCACAAGGTTACCGTGAAAGGACCCAAGGGCGAAATGTGCCACGATGTGCGCCCCGAAATCGAGGTTAAGCTGGAGGGCGGCCAGGTTTTGGTGACCCGTGACAACGACGACGCCAAGGTGCGCTCCTATCACGGCTTGACCAGAGCCCTGCTGGCTAATATGGTGACTGGCGTTAGCACCGGGTTTGAGCGCAGGCTGCAAATCATTGGTGTTGGCTATCGTGCTGCGGTGCAAAACAACGTGCTTTCCTTGAACGTTGGCAAATCCCACCCGGTGGAAATGCCTGCGCCGGAAGGTGTGGAAATCACTTGCCCCAGCCCCACTCAGATTGTGCTGAGTGGTTACAACAAAGAGGTTTTGGGTGGCTTTGCTTCCAAAATCCGCGCCCAGCGTCCGCCGGAACCCTACAAGGGCAAAGGCATCCGTTACGAGGGTGAATATGTGGCTAAAAAGGCCGGCAAAACCGGCGCTAAAAAATAAGCTGCTACACACTGTTAAAAAGTCTTTAGCCGCTTGATTATCTGCTGTCAAATAGGTTATAATTACATTATATGATTGATTATATCTGGGCTGGCGAGCGGGAGTATCAACGGCGAATGAAAGATAAACTAAAAAGGAAGTGAAAACCTTGTTTAAAAAGGTAGACCGCAAGGCAAGACGCCAGAAAAAGCATTACCGCGTGCGCCGCAATATCTCCGGCACGCCGGAATATCCCAGACTGGCCGTCTATCGCAGTGCGAAGCATATATACGCACAGATTATTGACGACACCAAAGGTCACACTTTGGTTGCAGCTTCCACTTTGGACGCTGACCTGAAGGAAAGCTGGGGCGGCAATGTTGAAGCTGCCAAAGCCGTGGGCAAGCTGCTGGCTGAGCGTGCTTTGACCAAAGGCATTAAAGGTGTGGTTTTTGACCGTGGCGGACTCCTGTATCATGGTCGGGTTGCTGCTTTGGCCGAAGGCGCCAGAGAAGGCGGCCTGGAATTCTAAGAGGAGGAAAAGAGATATGGCTAGATTTGAAGCTAAAGATAATACGCCTGAAATGATCGAAACCGTTGTGCACATCAACCGTGTGGCCAAGGTGGTTAAGGGCGGCCGGCGCCAGCGCTTTGCCGCTTTGATGGTGGTTGGCGACGGCAAAGGCAATGTGGGCTTTGGCATCGGCAAGGCCACTGAGGTGCCGGAAGCAATCCGCAAGGCTGTTGAAGCTGCCAAAAAAGATATGGTGCATGTGCCGATTTTGCACACCACCGTGCCGCATGAGGTTGTGGGCGAGTTTGGCTCCGGCCGCGTGCTGCTGAAGCCGGCTGCTCCTGGTACTGGTGTGATTGCCGGCGGCCCGGTGCGTGCCGTTTTGGAGGCGGCTGGATATTCCAATATCCTCACCAAATCCTTGGGCTCCAACAACCCGATCAACATGGTGCGCGCCACCATGGAGGGCTTGAAGAGCATGAAAACGGCCGAGCAGGTTGCCCGGCTGCGCGGCAAAACCGTGGAAGAGATTTTGGGCTAGGAGGGTTGACAATGGCTAAAATTAAAATTACACTTGTCAAAAGCCCGATTGGCTATAACAAGAAGCAAAGAGCAATCGCTGTTTCGCTGGGCCTGCGCAAAATGCAGAGCAGCGTGATGCAGGAGGATACTCCCGATATTATGGGCAAGGTGCGCAAAATCGCTCATCTTGTTAAAGTGGAGCAGGCCTAAGCTTGATTTAGGGAGGTGTTAAAATGCAACTGAATGATTTGCGCCCGAATGCGGGCTCGCGCCCGAAGCACGTCCGTAAGGGCCGGGGCATTGGCTCCACCTTGGGCAAAACCAGCGGCCGCGGCCAAAAAGGCCAAAAAGCCAGAAGCGGCGGCGGGGTTCGTCCGGGCTTTGAAGGCGGCCAGATGCCGATTTATCGCCGGCTGCCAAAACGTGGCTTTAAGAACCACTTCCGTAAGGAATTTGTTCCGGTGGCGTTGGCTGATTTGGAACTGTTTGAAAACGGCACGGTGGTAACTGAGGAACTGCTGCTGCAAAGCGGCCTCGTCAAGAACAAGAAAGATGGTTTGAAGGTGTTGGCGAACGGAGAATTGACTAAGCAGCTAACGGTTGCTCTGCCTTGCTCAAAAGCAGCTTCCGATAAGATTGTGGCTGCCGGCGGCAAAGTTGAGGTGAAATAATTTGTTGACTACTTTGAAAAATGCCTGGAGAATAGCAGAGTTGCGCAAAAAGATTTTGTTCACTCTGCTGATGTTTGTGGTTTTCCGCCTGGCGGCCCACATCCCGGTGCCAGGCATCAGCAAGGACGCCTTGGGCGAGCTTTTCGGCTCCGATTTGTGGACGCTGATGGACACGTTCTCTGGCGGGTCGCTGAAATATTTTACGGTTTGTGCCATGGGCATTATGCCGTATATTAACGCTTCAATTATTATGAACCTGCTGACGATTGCCATTCCTTACTTTGAGAACCTGGCCCGCGAGGGGCAGGAGGGCCGCAAAAAGATGGCGCAATATACCAGATACGGCGCTGTTGGTTTGGCCTTTGTGCAATCCATTGGCATGACGTTTTATATCCACTCTGCACTGGAAAATCCCGGTTTCTTTAGTTATGCAGTGGTTGCCCTTACCTTAACGGCCGGCACCTGCTTCCTGATGTGGCTGGGTGAACTGATTACGGAGCACGGTGTTGGCAACGGCATATCGCTGATTATTTTCATTGGTATTTTGTCCGGCATGCCCAGCACCATTCGCACGATTGTAACCTCTGTGCAGGGCGGCCAGACCAACATTATTACCGTGATTTTGTTCGTTATTCTGGCAGTTTTGATTATTGCCGGCGTAGTATTCATCCAGGAGGCGCAGCGTCGGATTCCGGTGCAGTATGCCAAGCGGATGGTGGGCCGGCGGATGTATGGCGGCCAAGGCAGCCATATTCCGATTAAGGTAAACCAAACTGGCGTTATTCCAATCATTTTTGCAATGTCACTGCTGATGTTGCCGGCGGCTTTGGCCAATCCGTTCCCCAACAATGGCTTTGCTGCGTTTATCGCCGGTTTGTTCAGCCAGGGCTCCTGGTTCTATATGTTTATGTATGTGCTGCTGATTATCTTCTTCACCTATTTTTACACCGCAGTTACTTTCAACTGCCGTGAGGTGGCGGAAAATCTGCAAAAGAACGGCGGTTTTATTCCGGGCCTGCGTCCGGGTAAACCCACCTCGGAATATCTGGACGGCGTGCTGACCAGAATTACTCTGGCTGGCGCTATCTTCCTGGCGGCTATTGCGATTATGCCGTTTTTGGCCACCAAGCTTTCCGGCTTGGACATTTACTTCGGCGGCACCTCGCTGCTGATTGTGGTGGGCGTGGCTTTGGATACGATGAAGCAGCTGGATAACCAGATTATGGAACGTCAGTATTCCGGCTTTATGAAATAGGGAGGCGGACTTATGAATATTGTATTAATGGGGCCGCCCGGCGCCGGCAAAGGTACTCAGGCCGACGTTATGGCTCGCAATTTGTTCGTGCCGCACATTTCCACTGGCGATATTTTCCGTGCCAACATTAAAGCTGGCACGGAGCTGGGCCAGCTGGCCAATCAGTATATCTCCAAAGGCGATTTGGTGCCGGACGAGGTAACTTTGGCCATGATTAAGGATCGTTTGGCGGAGGATGACTGCGCCAAGGGCTTTATTTTGGATGGTCTGCCGCGCACTATTGGTCAGGCAGACGCTCTGGAGGCTATTCTGGCTGAACAGGGCAAGCAGTTGGATAAGGTTGTGAATATTGATGTGCCGGAGGAGCTGTTGATTGCTCGCCTTTGTGGCCGGCGCGTTTGCCGCAACTGCTCGCAAACTTATCATCTGGAAAACAATCCGCCCACGGAGGCCGGCCGTTGTGATGAATGCGGCGGCGAGCTTTACCAGCGGGCTGATGATTCAGAGGAAACCATCAAAAACCGTCTGGAGGTTTATCGGGCGCAATCGGAACCACTGATTGCTTACTATGAACAGAAAGGCCTGCTGCTTTCCATCAATGGCAACCAAACCATCAACAATGTGCTGATGGATATTGGCAAGGGCCTGGGCCAGAATTGGTAAAGAGGCGCGCGATGGGAACGATTACCATTAAAAATCAGGACGAACTGGCTGCGATGCGCAAAGCCGGCCGTATTGTGGCCGAGGTTTTTGAATTAATGTATGAGAAAATTCGGCCGGGAGTGACAACTGCCCAGCTTAACAAGGCGGCGGAAACGCTAATCAACAAACGCCATGCCCGGCCTCTTTTTAAGGGGTATGGCGGGTTCCCGGCGGCGGTTTGCATTTCCGTTAATCAGGAGGTTATCCATGGCATTCCGGGGCGGCGCGTGTTGCAGGAGGGCGACATTGTTAGTATTGATGTTGGCGCTCAGCTGAACGGCTTTTGCGGCGACGGCGCTCGCACCTTTGCCGTTGGCCGAATTGACCCGGCGGTGCAGCATTTGTTGGACGTCACCCAGGCTTGCTTGGCGGCTGGCATTGAGCTGGCCGTGGCGGGCAGCCGTTTGGGTGATATTGGCAGCAAGGTGCAGCAGATTGCTGAAGACGAGGGCTACGGCGTGGTGCGCGATTACGTGGGCCATGGCATTGGCCGGGAGCTACATGAAGCGCCGGAAGTGCCAAATTTTGGCACGGCCGGGCGTGGTATCCGTTTGATGAACGGGATGGCAATAGCGATTGAACCGATGATTAATATGGGCACCAAAGATGTTTACCGTTTGAAAGACGGCTGGACAGTGGTGACTAAGGACGGCCTGCCCTCGGCTCACTTTGAGAACACTGTGGCAATTACCCCTGAGGGGCCGCAAATTTTGACGGTGCTGTGAGGTGATAAGCTGTGGCAAAACCAATTAAGCAGTTGCAGGTTGGTCAGCTGGTGCGTTCTCTGGCTGGGCATGACAAGGGCCAGTATTATCTGGTGCTGAAAGTTGCTGGAGTTAAGGTTTGGTTGGTGGACGGCTACAAACGCCTGCCCGCCAACGCCAAACAGAAGAACCCCTGCCATTTGCAGGAGAGCAAGCTTATCTCAGCTGATTTTGCGGCCAAAGCCCAGGCGGGAAACCTGCGGCCTGAGGATATGCGCGCTTGCCTGCGGGCTCTGTTGAGCCAGCAAGCTGATGAATTGAATGTAGGCAAAAATCCTGATGAGGAGGCATTGGCGAATGTCTAAAGTTGATGAAATAGAAGTAAGCGGTACGGTCATTGACCCGCTGCCCAACGCGATGTTTAAGGTGGAGCTGGAAAACGGACACGTTGTTTTGGCGCATGTTTCCGGGAAAATCAGGATGAATTATATTCGTATTTTGCCGGGCGATAAGGTTACGGTGGCTTTAAGCCCCTATGATTTGCAGCGTGGCCGCATTGTGTATCGCTTTAAATAGAACCAAAAGCTGTTCATTGAGGAGGTAAAAGCAATGAAAGTTCGTGCTTCGGCTAAGCCCATTTGTGAAAAATGCAAGGTTATTAAACGGCGCGGAACCGTGATGGTTATCTGCTCCAACCCTAAGCATAAACAAAAACAGGGCTAAGAAAAAGATTTTATAAGGATTATATTGACGCTTGCAGCGTCAATATATCAATTCGCACTGAGCTCTGGCATCGTCCAGTTGCACTGGACTTGCCAATCGCTTTGTGCTCATTGAAGTTGTAGATATCAGCTATAAAATTTTAACTACAAATTTGGAGGTGTAGGAATGGCTCGTATTGCTGGTGTAGACTTGCCCAGAGATAAAAGAGTTGAAATCGGCCTGACATACATCTTCGGCGTTGGTCTGCCGACCTCGCAGAAGGTGTTGAAAGAAGCCGGAGTTAATCCCGATACGCGCGTGAAGGATTTGACTGATGATGAAGTTGGCCGCATCCGTGAGGTTTTGGACAAAACCGCACAGGTGGAGGGCGATTTGCGTCGTGAAATCGCGCTGAACATCAAGAGATTGACTGAAATTGGCTGCTACCGCGGGCAAAGACATCGCCGCGGCCTGCCGGTGCGTGGTCAGAATACCAAAAACAACGCCCGCACACGCAAAGGTCCGAAGCGTACTGTCAGCGGCAAACGCAAGAAATAAGGAAAGGGGGTTATCTAATTGGCTCGCAGACAAATTCGTAAGAGAAAAGAAAAGAAGAATATTGAGTATGGTGTAGCCCATATTCAATCTACCTTTAACAATACAATTATTACAATCACCGATAAGGCCGGCAATGCTATTTCGTGGTCCAGCGCAGGCGCGCAGGGCTTTAAGGGCTCTCGTAAAAGCACGCCTTTTGCCGCCCAGCAGGCTGCCGATGTGGCCGCCAAGGAGGCCATGGTGCATGGTCTGAAGCAGGTTGAATGTCTGGTTAAAGGCCCTGGCTCCGGCCGTGAGGCTGCCATCCGCGCTTTGCAAAGCGCCGGTTTGGAAATCAGCATGATTAAGGATGTTACTCCCATTCCGCATAATGGGTGTCGTCCTCCCAAAAGAAGAAGAGTATAATTTGTTGGTAAAGGAGGAAAAAATCGCATTATGGCAAAAAATATGCAGCCGGTGTTGAAAAGAGCCAGAACTTTGGGCATCGAGCCGGGCTTTGTAGGCATCTACAAGAAATCAAAAAGAAAACCCAAGCAGAACAGACGCAAGCCGAGCAACTATGCTTTGCAGCTGACTGAAAAGCAGAAGGTTAGATTTGTTTATGGTATTCAGGAGAAGCAGCTGCGGCGCACCTTTGCCCGCGCTGAAAAGAAATCCGGCAATGTGGGTGAAAACCTGCTGACCTTGCTGGAGCAGCGCATGGACAACGTGGTTTATCGCCTTGGTTTGGCCAGCACTCGTCGTGAGGCTAAACAGCTGGTTTCCCATGCTCATTTCACCTTGAATGGTAAAAAGATGAATATTCCCTCCGCCACCTTGAAGGTGGGCGACGTGGTGGCAGTGCGTGAAAAGAGCCTGCAATCGCCCAAATTTAAGGCTTTGGCTGAGAACCTGAAGGGCAAAGCCACTCCGGCTTGGCTGGAGCTGGACGCAGCTAATATGTCTGGCAAGGTGGTTGCCCTGCCTGCCCGCGCCGACGTTGACGCGCCGATTGCGGAGCAGCTGATCGTTGAATTTTACTCCCGCTAAGCATAGTATCTGGTGTAGAATAAAGTGGCTTTTGAATAAGGGGGCAATATATTAATGTTTGGAATTGAAAAACCGAAAATCCAATGTGTGGAGATGTCAGACGACCATTCCCATGGCACTTTTGTTGTCGAGCCGTTGGAAAAAGGTTACGGGATTACGCTTGGTAATTCTTTGAGGAGAGTGTTATTGTCTTCTTTACCTGGCGCTGCTGTATCCTCGGTGCAGATTGAGGGCGTTTTGCATGAATTCACAACCATCCCCGGTGTGGTGGAGGACGTTGCGGATATTATTTTGAACCTGAAGGGCCTTTCGGTGAGGGTTTACGGCTCAGAAGAGCAGATTATCTACATCGAAGCCAACGGCCCCTGCGAGGTGACCGCGGCGGATATTCGGGTGAACTCCGATGTGGAGATTTTGAACCCGGAACATCATATTGCCACACTGGACACTGATGGCACTCTGTTTATGTCTATCACCGTCAACAAGGGCCGCGGTTACGTGAGCGCTGACAAAAACAAAAAGGAAGGCCAGCCGATAGGGGTTATCCCGGTGGATTCACTGTTCTCCCCCGTGGTGAAGGTGAACTTCCGGGTGGAAAACACCCGCGTTGGCCAGCACACTGATTTTGATAAATTGACGCTGGATGTTTGGACTGACGCCACCATCTCCCCGGACGAGGCCATCAGCAGCAGCGCGCGCATTTTGACGGATTACTTGCAGCTGTTTGTCTGCCTGTCTGATAATGTGCCGGACGCCATCGGCCTGATTGACGCTGAGGACGACGGCCGGGATAAGCTGTTGGAAATGGCTATTGACGAGCTTGATTTGTCTGTGCGGTCTTCCAACTGTCTGCATCGCGCCGGCATCAACACTGTACAGGAATTGATTCAACGCTCCGAGGAGGATATGATGAAGGTGCGCAATCTGGGCCGCAAATCTCTGGAGGAGGTCATCAACAAGTTGGCCGAGATGGATTTGTCGCTCAGAAGCGGTGACGAATAAGATTTTTACTAAATAGGAGGAGCATAAATGGCATACCGTAAACTGGGTGTGAAAAGCGCTCATCGCCGGGCCATGCTGCGGAACATGACGACCTCTCTGCTGAAAGAGGGCCAGATTGAAACCACCGTGACCAGGGCCAAAGAGGTGCGCTCCACAACCGAAAAAATGATTACCTTGGGCAAACGCGGCGATTTGCACGCCCGCCGTCAGGCCTTGGCATATATTAAAGAAGAAGATGTGGTGCGCCGCGTTTTTGATGAGTTGGCTTCCAAATATGCCGACCGTCAGGGCGGTTACACTCGCATTATTAAAACCGGCACCCGCAAGGGCGATGGCGCCCCGCTGGCTATTATTGAGCTGGTTTAAGCCTTAAAAAATGTTTTGGTTAGCGCACTGCTCAGCCAGGCAGGAAGATAAAGTTCCGCCGGCTGCCACGGTCAGCAGACGCGCTTCAAAAAAAGCAACAAGCAGAAGATAAGTCAGGATTATACTTCACGGTCCACAGCGAGGTAAATCCTGACTTTCCTGCTATAAAACGGAAAAATGGTTTACATTTGGGGAGGCAAAGATGTTCCGACTGGAAAATTTGGTCTATGAATATGCCGGCGGCCGCCGCGCCTTAGACGGCGTTAGCTTGCAGGTGCCAAAGGGGCAATGGCTGGCTGTTTTGGGAGCCAACGGCAGCGGCAAAAGCACTCTGGCCCGTCACTTAAACGGCTTGCTGCAACCCACTGCCGGCCGTGTTTTGGTGGCTGGCCGCCCGCTGGAGGAATATACCGATATTCAGCAGTTGCGCCGGTTGGTGGGTATTGTTTTTCAAAACCCGGACAATCAGATTGTGGGCAATAGCGTGGAGGAGGATGTGGCCTTTGGTTTGGAAAATCTGGGCCTGCCCCGGCCGGAAATGCGCCGGCGGATTGGCGAGGCCCTACAAATGGTGGGGCTGGCTGGCCGGGAAAAGGTTGACCCTGCGGCCCTATCCGGCGGGCAAAAGCAACGCTTGGCTATTGCCGGCGCGCTGGCTATGCAGCCGCAAGCCTTGCTGTTGGACGAGGCCACCTCGATGCTGGACCCCGTTGGTGTGGCCGAGGTGTTGGAGGTTTTGCGCCGCTTGCATCGGCAGGGCCTGACCATTGTGATGATTACGCACAATATGAGCGAGGTGCTATTTTGCGACCAGGCCGTGGTGCTGGCTGATGGACGCGTCCAGCTGCCGCCGCAGCCGCCGATGGAGCTGTTTGCCCGCACGGCGGAGCTGGCCCGTTGGCATATTGAACTGCCGCCTGTAACTCAACTGGGCCTGCTGTTGGGTGTGGAGGGCTGCTTGAGCTTGCCGCAGCTGGTGGAGGCGATGAAATCTAAGACGGCGACAGTTCAAAGATAGCGAAAATTGGAGAGAGGAGCAGGGGCGATGACTTTGCGCTTGCAGAATGTTTGCTGCCGCTATGGCGGCGAGGGGCCGCTGGAGGTTACGGCGGTGGAGAATATCAGTTTGGAAATAAGCCGGGGCGAGCTGGTGGGGCTGGTTGGGCACACTGGCAGTGGCAAAAGCACCCTGGCCCAGCTTATTTGCGGCCTGATTGCGGCCGACAGCGGTGATATTTGGCTGGAGGATTTGTGCCTGACTCCGCTTAAAAAGCGGCAGCGGCCTAAAGCTATTGACCTGGCTCAGCGGGTGGGGATGGTCTTTCAATATCCTGAGCACCAGCTTTTTGCGGAAACTGTGGCGCAGGAATTGGCCTACGGCCCGGAAAATTTAGGTTGGACGCCGGAGGAAATCAGCGAGGCAACCCAGCGTTTGCTGAAACGGTTGGGTTTGCCGCCGGAGCTGTTGACGGTCAGCCCTTATCAGCTTTCCGGTGGGGAAAAGCGCAAGGTGGCCTTGGCCAGCGTGTTGATTATGCAGCCGCCTCTGCTGGTTCTGGACGAGCCTTTTGTGGGGCTGGACGCGGTGGCGCGGCAGGAATTTTTGCAGCTGTTGTTGGCTTGGCAGAAAGAAAATAACAGCACCATTATTTGCATTAGCCATGATATTGATTTGCTGGCCAGTTTTTGTCAGCGCTTACTGGTGCTAAATCGTGGCCGGTTAAAGTTGGACGCGCCCATTCGGCAGGCCTTTAATGAGGTGGAGCTGCTGGAGGAGTGCGGCGTGCGCTTGCCCACAGCCAGGCAGGCGACGTTGGCTTTTCAGGCGGCCGGCTGGCAACTGCCGACGGAGGCATTAACGCTGGCCGAGGCGGCGGAAGCTATTAAGGCGGCGCAAACAAAGGCAGGTGAACAAATTGGCGGCTAAAAAAGGCGGTATTCGCTTTGGTTCCTATTATCCGGTAGATTCATTTGTGCACCGGCTGGATCCACGGGCTAAAATTTTAGCCATGTTGGCTTTTATGGTTGGCATTTTTATGGTGAATAAATTTAGCGTATTTGCCGTTGTTTATCTGGCCGGTTTTGTGATGTTGAAAACAGCCCGGATTCCGCTGAGCAAAGCTTTGCGCAGTGTGCGCGGGCTGGTGATTTTGCTGTTGTTCACCTCGCTAATCAATATGTTTTTCACGCCCGGCGAGCAGGTGCTTTGGGAAGCCGGCCTGCTCCGGTTGACTGTGGAGGGGTTGGAGCGCAGCGGCCTAATGTTGTTGCGTTTGGTGGCCTTGGTTTCCTTTTCCGGCCTGCTGACATTCACCACCACGCCGATTGAGCTGTCGGACGCGTTGGAGAGCCTGTTGAGCCCACTGCGACGCTTTGGCGTGCCGGTGCATGAATTTGCAATGATGATGACGATTGCCTTGCGTTTTATTCCGGTGCTGTTGGAGGAAGCGGACAAAATTGTGAAAGCCCAGCGCAGCCGGGGCGGCGACTTCCGCAGCGGCAGTTTGAGGCGGCGGCTGAATAGTATTATTGCGGTGGTGGTGCCGCTGCTTTACAACGCTTTGAAGCGGGCGGATGATTTGGCGATTGCGATGGAGGCCAGGGCCTACGTGGGCGGCGAGGGCCGCGTTAGCCTGCGCGAATTGCGCTGGCGGGCAATGGATACGCTGGCTTTGGCGGTTATGCTGATTTTTGCGGTTTGCCTGTGCGTCAGCCATTTTTAATTGCTGAAATGGAGGAATATAAATATGAGAGCTTGGAGAACGCTTGCTTTTTGGCTGTTTTTGTTATCCTCGGTTTTTATAGTAATTGCAATCTTTTTTTATGATAATAATTGGGTTTTGACGTTGGGGCTGATCTTCACCTGCCTGAACTGGTTGATTTTTCTTAATGAAAATCGCAAAAGGCGGCGGCATAAGAAATAATAAAACCAACAAAAGCCGCCTTGCAGTGCAGGGCGGCTTTGATAATGCTGGATTTAAGCGTTTTTTTGGAGTACATTTTGGGAATAGGCGGCGGGGTTGGCGATAATCTCATTTAAGGCGCTGGCCACCTGGATACCATACAGCACAGCGGATTCGGCAGTGGCTGTGACATAATTAAATATGTCGTTGAAGATAGTTTCCACAATTTCATCAGATAGCTGGCCTCTGAGGTTGTTCAGCAAAGCGTGAAGCCGTCTGGAGGAAGCGTCAATCATCGGGTTGCTTTTTTCAATCTCGTCCCATAGTTCAGTTTGCATAATATGCTTTATGATGTCCATATAAAGAGTTTGCTTAAATTTCATAAAAAACCTCCTAAAATTATATCAGAAATCTTGAAATAACCTACGGAAGCTGGTATAATAGATTTACCGGCCTATATAGGTTTCGTGTAATAACAGTATTGCTGGACTTTGTTAGGGTTGATGCAATACTGTTATTTTTTTTGGCTCAAAAGCAAATGAATACCGTGTCTGATGGCTTCAGCTCTTGTTAGGCCTTTTTTTTGGCAATAATCATCAAGCTGTTTGGCTGTTTCATCATCTATTCTGACTTTAATATCATTTCTTTTCGGATTTTCCACTTTTGGCCGTCCGGTTCGTGGCGACACCTTATCACCTCACTTTCTGAGGGCCACAAATATATTATAGAATGGGGAACTCAAAAAGTCAATGCTTTTCTGCTAAAAATTTAATTGCCAAAACGAAAGGTATATGCTATAATATTTATACCTCGTATTTTGGGGTTGGGCACTCATTTTTGCTTGCTAGGGCTTGGTGGGTGTCCTTTTTTATTGTTCTTTTAACAATTTGACCGCTTGACGTACTCCCTCAGCACGAGTAATATTTTTAGAGTTACAATAATCATCTAAAATTTTTAAAGTTTCGCTATCAAACCTAACAGCCACTTGTGTTTGCTTAGGATTGTCAGTTGGTCTGCCTGTTCTAGGCGACATCTTTTCACCTCACTTTCGTATACCATAAGTATATATTGTTGGTATGCAAAAGTCAATACTTTCCTGAAAAAAAACCGATTGACAAAATCAGTCTGAAATGCTATAATAATAAAAAAGGCGCCGTAAGTAAGCGGTTAGCCATTCATAGTTGTTTTTAGTTAAAAACCGCTACTAAGGGCGTTCGTGGCGGTTTTTTCTATATATTGAGGTAAAAATGCGAATTAAACTAACCATTTCCTATGACGGCACCGACTTTGTCGGCTGGCAACGGCAAAACCTACCAGGGGCCAACAACCGCAGTGTGCAGGGAGAGCTGGAGCGTCAGTTGCGCTTGTTGTTGCACCTGCCGGTGAGCTTGCAGGGCGCGGGCCGCACCGACGCCGGGGTGCACGCTATGGCCCAGGCGGCCAGCTTTGAGGCGGAGTTGGGCCTGCCGCCGGAGCGTTTGGCTTATGCTCTGAACAATCGCTTGCCGGCAGATGTGCGGGTTTTGGCGGCGGAGCCGGTGGCGGAGGATTTTCACGCTCGCTTTTCGGCGCATAGCAAGGAGTATCGTTATTTTCTGGTGTTGGGACAGGCCGCCGGTGCGTTTGATAACCGCTACGCCTGGTTTTGCCCTTACGCATTGCCGCAGCTGGCTCAAATGTCGCAGGCGGCTGCCTTGCTGGTGGGCGAGCACGATTTTCGCCGTTTTTGTGGGCGCAGCGCCGTGGTGAACAGCTATGTGCGGCGGCTGTATCGGGCGGAATTTGGCCTGTGCACTCCGCAGGCAGCACCGGCGCAACTGCGGGCTTTGGCGGAGGCCGGCCTGCTTTACTGCTTTCAGGTGGCCGGCAATGGGTTCATCTACAAAATGGTGCGCTTGCTGACCGGGGCTTTGGTGAAGCTGGGCCGTGGGCAGCTGACTTTGCCACAGCTGGCGGCAGCGTTGGCCGCTGGCGGGCCTTTGCCGGCTGAGAACGAGCCTTGGCCGCAGCCTTTGGCCCCGGCAGCTCCGGCTAAGGGGTTGTATCTGTGGCGAATTGATTATTAAAAAGCGGCGGAAAAAACCAAAAAAATTTAGCCAGAAATTTCAGAAAAATGGTTAAAAATTCTTGACAAGCGGCCTTTAAAAGACTATAATTTTAAGGAGCGACACTTGCAGCCCCGTTGGTGTCAGTTTATTAATTTAATTTGCCCTGCTGTTTGAATCCCACTTAACGGCTTGGCGGATTAAAACCGATTAAAAATAAGTTTAATTACAGAAGTTTTTGAGGAGGAATAACGCAATGCGTACTTTTATGGCAAAGGCGCAGGAGATTGAACGCAAATGGTTCGTTCTTGATGCTGCAAATAAGCCTTTGGGCCGTGTCGCCACGGAGGCAGCACGTTTGCTGAGAGGCAAGCATAAGCCGATTTTTACGCCCAATGTTGATACCGGTGATTTTGTAATCATCATCAATGCCGGCCAGGCGGTTTTAACCGGCAACAAAATTAATCAAAAGGTTATGTATAAGCACTCCGGCTATCCGGGCGGCTTGAAGGAAACACCATATTCCCGCCTGATGGCTGAAAAACCGGAACGTGCCCTGGAGGCCGCTGTGCGCGGTATGCTCCCGAAGAATCGTCTGGGCCGCAAAATGATTAAAAAGCTGAAAGTTTTTGCTGGTGCAGAGCATATTCACCAGGCCCAGAAGCCTGAAGTTTGGAATTTCTAGGAAAGGAGCGTGCATAGATAATGGCTGATAACAGATTTTATGGTACAGGCCGCAGAAAGAACGCGATTGCCCGCGTTTGGCTGGCTCCTGGCAGCGGCAATATCACCGTAAACAAGCGTGAGCTTAGCGAATATTTTGGCAAAAAGACCCTGGAGATGATTGTGGAGCAGCCCCTGGCGCTGACCTCAAACCTGGGTAAATTTGATGTTGTAGCCACCGTTAAAGGCGGCGGCACCACCGGCCAGGCCGGCGCGGTGCGCCATGGCATTGCCAAAGCCTTGGTGGAAGCAGACGAGAACCTGCGCAAAGCCTTGAAGGGCGCTGGCTTTTTAACCCGCGACCCCAGAATGAAGGAAAGAAGAAAGTATGGCTTGAAAAAGGCCAGAAAAGCCAGTCAGTTCTCCAAACGTTAAGGGTATATATTCCGCTATATATACAAAAGGCGACGGCGTTCCTGCAAGGGAATGCCGTCGCTGCATGACAAGCGTTTTCAGATGATACGAAAAGCCGCCCGGTCAGCAGACCAGACGGCTTTAAGTTATTATTCATCTTCATCATCGTTCAAATAGACCAGCGCTTTAATGTTTTCCTCTGGCCAAATCGTGGAGGGGAAGAGAAAAATCTCATCCTTGCGCTTTTTGAAAATGCGATAAGGACTTTGGGTGTTGTCATAAACATGGCAGATGTCACAAATTTCAATTAAAGCTGGCAGTTGTGACATCGTAAGCTTGTAACGCTTTAAAATTTTATCCACGGGTACATCGTGGCCGCCCTCCTCAGCTCGGGAGTGTACTCGCATAACGTTAAC
>Ga0073906_1002445_pt1 | contig 24410 bp, 29 predicted proteins | sample Inofromicrocosms_FD_65485 | JGI IMG/M metagenome (GOLD analysis project Ga0073906, IMG submission 65485) | Mouse cecum microbial communities from Vienna, Austria - Inoculum for glucosamine and mucus D2O microcosms | ecosystem: Host-associated > Mammals > Digestive system > Large intestine >...
TTCGCCGCGATCGCCGAACAATTTCATTGCGTCGGCTTTGGCTATATCGGCGCGTACAATGTCTTCTTTCTTCTGGGCAAGCTCGAGCATTTTTTTCTCGATTTTCCCGAAGTCGGCAGAAGTCAACTGGTTCTCACCCGGATCGATGTCGTAGTAGAATCCGTTCTCGATAGCCGGACCGATACCGAATTTCACTCCGGGATAAAGTTCCTGCAGAGCTTCGGCAAGGAGGTGAGCCGAACTGTGCCAGAAAGCGTGTTTGCCTTCGGGATCGTCCCATTTGAACAGTTTGAGTTCGGCGTCGTCACTGATGGGGCGCGTCAGATCCCATTCGTTGCCGTCGACCGACGCCGCAAGGACTTCGCGGGCAAGACGGGGGCTTATGGATTCGGCAATCTGAAGCGGAGTCACTCCAGCCTCAAACTGCTTGACGCTTTTATCAGGAAATGTTATATTAATCATATGTAATGCGTTAATCTTCAATTCACTACCACTCGCACACCCGCAAGAGGCCGCAAGTCGGCGACAAAGGTACAACATTTTACCCTAAAAATCAAGCCTCAAGCGCCTGATTTTTAAGCCCGGTGAAGAATAATACAGTAAAAAAGCGACAGCGCCGGAACTTTACGCTCCGGCGCTGTCATCAAATTCGATTTTATCTTTGCGGGAAGATTACATGTTCATGCCGCCGTCGACCTGGATGACCTGGCCGGTAACATAGCTCGACATGTCGGATGCGAGGAAAGTCGCTACATCGGCGATATCCTCGGGCTTGCCGCCGCGACGCAGGGGGATTTTGTTTGTCCATTCCGCACGAACTTCGTCGGGAAGGGCTGCTGTCATGGCTGTTTCGATGAAGCCGGGAGCGATTGCATTGGCACGGATACCACGCGAGCCTACTTCCTGGGCTATGCTCTTCGCCAGTGCGATAAGACCGGCTTTGGATGCGGCATAGTTCGACTGTCCGGCATTTCCATGTACGCCTACGACAGAAGCCATATTGATAATAGAACCCGAACGCTGACGGAGCATCGAGGGCAGAACGGCATTGATGAAATTGAAAGCCGACTTCAGGTTTACGGCGATAACAGCATCCCACTGGGCCTCGGTCATACGCATCATAAGACCGTCCTTGGTTATACCGGCATTGTTTACCAGAATGTCAATTCGTCCGAAATCCTCGATAACCTTGGCGACCACGTCCTTTGTCTGGGCGAAGTCTGCCGCATTGGAGGCATATCCTTTGGCTTTCACGCCAAGCGCCTCGATTTCGGCTTCGGTAGCCTTGCCGTTTTCATCGATAACAAGGTCGGTAAAGGCGATATTTGCGCCCTCAGCGGCAAAACGCAGGGCGAGAGCTTTGCCGATACCGCGGGCAGCGCCGGTGATAAGGGCTGTTTTTCCTTCAAGAAGTTTCATATTTTTAATAATGTTTTGTTTCGTCCGAAAATCGGTTATTGGCGCAAAATTAGCAAAAATATGTAAACTGCCGGCACATTCAGCGTGAAATTATGTTTTTCGAGCCTCCTCTTCACCACCGCCATACACGGCAAGCGACGCCGAAGCGGCCACATCGGTTATAACGAAACGCACGAAATCGTCGTGTATCCGCCCAATATCCTCAGTACCATCGGCGTCAAGAGCCGCAAAGGCCACCCCGTTAAGACAACGCATTATAAAACTGCGCAGAAGCATACAGCGTTCGGAGCGGAAATCACCAGAGGCAACACCTTCGGCAATAATCGAATCGAGAATTATACGGGTCTTTTCATAAACCATGCGGCGTACGCGGTGCATACGCCTGAGGTCGAACTTGAAAAGGCTTTTGACATTCGCGACCGAAGAAGCCTCGTCGTGGGCCTGAGCAAGATTCAGACGCATGAAATCGGCAAGCTTTTGAATCGGTGCCGCATCCGATTCACATATTTCCTTCAGTTGGGCAACCATCATCTCGCTTTCCTGTTCCAGTACGGCATTATATATTTCCTTTTTGCTGCGAAAATATGTGTATATCGTACGACGGCCCTTCTCCGAGGCCGCGGCAATATCGAGCATGGTGGTGTTCTCCACCCCTTTGCGCACGAAAAGCGAACGTGCCTCCGCTATCAGTTTTTCGCGTGTTTTCATATATGTTTTTCAGTCGTGATGATAAGGCTCGCCACGCATTATGGTCATTGCACGGTAAAGCTGTTCTACAAAAAACAGCCTCACAAGCTCGTGCGGAAAAGTCATGGCCGACAACGACAACAACATGTCGGCACGGTCATAAACTTCCGGAGAAAAACCGTAAGGGCCTCCGATTATAAAAACGAGATTACGCTGCAATTCCGTCGATTTCCGCTGGACAAGACCGGCAAAATCGCGCGATCCGAGCTGACGCCCGCGTTCGTCGAGAAGCACCACGAAATCGCCGGCGACACAGCCGTCAGAAAGGCCTTGCCTTCATCCTCTTTCTGACGTGCTTCCGTTGTCGCACGCGAAGTTTTCACATCCGGAAGACAACGCAGTTCAAAAGGCATATAATGCGGAATCCGCGCCGCATAGCGCTCGGTAGCCTGCGCTATGGCTGCATCGCGCGTGCGTCCCATACACATTAATATAAGTTTCATAAGTGATGCGGAATCGGGGAATAATTCGTAACTTTGTGCAAAGAAAACAATTTTATTCGAGATAGAAATGAAAAACAAAGAGGAACTTATCGACGAACTGCTGAATCTGTCCTTTGCAGAAGACATCGGCGACGGCGACCACACCACCCTGAGCACAATTCCGGCCGACGCCACAGGCCGCCAGCATCTGCTCGTAAAGGAAGAAGGCATCCTTTCGGGTGTCGACATAGCACGCCGCGTATTCGAGAAATTCGATCCGAAGCTTAAGATGACTGTATTCATCAGCGACGGCGCACACGTGCATCCCGGCGACATCGCTTTCGTGGTCGAAGGCCCCGTGCGTTCACTGCTGCAGACCGAACGCCTGATGCTCAACATCATGCAGCGAATGAGCGGCATAGCCACAATCACCGCCCGATATCAGGAACGCCTCGCCGGCCTGAACTGCAAGGTGCTCGACACCCGCAAGACCACTCCGGGCATGCGCATCCTTGAAAAGGAAGCCGTTGCCACAGGCGGAGGACACAACCACCGCATAGGTCTGTTCGACATGATTCTCATCAAGGACAACCACATTGATTTCGCAGGCGGAATTCCCCAGGCAGTCAAAGCAGCCAAGGACTACTGCAAAAAACTCGACAAAGACCTCCGCATAGAAGTCGAGGTGCGCAATACCGAAGAAATCGAGCAGGCAATAGCCGCAGGAGTAGACCGCATCATGCTCGACAATTTCACACCCGAGCGCACACGCGACGCCGTGGCGCTGATACGCGCGAAAGCACCGGGAGTTGAAATCGAATCGTCGGGAGGCATCACATTCGACACCCTGCGCGCCTATGGCGAAACCGGTGTCGACTTCATATCGGTCGGCGCGCTGACTCACTCGGTCAAAGGACTCGACCTCAGCTTCAAAGCCTGCTGAATTTAAATATCAAGCATTTTCCCTACATTAAAGCCGACGAAGGTATCAATTACCGCGTCGGCTTTTTCCGTAAGCGACTCGCGGGGGTTTGTCGTAGCCAAAGCGACGACACGCGCGCCGGCACGACGTCCGGCTTCCACTCCTGCGAAAGAGTCTTCAAAAACATAACAGTCGGCACCCGTGCACCCCAGAAGCGAAGCGGCAAGCATATAACCCTCCGGATCCGGTTTGGAACGGCTGACGTCGGCATCGGTCAGCACAGCGGCGAAAAAATCCCGAAAACCGGGAACAAGCTTAAACAGATGCTCCATTTTTTTCGATCCGCTGCTGGTGACGATAGCCGCCTTTATGCCATGATTCCGCAAATCGGCAAGAAAATCAGTCACACCGTCGAAAACGCGGTATGGCATATTCTCCTCAAAATCGGCAAGGAGCGCACAAATCTCATGCTGCACCTCCGGTTCCGGGAAATAGCGGGAAAGAATCACGGGAAGGGTACTACCCTTGATTACGGACGCAAAATTTTCGACCCTTGTAGGATAACGGCGATCCATATCGCTCCAGAATTGCGTGTAGATACCTTCCGTGTCGACCAGCACTCCGTCAAGATCGAAAAGTGCGGCAACACGACGATTGATATTGCTCATAACAGTTCTTTACCTTAATTTTGACCACAAAGGTACGCAAAAATCGTGTTTTTTGAGTACCTTTGTACGTTATAAATATGTATAATACCGACCACACAGTCCATAAACGCCGCAAACGAGTGTGCTTTGTAAGCACAACCCGTGCCGACTGGGGGCTTCTGATGCCTCTGGCCGAAGAATTGCGCCGTCGCGGACACATCGACGTGGACATCGTGGCGTCGAACATGCATCTGCTTGACAGCTATGGGCACACCGTCGACGAAATACGCAATGCCGGTTTCGAGCCGACAATGGTCGATATGGCTGTCGACGGCGATGACGAAGTTTCACGCGCACATGCCATGGCGCTCTGCCTGTCGGGCATGGCCGACGCTTTCGCCCGCCTGTGTCCTGATGCAGCCGTAATGTTGGGCGACCGCTACGAAATGCTTGCCGCCGCATCGGCTGCGGCAGTAATGCACATACCCATAATCCACATAGCCGGAGGCGAGATTTCAGAAGGCGCCGTCGACGACTCTTTCCGCCATGCCATAACCAAAATGGCATCGCTCCATCTAAGTGCCACCGAAACATATCGCCGTCGCGTGATCCAGATGGGCGAAACGCCGTCGGCAGTAATCAACACAGGAGCCATAGGTGTGTGGAACGGCGACAATACCGGACTGATGAGCCGCGCCGAACTTGAATCCGACCTCGGCTTCAGCCTTGAGCCGCCTCTCGCATTAGTGACCTACCACCCCGCGACCAACGACCATAAAGCTACCCCTGACGAACGGATAGCCGCACTGCTCGAAGCCATCGACCGTTTCGACAATCTGCGCGCCGTAATCACCTACCCCAACAACGACGCCGGCTCAGTCCGGATCATAGAACGCATCGAAGCATACGGCCGGAAAAGGCCGGAAAAAGCCTTGATAGTAAAATCGCTGGGAATGCTCCGCTACCAGTCCATGCTCCGCGTCGCCTCCGTGGTGATAGGTAATTCATCAAGCGGGATAGTCGAAGTGCCGTCGGCAGGAATACCGACAGTCGACACCGGCATACGCCAGCGCGGCCGCGATGCGGCGCCGTCCGTCATACACTGCGGAGAAAGCTCGGACGAAATCGCCGATGCGATACAAAAGGCTTTATCTCCACACATGCGCGACATAGCCGCCCGACGCGAGAACCCGTATTCAAAAGCGGACACCCTGAACATCATGGCCGAAGCCGTGGAACGCTTTGTCGCTTCAACACCATGTCCGCCGAAATCATTTTACAACATAGACATTCCCGCCGACCTATGAAAGCGCTGTTCATAATTCCGGCCCGCGGAGGCAGCAAAGGAATACCTCGTAAAAACATAAAGGCTCTTGGCGGACGGCCGCTGATAGCCTACTCCATCGACGTAGCCCGCAATATTGCCGGCGACACGGAACTGCATCGTATTGTCCTCTCAACCGACGACGCCGAAATTGCCGCCTGCGCACGTGCGCTCGGACTGCCCGTGGACTATTCGCGCCCCGCCGCTCTCGGCAGCGACACCACAGGCAGCCGCGAAGTGATTATCGATGTAATGGACTGGGCCGATACCCGCGGCATAGACTACGACTGCATCGTACTCCTGCAACCGACATCGCCGTTCCGCACCGCCGGCGATGTGGCCGGCGCCATGGCATTATATACCTCCGATTCCGACATGGTGGTAAGTGTCTGTGAATCCTCGGCAAATCCATATTACAACCTGTTTGAAACCGATTCCGAAGGTTGCCTGCACGTATGCAAAGGCGACGGATTGCTGCGCCGACGGCAGGATGCGCCACCCGTCTGGGAATACAACGGCGCTGTCTATGTCATCAATCCGGATAGCCTGCGGCGCATGGAACTCGGAGAATTCCCACGACGTATACCTTACGTGATGCCTCGCGAACGCAGCCTCGACCTTGACACTCCGGCCGACTGGCTCGCGGCCGAGGCTCTGATCGCCGCAGGGGCAACCACATGCGCCGGATGAATGTTTTAATACTACAGATACATGAACATCGAGCAACATACAATATCGAAATCCGACACCGTACGCCATGCGCTCGAAAGGCTCAACAAGCTATCGGGAGGACCTATGACGCTTTTCGCCATCGACGCCGAAGGCCGTGTCGCCGGTTCGCTGACCGACGGCGACATTCGCCGCGCCCTTATCGCCGGCAGATCGATGGACGACTCTCTCGAAAATGTCGCGCACACACAATTCCGCTATCTGAGTGCCGAAATTCCCGACGTGGCTGAAATCAGAACTTGCAGGAATCTGGGATTACGCCTGTTGCCGGTGGTCGACAGCGGAATGCGCCTCGTCGACATAATCGACCTCTCGGAGCGGCATACCCTGCTGCCGATGGACGCCATACTTATGGCCGGAGGAAAAGGCGAACGTCTGCGACCGCTCACGCTCGACACCCCCAAACCTCTGCTTGAAATCGAGGGAAAAGCCATAATCGACTATAATATAGAATCACTCTCCGCCTGCGGCATCAAGCGCATAACAGTGGCTACAGGCTACCTCGCCCACATGATCGAAGAACATTTTGCCGAAAAGACAAACGGACCAAAAGTCCGATGTGTCCGCGAGGAAAAACCGCTCGGCACAATAGGGGCCGTATCGTTGGCCGATATCCCGGAAAACGGGCTGACTCTGGTGATGAACTCCGACCTGCTGACAACAATCTCGTTCGAAGACATGTACCTGCACCACCTTTCGTCGGGCGCCGACATCACGATCGCCGTGATACCTTATCAGGTATCCGTGCCCTACGCCATACTCACAATCGACACTCAGAACCCGGATCTGCACAAGGTCGCAGGAATAGAGGAAAAACCGTCGTTCTCTTTTTACGCCAACGCCGGCATATATATCTTTTCCAACGACATTCTACGGAATGTCCCGCCTGGCAGGCGCGTCGACGCCACCGATCTGATCTCGGAAGCCATAGCATCCGGACGCCGTACGACATATTTTCCCATAAAAGGCACGTGGATCGACATAGGCTCGCCTGTCGATTTCCGTCAGGCCGCCGAACTGATGAAACATCATCGCTCCATGTCGGCCGAAAACTAAAACATATTTCCGATAAATATCAAACAAGACTCAAATGGCTGATTCCAATTTCATAGACTATGTGAAGATACTCTGCCGCTCCGGCAAGGGCGGCGCCGGCTCGCGCCACTTCTATCGTGCCAAGTATGTGCCGAAAGGCGGTCCCGACGGAGGCGACGGCGGTCGTGGCGGCCACATCATCCTGCGGGGCAACCGCAACATGTGGACTCTGCTGCCTCTCAAATACAGGCGCCACATCTTCGCCGGCAACGGTGAAAGCGGCTCCGGCGGACGCAGCTTCGGCAAGGACGGCGAAGACGTTATTGTCGACGTACCTTGCGGAACAGTGGTATTCGATGCCGAAAGCGGAGAATTCCTATGCGAGGTGACCTACGACGGACAGGAAGTGAAACTTCTCCGCGGAGGACGCGGAGGACTGGGCAACTGGCATTTCAAAAGTTCGACCAACCGCACCCCCCGCTACGCACAACCCGGCGAACCGGCCGTGGAACGAAGCATCATCCTCGAACTGAAAATGCTTGCGGATGTCGGTCTGGTAGGCTTCCCAAATGCCGGAAAATCCACCCTGCTGTCGGCCGTGTCAGCCGCCGAACCGAAAATCGCCGACTATCCTTTCACGACCATGGAACCGCAGCTCGGCATCGTGTCGTACCGCGACAACCGTTCATTTGTCATGGCGGATATTCCCGGAATCATCGAAGGTGCCAGCGAAGGCCGCGGACTCGGACTGCGCTTCCTGCGACACATCGAACGCAATGCCGTATTGCTTTTCATGGTACCGGCCGATGCCGACGACATATCACGCGAATATGAGATACTGCTCGACGAATTGCGTAAGTTCAACCCGCAGCTCGAAGACAAGCAACGGGTGCTTGCAATCTCGAAATCCGATCTGCTCGACGACGAACTGATCGAAGAAATAGGAAAAACACTTCCCGAAGGAGTACCCCATGTATTCATTTCCGCAGTGACCGGCCAAGGCGTGACAGAACTAAAAGACATGCTGTGGAAAGCGATCAACGACGAGAACAACCGCATCGACACAAGCGATATCATCCACCGGCCGCTCGACGGACATCATCGCGTACGCGAAGAAGACGATTTCATAATCGAATATCAGCCTTCTCCCGACGAAATCGACGAAGAAGCCGAAGACCTGCGCAAGATCAGTGCCGAACAGTGGGGAGAGGAATACGACTGGGACGATGCCGACTACGAAGACAACGACATGGACGGGGACGATGGAGCAGACGAAGACGATGACCGCGCCACCGACGACGAAGCATTCCGTTACGAAGCGATAAACGACGACGATTACGATAAATAGATGCCTGCAACTTCCATCAGAGATTATTTACGAAGCACCGTAGCGACACTGCAAAAAGCCGTAGGCAGCGAAGCGGAAGCCACTGCCCGCATAATATTCGAGGATGTCGCAGGCTACGACCGCCGCTTTATTTTCGCGGAAGGCGACCGCGAGCTTTCCGACTTCCGCCGCTTGCAGATCGACGCTGCCGTTGCCCGGGTCCTCGCCGGAGAGCCTGTACAGTATGCTGTCGGCCGTGCCCGTTTCATGGGCATGGATTTCATTGTGAACCCTTCGGTACTTATACCGCGCCCCGAAACAGAAGGCCTGGTCGATATGATTGTCGACCGACTCGGCCGACGCAGCGACCTGCGCGGACTCGACGCCGGCACCGGAAGCGGATGTATAGCCGTCGCGCTGAGCCGCGCTCTGCCATTCTGCCGCATGACGGCCATAGACTTCTCCGACGAAGCTTTGCTTGTGGCTAAAACGAATGCAGAAGCCTTGAAATGTAAAATCGATTTCCGGAAAGCCGACATACTCGATATGCCGCACGAGGCGATGCCTGTCTATGATTTCATCGTAAGCAATCCGCCATATATACGCCGTAGCGAAGCTGCCGACATGGAAAAGCGCGTCCTTGACTGGGAACCGGGCAGCGCCCTGTTCGTTCCCGACGATGATCCCCTGCTCTTCTACCGCGCTCTGGCTCGCTACGGACTCTCCGCACTGACTCCGGGAGGCTCCATATTTTTCGAAATAAACAAAGATTTCCCTGACGAAACAGTCGCCATGCTTATAGAAACAGGCTATGCCGACGCTACCGCCTCGCGCGACTATCTCGGCGCATGGCGATTCGTCAGCGCTGTGCTCCCAAAGGAATGATTCAACGGAAATCCATAGGCACAGCCATCGCCACAACACGCCTTGAAAACCTCTGCGCACGCGCCGAGCACTGCGAAAGCGAACTCGCCGAAAAACTGCGGCGTTGGGGCATCGGCGCTTCCGAAAGCGCCGAGATCATATCCGGCCTTCGCAAGCGCCGCTTCGTCGACAACACCCGCTTCGCCCGGGCTTTCGTGCGCGATAAATATCGCTTCGCCCGTTGGGGACGTATGAAAATACGCATGGCTCTGGCAGCAAAACGCATAAGCAAGGAAATAATCGACGAGGCTCTCGACGAAATCGACGAAGATATATACACCGAAAATCTGCGGCACATCATAGCCGCCAAAGCCCGCTCGCTCGGAGAAGAAACTTCAAGCTACGAAGGTCGCGCGAAAATCTACCGATTCGCTCTCTCCCGCGGCTACGAATCCTCTCTCATTTCAAAAATACTGAAATCAGGACAATAACTTGAAAATCAAATTGTCTTACTTATCCGTATCGCGGCAGACAACAGTCATCGCACCTGTAGCCGTATCGATTATATAACCGCCCACACGGACATCGGCCGCCATCAGCGGATGGTGTCGGATAAGGTCTACCGTTTCACGAACAGCATCGGCCGTATCATCGAATCCGTGCAGCCAGCTGTCGAGATCTATACCGCAATGGCGCATAAGCGAGATATGCTCTTCATCGACACCTCTCTGCTTCATAAGCCGCAACATCTCCGCAGCATTCATGCCCTGGACTCCGCATTCGGTATGGCCTATCACCATTATCTCGTTTACACCAAGCTCATAGACAGCCACAAGAAGCGAACGCATGGCCGAATCGAAAGGATTTGTAATGGTGCCGCCCGCATTTTTTATCATCTTGACATCGCCGTTGCGTATGCCGAGCGCCGCAGGCAGAAGTTCGACAAGGCGCGTGTCCATACATGTGACAATGGCAATCTTTTTGTCAGGAAATTTAGATGTTTCAAATTTCCGATACTCTTCGCCGGCAACAAAAGCGGCGTTGAACTTCAGGATATCGTCGATCATGATATGATATATTCAAACAAGGTCTTTAAGATCCGTTTCAGACCTTAAAGACCTTTATATTACTATTTTCAGTCAAGCAGCGTTTAAATAACGCCCTGCCCCATCATAGCGTTTGCAACTTTCATGAAGCCGGCGATATTGGCGCCCTTCATGTAGTTGATATAACCGTCGGATTCGACACCGTAGCGGAGGCACTGCTCGTGAATGTCGCGCATGATAGTATGGAGTTTTTCATCCACTTCCTCGGCGCCCCACTGCAGGTGCATGGCGTTCTGGCTCATTTCAAGACCTGATGTAGCCACACCGCCGGCATTCACAGCCTTGCCGGGAGCGTATGTCGTACGGCTTTCGATGAATGTATCGATAGCTTCGGGAGTGCAGCCCATGTTCGACACTTCGGCAACCATCTCGACTTTGTTGGCGACCAGCTGCTTGGCATCGTCACCGTTCAGCTCGTTCTGAGTAGCGCAGGGAAGAGCGATATCCACCTTCTGTTCCCAAGGCTTGCGGCCTGCATAGAATGTGGAACCGGGGAAACGGTCGGCATAAGGTGCGACAACGTCGTTGCCTGAAGCACGGAGTTCGAGCATGTAGTCGATTTTTTCGCTGTCAAGACCGGCCGGATCATAGATATATCCGTCGGGACCTGAAATAGTGACAACCTTGGCGCCCAGTTCGGTAGCCTTGAGTGCGGCACCCCATGCCACATTGCCGAAGCCGGAAATAGCGACTGTCTTGCCTGCTATATCGTCGTTCTTCTGCTTGAGCATGCTCTGCACGAAATAAAGCGCTCCGAAACCGGTGGCTTCGGGACGGATACGGCTGCCTCCGAATTCAAGCCCCTTGCCGGTAAATGTACCGTCGTGCTGGTTTACGAGGCGTTTGTACATACCGTACATATATCCTACCTCGCGTCCGCCCACGCCGATATCGCCGGCGGGAACATCGCGGTCAGGACCGAGATTTTTCCACAGGCCGAGCATGAATGCCTGGCAGAAACGCATGATTTCACGATCGCTCTTGCCGCGAGGCGAGAAGTCGGAACCGCCTTTCGCACCACCCATGGGAAGTGTGGTCAAAGCATTTTTGAAAGTCTGCTCGAATCCGAGGAATTTCAGAATCGACAGGTTTACGGAAGCATGGAAACGAATGCCGCCTTTGTACGGGCCGATAGCGTTGTTGAACTGAACGCGATAGCCTATGTTGTTCTGGACTTCACCACTGTCGTCGAGCCATGTCACACGGAAAGTGACGATGCGGTCAGGCTCAACCATACGTTCTATGATTTTATTTCTCTCAAACTCGGGATGCTCGTTGTAAATGTCCTGAACAGACAGCAGTACTTCCCTCACAGCTTGCAGATATTCCTTTTCGCCGGGATGCTTCGCCTCAAGCGATGCCATGATTGAGTTAATGTCCATAATCTTTGTCTTTTTAGGTGTAATGTATAGATTTTGGTGTTATCTGAGGCAAATATATACAATATTTCCAAAGTTGCAAAAATAAATTCATAAAAGCTTTTTAGGCTCAGGTTTTAGCTCCGTATCATTTTTTATGCGTAACTTCGCTCAACGTTTCCCGACGGGTAAAACTCCCGACTTATAGTAACTTTTTTAATGAAACATCTTTATAAATTTGGCATATTTTTATTTTTGAACGCCGCTACATCGATTTCAGAAGTTGCCGCCCGGAACATTCTCGGTATCGACGGCGAGGAATCGACATCGGTTGGTATATATATAAAGGATCTGCGCACAGGCCGGGTGCTTGTCGACCACAATTCACGGCTGGCGCTCACTCCTGCCAGCGTAATGAAAGTGATAACTACGGCCAGTGCCCTGTCTGTCCTCGGCACAGAGCACCGTTTCACCACAAGCGTATCTTTGAGCGGAGCATCATGCGGCAGCGGACTGTGGAATGGCAATATAGTCGTCAGTTCTTCGGCCGACCCTACTGTCGAAAGTGAATATTTCAAAGAACGCCTCGGTTTCTGCGACTCAATTGCCGACGGAATCGAACGCCTCGGCATAAAATCACTCGACGGCTCAATCATTGTCGAACAGACCCTCTCCGAACCGGGTCCCATAGCCCAGTGGGAAATAGAAGATGTGGCATGGCCGTACGGCGCCGGACTTTTCGGGTTCAACTGGCGCGACAATTGCGTGAACGTTACACCCGCCACAGGCCAGACCAAACCATACGTGCCCGGGCTGAACGTGGAACTGCGCAAATCCGACACAGGCAACGATCTCGTACGCGGCGTGGGCAGTGACCGCCTTATTGTATATGCCCGCAATCCACAGAATAAAAAATGGGTACTCGGCATATCGGTACCCGATCCGTCGGCTGTATTCAAAGCCGAACTCACCGAGGCTCTACGCAAACGCGGCATTGAAGTCAGCAACAAAAAATTTACCGGCACATCGGATGCCGGTAAGAAAATATACGTCCACCGTTCGCCATCGTCAGCCGAGATAATGCGAAGCCTAATGGTGCGTTCCGACAATATGTTCGCCGAGGGTATGCTCCGCGCGATCGCTCCCGGCAAGACACGCAAGCGCGCTATCGAACGTGAAAAAGAAATATGGGCAAGCCGTGGAATAAGCCCGCGCTACACAATAATACGCGACGGCAGCGGACTGACCCGAGCCAACCGGCTCTCCGCACGCTTCATCGGCGATGTTCTGGAATGGATGGCCGAATCTCCCCGGGCCGCAACCTTCACATCCTTTTTTCCGCGTGCAGGCCGCGACGGCACTTTGCGTTCATTTCTCGACAAATCGCCCCTCGAAGGGCAACTGGCTTTGAAAACAGGCAGTGTCAGCTCAGTACAGTGCTATGCCGGATACAAAATTGACAATAACGCTTGCCCGACCCACGTCGTAGTCGTGATGGTCAACGGCTTTTTCTGCCCGCGCGCACAGGTAAGGCGTGGAACCGAACGCCTGATGATGAAGCTTTTCGCCCCACAATCCGCTGAAAAACAAAAATAACCGACAATATGAATTTCAAACGACTTATAGAACTGAATATCGAAATAGAAGGATTGTTGCGCGTACTCGACAATCGCCCTGATAACACGGAAGCCATGTCATTATTACGCGAACGGCATTCCGAGTTTTCCGGCATGCTAAAGGATGAAAACGAAAACGACTGCAACGTGTCGGATTTCATGGTCTGCGCCATAAACGAAGATGAAAGCACCGCCGACGGAGCGTCAATCATAATCCTCGACGATGAAAATCCGGACAATTCAGCTCCGGAGATAAGCGAAACTGTATCGGATATTACAGAGTCGGAATCACAGGCGACCTCACCGCAAAACAACGGCAACGGCCTGCGACGCTGCTTCACTCTCAACGACAAGTTCCGTTTCATCCGCGAACTCTTCGGCGGCAACGAGCGCGAATTCTCCGACACCCTGGCAATAATCTCAGGCATGCCCGACTACACCGAAGCCGAAGCATACTTGTGCAACGACCTGACATGGGATCGAGAAGATCCCTGCGTAGCCGAATTCCTTTCAATAATAGCCGCCAACATGCCGGCACAGACAAACGGAAAGCAATGAGTGGAAAACTTTACATAGTGCCTACCCCGGTAGGCAACCTGGACGACATGACACCCCGTGCCGTCAGCGTGCTGCGGAACGTAAGCCTTGTGCTGGCCGAGGACACACGCACCTCTGCCGTACTTATGAAGCATTTCGAAATCAGCACCCCTATGGCCAGCCACCATAAATTCAACGAACACCGTAATCTCGACCCGCTGCTGTGCCGTATGGAGGCCGGCGAAGATATGGCACTTGTGTCCGATGCCGGAACTCCGGGCATATCCGATCCAGGATTCATGCTGTCGCGTGAATGCCGACGCCGGGGAATAGAAGTCATCACCCTGCCGGGAGCCACTGCTTTCGTTCCGGCACTCGTCGATTCCGGCCTGCCATGCGACCGATTCTTCTTCGAAGGATTTCTGCCCCAGAAAAAAGGACGCGCAAGCCGCATCGAAATGCTTGCCACCCTCTCATGCACTTTCATAATATACGAATCCCCTCTGCGGCTTGTAAAAACACTCATGCAGCTTGCCGAGGCCTGCGGTGCCGACAGGCCGGCATCCGTTTCCCGCGAAATATCGAAACTCCACGAAACCACAGTCCGGGGTACACTTTCAGAACTGTCCGTACATTTCGAAGCGAACCCGCCGCGTGGCGAAATTGTTATAATAGTCGGAGGCGTCGAACGCCCTGCGCCGGAACAGCGACGGCATCGCAACAAGTATCGCGACGACGACGACGGCAACGAAAACGAAAACGACTGATGAACTTTCACTATTTAGCAGATTCTTAAAATTACTACATTATGAAAAAATTGACTATTCTCACAATTGCAGCATCTCTGCTGGCAGGCACAGCCGCCACAACAACAATGACATCCTGCAATTCAAAGCAGAAAGAGCAACTCGAACAGGAACGCGCCATTGCGGAGGCTACTAAAGAAGAACTACAGACTGCCGTAGCCGAACGCGACCAGCTGCTCCAGCTTGTCAACGAAATATCGGGCGGCATGGCGGAAATCAAACGCATCGAGAACATCCTTACAGTCAAGAACGGACTTAATGAAGAAGGCAGCGACTCGCGCACCCAGCTGCAGGCCGATCTTGCCGCCGTACAGAAAACACTTCAGGACCGCCGCGAACGCCTTGAAGCCCTCGAATCACAGTTGGCAAAATCAAGTCTGTCCACTTCCGGCCTGCAACAGACCATAGCATCGCTGCGCCGCCAGATCGACGATCAGACCGCTGAAATCGGAACTTTGCGCCAGAACCTCGCCGAAGCCCGACAGCGCATCGGCGACCTTGACACTCAACTCGACTCCCTGAATACCGCCGTTACCGAAGCTACGGCCGCAAAAGAACAAATCGAGCAACAAAGCACCGAACTGGAAAACCAGCTCAACACATGCTACTACGCAATCGGCAACAAAAGCGAGCTTCAGGAACATAAAATAATCGAAACAGGCTTCCTGCGCAAGACCAAATTGCTTGAAAGCGACTTCGATCCGAAGTTCTTCACCGCCGCAGACAAACGCACCCTGACGCGAATCGACCTGAACTCCGACAAAGCCGAACTTATGACAAAGCAGCCCGAGGATTCGTATGTGATCGAAGAAGTCGGAAAAAGCAAAGTGCTCCGCATTACCAATCCCGACAAGTTCTGGAACCTCAGCAATTATCTCGTAATCAAGATCGACTGATTATTCCGGAATAAAGTTATATAATCATGAAAAAGACGTCGGCTTCCGGCCCGGCGTCTTTTTCATATATACCATATCCCTGAGCACTATTCCTCCATCTATAACAGGATGATCGTAATTATCGGTAAAGAAATCAGGAATTCGGTGGGAGAACGAATATCCGCAAGACTTATAAAAATCAAGTGTAAGCGGTGACTCTCCCGTCCCGACCTGCACCGTACAATCCGGATAAAGATCCTCTACATAACGGAGCATGGCACGCCCGTAACCCATACGCCTGTACTCAGGCGCTACAGCTATGTTCTTGATCTCAGCCAGAAACTCCGCTTCGCGCGTGACAACGCAGACAACAGCCACATTGTCATCGACAATGCCGACAAACATGTCGCCGCGTTCAATATAGCGGTCAATCATATACTCCTGTTCGTCGCCCAACAACAGCAAAGCAAGATAACGTTTCTTGTCGCATTTAAGCTTCTCAACTATCATATTTCCGTAGATTTACACTTCCTGTTCATTCTGAGCATTACATTCCTCCGCGCCGATCTAAGTCCGGGCGACATGGAACCGCCCTCCATCATCGAAAGTACCTCCTTAAACTCTGCCAACAGTTCGCGACAAGAGCAGCATTGGGAATATGCCTGCTTAAGGCACAAAGCTCTTATGGCATAGGGTTCGGTTGAATTTATCATGGAAAGGCAATAATCAAGATAATCGGCACGTATTCCTGTGTCCGGAAAGCGTTCCAGCAATGTCAGGAGCAGACGACGCTTACCGGTATGCAATGTCGACAGCAGGAAGTCGACAAGTTCGTCCTTTTTCCCGTAAAGCCATGCGATGTCAGCTGATGAAAAATGCGAGAATACCCACAGCGCATTATAGCTTACGCGGTCATCACTATTAAAAACACATACATACAACGCTTCTTTGACAGAGTCGTTGCAGGTTCCGGAGGCCATTCCGCACAAACGTCGTATATCAGGAAGCCGGAGCCTTTCACCCAGTTCTTTACTAAAATCCATGACAATGCAAATATACGTATATTTGGCTTACGCCCTATATACTCCGGTTCGGCAAACTCAAATATTTGCTTTTGCGTCCGGCTTTCCGTATATTTGTAAGACCAAACATTCAACACAATCAAGCAAAAATGAACAAAATCGTTTTCCGTTCACGCGTCGACTGGTGGGTATGGACAATACCTTTATTCGCTGTCGCAGTATCGCTTATCGCATGCATAGGCAGTTCGTTGTGGTTCAAATTGATTTATGGCGTTGGATATGGCATATTGATGTTCGGTTTGCTTATCACGGGAATATACGGATGCTGGTACACTGTAGAAGGCGACAGCTTGCTCGTCTATAATTTCTTCCGCCCTACCCGTCTGCCTATATCGAAAATCAAAGAAATAAAATACTGTAGAGGATTTATAGCCGGACCCGCAGCATCAACCCGCCGGCTGTCGATAAAATTCACCGACCGCAGCGTACTCAAAAGCTCTATGCCAATAGAAATATCGCCGCGCGACCGCGATGCTTTTGTCAAAAAACTTTTACAGATCAATCCTGATATATCTGTCATCGGAAAGCAATGAATATCGAAGATTTCCGCGACTATTGCCTGTCGCTCGGCAACGACGTCATTGAAAAGACCCCATTCGGAAAATTCGCCGCCAGATATGACTCCATCCTTGTATTCTACACTGTCGGCCACATGTTTTGCGTCGTCGACATCGACAATTTCAACAGCGTCAATGTCAAGGCTGCGCCTGACGAGATCGACCGTATCAAATTGGCGTATTCATCAGTCAGCAAACCGCTGAACCTTAGTGAACGGCACTGGTTTCAACTGGATTTCAACGGCGACATACCCGACAGTGAAATCTACAGACTTGTAAAAAACTCATTCGATACCGTCAGAAAACAGCACACCCCTAAAAGAAAACAGTAGTCAGGGAATCACTCTTCCGACATAAGATGCAATATGGGAAAAGGTCGGCCGGCATCGTCATATTCATCCCTCGACACAAGTTTGAATCCATGCTTTTTATAAAAATCCAAAGCATCCTGGTTCTGTTCATTCACATCCACAAAACGCATACCGCGCTCTTTCGCGAATGCTATAAGCCGGCTTCCAATGCCTGAACCTTGATAGGCCGACGCTACAAACAACATCTCGATCTTATTACCAGAAAAACCTATAAAAGCGACAAATCCGGCTGCCGATTCGACACCGAACAACTCGACAGAAGGAAAATACGATACGGAAAGTTTTTCCTTGATCCCGGCGATATCGCACTCCGACAGAAATCCATGACTCGCACGCACCGCATCCTCCCAGACACTCTCCAGCCGGGCGTAATCCTCCACCCCGCAAGACTTTATTTTGATACAATCCATTATAACCCGACTATGGTAAAAAAAGGACGGTGTCTTATATACTAAAAAACACCGTCCTTAATCAATTCAGATTTTTCCGATTCCCGAGAGTTTCCCGAATCAGGCTGTTATATTGGCCTTTATCGTATCTACGATATAACGGACATCATCGTCGGTGACATAAGGTCCGGCAGGCAGACACATGCCGACTTTGAAAAGCGACTCGCTGACACCGTTGACATAGGCCGGTGCATCTTTATAGACAGGTTGCTTGTGCATGGGCTTCCATACCGGACGGGCCTCGATATTGGCGGCGTCAAGAGCCACACGCATCGCCTCTACATTGGCGTTAGGCTGGCAATCGGTAGTTGCCGATTTTGCCGCGTGAGTCACACCTGCGGCTCCGCCCACAGCACCGGTAATGATTGTCTTATATGCATTCTCCTGCCCTCTGACTTTCAGAGCCGGGTCGAGTGTGACTGCACAGAGCCAGAAATTGGAATCATAACGCGGCGAAGGATTATCGTGCAAAGTGACACCTTCGACATCTTTCAGCAACTCCCTATAGAGTGCCTGCACATGCTTGTGGTGCGCGATGTGCTCGTCGACAATCGTCATCTGGCCTCGACCTATGCCGGCGCAGATGTTGCTCATGCGATAGTTGTAGCCTATGTGTTCGTGCTGATAATAAGGATAGGACTCACGTGCCTGCGTGGCATAGAAAAGTATTTCCTTTTTGGATTCTTCGTCATCGCATACAAGGGCACCGCCGCCTGAAGTGGTGATCATCTTGTTGCCGTTGAAACTCAACACCCCATAGCGGCCGAACGAACCGAGCATACGGCCGTCATAGCGCGAGCCGAAACCTTCGGCAGCATCCTCGACCACCGGAATTCCATAGCGGTCCGCCACATCCATAATACGGTCGATCTGATAGGGCATACCGTAAAGAGCTACGGGAACAATGGCTTTAGGCTTGCGGCCGGTTTTGGCAATACGGTCTTTGATAGCCTCTTCAAGCAGTTCGGGATCCATATTCCAGCTGTCACGCTCCGAATCAACAAAAACAGGCGTAGCGCCAAGATATGTGATAGGATGGCTCGACGCGCAGAATGTGAACGACTGAACAATAACCTCGTCGCCGGGACCTACTCCACATGCGAGCAACGCGAGATGCACGGCTGCTGTGCCCGCGCTAAGGCAGCATACCGATTTCTGAAGAGGTCCGGCTCCTTCGCGACGGTTTACAAACTTTTCGAGGTCTTCCTCTAAACCATTGACATTCGGCCCCATTGGAACAACCCAGTTCTGGTCGAAAGCTTCCTTTATAAAATCCTGTTCCTTACCCGACATGTGTGCCAGACAAAGATAAATCCGTTCATGTGACATTTTTCAACAGGCAAATCTAATATATTAATTATCATTAGCTTGGGCAAAAGCCCGCGCATATCGCCGTTTATTGCGATTTCATGGCTGCAAAGATACTTCATATAATCCGGAACGCCAAGAGTTTCGCCCTGCATTCTCAAGTATAATTTAATTGAATTTTATTGTTTTTATAATATTGCGATTGCAGTGTACTGCTATTTGAGGCTTTTCAGGATAAGGGCGTTGGCTTTGTCGACAACGGAAGTATCGAGGCTGGCGAGATAAATCCGTGTCGTGCTTTCATTGTCATGCCCCATACCTTCACTGATTACAGACAATGGAATCCCTTTGGCCTTGGCGACCGAGGCCCAGCTGTGGCGCGCCACATAAAGAGTCAGAGGAATATCGATGCCTACCATTCCGGCAATATTTTTGAGATTGTGGTTGATGTTGTAGCCTACATTACGATAGGTACATCGCTCATTGGTACCTGAAGTGCGTATGATGGGCAGACGGTAATCGCTCTCATTCTCCGGATATTTGTCGAGAATCATCTGCATCTCCTTTGTCCACTCGATGACAAGCTGTTGGCCGGTCTTGCGCCGGCGATAGACTACATAACCGTTTTTGAGGTCGGTTTTCTTCAGAAAAGCCATGTCGATAAAGCTCATACCCCTGAGATAAAAGCTCATAAGGAACATATCGCGGGCGTAGTCCTGCGCCGGTGTGAGCGACAGGTCCAGCGCTTTTATTTTCTTTATGGCAAGCAGAGGCAAAGCTCGCTTTACGGTCTTGTCAACGCCGGTATAGACATGCCTGAAAGGATTGCGGTCTTCGATAATCTTTTCTTCCACCGCGCGGTTATACACCGCCCGCAGGATTCTGGTGTAGAAAGATATGGTATTTGAAGCCACGCCGCGCCTGCGGTGCCATGCCTCGTATGCTTCCATTATTTCAGAATCCAGACAGTCGAGCATTATATCATCGTCTTGCACCTTTTCGGTTTTATAATATCGGCTCGACAGAAAGTTCCTGAAACTGTTTAGCGTTGATCTGTAGGTTTCGGAAGTTCTATCCTTACCGTTCTGTTTGAGCTTGGCGATTATAGATTCCATGAAATTGAAAAGAGAATATTCATGTGCATAGCGGTTGAATTCATCAATGATATCATCGGGGGTGTAGGGCAAGCCGTTTTTATCCAGTTTGCGGCCGATCTTGGCCAAACGTTCCATGTCCCGGCGTATGCGCTCACGGATTGAGTGTATGAACGGTTTACGCTCGCTTTTATGGATGCTTGTCACCGTAGAACGGTCATCATCCCATTCGCATGGATAAACTTTGTAGTCTGAAAGAAGTTGCCGCACTTTCCTTTCGTGGATGATCTGATAGTAGATTGTTCCCCGGTGGTCAGCAACAGTCGAGGGGCGGAACTTTACTTTTATCGAAGCCATTTTTCAGTTTGGTTTTTTTTGCATTAAGATACAGATATCACGAAAACGATTAATTCGTGTCATTTCATTGAGTATTTGCACTACTAATTACGTAATATAAAAAGATTAACGCCTCCGGCTATAATGATTGCCTATACTGTTTTTACGCGTTTCAGACCAATCTGATAGGCCGCCAAAGAAAACGGAAGAATCGGTTTTTTTATAACGTATCTTGGCAGTCTTATAGCATTACCTAATTCTTGAAGATTTATGAAAGTATCTCCATACATTTCATACCTTACTTTACCGTTCTTAATCAACCAAATGCCGTCGATTATTTCTCCATATCTGTTGTAAGTCCTTACATAATACTTTGCTTCATAATCGTCAATATCTTTGTAGAATACGAGAAACGGAATGTATGGCATATAATATTTCAACTTGTTGCCTTCAATAACTTTCCGGCTATAAAGTTTGAATGATAATACAGCAAGCCATCCAAACATAACGGACAAAAACAGTAATACCATCGACAGCCATATAGAAGTATAAGCAAAACCGTCCCCGTTGATCGAGCCAATGAACAAATAAAGCATTCCAATACACATCACCAGCATAAGCAATGGCACTATCGTTGCCATATATGCTCCCGTTCTGTATTTTGAAACTATTGCCACCGTTATTTCTTTTTGTGTTTGAACTTGACGGTTTTCTTTGCGTTGCGTTTGGGATATTTTACCTTGATTGTTATCGGGTCGTCGTAACCCTCTGCCTCGATGCGGAGTGTCGCTTCTTTAAGAGGATTTCCGTCCTCATCTTTCAAGCCCCAGTCATAATCCCAATAAATGCGGCATGGGTGTTTATCGTCAATGTATTGTGGGGATATAGAACTGGAATCCTCCTCACCGTCCTCATCAATCCACACTCGCCTGATATAAAAATCTTCAGAGTTAATGTGTCTGCCCTTTTCATCAACTATATTCAGATCGAGATAATGTTTTTTATCTTTGATTGCATCCAGTACCACAACATATTCACCCAATAATTCCGGTGATGGAGCAAGTGTGATTTCCACGTTTCTTATATCCTCGGTTACGACAATCGCCTGCGACTTATAACCGACATATCCCACCTCTAATGTGTCGCCGATGCAGACCGGTAATCCGAAATGACCGTCTAAATCAGAACTGGTACCTAACGCAGTGCGTCTATTTAATATAGTTGCTCCGATTAATGGCTCTTTTGAAATAGTACCGTCGGGCAACGTATCCCCGCTCAGTACAACACCTCTGACAGTTATTGTATCAGCCACAACAGGGATGCTCCCTTTCAAAAGGTTCTGCGGTCCTTGTGTGGTATGAGCCTGCGAAGTCATAGGCATGATCATTGCAAGCGAGGAGGCCGAGATTCCGGCAATGGCTACGGCTTTTCCGGCAAGTGAACGGGCGCGGAGCTGCCGCTCCAGGTAGCGCACCTCGGCCTCGCATTTGGGGCATGTGCCGAGGCAGTCGCCCTTGTAGCGACATTCCGATGTGGCGAACTCGATGTCGTTGGCCTCAGCTATCTGCCGGCGTATCTCTTTCAGTATCTTACAAGTCTGCTTTCCTCGTGCCATAGTCAATCACAATAATCTACATAGTCGGATAATTTGAAACTTATCGGTAAAATATAATACGATTCGACCTGTTTACCATTCTTTTGCGCAGGGATAAAATCAGGTAATAATTTTACAACCCGTTGCACTTCATTTTTTGCACCCTCAGAAATATCTTCCGGTAATGTACATCGTATTATTTCTACATTGCCGACTTTACCGTTCCTGTCAACATCCAATTTTGCAACAACTTTCCCGGAAATACACGCTTCATCCCATTCTTTGGGATATTTCAAATTTGACGATAAGAATTTCATTAAAGCACTTATGCCACCGGGATATTCAGGGCTTTCATCAACAAAAGGATCTGATTCTTCATCAACTTCTCCGACGACAAGCTCATTATATTCTGTTTCACCTGTCTTTATTATATCTATATCTCCTTCGGTTAGCACTTCGCCATCCTCCACAAAGTCATCCATAGCCTCGACTTGCTCAACGGGTGCCATGGCTTCGCCTTGCAAAGTTTCGTTAGATTGATTCGATGATGATGTGCCGTTGCAACCCGACATGAGAATCATGCCCGCTGAGATTCCGGCGATGGATACGGCTTTCCCTGCAAGTGAACGGGCACGGAGCTGCTGCTCTAGATAGTGCACCTCGGCTTCGCATTTAGGGCATGTGCCGAGGCAGTCGCCCTTGTAGCGACATTCCGATGTGGCGAACTCGATGTCGTTGGCCTCAGCTATCTGCCGGCGTATCTCTTTCAGTATCTTACAAGTCTGTTTTCCTCGTGCCATAGTCAGTGTTTGCGGATTTGGTAGGTGAATAAATCGAAGCGCGTGAAACCAAGTGCTTCAAGAGCCGAGCGGCTTGCCTCCCTGTCGGCTTCGGTATTATAATCAGGTATCAGTGGAAGTCGGACGATGCAGTCGTTTTGCCGTCCCACTTTCGCTATCAAGCCAAGATTATTAATAACAAGGTCATTGCCCCGCCCCGTGTAGTTGCGATAAATTTCGGGATTCATATCCTTGATATCAATAATCAGGGTATTGACAACCCGGAGCAATGCTTCGATGTTGGTCGTAGGAACATTAAGCGATGTTTCAAGATTAATCTGCCACCCCTGGCCGCAAAGCTCACGGAACTCGCGGATGAAATCGGGGTGCATACCGGGTTCACCACCTCCGAAAGTCACGCCACCGTTTGTGGCAAGGAAATACAGCTCGTCAATGCGTGTTTCGTCGTACAATTCCGCCGGAGAACACTCGCGAAAACGGCTGCTGTCGCCAAGCGATTGCGGATTAAGACAATATCGACAGCGAAGTGGGCATCCGTGAAAAGCCACAAGCGTCGTAACCCCATCGCCGTCGGTCGCCAGACGGTGACGCGCTACACCGATAATCTTAACACGTTGCTGTTCCAAAAGTCTATTGTCTGCCATACGCAAAGCTACAATAAATTTTTGAAACTCAATGATAATCGGAGAAGAAAAAGTACTTTTGTGTAATGATTCAGGAAGATTTCAAATTTTACAAGCCTTGCAAGTTACTCCGGCCTTATGTCAGGTATTATTGGGTATTCAAGAGCGACCAACTTCTGAATACCTTAACCTTTCCTATTGGTTGCCCACAAATCATCTTTCACAAGCAAACACCGTTGTATATTCCCGAACTGAATACCACACAAAACAGGTTTACTATCAGCGGTCAAGTTAATTTTTCATCCCATTTGTATGCTGACGGCAATACAGAAATGATAGTGCTTGTATTCCACCCTCACGCTATGAGTATGTTTCTGAACATACCGACTTCACTCTTTTATAATCAAGAAGTGTCCGGTTACAGCCTTGAAAACAAAAGTTTGAATGAACTGGCTACACGAA
>Ga0073906_1002455_pt1 | contig 24332 bp, 25 predicted proteins | sample Inofromicrocosms_FD_65485 | JGI IMG/M metagenome (GOLD analysis project Ga0073906, IMG submission 65485) | Mouse cecum microbial communities from Vienna, Austria - Inoculum for glucosamine and mucus D2O microcosms | ecosystem: Host-associated > Mammals > Digestive system > Large intestine >...
GCGCAAGCCGGAACAGACCTTTTGCACCGCCTCGGGAAGAATGACCCATTCGGCTTCCCGCATGACCCGCTTTTGGAGAGTTTCGGGCGTATCGCCTTCCTTTACCTCCACCGCCTTTTGCGCGATGATCGGCCCGCCGTCGCACACCTCTGTCACAAAGTGTACGGTCGCGCCCGTCACCTTCACGCCCCTCTGCAAAACCGCCTCGTGTACGTGCAAGCCGTAATACCCTTCCCCGCAAAAGCTGGGAATGAGCGCGGGGTGTACGTTGACGATACGCCCCTCGTAAGCCTTTACGAAGGCTTCCGATAAAACGGTCATAAAGCCCGCAAGTACGACGAGCTCCGCATTGTTTTCCTGCAATAGGGCAAGGATCGCCTTTTCGCGCGCGGTGCGGTCGGGATACGCTTTTTTATCGCACGCAACCGCCTTAACTCCGTTGCGCCGGGCACGGGCGAGCGCAAACGCCCCCGCGTTGTCGGAAGCGACGAGCACGATCTGCCCGTCGGGCACGAGCCCCGCCTCTTCCGCGTTCAAAAGCGCTTGCAGGTTTGTCCCGCCCCCCGAGCAGAGGACGGCGATCCTGATTTTTCCGCTCATATCAAAATTACTCCGTCCTCGCTCTCGACGATCTCGCCGAGCACGTAGGCGTCCTCGCCGTGCGCCTTTAATACGGATATCGCCTGATCCGCGTCCGCCTTGTCCACGATCACGCTCATGCCGACGCCCATGTTGAAGGTATTGAACATATCGTGCTCGGACACCCGTCCCTTTTCTTGGATCAGCTGAAAAATAGGCGGGATCTTCACGTCGCACTTTTTGATCTTCACGCCCAAACCCTTCGGGATCGAGCGGGGCATATTCTCGTAGAACCCGCCCCCCGTAATGTGCGACACGCCCTTGACCTTGACCTCTTCGAAGAGGGCAAGCATGGGCTTTACGTAAATTTTCGTGGGAGTGAGCAGAGTTTCCCCGAGGCTCGCCCCGAGCTCCTTGACGGGCGCGTTCAAATCGCAATGCTCGACGTCGAACACCTTCCTCACGAGGGAATACCCGTTAGAGTGTACCCCCGACGAGGGAAGCGCAAGCATGATATCGCCCGCCTTCACCGCGCTCTTGTCGATGACCTTTTTGCGGGACACGACGCCCACGGTGAAACCCGCCAAGTCGTAATCGTCCTCGGGCATGGTGCCGGGATGCTCCGCGGTTTCTCCGCCGATGAGCGCGCATCCCGCGCGCACGCAACCCTCCGCTACCCCGCCGACGATGTTCGCGATCTTCTCGGGAACGTTCTTCCCGCAGGCAATGTAGTCGAGGAAAAACAACGGCTTAGCCCCGCAGCAGAGCACGTCGTTCACGCACATGGCGACGCAGTCGATACCGATGGTGTTGTGGATATTCAAAAGCTCCGCAATGCGAAGTTTCGTCCCCACGCCGTCCGTGCCCGAAACGAGCACGGGGTCTTCGAGCCCGTCGAGGCAGAGCGGGAAAAGCCCGCCGAACCCGCCGATATCCGTCTTACCGTCCGGCATGGTCCGCGCGACGTGCGCCTTCATAAGCTCCACCGCGCGGTAGCCCGCGGTGATGTCTACGCCCGCTTTTTTATAGCTTTCGGAAAAACTTTCGCTCATTTTAATTCCCCTTCCTTTTTTTGAAATTTGGGATTCTCGCTGAGCGGACGCTCGAAGCGGTTTTTGTCGATTTCCTTGGGCGCTTCGGTGGGATAACAGCCGTCGAAGCACGCCATACAGAAGCCCGTGCCGTCGCCGCCCGTCAAACGCCCCGCGTTTGCAATGTCGAGATAGCCGACGGAATCCGCGCCGATGATCTTGGCGATCTCCTCCTCCGAATGGCGACAGGCGATCAGATGATCCCGCGACGCAATGTCCGTACCGTAGTAGCAAGGATTTAAGAACTTGGGCGCGGAGGAAAGAAAATGAACTTCCTTTGCGCCCGCCTCCCGAAGCTGTTTCACGATGGGACGGCTGGTAGTGCCGCGAACGATGGAGTCGTCCACCAAGATCACCCGCTTGCCCCGCACGGCGGAAGCGATGACGTTAAGCTTGATTTTCACTCTGTCCTCCCGCATTCTCTGATCGGGTGCGATGAAGGTTCTGCCGATATATTTATTCTTTAAAAATCCGATGCCGTAGGGGATCCCGGATTCCTGCGAGTACCCGAGCGCGGCGTCCAACCCCGAATCGGGCACGCCGACAACGATATCCGCGGCGATTTGATACTGACGGGCAAGGAATGCCCCCGCGCGCTTTCTCGCGTCGTGAACGAAGCATCCGTCTATCTCCGAATCGGGACGGGCGGTATAGAAGAACTCGAATACGCAGAGCGTTTTCTTTTCCCCGCAGTGGGAGGTATCGCTCTTGACCCCGTCGCGCGTGACGACGAGCATTTCTCCCGGCTCGATCTCGCGCACCAGCTTCGCGCCCACGGCGTTGACGGCACAGCTCTCGGATGCAATCACGTAAGCCCCGTCCTCCCGTCTGCCGTAGCATAAAGGGCGGAAACCGTGCGGGTCGCGCACGGCGATGAGCTTCGTGGGCGACATGACGACGAGCGAATACGCGCCTTGAAGCTTGTCCATCGCCCCCAAAACCGCCTCTTCGATCGAGTTTGTTTTGACCCGTTCCTTGGTTATGGTGTAGGCGATCACCTCGGTGTCCGAAGTGGTGTGGAAAATACTTCCCTCGTTTTCGAGCGCGGAGCGCAGTTCGGAAGCATTGACGAGATTCCCGTTGTGCGCGAGCGCCATATTTCCTTTGAGGTGGTTGACGACGACGGGCTGGGCGTTTTCTCTTCCGCTGTCCCCCGTAGTACTGTAACGGACGTGCCCGATCGCCATTTCTCCCTCGCCGAGGTTTTTAAGCCGTTCGGCGGTGAACACGTCGTTCACGAGCCCCGCGTCTTTATAACCGTTGAACACCCCGTCGCTGTTGACGACGATGCCCGCCGACTCCTGCCCGCGGTGTTGCAGGGCAAACAGTCCGTAATAGGCGGTCGAAGCGACGTTTTGTTTTTGGGGAGCAAAAATACCGAACACTCCGCATTCTTCGTGGATATGTCCCGTCATGCTCAATCCCCCGAAGCAACGCGCTTGAAGATCTCTTTGTAAGCGTCCTCGACCCCGCCCATGTCGCGGCGGAAGCGGTCTTTGTCGAGCTTCTCGCCCGTCTTCGCGTCCCAAAAACGGCAAGTGTCGGGGGAGATCTCGTCCGCCAGCACGATCGTACCGTCTGACAGCCGACCGAATTCCAGCTTGAAGTCGATGAGGCGAACGCCGAGATTTAAGAAATATTCTTTGAGTACCTCGTTGACCTTGAAGGCATACGCTTTGATGGTTTCGATTTCCTCTTTGGTGGCAAGATGAAGGGCGAGAGCATGATACTCGTTAATGAGCGGATCGCCCAAATCGTCGTTTTTGTAGGAGAATTCAACGGTGGGCTCGTCGAACGCAATGCCCTCTTCCACCCCGTACCGCTTTGCGAAAGAGCCTGCCGAAACGTTGCGGACGATGACTTCGAGCGCGACGATCTTGACCTTCTTCACGAGAGTTTCCCGTTCGGAAAGTTCTTCCACGAAATGGGTGGGAACGCCCCGTTTTTCCAAAAGCCGCATCAGCATATTGGTCATGCGGTTGTTCACGACGCCCTTTCCTACGATCGTGCCCTTTTTGAGCCCGTTGAACGCGGTCGCATCGTCCTTATAAGAAACGATGCAAAGGTTCGCGTCGTCGGTTGCATACACCTTTTTCGCCTTGCCCTCGTAGAGCTGTGTGGTCTTTTCCATGTTTTTCTCCTATAAATGATATTTCGCCGAAATCTCGGCATTTTTTTGCAATACTTTTTCCGCAGCCGCCCTGCGGGAGGCGACGAGCTTTTCGCGCAATGCTTCGTCCTCCACCGCGAGGATCTCCGCCGCGAGATAAGCGGCGTTCTTCGCCCCGTCGATCGCAACGGTCGCAACGGGAATGCCCGAGGGCATCTGAACGGTGGAAAGCAGGGCGTCCATACCGCCAAGCCCCGCGCTCTTTACGGGAATGCCGATGACGGGAAGCACCGTACTCGCCGCGATCGCGCCCGCAAGATGCGCCGCCATGCCCGCCGCCGCCACGATCGCGCCGAAGCCGTTTTCCGCCGCCCCCTGCGTGAACGCCCGCGCCTCTTCGGGCGTGCGGTGCGCCGAATATACGTGTACCTCGAAGGGAACGGAAAATTCGCGGAATACCTCGAACGCCTTTTCCACAACGGGCAAGTCGCTGTCGCTTCCCATAACAACCGCTACTTTTTTCATGCTGTATACTCCTTTGAAAAAATGGTGAATAAAAGTAAAATTGGCAGTATCCCTCTATATAAAAGGACCTGCCGAATCGAGCAATGTTTTTAAATGAAATTTCGTTTTGCGGCGAAGCCGACCTGAAACCCTGCTCATGAAAGCATTATATCAAATCACGGAAAATCCGTCAAGCATTCGAAGGGACGTTTTTGATATTTTCTGCACCTGTCAAGAAAGCAACGCGGGCGGAAAAAGAGGCTCGTTGTTTTCTTCGATCTCGATCCTTTCCCACGCCTCGCGCGCGCCCGCAAACCGTGCGCCGCGAAGCGCCGTGCAACCGTAAAACGCACTCTCGCCGATATGGACGACCCCGCTCCCCAAGCCGACGCTTGCGAGCGCGGAACAGTTATAGAACGCCTTGCAACCGATGCCGAGAACGCCGTTCGGGATCTCGATTCTTTCAAGCGTACGGCACTCCGCAAACGCGCCCCTGTCGATGAATTTCGTCGATCGGTGAATGACGCAGGAATCGACCTCGCGCGACTTGTGAACGGAAAGCAGAACGTAAGGGTTATTTTTGTTGCCGAGATAATAGGCATTGTCAAATTCCGTCTGCGAAGTAATCGCCATGCACAAACAGAACACCTCGTCGCCGACGCTTTGAAGGCTGTTCGGCAGTTCGATACGCTCCAACGCATAACAGCCGTAAAACGCGCGGTCGCCGATTTTCGTAACCCCCTCGGGAATGACCGCCTCAACCAAGAAACGGCAGCCGCGAAAGGCGCCCTCCTCCACTTCGGTTACGGGATAGCCGAACAATTCTCGGGGAAGCATGATTTTGTCCGCCTCTTTATTTTCCTCCGCAAGTCCCGTAACGGTATAGCTCCGCGTCCCTTCCCGCCACTCGAACCGCAACCCGTCTGCCGTAGGCGTCCGTAAATCGAGTTCTTCCTCGCTTGCCCCCTCCGCCGTTGCTTCGGTTTCTTCTTCGGATTCCTCTTCGGCTTCGTCCGCAACCTCTTCCGCAGCTTCTTCCGCAATTTCTTCGACGGGCTCGTCTTCCGCCTCTATTTCGGGCACGGGCGAAGCGGGCGCGGGAAATTCCCCGCCGTCTTCGGCGGGAATGGGATTTCGGCAATCTTCCCCGCAGTCTGCGTTCTGTTTCCCTTCCGATTGCAGGGACAGCATTGCCGACAGCACGCCGTATAAAAGCTTGTACACCCGTTTCTTTTTCATAAACGCTCCTATCGTTTATTTTAACGGGTGTCGCCGTCTGTTGTCAATGATTTCACATACCGTTCGCAAAATTTTATTGCCGCCGGCAACAAAAAAACGACCCGCAAAGGTCGTTTTTGTTTGTTGCGATTTGCTCAGTTCACCGTTTTGGGATCGAAGCTCAACGTATAGTTGTTGGGGCCGCGGTCGTCGGGGAAAAGCGTAGAGCCCGAAACGACGGGCAACGTGAGCGGATTGATGAGCGCATCCGCCGTAAGGTTGGTGACTGCCGCGCGAAGGTAGGGGAAAATCGTTTCCGTCGCATTGATCGCAAACGTTCTTCTATCCTCGTCGTTGTTCATGTTCTCCACCTCGAACACGCCGACGAAACGGGCGATCAGGTTGAAGGGCTTGGGGGATTCCTCCGTCGATTCGATCTTGCATTCCAAAATAACGATGTTGATTTTGGGATTCTCGTTCGCCTGACGGATCTGGCGGGAGAAGAAGGGCTTGATTTCGAACTTCGTGTCGGGAGAAACTTTGAGCGGGTTAACCTTAAAATTAAGCTCGTCCGCAGTGAGTGCTTTCAAAGAATATTCGATCATTTTTTTACCTCATTCAAATAGCTTTTTGATTATTTTACCATTTCTTTCCGCAAATGTCAATGCTATTTTAAAATTCCCTTAATTTTTGTAAAAATATTTTTCAAAAACGCATTTTTTCAGTTCAATTCGCTTGCTTTTTTTTTGCATTTTAATATAATACAAACGACTATGAAAGATCTCACCAAGGGCAACCCGTTTAAACTCATTCTGCTGTTTGCGCTTCCCGTCTTTTTGGGGTGCGTTTTTCAGCAACTCTACAACATGGTGGACACCGTCATCGTCGGCAATACCGTAAACGCTTCCGCGCTCACGGGAGTAGGCTTGACGGGGCCCATTAACTTTCTCGTTCTCGGATTCGTAAGCGGGCTTACCTCAGGCTTTTCCGTGCGCATCGCGCAGAGATTCGGCGCGGAAGACATGGACGGCGTTCGGCGCGCCATCGGCATGAGCCTTTTACTCTGCGTCGCCATCGCCGTGCTTCTCACCGCGATCGCCCTGCCCCTCACCGCGCCCCTTCTGCGGTTCATGGAGGTCGGCGAAGACTACTTCCCCTACGCTTACAGCTATTTGTTCGTCATCTTCTGCGGAATCGGCGCAACCGTCTTTTACAACATGACGGCGGGAATCTTGCGCGCGGTGGGCGACTCCCGCAACCCCCTATGGTTTTTGATCGCGGCGGCGGCGCTCAACGTCGCGCTCGACTTCGCCTTTATCATGGGCTTTAAAATGCACCGCCACGGCGCGGCGCTTGCCACCGTAATTTCCCAGCTCCTTTCGGGAGGCGCGTGCTTTATCTTCATTCTCGTGCGCCACCCCGAGCTTCGCCTTTCCCGCGCGGACTGGAAGTGGAATTGGCGTCTTGCGGGCGGACATATCGCCGTGGGACTGCCCATGGCTTTGCAGTTTTCCATTACGGCGGTCGGATGCATGATCCAGCAAAAAGCGCTCAACGGCTTGGCGGAGAGCTCGCTCGGCGCGGCGACCGCGTACGTCACCGCCACCAAAATCGACAATCTTGCCGCACAAAGCTTCGTCGCGCTCGGAACCGCGCTTGCAACCTTCGCGGGGCAAAACTGCGGCGCGGGGCGCATGGACCGCGTGCGGAAGGGCGTGAAAGCAGGCATGGTATACACCGTTTGCGGAGCCGCGATCGGGCTCGCCTTCTGCATGGGGCTGTATTACCCGCTCATGAACTTGTTTTTGAACGCGGAAATAGACCCCAACGTCGCGTTGTATCACGACGATATTCTCGCCTACGGCTTCAAGTATCTGCTCTTTCAATCGGCAAATTACTTTTTCCTCGGCACCATTTACATATACCGCAACACATTGCAGGGGATCGGGAAAAGCGTCCTCGCCATGCTCGGGGGCGTTGTAGAGCTTGCCGCACGCGTGCTCACGGCGTTCGTGTTCGTGAAAATTTTGGAGTTTACGGGCGTGTGCATCTCCAACCCCGTCGCGTGGGTTTCCTGCGACGTGTTCCTGTTCGCGGCGTACCTCGTCGTCATGCGCGGGATCAGAAAAAAAGAAAAGATGCCCGACGAACAGCAGACGTCCCTCTCCGCCGCCGCCTGAACGGCGGTTTTTTCTTCTTGACTTTCCGCACGCAACCGATTATAATAAAAATAGGGAGAATTGATCATGATCGTCAACCAAACCAAAAACGACTTGGATTTAAACGCGCTCGCCGCCAAGCGTCTGAGCAAAAAGGCGCGTATTCTGTTTTCCGTCGCCGCGCTGATGTTTCTCGTGCTGGGAATTGCCGTGCTCTGCGTGGAAATCTTCATTCCCGCCGAAGAGCCCGACTATTTCGACGGCATTTTCTTTACGGTGTTCGGCGCGATTTTTCTCGTGTTCGCCGTGTTTTTGTATCCCTTCGTTCTGAAATGGGCTTGCAAAAGGGCGATGCAGGGAAAATATTCCGACAACCGCTATACCTTTACGGAAGAGGGCTATGAAATAGAGAGCAAAATCACGGAGGGCGAAGCCGCGAGCAAGACGGCGGGCTCTTATTCCTCCCTGACGCAGGTGCGGGAATATTGCGACCTCTGGCTGATTTATTTGAACAAGGCAACCATGTTTGCACTCCGCAAGGACGGCATGGTAGAAGGCACTGCGGAAGAGCTCTCCGCCCTTCTGCGCTCCGCCGTCGGCGCGCGCTACAAAATCTGCTTTAAAATAAAAAACTAACCGAATAAAACGCACGAAAAAAGGAAGGGCTTGCCTTCCTTTTTTTATTGTTCCCGCAAAAAAAGCCCTTTTACGAAATCATACCCTTCCAAGTTTTTTCGAACTTCTCTTCCGCGCAGAGAAGCTCTTCCGCCAAAGCGCGGATCTCCTCGTCGGCGCAGTCCTCGCTCATCTCGCCGAGCGAGCTTTTGAGCGCCGTGATGCCCATCACCGTGCCCTGCGTCATCATCTCCGCAATGTGCGCGCGCGAATTGTCGGTCATCGTGCTCATCTTGATACTGCTCCACATCATCGCCTTTTTGATCATACCGGGGTTTTTAAGCTCGATATTTTTATCCTTTGCGATAATGGACGCTTTCCCGCTGAATTTTTCGTACTCTTCGTGCTGGCGCAACAGCTCCTCGCGCACGTCCGCGTCCTCCGCCTCGGGCAAAATATCCGAAATGGATTGCAGCGCCAACTGACAGTTGCGGTGTACTTCGGCAAGTACTTCTTCGCTTTTTTTAATTTCCATAATCACTCCTTTTTCTTATTATTGGGAAAGTTGTCTTTTTATATGCAAATCGGGTCAAAACCGCTTGACATTTCTTTGCAAGCGTGGTAAATTAGAGCATGAGCCGCTAAGGACGGGCTGACAAGTATTCCCGAACGGGAATCGCCTAAGCTACTTGCGAGACCGGGAAGAGGAGGTAAAAGCGAATGTACGCAATCATCGAAAACGGCGGAAAGCAGTATAAAGTTTCCGAAGGCGACGTGGTGAAGGTGGAAAAGCTCCCCGCGGAAGTGGGCGCAGAGGTTTCCTTCAACGTCGTAATGGTATCGGACGATACGGGCGTAAAGGTCGGCAAAGACGTTGCAAAAGCAAAAGTGACCGCAACCGTTCAGGCGCAGGATAAGTACAAGAAGATTATCGTCTTCAAGTACAAAGCGAAGAAGAACGTGCGCAAAAAGCAGGGTCATCGTCAGCCGTTCACCGCAGTGAAAATCGAAAAGATTTCACTTTGACCAAGGGGCGTTTGCCCGCAACTATTTTTTAAGGAGTGTAGAATATGATTTTCTTCGGATTATTCGCTCATAAAAAGGGAACAGGTTCTTCGCACAACGGGCGCGACAGCAACGCAAAACGTCTCGGCGTAAAGCGTCAAGACGGGCAGTCCGTGCTCGCGGGAAGCATTATCGTGCGCCAGCGCGGTACGAAGATCCACCCCGGCAATAACGTCGGCATCGGCGGGGACGATACCCTCTTCGCGTTGAAGGACGGCGTGGTGAAATTCGAGCGGAAAGGCAAAGACAAGAAACAAGTCAGCGTTTATTGAGCATGACCGACGGGTATCCCCCGTCGGTTTTTATTTTAAAATTCAAGAGGTAAAGACCATTGCGCAATTAAAGTAATTTGTAACGACACTGCCAAATGCGGCTCGGAGGGCGTTCTGCTTCCCACGGAAGCGGAATACCCGTTTTACGGATTACTGAAAATGAAACGCAATGATCATAATTGGGTTTTTTTCGTGTTCCGTGCGAGCCGCACGGAATATTTTTTTGAAAAGTGTTTTCCGAAAACGGAATATTTTCGGGCGAAAAGGTCAATCATCGAAGCATGATCAAACCGAGCGGAAGTATTACACAGGTAAAAAAGACGATTGCGGAATATTTTAACAGACAGGTGGACGTGACCGTGAACCTCGGCCGAAACAAGGTGCTCAAATACTGCGGGGAACTCTCGGGCGTTTACCCCGCCCTGTTTACCGTCCGCCCCAACGACAAGGACTTTTTGGGAAAAACCTCTTATTCGTATGCCGAAGTACTCTGCGGAAGCGTTTCCGTGAAACCCAGCGCCAAGTAACCCCCCCGCCTGCCGTACCGCTTTCAGCGGTACGGTTTTTTAATATTTTTTTCATTTTTTTCCCGCAAAGTGTTGATATTACGGGCGCCATGTGCTAAAATAGTAACGAATATAAAATGTTAACTTCGGTTAACTTGTTTTACGCAGAGGAAAGAATATGAACAAACCGAGAGTTGTGTTTGCCTATACGGAAGCGGGACTCGGGCACACCATGCCGATGAACAGTATCGCCGACAAATTCGAAGAGCTTTACGGCGATAAGGTGGAGTGCGTGCGTTCCCAATTTTTTACCGAAAGCGAACACGCAAAACTGATCGAATTCGAAGAAAAGCTGAAAAACAACGTCGTAAAATCCAACAACAGCACCGCCTACGGATTTTGGCTGACGCTGAATATGGAATTTTGGGGAGAAAAAATCGGCTCATGGGCAACGATGACCTGCCTCGTCCCCGGCGCGCGCAAGCCCGCCATCGAGCACGTGGAGGAGCTTCGTCCCGACATGGTGGTGTGCACTCACTGGGCGCCCAACTATTTCGCTAAAAAGAGCAGTGCAAATCCCCTGACCGTGATGTACTGCCCCGACATAGTGGTCAATCCTCTTTTCCGCTATCCGTGCGATTTGGCGCTCGTTTCCAACGAAGCGGGTTATAACCGCGCCCGCAAGCACCACCCCGTGCGCTTTAACGACGATAATTTCAAGCAAGTGCCCTTTCTCATCCGCGAGGAGGCGTTCGCCGTTTCCACGGATAAAATAGAAACGCGGAAAAAGCTCGGCATTCCCGAATATCAGCTCACCGTATTGCTTGCGGAGGGCGGTTACGGCATCGGGAAAATGGAAGAAATCTGCAACATCGTATTGGAGCGCGATCTGCCCGTGACGCTGCTCGCCGTATGCGGAAAAAACGAAAAGCTGTACGAACGCTTTCGGCAATTAAAAAGCAAGGGAAAATGTTGTTTCCGCCCGATGGGGCTCGTGGATAATTTCTTCGAACTGCTCGTCGCTTCCGACGTGTTCTGCGGAAAGAGCGGCGCGAACGTTTCGGGGGAAGCGTGTTTTTTCGGCGTACCGCATATCATCACCAAATACGCCACGACGATCGAAAAAAACATCGGCAAATATTACATTGAAAACGTGGGCAACGCCATGAAGATCTTCAAGCCCGAAAAGGTTGCGGACAAGCTCGCAGAAATTTTGCGCGACCCCGAGATCTTAACCCCCTACGTTCTCGCGGCGAAGAAACAGCGTACGCAATACGGTGCGACCCGCTGTGCGGAGTACATTTTCAATCTGCTCTGCACCCGCTTCCCCGAGTTGAAAAACTCCTCGGAAAAAAATTGAAAACGATAAAAAAGGGTAGGCTGAACGCCTACCCTTTTTTTAATCCAAAATATCTCTTCCGATCGGGCGGAGGAAAAGCTCTTCCGCATCCTTCCCGCGCTTTGCGGCAAGCGCCCACATGAGCTTTGCGACCGTCGCCTCCAAAGTCATGCACCGCGCCTCCAAGACGCCGAGCTCGTGCAGCTTGCGCCCCACCTCGTAGGTAAACAGAGAACTTCCCTCCCGCTCCACCTGCGTGGTAAACACCACCGTTTTGCCCCTCTCTCGAAAAGCTTTTAAACGGCGGAATAATTCGTTGTCGCCGTAATCGGGAAGCCCGCCCGCGCCGAACGACTCGATGATGAGCCCGTTGCAGTGCGCGTCGAGATAGTCGAAAATATCGCTTTTCAGCCCCGGCGTGAGTTTAAGCACAAACACGCTCTCGTCGAGCTCGTAGAAAAATTTCGGCTTGCCCGTCACCTTTTCCCGAATGTAATACACGGGCTTTTCGTCCCGCATCACGGCGACGTCCGGATAGTCGATGCTCGAAAAGGCATTATAACTTCGGGTACGCGTCTTTTTCGCGCGCGTGCCCAAGATGACGCTCCCGTCGAACACGATATGCACGCCCGAAGCATTATCGTCCGCGCAGTAGGCGAACGCGTCGGCAAGGTTACGGCGGGCGTCGGTATCCCGCATATAGGCGGATCGCTGGGAGCCCGTGAACACGACGGGCTTGTGGGAATTCTGCACGAGATAGGAGATCGCCGCGGCGGTATACGCCATGGTGTCCGTCCCGTGGGTAACAACGAAGCCGTCGTATCGCTCGTAGTTGGTTTCGATAATGCGCGCGATTTCCAGCCAATGTTTTGCGCACACGTTCGTGCTGTCCAAGTTAAAAGGCTGTACTTTATCCACACGGCAAAGCCCCGCCACCTCGGGAACGCAGGAGAGAAGTTCCTCCGCATCCAATACGGGCGCCATGCCCGCGTCGGTGGGCTTGGAAGCAATCGTGCCGCCCGTCGCAATGAGTAAAATATTTTTCATAAGCTCCTCTTTTAACAGAGTTTTTCAATCAAGGCATTCCGCACTTTTTCGGAAAGACCCGTTTCTTCTCCGCGCACGCAGGACAGTAGCGTTTTCGCCGCCTCCCGCGCGCTCCCGCCCGCAAGCAGTACGCAACGCTTCGCAAGCGCGCCTCCCTCCGCGAGCTCCTCCGCGCTTCCCGTCAGGACGTCGCAAACGCCGTATGCGCGTAATTCTTCCAGCTCTTCTTTGTTTGGGATTTTCGAAGAAAACAAAATACGGCGAAAGCGCGTGTAGCGCTTTTCATCGTATTTGAGTCCGCCGAGCTCGAAGCAAACGCACTCCCCCGCGGTAAGCCTGCGTTCGCCGTATCGCGCTTCCACCTTCTTGATAAACCGCAAATCGTAAGGGGCGTGTTCGCGGTCGGCGTCGAGAACGCGCTCCGCGCTTGCCCGTTGCAAACAGTTGTGCGTACCCACGGGAGCGAGCACCTCCTCCCCTTCCCGCAAACTGAAACCGCTTACATACCAATAGAGCCTGTCCGCAATGCGCCCGTCCTCGAAAAAGCGCAACGCGGCGAAATGCTCCATTACAAATCGCTCAGCGGCAAAGACAAAATACTGTCGATCCGCGTGCGCACAAAATATTTGTATTTATTGCAGAGGGACTCGAAGAGAATGTAAATCCGCCCGTCCCGTACAAAAATTTCCTCGCTCATGCAGGGCGCGGTTAGCGCGCTTTTAAGGTTGGAAGAATCCAACCGATACAGAGGGATCTCCTTGCCGTCGACCGTTGCCGTACCGCTCGCCTCGCCGTCCAAACTGTTTTCGTATGTATAGAATACCGAGTCCGCCAGCCCGTAGGAGGTGCTCAGCGTGATTTTATCACCGTATACCGCAATGCCCTGCACGAGCGCGCGCACCGAAATCACCTTGTCGGGCGTTTCTTTTATCGCCCCGTTTTCAAGGGAATATTCGTAAATGAACGCGTAGTTGGTTTCGCCGTTTACGGTAAGGTGGTGATCCTCGTTCGTCTTGTAGTTCTTTTCGCGGTAAAATTCGCCCGCGTACAGCTTTTGCGTGTCCGCGTCGAAGTAACAGTACGCCACGTTAAAATCCGTTTGAACGGCGCGCTCCGCTTCGAGTTTCGCGCCCGATTCCGCGCCGAGCACGGAAGCAAACGAAACGCGGAGCAAGGTCTTTCCGCTCGCGATCAAGAGCTCTTCGCCCGTGCAGGTAACGCCTCCGAAATGGGTGGTAACGTCCTTCCCGCCCTCCGTAAACGTTACGTACTTATTCTTATCCTTGCCGATAAGATAGACGCGGGAGGGAGAACCGTCCGCCATATACCCGCTCATGGCAAACTCATACCCGTCCGCATTTTCGGGAACGGGGCAAAGTCCCTGCGGAGAAATACCGTCCGCAAGCCCAGGGATCTTCGCCTCCTCTTTCGCGCCGCCGAAGAACGCGGGATAGCTCGCGCCGAAAAACCAAACGAACAAAAATACGAACAGCGCGACGCATAAAATCAGCGCCGCCGAAAGCCCGACGATTTTACCCTTTGCTCCCCTTTTCTTCATTATAGTTTCTCCTTCTTTATTCTTGAAACAGTGCAGTGGAATAGTACCGATCTCCCGAATCGGGCAAAACGACTACAATGTTTTTACCCGCGTTTTCCTTCCGCTCCGCGAGCGTTTTCGCCGCGAACAGCGCCGCGCCCGAAGAAATGCCCGCCAAAACGCCCTCCGTTTTCCCGAGCTCTTTCCCCGACGAAATCGCGTCTTCGTCGGCAACTGCAATCACTTCGCCGTAAATATGCGGATCGAGCGTTTTCGGCACGAATCCCGCGCCGATGCCCTGAACGTTATGCGCGCCCGCTTTTCCGCCCGAGAGTACGGGAGAACCTGCGGGCTCTACCGCAACGATCTCGATAAGCGGATTTTGTTCCTTCAAATATTTCCCCGCGCCCGAGATCGTGCCGCCCGTTCCGACCCCAGCCACGAAAATATCAACCTTGCCGTCTGAATCTTTCCAAATTTCGGGGCCTGTGGTCTTGTAATGTATAAGCGGGTTGACGGGATTTTCGAACTGCCCCGCCAAAAACGCGCCCTTTACGGAAGCGACGATTTCCCGCGCCCGTTCGATCGCGCCCGTCATGCCTTTATCGCCGTCGGTGAGCACGAGCTCCGCCCCGTACGCTTTGAGTAGATTTTTCCGCTCCTCGCTCATGGTGGCGGGCATGGTGAGCACGACGCGGTATCCCCTCGCCGCCGCGAGCATGGCAAGCCCGATGCCCGTATTGCCCGAGGTCGGTTCTACGATAACGCTTCCCTGTTTGAGCTTGCCCGTCTTTTCCGCGTCGTCGAGAATAGCGCGCGCGACCCTGTCTTTAACAGACCCTGCGGGGTTGAAATATTCGAGCTTCGCAAAAATTTGCGCGTTCAGTTTGTGTTTTTCGCAATAGCGGTTTAACGCCAGCATCGGCGTATTGCCTGTAAGCAGGGCAATATTGTCGAATAGCACTGATGCCTCCTATGCTGAGTAAGCTCACGACTTTTCCGCTTCGTGGAAAAAGCGAAGATAAGCTTTTTTGCAGTAATCGCACACTTCGGCGTCGGAAGCGGGATCGCCCCCGAACGAATACGCGCCGTTCACCCGCCAGCCGTTGAGAAGGGAGGTTCGGATCGCGTCGGTAGGGCAGCTAAACGCGCACCCCATGCACCCCACGCACGAACCGCCGAACTTGGGCTTTCCGTCCTTCATTATAATATTCCCCTGCGGGCAAACGTTTGCACACTTCCCGCACCCGATACATTTCTTTTTGTTGGCACGGAAACACTTGCCGAGCACAGGCATTGCGATATGCTCGATGCGGAGCACGAAAGAAACGAAGCGACGCAACAGCCCCACCCGCGATCGGGAACCCTCTCCCGAAGCGAGCGTCTGCGCGTCCCGCTCGATGAGGTTGCAATTCGCCCGCCACATCCGCGCCGCCATTTTGTCGGAATGCCGAAAAATAATATTGTAGGGCATAATGTAGGAAAATTCGCCCTTTACGGCATATCCTCTTCTTTTGAGCCTGCGCGCGGGGAGAATGCCCGATGCGTCGTTGAGGCGGAGCGGTTCGCCCGAAGAGCGCACGAGCCAAACGGGAAGCCGTTCCCCCTTCTTGCGCTTGGGCATTTTCTTAATAAATTTCAATAGAGCAGCGGGGGCGTTAAAGGCGTGTACGGGATAGCCCAAAATCACGCCGTCGAATCCTTCGGGCGCAGGGGGCGTTTCCCCCTTCCGCACGGCGTAAATTTCACTCTCCACGCCGTGGCATTTCGCCTCTTCGAGAAGCGCTTCGCATACCCGACGCGTGTTTCCCGTGCCCGAGAAAACGTAAGCTATGAGTTTCATATGCGCTCCACCGAGGCCTTGCCGTCATCGTCCATGTCGTAACGGTATTGTTCGTCTTCTCTGTGAGAATCGTACCAGACCTGCGCGAAGAAGGGCATTTCTTTTGCCAAAGAATCGAACTCCCAAGGGGATGGCTGACAGCACACGGGGCACCAATGCCCGCCGCGCAACACGGTGTAGGCGGAAGCGGAAAACTCATGCCCCCGCACGCAACGCCACCGTACTTTTTCGTAGACGTCGCCCTTAAATCCGTTTAAATAAGCGCCCCCGCGGAATTCCGCCGCCGAGGAAAGCTCTTTCTCGCTCCACCGCTGTTCGGGAATGCTCTCGTCGTACCCGTGGTCGAGAAGCAGTCCGTTTTTCCGCGCGTATTCCACCGTCCTGAGTGCGTCGTAATCGCCGAAATCCCCCTTCGCCATGAGCTTCACGTCCGACCAGGACTTGGGGAGTGCGTTTACGCCCTCTTGCCCGCCGAAGTATGCCTGTACGCGCGCCGCGTCGCCGTTTTTGATCCATCTGCGCGGAGAATTGGGGTGCTTTAACAGCCGACGAAACAAAAACAAATCGATAAGCTTGGCGGGAACAAGTTTTCCGAGCGCAAACAGTTTATGCCGTTTGGCGATCTCCTTCCAATAGTCGTGTACGCCGTCCCGCTGGTAAGAAAAGAGCGAATCGAGTTCGTCGCCGTCCGCAAACCAAAGTCCGTGAAAATTGCGCGGAGCAAACCAATCGGGTTTGAAAAATTTTTCGGTCGTTCCGCCGATCATGGCAAACCCGTCGTTGAAAGTATCGTAACCCGTTTCCCGTCCGCGTTCGCCCGCGCCGATATTGTAAATCTTCTTCCAAAATGCGGGCACTTCGCCCCGCATATCCCGCTCCAAAATGCGCTTGATGAGATATCCGCTGTCCCGCGAACTCACCCACTCTAAGGGCGCGTTGAGCGCAGTATGGAACATGAGCCCGTCGCTCACGTTGTCGTTCATCATGTTGGGGTGAAGCATCGCCGTTTGGCGCAAAACGACCCAACAGGAAAGCCCCGCATCCAAAACGTAGCGTTCGCCGTACAGCTTGTGCATGGCGTACGCATCGAAAGGACTTACGAGAAGCGGGTCGCCCACTCTTCCCCACGGATGCAATTCGTTCCGATTTCCGTACAGGGCGACGGTAGAAATATGAATGAACTTGGGCTGGCGCGCAAGCTCCTTCACCGCGTCCACAAGCGCGACCGCGCCCATAACGTTGCTCTCGAAGCTCCTCTTCGCGGAAGCATCCGATGCGGGCGGAATGACCGCCGCCATATGCACGAGGTAATCGGCGTCCTTCACGAGCTTACGGCACGCCTTGGCGTCTGCAACCGAGCCCCGTACGACCTCGATCCGGTTTTGATATTCGGAAAACAGTTTTTTTGCAAACCGGTTATTTTTCTTTTTCCGCGAAAGGAGTACGCGAACACGGTCTACCTCTTTGAGCTCCAACACCTGTCGGAGTGCCTCTCTTCCCATGTTCCCGTTTGCCCCCGTCATGGCAACCTTCATACGTATTCCTCCAATATACACGAGCGCATATCGGTATTATACAAGAAAGTCATATTATTGTCAATTATGTAATGCGTTTCTATGACAATTTCTAAAAATTTTTTTTATCCGCCCCGAACCCCGAGGTAACACTCTACGACGGTGCGGATCGCATAGTCTATTTCCGCCTCCGTCGTGTCTGCGCCGAAAGAAAAGCGCGCGCCCCGCCTTGCCTCTTCCTCGCTCCGTCCCATCGCCGTTAAAACGTGGGAGGGAAGCGCGCTGTGCGCCGAGCAAGCCGCGCCCCCCGAGCATGCTACGCCGTGCAGATCGAGCTTGTTTAAAAACGCCGTTCCGCCCCGCTTGAAAGTCATGTGCGAAATACCCGCAACGCGGTTTTCCCCGTTTACGCAAACTTCTCCGCCGAGTGCGGAGAGCACGCCCTGTTCGAACCGGTCGCGCAAGAATGCGATTTTCATTTGATTTTTTTCCCGATCGCGCTGCGCCGAAGCGAGCGCAACGGAAAACCCGACGATGCCCGCCACGTTGAGCGTGCCTCCGCGAAGCCCTCGCTCCTGCTCTCCGCCCGCAACGAGCGGACGAAGGGAAACCCCTTTTTTCACCACGAGCGCGCCCGCGCCCTTCGGCCCGCAGACCTTGTGTGCGGAAAGGGAAAACGCGTCGCACGCGCCCGCGATTTTCTTTAAATCGAGCGCGCCCGCCGCCTGTACGCAGTCGGAAAAAAAGAGCACGCCCCGCGTCTTACACAGCGCGCCGAGTTCTTCCACGGGCTGAATGCAACCCGTTTCGTTGTTGACCGCCATGACGCACAGAAGCCCCGCGCCATCCAAAAGCTCCTCCGCTTTCGCGAGTTCCGCGCACCCGTTTCCCGCCACGGGCAATACCGCAGAACCGTCCGCGCGAAGCTTGCCCGCCTCGATGACCGCGCTGTGCTCCACCGCGGAGAGAACCGCCCGTCCCTTCCCCAATCGGCGCACTGCCCAGTTGTCCGCTTCCGTTCCGCCCGAAGTAAAGTAAATCTCCTGCGGCAAAACGCCGAGCGTTTCCGCGATCCGATCACGCGCCTCGCTCACCGCATACGCCGCCCTTCGCCCGTACGCATGGGGCGAATCGGGATTGCCGTACTGTTCTTTGAAATAGGGAAGCATCGCCTCGAATACTTCCTCCGAAAGCGGCGCAGTCGCCGCATAGTCGAGATACACGTTCATTGTGCAAGCCTCCTCACGATTTCGCCCGCCATCACAAGCCCCATAACGGAGGGCACGAAGGAAACGGAACCGATCGTTTCCGCCGTCCTGACGCAGGGTTCTTCCTCCGAATAGGCGCAAAGAACGTGCCCGATCCCCCGCTTTTTGAGCTCTCTTCGCATGACGCGCGCCAAGGGGCAGACGCTCGTTTTTTCAAGCTCGGCTACGCGGATTTTGGTAGGATCGAGCCGATTCCCCGCACCCATGGCTGAGATAACGGGGACGCCGAGCGTTTTCGCCCGCTCGACGAGGCAGATTTTTGCCGTAACGTTGTCGATGCAGTCGGCAATAAAATCATACCCGCCCAAATCGATTTGCTCCGCCGTTTCGGGGAGATAAAAGAGCTGTTTCGCAATCGCCCGACAAGCGGGATCGATGTCGAGAATGCGCTCTTTCATCACCTCCGCCTTGCTCCTGCTTAGAGTGGACGCGAGCGCAACGAGCTGACGGTTCAAATTGCTCTCTTCAACGGTATCCTTGTCGATAAGAGTGATTTCCCCCACGCCCGCGCGCGCCAAGCCCTCCGCGCAGTACGAGCCGACCCCGCCCACGCCGAACACGGCGACGCGGCTGTTTTTCAGTTTTTCCACGCCCCGCTCCCCCAATAGGATCGCAGTGCGGCTATGCCTTTCTTCCATACGTTTATTATATCGCGACAGCCTGCACTTGTCAACCGAAAGCAGAATATCCCTCGCGGAACGGCTTCGCCTCGATCGGCGGAAAGCAAAACAGCATAACGAGGGCAAGCCTCACATAAAATAACCTGACGGGAAGCTTCCCGCGGAGGTTTTTTATGCGCAAAATTCTTTCCTGCGCGCTTCTCGGCGCGCTGATATTGCCCCTCGCCGCAGTGACGGGCTGTAAAAAAGCTTCGGACGAGCGGAGCAAGTACGAAATGCAACTCGAATATTTTCCCGAAGAAAGACGGCTCGCGGCGAATATGCGCGTTACCGTGCCCAACGAAACGGAAAACGCCTTCGAGGAGCTCAAATTTCAGCTTTGGGCAAACGCCTATCGGGAGGGAGCGAAATACGCGCCCGTTTCCGAACTGTACGCCCCCGCCGCCTATTACGACGGCAAAAGCTACGGCGGAATCACCGTAAACAATGTTGACGGTTGCGAAAAGTTTTCGGTTACGGGCGAGGACGAAAACATTTTATCCGTCACGCTCGGCGCTCCGCTCTATCCCGACGAAAGCGTCACCCTCGACGTAAGTTTCGAGGTCACGCTCGCCAAAATCAATCACCGCCTCGGCGAGGGAAAAAACGCAGTCAATCTCGCGCATTACTATCCCGTGCTGTGCTACTGTCCCGACGGAAGCTTCCGCGAATACGTGTACGCCGCGAGCGGCGATCCCTTTGTAAGCGAATGCGCCGATTACGACGTGACGTTGACCGTCCCCGAAGATTACACGGTAATTTCCGCGGGCAAGCCCGAATGCGTCGCACAAAACGGAAAAAAAACGTATCATGTAATAACGGAAAACGTGCGGGACAGCGCGTTTGTCCTCGGAAAAAATTTCCAAAACGCAAAGACCACTGCGGGCGGGGTCGAAGTGGAATACTACTACGTTTCGGACAGCAAGCCCGAGCTCGCTCTCGGCGTTGCGGCGGACAGCCTTGCCTATTTCGACAAGAGCTTCGGCGACTATCCACTCTCTACTTACACGGTGGTGCAGACGGATTTCCCCTACGGGGGCATGGAGTTTGCGGGGCTTTCCATGATTTCGCTCGATTTGCGCGAAGCGGAGATCCCCACCGTGGTGGCGCACGAAACGGCGCATCAGTGGTGGTACGCGCTCGTGGGAAGCAACCAATTCGAGAGCAGTTGGCAGGACGAGGGGCTCGCGGAATTTTCCACCGCGCTCTTTTTCGGGGCGCATGAAAAATACGGCGGTACTTACGCGCAGTTCATCGAGGCGAGCGAACGCTCCTACCGCGCCTTTTTCTCGGTGTACTCGCAAATCAACGGCTCTCAAAACACGGCGATGAACCGCCCGCTCACCTCCTTTACGGGGGATTACGAATACCGCAACATCGCCTACGACAAGGGCGTGATCCTGTTCTCCCGTTTAAAGAGCGTCGTGGGCGACGGGAAGTTTTTCGAAGGGCTCAAACGCTACGCGGCGCGCTACGGCGGAAAAATCGCAACGGAGAGCGACCTTGCTTCCTGCTTCTCTTCCGCCAATGCCGAGGGTCTCATACGGTCTTTTACGGAAGGTCTTTGCGTAATCTAAAAAAATATTTCAAAAACAGTTGCCAAAATAAAATTTTCAGGCTATAATAAAAGCGTATTAGAATAAGGAGCGGCAAATGGACGCTGGACCAAACAACCGACGTGTTGTTACAATCGAGCTCATCTTCTGTGCGAACAGGCAATAATTCTTGAACGGCTCACGCCTTCACGGAAATCGGGATTTTCCAACGCACAGAAATTTTTTTCCGTGCGTTTTTTTATGACCTGAATCTGCGAGGAATTGCCTATGATTAAATTTTTCAAATCGGAAGAAAACAAACCCACCGAGCGCTTGGAGGCGTTCGAAAAGGGTTGCTGGGTGGATCTCGTCAATCCCACCGACGACGAAGTGGAGGACGTGACCGCACTCACGGGAATCCCCGAAGAGATGCTCAAAGCCGCGCTCGACGAGGAAGAAACGGCGCGTTGCGAAAAGGACGAAGGCGCGTTTATGTGCCTGCTCGACACCCCCACCATGACGGACACGGACGACGGCGATACCTACGAAACCATTCCTATTTCGCTGATCTATAACGACAAATGCGTCGTCACCGTATCCCTGCGCGGAAACCCCGTGCTCGGGGATTTCGTGTCGAACCGCATCAAGGCGGACACCTCCAAGCCCATGTTCTTTCTCTTAAAGTTCATGATGGGGAACGCCAAACGGTTTCTCTCCTCCCTGCGCCAAATCGATAAAAAGTCGTTGCGCGTTCAGGCGGAGCTCCACCGCTCCATGAAGAACAAAGAGCTCATTCAAATGTTGGAGCTCGAAAATTCCCTCGTCTACTTTTCCACCTCGTTGAGCGCGAATATCAACGTCTATAACAAAATGGAAAAAATGCCCGCGATCGCGGGGAACGAGGACTACAAGGATTTATACGACGACGTGCTTATCGAAACCCGTCAGGCGGTGGAAATGTGTAATATCTACCGCGACATTTTATCGGGCACGATGGACGCGTACGCCTCCGTTATCTCCAACAACCTGAACGTGGTCATGAAACTGCTTGCCGTCATCACGCTCATCATCTCGATCCCCACCCTCATCGCCAGCCTTTGGGGCATGAACGTCGCCGTTCCATTCGGCGATACCGCTTGGGGATTTTGGGTGGTCATCGGAATCTGCATCGTGCTCACCGCGCTCGTTTCCTTCTGGCTCATCCGCTCCACCGCTTCCATCAAGATCAAAACGGCGCACAGCCATCGAAAACGCCGCCGCAGGGACTGACTCATATGCCGATTTTACAGTACGTTTGCCCGCACTGCGGGAACAAATTCGAAGAACTCGTGAAAACGCACGACGAAACCGCCCTTTGCCCCGCTTGCGCAAAACCCGCCGAGCGCGACTGGTCGGGAACGGTGTATTCGGCGACGGGCAAGCCCGTAAAAAAATGCAGCGGGAACTGCAAAACATGCAGCGGCTGTCAATAAAACGAATCAGCAAAAAAAGAGCCCGTCGGCTCTTTTTTTCATTTGCATCTTGCCCCGAATGATTCTTAGCCTCCGCAAGCAATCCGCAATTCCTTACGATAAATGCCGAAGAGGTCGAAACGCGATCAGCCAAAAAACCAGCCACAGCGCGCACACGCCCGCAAGCGAAAGCACGCAGCGGTAAACGACGATATTCTGCGCGCAGAGAAAAAGCAACAAATTAAATCCCGTAAGGGCGTACAGGCACGCGCCCAGCCCGAAGGCGATGAGCAATCCCGCACAAATGATCGTGGTAAGCTTCATACTCCCATTATGCTCCAAATTCGAAAAATTAAATGTATTTTTTCGCCGGCTATCCGCGAGAAATATGCTCCAAGGTTTTTTGCACGCATTCGCGCACGGAAACACAAGGTGTTTTTACAAACTCCGTATGCAGTTTATCGCCAAGCGGGGCTTTCCATTCCTCGCCGACGGCGGAATATCCGCCCCGCATTCCCAAAACAGAGCCCACCGTCGCGCCGTTGCAATCGGTATCGAACGCCGTTTCCACCGCAAGGCAGATAGACTTTCCGAAATCGCCCCCACCGTATAGGAGCGAAGCGCACACGATCATGGCGTTGGGAATCACGTGACACCAGCCGTGCAGGGTGTGCTCGTCGTAAGACGAATGAATCCCGTCGAACACCGCCTTGCAGGAAACGCCTTTGCGGTATCCGTCTAAAACGCCCGAAACGGCTTCGTGCAGGCGGGAAGTGTGCGGAATCTGCGCCAATCCCTTTTCAATGATCGCGGAGATATCGTTTTCGACTGCTGCCGCGGCAATCATCGCCGAAACAAACATCTCCCCGTAGATTCCGTTTTTGGTGTGCGAAACAGACGCATCGCGGAATGCCATTCCCGCCGCCGCCTGCGGATCGCCCGGATTGATATAGCCGTAATAATCGCCGCGGATCTGCGCGCCGATCCACTCGCGGTAGGGATTTTGAAATTTCGCGCAGTCGGGCGGAAAATATCCGTTCGCAAAATTACGGTAGGCCACTTGTTCCGCCGTGTAGTAAGCGTTGCGCGGCTGCGACTCCTGCCAGGCAACGGCAATATCGTAAGGCGTAAAATCCCTTCCGAACCGCTCGACGACCGCCTGCGCCATCACCACATAATTTGTATCGTCGTCGGCAGGCATTCCGTCCGTTTCGTCGATATACACGCGCTCTTTTAAGCCGTATTTATATTTCGCATAAATTTCCTGCGACAAATCGCTTCTCTTTATGTATCGGCGCATGGGATAATTCCCCGTTTCCTTTAACAAGGGAACGAGCTCGTCCGACTTGATGCCCTCTATCGATTTCCCCAACATACACCCGCAAATGCGCCCCGTCCAGGCGCCGTAAATTTTATCCGCAAGCGACGCGGAATTCGGCTTTCGGATAAACGAGAAATCCCCTTTCCGCAATTTAATGATTTTTTCATACTCGGACGGCTCTACGTAAGCATAGCCGATCCTTGTTTTTGCAGACGACACTGCCTCAAACAGCGCGTCGCCGATTTTCTTTTTCACTTCCCCCTGCGGGAGCTTCGCCGCAGAGGCAAAGACGTCGGCATAGAGTTCTATATCCAAGCCCTCTTCCACAGATTGCCGATATTCGGTTTCAAGCGCCCCGTAATAAGTATCGTAAGCGGGAAGCTTTTCGTACGCGGGCTTCATTTCTCCGCACATAGTTTGGATTCCGTCTTGTTTTTTCATATTGACCTCCGAATTTGCCGACATCTGCATTATATCACACGTAGCTCAAATATACCAGCCCCTTTACAAATTTTTTTGTTAATTTGTCAAGCGTTTGCAAGTAATTTTCTTGAATTTTTTTAGAAAATTTTTATAAAGCTTCTTGAAGGGCATAAAAAAAACCGTCCAACGCATTGATGACGGTGATGAGTATAGCAAATTTTGAAGCAAAAGTCAAGAAAACGGCAGACTACGGCATAGTGAATCTGTCCTCAATAT
>Ga0073906_1002458_pt1 | contig 24315 bp, 19 predicted proteins | sample Inofromicrocosms_FD_65485 | JGI IMG/M metagenome (GOLD analysis project Ga0073906, IMG submission 65485) | Mouse cecum microbial communities from Vienna, Austria - Inoculum for glucosamine and mucus D2O microcosms | ecosystem: Host-associated > Mammals > Digestive system > Large intestine >...
CAATTTTTTGCAGGTTTTCTCGCCTCGGCATAGCACGAACTGCGTTCGGCTCTGCGCTCGGCTTATCGAAAACGTTCGGCACAAAGATAGAAAAATTTCTTTACACTTTTTTACACCTCGATTGCTGTGAGTTGTAAATAAGCGGCAAATTTTACACCTCGAATGATAAAATGAAGTCGAAATAAAAGCCAGTTGTTTGTTGGTAAATAGTTGAATTTATGAATTTTATTTTGATAATTCTTTGTCTTTTGTTTTATTAGGTTACTTTCCGATGCAGAATTTGGAGAAGATGCTGGCGAGGATCTCTTCGGAGGCGATGGCGCCGCGCGAAGTGATGGAGCCCAGGTGGTGGATGACGGCGCGGATCTCCTCGCTCAGCAGGTCGGCGGGCAGGCCCTGGTCGAGCGCTGCGAGGGCGGCGTCGAGCGCGCGGCCCGCCTCATCGAGGGCGGCGTAGTGGCGGGTGTGCGAGACCACGGCGTCGCCGTGGTAGAGGGCCTCGGTGTCGACCGCCGCGCGCAGGGCCGCGCGCAGGACGTCGATGCCCCGCCCCTCGCGGGCCGAGATGCCGATCGTGCCGGCGGGGAGTGTCAGCCCGGGACGCAGGTCGATCTTGTTGATGACCGTCAGCAGCCGCTGGTCGTCGCGCAGCGAGAAATCGGGGGGCGGGAGGGGCGCCGCATCTTTAGGCGCTGCTGTCCCGTGGTGTGTCGTCGCATCGTCGCGTGTGGCCGTGCTGTCGGGCGCCGCTGCCTCGTCGCGCAGCGAGAAGTCGGGAGCTGGGAGGGTTGCCGCATCGTTAGGCGTCGCCGTCCCGCCGAGCGTCGTTGCGTCCCCGAACGATGCCGCGTCGTCCGGCGTCGCCGCCTCGTCGAGCGCCGTGGCGTCGAGGAGCCGCACGACCACCGCCGCGCGGGCGATCGAGGAGTGCGTGCGCTCGATGCCCATGCGCTCGAGGCGGTCGTCGGTCGTGCGGAGGCCCGCCGTGTCGAGCAGGCGGAAGAGCACCTGGTCGATCACCACGCGCTCCTCCACCACGTCGCGCGTGGTGCCGGCGATATCCGAGACCATCGCCCGCTCGTCGCCCGCGAGGCGGTTGAGCAGCGTCGACTTGCCGGCGTTGGGCGCCCCGACGATTGCCACGGCGACCCCCTCGCGCAGGGCGTTGCCCAGGGCGAACGAGCCGCGCAGCGAGGCGATCTCGCCGCCGATGCGCTCCATCGTGCGGCGCAGCTCGCCGCGGTCGGCGAACTCGACCTCCTCCTCCGAGAAGTCGAGCTCGAGTTCGAGCAGCGCCGTGAGGCGCAGCAGCTCGTCGCGCAGCGTGTCGAGCGCCGCCGAGTAGCCGCCGCGCATCTGCGTGGAGGCCATCGTGTGGGCCGCGCGCGACGACGAGGCGATCAGGTCGGCGACCGCCTCGGCCTGCGAGAGGTCCATCTTGCCGTTCAGATAGGCGCGCAGTGTGAACTCGCCCGGCTCGGCCGTGCGGCAGCCGGCCTCGCGGAGCAGGCGCAGGAGCTCGCCCACGACGTAGGAGGATCCGTGGCACGAGAGCTCGACGGCATCCTCGCCCGTGTAGGAGCGGGGGGCGCGGAAGACCGTGGCGAGCACGTCGTCGACGGTGCGCCCGTCGTCGACGATGCGCCCGTAGTGCACCGTGTAGCCTTCGGCGGCGGCGAGGGGCTGTCGCCCGCGGAAGATGCGGTCGCAGCAGGCCAGCGCCTCGGGGCCGCTGATGCGCACCACGGCCAGCGCACCGCCGGGGGCGGTAGCCGGGGCGACGATGGTCTCTCGGTCCGATGGCATCGCGAAGAGGATTAGCGGGCCGAGACGCGGATGCGCTGGCCGATGCGGAGCTTGCGGGGGTCCTTGATGTTGTTCCAGCGCATGAGCTGCGCCGTAGTCACGCGGTAGCGGCGGGCTATGAGCCCCAGCGTGTCGCCGCTCTTGATGCGGTAGTAGGTGCCGCCGGGGGCTTCGGTGCGCTTGCGGTCGATGGTCGCCGGGTCGAGGAACTCCTTCAGGTAGAGCGAGTCCTTGCTGCGGATCTCCGCCTCGCGGGCGATGTAGTCGGCGATGTTGCGCTGCGGCAGTACCAGGGCGTAGCTCTTGGTCGTGGCGGGGATCACGTCGAGTTTGTACTGGGGGTTGAGCAGCCGCAGCGTCTCGACGGGCACCTCGATCGTCGAGGCGATCTGCCCGAAGTGGGTGAGGCGGTCGACGTGCACCGTGTCGACCGAGAGGGGTATGGGGGCCTCGGTGGGCTCGATGTCGTGGTGGCGGTGGTAGGCGTAGGCGTAGGAGGCGCCGATGAAGGCGGGCACGTAGCCGCGCGTCTCGCGCGGGAGGTAGTCGTAGATCTCCCAGAAGGTCTTGCCGCCCGAACGGGCGATGGCCTTGTTGACGTTGCCCGGGCCGCAGTTGTAGGCGGCGATGGCCAGCGTCCAGTCGTGGTAGATGGCGTAGAGGTCCTTCAGGTAGCGGCACGCGGCCTGCGTCGAGCGCACGGGGTCGCGCCGCTCGTCGACGAGCGAGTTGACCTCCAGGCCGTAGCTGCGGCCCGTGGTGGGCATGAACTGCCACAGCCCCGCGGCGCCGGCGCGCGACGTGGCGCCCGGTTGCAGCGCCGACTCGATGATCGGCAGCGCCCGCAGCTCGACCGGCAGGTCGGCCTTCAGCAGCTCCTCCTCGATGAGCGGGAAGTAGTACTTCGACAGTCCGAGGATGCGGCTGATGAGCCCGTCGGGGCGGGCCGTGTAGCGGGCGATGTAGCCCTTGACGACCTCGTTGTAGGAGAGGGGCACGGGCGAGACGAGGGCCCGCAGCCGCTCGGCGTAGAGCGAGTCGGGCGCCGTGTCGGGCGCGGCGGTGCTGTCGGCGAGGATGTAGCGCGCGAAGAACTCGTCGTAGGCGTCCTGGCGCTGCCGCTCGCGCCACACGGCCACCAGCGAGTCGACCTGGCGGGGCGTGAGGCCCAGCGTGAGGTCGTCGACGCGCGGCGCGGCGGGTTCGGGGGCCGGTTCGAGCGGCTCCACGGGTTCGGGGCACGCCTCGGGCTGGGGCGCGGGGGCCGGGGCGGCGACGACCGCCTCGGTGCGGGCGCGCCGCTTCTTCCGCTCCTTGCGGGGCGAGCGGTCGAGGGGCGCGGCGTGGGTCGTGCCGACGAGGGCGGCGAAGAGCAGGCAGCAGAGGATTCTCATGGTCAGAATGTGAGGCTCAGGTTAAATCCGAAGACGGGACGGTTGGACCCCTGCGCCGGCACGAACGTGTAGTCGACCAGCGGTTCGAGGTTCATCGACAGGTCGTCCGAGATGTCGTAGTCCTTCAGGTGGGCGTCGACATGGGCGTCGATGATCTGGATGACGTAGAGCGCCCCGGTGAGGATGATGCAGAGGTCGCGGTTGCGCCGGAAATTGTTGCGCAGGTCGCGCAGGTAGCTGGCCGAGTAGCGGCCGCTGAACTCGTCGGTGGGGCCGTCGGGGTAGTTCTCGGGATGGTTGTCGTAGTCGGCCACCAGCCCGTAGGCCTTCTTGAAGCGCTGGTAGCCGCGGTTGTTCCAGTCGATGCAGTAGATCATCGAGGCGAAACCTCCGACGACGAAGGGCACCTTCCAGTAGCTGCGGTTGTAGATCTGTCCCGCGCCGGGGAAGATGCAGGCCAGCGTGGTGGCCTTCTTCACGCGCGAGACCTCGTTGGTGCTGTAGCTGACCGCCGCGTCGCCGATCGAGTAGATGTAGGAGGCGAGCGTGACCCCGAGGTAGATCTGGCGCCGCGTGTTGCTGCGGATCATCCGCTCCTGCAGGGCGTCGAGCTCGGGCGTGCGCACCGAGCTGCGGTCGGTGTAGGCCTCGTAGGCGCGCTTGAGGGGCTTGAAGCGGCTGTTCTCGTGGATGAAGAGGGCCAGACCCGTGCCCATGGCGCCGTAGAAGACGGGCAGCTTCCAGTATTGCTTGTTGTAGATCTGTCCGTAGCCGGGCAGCAGGGCCGAGACCCAGGTGACCTTCGACAGCCCCATCGAGTCGCTCATGAGCCACCCCTTGCGGAAGACCTTGCGGCGGGGTGCGAGCGCCCCGGGTCCCTCGGCGAAGCGCAGGGCGGCCAGCGAGTCGAGTTCGGCGGGGTCGGCGTCGGTGCGCGCCGCGGCGACGAAGGCCGAGTCGGCGGCGTAGTGGGCGCGGGCGATCGAGTCGAAGCTGCGCGCCGCAGCCTCCGTGCGCAGCGAGTCGAGGCGCCGCCGCACGGAGTCGGGGCGCTCGATCTGCCCGCCGCGCACCAGCGTGCGGGCGCTGCGGGGCAGCTGCGCCCGTGCGGGCGTGTGCAGCGAGAGGAGCATCGCCGCCGCGAGCAGGAGGATCGGAAGCCTTACCACGTGGCGCGAGGGGTTAGGAGCGCTCGGCGAAGCGCTCGATGAAGCGTTCGATGTCGCCGTCGTCGGCGAAGCCGATGGTGATGCGGCCGCCGCCGCTCTTCGACCGCTTGATCGAGATCTCCTCCGAGAAGAACTTCTCGAGGTGCTCGACCAGACGCGAGTAGCTCTCGGGGTACTCCTCCTCCTCGGGCGCGGGCTGCGGGGCGGGAGCGGCCAGCGCGCGGACCAGCTCCTCGGTCTGGCGCACCGAGAGTCCCTTCTTGACGCAGCGCTTCAGCACGCGCAGCTGTTCGTCGGCCGGTGCGCCGGCTATGGCCTTGGCATGGCCCATGGAGATGAGCCCCTCCTTGAGGGCCAGCTGCACCTCGTCGGGGAGCTTGAGCAGACGCAGGTAGTTCGACACCGACGAGCGCTTCTTGCCCACCTTCTCCGAGAGCGCGTCCTGCGTGAGGCTGCACTCGTCGATCAGGCGCTGCATGCCCAGCGCGATCTCGATGGCGTTGAGGTCCTGGCGCTGGATGTTCTCGACCAGGGCCATGGCGTGGAGGTTCTCGTCGTCGGCCTCGCGCACGTAGGCCGGCAACGTCTTCAGGTCGGCGCGCTGCGCCGCGCGCCAGCGGCGTTCGCCGCTGATGAGCAGGTAGCGGCCGTCGCCCGCGGGGCGCACCGTCACGGGCTGGATCACTCCCAGCTGGCGGATCGAGTCGGCCAGCTCGTCGAGCGCCTCCTCGTCGAACTGCGTGCGGGGCTGCGTGGGGTTGGGTACGATCGCCGCGATGTCGATCTCGTCCATGCGGCTCATGGGCCGCAGGCGCGCGTCGACCTTTTCGGTGCCGAAGATGGCGTCCAGGCCGCGGCCTAATCCCTTCTGAGGTTTCATGGGTTGCGTGTTTTAGGTTCGTGATCGGCGGGCGGGCTACTTGCGGTTGCGCTTGAGGAACTCGCGCGCCAGCGCCAGATAGTTCTCCGACCCGGTGGCCGTGGCGTCGTAGAGCATCACCGGCTTGCCGTGCGAGGGGGCCTCGCCCAGGCGGATGTTACGCTGGATGACCGTCTCGTAGGCCAGCGGCCCGAAGTGCTGGCGCACCTCGGCCACCACCTGGTTGTTCAGGCGGTTGCGCATGTACATCGTCAGCAGGAAGCCCTCGATGTCGAGCGCGGGGTTGAGCGACGTCTTGACCTTGCGGATGGTGTGGAGCAGCTTGGAGAGCCCTTCGAGCGCCAGATACTCGCACTGCACGGGGATGAGCACCGTGTCGGCCGCCGTGAGGATGTTGACCGTGGTGTAGCCCAGCGAGGGCGAGCAGTCGATGAATACGTAGTCGTAGTCGCCGCGCACGCGGTCGATGATGCGCTTCATGACGAAGTGCGCCTGGTCCATCTTGGGCAGCTCGGTGTCGGCGGCCACCAGATCGATCGACGAGGGGAGCAGGCGGAGGTTCTTCACCTCCTCGCAGTCGAGGATCACCTCTTCGGGCTGCCGCGTGCCCGTCAGGCAGGCGTAGATGCCCTCCAGGTCGATGTCGAAGCCCAGACCCGAGGTGGCGTTGGCCTGCGGGTCGGCGTCGAGCAGCAGCACCTTCTTGCCCAGCAGGGCCAGCGATGCGGCCAGATTGATGGCCGTGGTGGTCTTGCCTACGCCCCCTTTCTGATTCGCCAGTGCGATAACTTTTGCCATGTGTTCGGTAGGAGATAATAATCGGGCAAATTTAATGAAATTAAATGGAAATCCGAAACCGTTGCCGAAAAATGCTTACCTTTGGCCTCGTAATCAATCCGAAACGCGACGACGATGCGACACGATACGAACGACCGGGCGACGCCTCCCTCCGACTGGCGGCCCGAGCCGCTGCGCGGCGCCTTCCCCACGTGGGGAGACCTGCTGGCGATGCTGGGCATCTTTCTGGGAGCCAACGTTCTGGTTGGGGGCACGGCGGGGCTGGTGCGTCTGGCTCTGCTGGGCGCCGAGGCGCCCGATGCGGCGCAGGCCGGGCGCATGCTCTTCGTGACCTACCTCCTCTCGATGGGGCTCGCCCTGGGCGGCGTGCTCCTCTACCGCCGCCTGCGGGGCGGGAGGGCGCGCGTGGCGCGCCTTTCGCGGCGGGGGCTCGACCCGGCGCTGCTGGGGTGGGCGCTGCTGCTCGTCGTGGCGCTGGAGGTGGTGCTCGACCCGCTCACCTCGCGCCTGCCCGGCCCGCCCTACGAGGCGATGGGGCGCGGCGCATGGACTTTCGCCGCGCTGGTCGTGCTGGCGCCCTTTCTGGAGGAGCTGCTCTGCCGCGGCGCGGTGCTGGAGGCGCTGCGCAGCCGCCGCGGCGACCGTGCGGCCTGGATCGGCTCGTCGCTCTTCTTCGGGATCATGCACCTCTACCCGGCCCAGGCGCTGGGGGCTTTCGTCATCGGTCTGGTGCTGGGCTACGTCTGTCTGGTCTCGGGCTCGCTGTGGGGCGCCGTGGCGCTCCACGCCGCCAACAACGCGCTGGCCTACTGGCTCATGACGGCCGGATACGCCGAGACGAGCTGCGCCGAGGCGGTGGGCCACAGGGCCCTCTACGTCGTGCTCTACGCGGCGGCGCTGGGCGCCGCGGTCGCGGCCGTGCGCGGGCTTCGCAGGGCGGGCCGGCGGCTCCGTGCCGCAGCCGATAAAAATCGGGAGGCGGCGTAATAATCGCCGCGCCCTTGCGTTTATTAAAGGTAAAAAACGTATATTTGCCCTTCGGAACATGAAACGGCTCGTCTACATACTCGCCGCAGCGGCGCTCTGCGCCCTTGCGGCCTGTCAGGAGATACCCCGCTATTTCGCCAGCGACCGCACGCTCGCTCGCGCAGGCGGGCGCGAGCTGCGGCTGGGCGACGTGCGCTCGTCGATGCCCGAGGGGCTCTCGGGCGAGGACAGCGCGGCCTTCCTCCGCGTCTACATCGACCGCTGGGTGCGCAAGCAGCTCAAGCTGGAGGAGGCCGAGGAGCTCTTCTCCTCGTCGGAGGCCGACATCGACCGCATGGTCGAGGAGTACCGCCAGGCGCTGCTCATCCGCCGCCTCGACCAGCACTACGTCGACCGCGACATCGACACGCTCTTCACCGACGAGCAGATCGCCGAGTACTACCGCGCCCACCGCGCCGACTTCCGCTCCGACCGCACGCTGGTCCGCGGGCGCATCGTGCAGTTCCAGCCCGGGGCGCGGCAGGCGCGCAAGCTGCGCGAGCTGCTGGGCTCGGACGGGGCGGCGCGCGAGCGCGACCTCTCGGACCTGTGCGCCAAGAACGGCTTCACGCTCACCGATCTGGAGGGGCAGTGGGTCGACTACTCCGAATTTCTGAGCTACCTGCCCACGCTGCGGTCGCAGAACTACGACTCGGCGCTCGCCTCGCGCGCGGTGCAGGAGATGCGCGACAGCCGCGCGCAATACTACTACCGGATCTCCGACGTGCGGCGTCCGGGCGAGACCATCCCGCTCGAGCTGCTGCGCCCGACCATCCGCCGCATCCTCTTCAACCGGCGCCAGGGCGAGATCGTCCGCCGCCACGAGCAGGAGCTCTACGACCGCGCCGTGGAGCGCAAGCGGGTGCGCCTGTTCGTCGACGAGGAGCAGGAACAGGAGTCCGATTCCCGAGCTATAAACGAATAAACCGATATGATGCAACGCAAGAAGACGATCATGCTGGCGGCGCTCGTCCTGCTCTTCGCAGGGGCGCTCGCGCAGAAACGACAGGTGATGCTCGACCGGGTGGTCGCCGTGGTGGGCAACTCGTCGATCCTCTACTCCGAGGTGGACGAGGCGGCCCGGCGCATGGTGGCCGAACGCCGCCAGATGGGCTACACCTCCGACCGCGACCCGATGAACGAGGCGCTCGAGGAGCTCATGACCCAGAAGCTGCTCTACAACCAGGGGCAGATCGACTCGGTGGCCGTGAACGAGATGGACATCGCCTCGCGCGTCGACGACCAGGTGCAGCTGATGGTCGACGAGGCCGGCTCGATCGCCGAGCTGGAGGCGCGCCACCACATGGCCATCTACAACATCCGCGAGATGATGCGCCGCCGCTACGTCGAGCAGGCCTACGCCATGTCGATGCAGAGCGAGGTGATGGGCAAGGTATCGGTGGTGCCCGGCGAGGTCGAGCGCTATTTCAAGTCGCTCGACAAGGACGACCTGCCGATCATCCCCGTGCAGTATGTCTACGCCCAGATCACCAAATACCCCAAGTCGCTCACCGCGGCCAAGCAGCGCACGCGCGAGCGGCTGGTCGACATGCGCGAGCGCGTCATCACGGGCAAGGCCCGCTTCGACAACCTCGCCCGCATGTATTCGCAGGACGGCACGGCCATGCGCGGCGGCGAGATGGAGCCCTCGACCCTCTCGCAGCTCGACCACGCCTTCGGCGCGGCCCTCGAGGCGATGAAGCCCGGGCAGATCTCCGAGGTCGTCGAGTCGCAGTACGGCTACCACATCATCGAGCTGCTCGACCGCCGCGGCCAGCTCTACCATTTCCGCCACATCCTGCTGCGGCCCGTCTTCACCGACAGCGAGCTGGGCGAGACGGCCAACCAGCTCGACAGCATCGCCCGCCTGATCCGCCGCGACTCGCTCACGTTCGAGGCTGCGGCGCTCGCCCACTCCGACGACGCCGGGTCGAAGATGAACGGCGGCATCGTCTCCAACAGCGAGCTGCTGGAGCACTCGATGGAGGCCTCGGCGCGGCTCACCGTGACCAAGTTCCTCGAGGAGGACTTCGCGCAGGTCCGCCGTCTGGACGACTACCACCGCCTCACGCGCATGAAGCCCGGCGAGATCTCCGAGGCCTACCTCACGGAGGACCTGCTGCGCAACCAGCTGGCCAAGGTGGTCAAGCTCGTGGAGGTGATCCCGGCCCATCCCGCCTCGCTCGAGGAGGACTACCTCCGTCTGGAGGAGATGGCTCTGGCCGACAAGCGCGAGCGCGTGTTCAGGGAGTGGCTCGACAAGAAGATCCGCTCGATGTACGTGCACATCGATCCCGAGTTCCGCGGCGGGGCGTTCGAGAACGAAAACTGGGTGAAGTAGCGCCGTGCGTCGTCTGCTCACGATAGCGCTCCTCGCCCTGGCGGGGTGGGGCTTCCTCGCGGCGCATCCCGGGCGCGGTCCGCTGCGCCAGGCCCCTGCGACGGCTCCCGAGGCGCCGGCCGAAGCGCCGCGCGTGGTCGACACCAAGTCGGACGTCATGGGTCCCGTGGCGCCGGGCGACTCGGTGCTCTTCATGGTCCACAACTTCGCCGCGCAGCACAACGGCGCCGTCATCACGTGCGACAGCGCCGTGCGCTACTCCGACTACCGCATCGAGTTCTTCGGCAATGTGCTGATAAACAAGAATACCACCTATATCTACGGCGAGCGCGCCCTCTACGACGGCGAGATTAACGAGGCGCGCATCTTCTCCGAGCTGGTGAAGGTCGTCGACGGCCAGACGACGCTCTACACCCGCGACTTCCTCTTCAACACGCTCGACAACGTGGGCGAGTTCGGCGGGGGCGGCGTGGCCACCCACGGCGACAACCGTCTGGAGGCGCAGCGCGGCTACTACTACGCCGACACGCGGCAGCTGGTCTGCGTCGACGAGGTCGAGCTGCGCGGTGACGAATACGAGCTGCGCGGCGACTCGGTGATCTACGATCTGGCCGGCGACAACGCCTACTTTTTCGACCGCACCCACATCTGGAACAGCGACGGCGACTACCTCTATGCCGACCGGGGCGAGTACCGCAAGGCCGACACGCTCTATGTCGTGCGGCGCAACGGCTACCTGCTCACCGCCGAGCAGGAGCTGTGGAGCGACAGCATCGACTACTACCGCGCCCGCGAGCGCGCGGTGCTGCGCCGCGACATCCAGATCGACGACCGTGAGCACAAGGTGCTGGCCTTCGGCGACTACGGCGAATACTGGAAGGAGCCCGGCGACGCGCTGCTCACGCGGCGTCCGTCGGCCGTGAGCTACGATCTCTCGCAGGGGCCCGATTCGCTCTACATGCGCGCCGACACGATCCGTCTGTTCACCGTCTTCCCCGGCCGCTGGGCGGCGGAGGCTGCGGCCGGGGAGGCCGCGGCGGGGCCCGACTCGCTCGTGCGCGCGGTGTCCGGTGCCGAGCCGGCGGCACCCGATTCGCTCGCCGCGCGGCGGGCGCCGCATCTGGAGGCCGAGCAGGAGGCGACGCGGGAGGTTGCAGGCGGAGCCGCCGAGGCTGCTGGGGCTTCGGAGGCGTCCGTGGCCCTCGCTCCGGCGGTCGATTCGCTCGCGCAGGCCGCGCAGGCCGACAGCGTGCGGCTGACCGATGCCGAGCGCAAGGCGCAGCAGCGCGAGGAGGCCCGCCGGGCGCGGCAGGTGCGCAAGAAGGCCGCCGCAGCGGCCAAGCGCGAGCATCTGGCCCGCATCGCCGAGGCGCGGCGCGAGAAGCGCGTGGCCAAGCTCGAGGAGCAGCGCCGCCGCGAGGAGCTCCGCTCCGAGAAGCAGGAGGAGCGGGCCCGCAGGCGTCTGGAGGCGCGGCTGCGCAAGACGGCCCGCAAGGGCGATCTCCTGCCCGCCGTCGATTTCGAGGAGCCGGCACAGGCCGACACGCTCCCCGGTGCCGACACGCTCGTGGTGCCGGCGACCGATTCGGCGCTGCTGCGCGCGACGCTCGACGCATCGGCGGCGCCCGACTCGCTCGCCGGGGCCGACAGCTCGGCCGTCGAGCCGCTCTACCGCCTGGTCAAGGGCTTCCGCAACGTGAAGATCTACCGCACCGACTTCCAGGCCGTGTGCGACTCGCTCACGGCGCAGAGCCTCGATTCGACGCTCCACCTCTACATCCGGCCCGTCATCTGGAACGGCGAGAACCAGATCACCTCCGAGGTGATGGACCTCTATACCGAGCGGCAGCAGCTGCAACGCGCCGAGTTCGTGGGCGAGCCGATGATGGTCTCGCGCATCGATACGCTCCACTACAACCAGATCGCCGGCAAGCGCATGACGGCCTTCTTCCGCGAAAACAAGATCTTCCGCAACGACGTCAACGGCAACGTGCGCACGATCTTCTATGTCGAGGACGGCGAGCCGGCCGAGGTGACGATGATGTCGACGGTCGAGAGCGGCGACGCCTCGTTCTACATCGAGGAGAACCAGGTGGTGTGGATCGTCTACCGCAACGAAATCGAGGACGCCTTCTACCCGCTCGACCAGGTACCCGCGACGCAGGAGCCCTACCTGAAGGGCTTCTCGTGGGAGGGGGCCCGGCGGCCCGTGCTCGGCGAGGTCTTCGACCGGCGCGTGCGCCCCTCGGAGCGCGACGCGCGCGAGGCGCTGCCGCGTCCCACGTTCCCCATCATGCAGCGCATGGACGCCTACCGCAAACAGCTGCTCGAGGAGGGCCGCTGGGCCGACCGCCGCGACGAGGTCGACCCCGAGACCGTGGAGTGGATGCGCGAAATGGGCTTCGAGGTGGGGCAGCCCCGGCCCGAAGGTTCACCGTTCTGATTCCTCGAAGCCATGCCGCACGACAACGCATCGGAGCTCTTTCCCGTAGTCGACCCCCGCGGGGCGGTCGTCGGCCGGGCCACGCGCGGCGAGTGCCACGGCGGCTCGATGCTGCTCCACCCGGTGGTGCACCTCCACGTGTTCGACGCCGCGGGGCGGCTCTACCTCCAGCGGCGTCCGCTGTGGAAGGATATTCAGCCCGGGCGGTGGGATACGGCCGTGGGCGGCCACGTGGCGTGGGGCGAGACGATCGACGAGGCGCTGCGGCGCGAGGCGCGCGAGGAGCTGGGCATCGAGGGCTTCGAGGCCGAGCACGTGGCCACCTACCTCTTCCGCTCGGAGCGCGAGCAGGAGCTCGTGCACGTTTTCCGCACCCGCATGGACGGCCCGATTAGCCCGAGCAACGAGCTCGACGGCGGCCGCTTCTGGTCGCCCGACGAGATCCGCAGCGCCATGGGGCGCGGGGTGCTCACCCCCAACTTCGAGGGCGAAGCGGGCCGCGTGATCGACCTGTAGCCGCCCGGCCGCAGGATAGACCGAACCGCCCGAACCGCCCGAACCGCAAGAAATACCCACCCTCAGATACTTCAATCCATGCAGTCGATACTGAAAACCTGGGCCGAGACGCTGCTCGACTGGATCGGCGCCACCTCGGCGCAGCACGCCAGCTGGGACCGCTGGGTCGCCGTGGCGCTGGTCGTGGCGGCCGTGCTGCTCTTCGATTACCTCGCCCGCAAGGCGGTGATCTTCGTCGTGCGGCGTGCCGTCGAGCGCACGCGCGCGGCGTGGGACGACGAGCTGTTCAGCGTCGACGTGCTGGGCCGCGGCTGCCACGTGGTGGGCGCCGTGCTGCTGGGGATCGTCGTGCCGATCCTCTTCGAGCCCCACACCGAGATGCGCACGATCGTCGCGCGCCTGGTGCAGTCGTACCTCATACTGACCATCTTCCGCTTCGTCAACGCCCTGCTGCGGGCCGCCTTCCGCATCGTCTCGGCGCGCCCCGCGTGGCGCAACAAGCCCATCAAGGGGCTGCGGCAGACGGCGCAGGGCATCGCGGCGCTGGTGTGCGCCGTCATCATCGTCTCGATCCTGCTCGACAAGTCACCGGCGGTGTTCCTCACCGGTCTGAGCGCCTCGGCGGCCGTCGTGCTGCTGATCTTCCGCGACAGCATCCTCGGCTTCGTCTCGGGCATCCAGCTCTCGGCCAACGACATGCTGCAGGTGGGCGACTGGATCACCATGCCCAGGTACGGCGCCGACGGTACGGTGGTCGAGGTGACGCTCACCACCGTGAAGGTCCGCAACTGGGACAACACGATCGTCACGCTGCCGCCCTACGTGCTGGTGAGCGACTCGTTCCAGAACTGGCAGGCGATGCGCTGCTCGGGCGGGCGGCGCGTCATGCGCTCGGTGGCCATCGACATGTCGAGCGTGGGATTCTGTGCTCCCGAACTGGCCGAGCGCTTCGCCCCGCTGCCCGCCGTGCGCGACTATCTGGCCCGCACGGAGCGCAGCGCCGCGGCCTACCGCGCAGCCTCGCCCGCAGGGGTTGCCGCGCCGCCGCGCCCGACCAATCTGGGGCTCTTCCGCGCTTACGTGCTCCACTACCTCACCGCGGCGGTGCAGAGCAATGGCGAGATGACCACCATGGTGCGGCAACTGCAACCCACCGAGCACGGGCTGCCGCTGCAACTCTATTTCTTCACCGATACGGTGGATTGGATCGCCTACGAAACGATCCAGTCGGAGGTGTTCGAGCACGTGCTGTCGGTCGCCCGCGAGTTCGGACTGCGGGTGTTCCAGAGCCCCTCGGGCGACGACGTGGCGGCGCTGCGGGGCGCGGCGGGCAGAGCTTCGGAACGCCCGGCGCCGGAGGCCTCGGCAGAGCTGTAGCCGCCTCTTTCTATAACATCAGCATCAGCACCACCTGGATCGCGATCACGCGCAGGAACATGCACACGGGGTAGACCGTGGCGTAGGAGACCGAGGGGTTGTCGCCCTCGATGGTGTCGTCGGCGTAGTTGAGGGCCATGGGGTTGGCCATGCTGCCGCAGAGGATGCCCGCCACCGAGCCGAAGTCGAGCTTCAGCGCGCGCAGGCAGAAGAGCGCCGCTGCGAAGACCGGCACCGTGGTCAGCAGCAGCCCCAGCCCCAGCCACAACGCCCCCTCGGGGCGCATGACCGTCTCGAAGAAGTGGGCTCCGGCGTCGAGCCCCAGACAAGCCAGATACATCGAAAGCCCCAGCGCCCGCAGCATGCGGTTGGCGCTCTGCGTGGTGTAGGTAATCATGTGCAGCCGCGGCCCGAAGGTGCCGATGAGGATGCCCACGACGATCGGACCGCCCGCCAGACCCAGCTTCACGGGCGCCGAGATGCCCGGCAGGGCGATGGGGATGCTCCCCAGCACCAGACCCAGGATCAGTCCGATGAAGACGGCCGCCAGGTTCGGCTCGTCGAGGTTGCGCACGGCGTTGCCGAGGATCTTCTCCACGCCGCGGATCGCCTGCTCCTCGCCCACCACCGTCAGACGGTCGCCCAGCTGCAGGCGCAGGTCGGGCGTGGCGAGCAGCTGCACGCCCGAGCGGTCGACGCGGCTGATGTTGATGCCGTAGTTGTTGCGCAGGCGCAGCGACGAGAGCTTGCGGCCGTTGATCTCGGGGCGCGTGACCAGGATGGGCTGCGAGGCCAGGCGGCTGTCGACGGCGTTCCAGTCGATGTCCCCGGCGTTCCAGTCCTTCTGCTCGCGTTCGCCGAAGACCATGGCCAGCGGCTCGGCGTCGGCGGGCGTGGTGATGACCAGCAGCAGGTCGCCCTGCTGCAGCGTGCGGTCGGAGGTGGGGATCGAGACGTGGCCGTCCCTCCAGCGGCGCGAGATGACGAAGTGGTGGTGGCTCAGGGCCGCCACGTCGTGGATGCTCTTGCCGAAGAGGGCGGGATTGGTGACGCGGTAGCTGGCGATGAAGACGTTGTTGCGGTGCTCGGCGTCGGGCTCCGGCAGGTCGGCGGGCCGCACGAACCAGCGGCGCAGCAGGGCCAGCACCAGGATCACCCCCACGACGCCCAGCGGGTAGGTGAGCGCGCAGCTCAGGGCGGCGCCGTTGGCGTCGGTGCCCAGCTGGCGCAGGGTCTGCTGCGCGGCGCCGAGCGCCGGGGTGTTGGTCGTGGCGCCGCACAGGATGCCCGACATGTCGGGCATGGGCACTCCGCAGGCGAGCGACAGTGCCACGGCGAGCGCCGTGCCCAGCAGCACGACCCCTACGGCCGGGAGTACCAGCCGCATGCCGTCGGCGCGCAGCGACGAGAAGAAGCCCGGGCCCACCTGCAGGCCGAGGGCGTAGACGAAGATCACCAGGCCGAAGCTCTCGGCGTAGTCGAGCATCGCGCGGTCGAGCGACAGCCCCAGGTGGCCGGCCAGGATCCCCACGAAGAAGATGAAGGCCGTGCCGAGCGAGATGCCGCAGAGGCGGATGCGCCCCAGCCCGATGCCGAGCACCGAGATGAGCGAGATCACCACGACGGCCTGCAGGGCCGAATGTCCTGTGAAAAGATCAGCCAACCATTCCATTTCCAAGCGGATTAAGATGCAAAAGTAGCCAAATTTTTCGATCGGCGCGCTTTTCGGCGGGGAAAAGTCGGTGCGGCGCGGTGGTGCTGCAATGAATAATGAACGAGGGATAATGGGGGCGGGCGATTTTGTCGCGGCAGACCGTAGCCGGCGAAGAGGCGCGAGAGTAGCGAGCAGCCGTTCGCCCGGGGGCGGCTGCGGGTCGCCGGCTCTCCGAGCCGAAGTAAAAAGTAATAAAGTAAAAAGTGAGAAGTAATAAGTGGAAAGAGAGGGGCGTTTTCAGCGCGCAGCCAGCGGAGGAGTCTGCGAACGAAGCGAGCAGCCCTCCGCGCCGGGTGGCTGCGGGCTGCCGGCTCTGCGAGCCGATGTTTTCGCGCACGATCTCCCTTTGCCGGCTGGGGCGATCGCGCCGCAGGCGCGAGCCGGCAAAGGGACGAAGCCGGAGACTTCGCAATGCACAATTCATAATTCACAATGCAGAATTACGAGCGCGCATCGCTTGGGCTTGCAGTTCGCAGTCAGCGCCCGGCTAAGAGCCGGGATTCGCTTTTCAGTCCGTAGCCAGCGGAGGCGCTCGGGAGGCGCCGCCGACAGAGCAGCCCTCCGCCGGGGGTGGCTACGGGCTGCCGGCCTTCGGCCGTTGCTTTGCGCCTTCCTCTGTCGTTGTCCGATGCAGCGTTAGCTGCACGGGCCGCAGCCTCCGGCAGCGGACGCCCGCATTTCGCGGCTGCTCGTTCGTCCCTCTGCAGACAGCGGCCCGAGAACGGGTGGAGCGTTGAAAAGGCAGATGTCATCTCGCCGCGGGGCCTGCCGGCTCTTCGGGAGAAGTTCTCCCGTCGTCTTTTCGGGCGGCAGCCTGCGGAGGTCCCGGCTCTGTCAAGAGTTGCGGGCCTCCGCCGCCCGGAGGCTGCGGCCCGCCGGCTCTCCGAGCCGAAGACAGAGAGCCCCTCTCCTGAAACAGGAAACACGAAAGCCGACCCGGCGAAGGGTCGGCTTCGGTGTTTGGGCCGGCGGCAGTGAGGCGTATCGAACGCCCCTCCCCGGATTACAGCCGCAGCGGCTCGCCGCGGTAGTAGTCGAGGATCTTGGCGCGGAAGACGAACTCGTACTTGGCCTGCACCAGGTCTGCCTCGGCCTTCTCGACGCGCGTCTTGGCGTCGTTGAAGTCGTAGAGGGTCGAGCGGCCCGCCTCGGCCTTCTGCTCGGCATAGGCGAAGGCCACACGCGCCGAGGCGAGCGCCGTCTCGGCCGTGCGGAACTTGACGTAGGCGGCGTCGGCGTTGTACCACGCCTGCTCGATCTCCTTGCGCAGCGCGAGTTCGGCCTGCGTGAGGGCCAGCTGCTGGTTGCGCACGGCGATCTGCGCCGAGCGGATGTTGTTGCGCGTGGCGCGGCGGTTGAAGATGGGGATGCTCATCGACACGCCCACATACTCGCTGCTCTTGTGGCGGAACTGCGACCAGAAGCTGTCGGGATCGCCGTCGTAGATGCTCGTGCCGTAGCCGCCGCTGGCCGAGATGGTGGGGTAGAGGGCCGAGCGGGCGATGCGCACGTTGTTCTCGGAGCTCCGCAGGCGCAGCCGCTCGGCGCGCAGGTGGGGGCGCTCGTCGGCGGCTGCGGCGTAGACCTCGTCGACCGATCCGAGCCGGCGCAGCGACTCGAGCGAGAGGCTGTCGAGCGCGGGCGCCGCGACGTCGAAGCCCGCGGCGCTCTCGCGGTTGAGCGCCTGGCTTAGGTTGAGCAGCGCGAGCTGGAGCTCGTTGCGCGACTGGGCGAGCGAAGAGAGGTCGTTGGCGGCGAGCGCCTCGCTCTCGTAGCGGGCCGACTCGGGCTGCTTGCCCGCGGCGACCAGCGCCCGGCTGCGCTCGACCTGCTGGGCGCTCAGCTCGGCCTGCCGCTCGGCCACGCCGACCAGCTCGCGCGTGAAGAGCACTTGCAGATAGAGCGTCATGACGCGCACCGACACATCCTCGCGGGCGCGCCGGAGGTCCTGCACGGCGGCCTCCAGGTCGAGCTTGCTGCCCTCGATCTCGCGGTTGATGCGCATGCCCTGGAATATGGGCAGGCTGCCCGAGACGCCGAACGAGCCGCTGGTCTGGTTGTTGTCGCGGTAGGTGTTGTCGCTCGACAGCGCACGGCCGAACGAGGCGTTGCCGCTGATCGAGGCGTTGACGCTCGGCAGGCGGCTCCAGCGGGCGGTCGAGAGCTCGACGTCGCGCTGCTCGACCTGCAGGCTGCGCTGCCGCACGTCGATGTTGTTCTGCAGGGCGTAGGCGATGCAGTCGTCGAGCGTCCAGGGGGCGCCGGCGGCCGGTTCGCGGAGCGGCGCCGGCGTGTCGATGCCTACCACCGTCTGGGCGCGGAGCCCCCACGCGGCGCACAGCGCCAGGAGAAGAAGGATTCGTTTCATGGCTCTTTATTTTTTCTCGATGCGGGCGCCGCGGACCTTATCCTCGGCCGTCACCCCTTCGGTGATCTCGATGTTGATGCCGTCCGAGAGGCCGATCTTCACCTCGCGGCGCTCGAAGGTCTGCTCCTCGTCGCCCTCGGGGCTGGTGAGCAGCTGCACGTAGCTCTTGTCGCCCTCGAACTCCACGCACCCCTCCGGGAGGGTCAGCACACCCTCGCGGCTCTCGATCACCACCGAGGCGTTGGCGCTGTAGCCGGCGCGGACGAAGACGTCGTCGGGGATTTTCACGGCGGCCTTCACCTCGAAGAGGATGATGCCGCTCTCCTCGGTCGCCTTGGGCGATACGTACTCGAGCTCGGCGTCGAGCGAGACGTTCTGCAGGGCGCCGATGGTCAGCTTGACGGGCATCCCCTCGCGGAGCTTGCCCACGTCCGTCTCGTCGATGTTGCCCTGGAAGAGCATGTTGGACATGTCGGCGACCGTGGCGATCGTCGTGCCGTCGTTGAAGGTGTTGGACTGGATCACCGAGTTGCCGACCTTGATGGGCACGTCGAGGATCATGCCCGTGATCGTCGAGCGGATCTGGGTGTTGCTCAGCTCCTTGTAGCGGCTCGAAATGCCGTTCTTGACGATCTCGAAGCTCTCCTTGGCGTTGGCCAGCTCCTCCTCGGCCTTGCGCAGCGACGTGCGCGCCTGCTCGAACTCCTCGTCCGAGACCACGCCCTGGCCGTGGAGCCGCTCCGTGCGCTCGAAGTCGCTGCGCAGCTGCGAGAGCGAGAGCTCGGCCACCGTCACGCGCGACTCGGCGCTCGAGAGCTGACCCATCTCCGGGACGACCTTCACCGTGGCGAGCACCTCGCCCTGGCGGACGATCTGTCCCGCCTCCTTGTAGACGGCCGAGATGATGCCCGAGATCTGGGGCTTGATGAGCACCTCGTCGCGGGGCTGCACCTTGCCCGTGGCCACCACGTACTGGCGCAGGGTGTCGGTTTTGGGCTGTACGATCGAGTAGACCACCTTGACCGGCTGGGTTTTCCGCCACAGGAACCAGAAGGTCATGAGAAGCAGCGCTGCGAAGAGCACTCCCAGGAAGATTTTCAGAAATTTTTTCATATCCGTTCGGTAATTATAATTCTCAATTCATCATTCACAATCGAGGACCCCCTCTCCTCACGCAGGGATCACTCCTCGCGGATGGCGTCGACGGCCTTGATGCTCAGTGCGCGCATGGCCGGGATGACGCCCGCCAGCAGGCTGCCCGTCACCAGGATCGCGAGGGCCAGGATGCCCATGCCGAAGGAGATCTGCCACGACACCTCGACCCCCTCCTGCGCCACGGTCACCGCCTGGTAGTAGATCGAGTCGGCCACCGACAGCACCCCCACGGCGGCCGTGAGGCCCAGCACGCCGGCGATGAAGGTGAGCACGAAGCTCTCGGAGAGGATCTGCGAGATGATGACCGTGGGCTTGGCGCCCAGGGCGCGGCGGATGCCGATCTCCTGCGTGCGCTCCTTGACCAGCACCAGCATGATGTTGCTCACGCCCACGATGCCCGCCAGCAGCGTGCCCAGCCCCACGACCCACGTGAGGAAAGCGATGCCGAAGAAGAGCCCGTGCACCTTCTCGAACATCTCGGCCGTGGCCATGCACCACATGGCCTTCTCGTCGTCGGGCGCGATCAGGTGGCGGGCGTAGACCGTCTCGCGGCACGCCTGCTCGACCTGCTTGCTGGGCGTGCGCTCGTCGCCCGCCACGGCCAGCATGTGTATCTGGTTGCCGCGGCCGTACATCTGCTGCGCCAGCGTCACGGGCACGAAGGCCGTGCGCTCGATGTCGCTGAAGGTCATCGCCTCGCTCTGCTTGCGGAGGACGCCCACGACGGTGAAGTAACTGTTGTTGAGCTTGATGATCTTGCCCGAGGGGTCCTGCCCTCCGGGGAAGAGGTCCTTCCAGATCTGGGTGCCGATGACGCACACCTTGCGCTTCTGCACCATGTCGACCTCGTTGATGAAGCGGCCGTAGAGCATCTTCTGGGGGTTGATCTTCTGGTAGTCGGGCGAGTAGCCCATGAGCGAGTAGTCGCCCTTGCGCTCCTCGTAGCTGCCGTGGATCTCGCCGCCCCAGTAGACGGCCGAGGCGTAGAGCACCTCGGGCAGCTTCTTGACCGCCTCCACGTCGTCGTTGTCCATGCGCCAGTAGCGGTTCTTGGGCATGCCCTTGTAGGGGATGCCGGTCTGGGAGGGCTGCAGCAGCAGCGTGTTGGTCGAGAGGTCGCCCAGCTGGGCGCGGAACAGACGTCCCAGGCCCGTGCCGGCGCCCAGCATCACGATGAGCATGAAGATGCCCCAGAAGACGCCCAGCGCCGTCATGATGCTGCGCTTGCGGTTGCGGGAGATCGTTTGCCAGATCTCGTTCCAGCGGTCTATGTCGAAAAATCGCATCGTCGGTCTCTTATTTGTTGTATCGCAGCGCGTCTATCGTTTTGAGCTGGGCGGCGCGGTAGGCCGGCACGTAGCCGGCGATGAGCCCCGCGACGACGAGCACCAGCGTGGCGCTCACGGCCACGCCCAGGTCGAGCGTCGGGTCGAGGAATACGGTGCCCATGCCGCGGCCCGAGGGGGTCGCCTGCCCCACGACGAGCCCCACGAGCTCCATGACGGCCACGCCGAGCACCATGCCGATGTAGCCGAAGGCGGCGGTGATGAGGACCGACTCGGTGAGGATCAGCCGGATGATCGACGCCGGCTTGGCCCCCAGCGCCTTGCGTATGCCGAACTCGGCCGTGCGCTCCGAGACGGTCACCAGCATGATGTTGCTCACGCCCACGACGCCCGCCAGCAGCGTGCCCAGGCCGATGATCCAGATGAAGGCGTTGATGCCCGCGAAGACCATCGAGAAGCTCTTGTAGCGCTCCATGTTGTTGTCGATCCATATGGCGCTCCGGTCCTCGGGGTCGAAGTAGTGCTCGGCCGAGAGGCGGCGCAGCAGCCGCTTCTCGAAATCCTCCAGCGCCTGGTCGGTCTCGAGGCCCTGCACCGTGATGATGGCGTTGTCGACCACGGGGTCGTTGGCCGCGTAGAGCAGCTGGCCCGTGGTCAGCGGGATGTAGCACGACGAGCTGTTGCGCTGCGCGTCGCCCTCCATGACGCCGATGATGCGGAAGACCGAGCTGCCCACCTTGACCTCCTTGCCCAGCGGGTCGCCCCCCTTGAAGAGGATGCGGCGCATGGGCTCGTCGATGACGATCACCTTGCGGTATTCGGCCACGTCGGTGTCGTTGATGAAGCGCCCCGAGGAGAGCTTGCGCCCCTCGATGCGGGCGATCTTGGGCAGCGCGCCGCGCATCCACACCGAGGTGAACTCCTTGCCGTAGGTGGCCTTCTGGCCGCTGAACCACGAGTTGGCCGCCACCTCCTCCACCTCGGGAAATTCGCGCGCAATGATCTCCAGGTCGCTGTTGCGCATGCGGATGTGGCGCCCCTTCTGGTAGCCCTTGTAGGGCTTGGAGGTCCAGCCGCCGTAGAGGTCGATCGAGTTGACGGCGTAGTCGCCGAAGTTCGACTCCACGCCGTGCTTCAGTCCGTTGCCTGAGCCGAGCAGGATGGCCAGCATGAAGATACCCCACGCTACCGAGAAGCCCGTGAGGCAGGTGCGCAGCTTGTTGCGCCGCACCGAGGTCCAGATTTCCAGCAGCAGCTCCCTCATCGCCGTCCCAGTCCCGTTTCTTCGATGGTGGCGATCAGGCCGTCCTTCAGACGGATGATCTTGTCGGTCTGGTCGGCGATCGACTGCTCGTGCGTGACGCAGATGATCGTCATGCCCATGTCGACGTTGACGCTCCGCAGCAGGTTCATCACCTCCTGCGAGGTGGCGCTGTCGAGGGCGCCCGTGGGCTCGTCGGCCAGGATGATGCGGGGCTTGTTTATAAGTGCGCGGGCGATGGCCACGCGCTGCTTCTGGCCGCCCGACATCTCGTTGGGCATGTGGTCGGCCCACTGCTTGAGCCCCAGCATGTCGAGATATTCGAGCGCCAGGGCGTTGCGCTTGCGGCGCGACATGCCCTGGTAATAGAGCGGCAGGGCGACGTTCTCCATCGCGTTCTTGTAGTTGATGAGGTTGAACGACTGGAAGATGTAGCCGATCATGTTGTTGCGCGCGGCGGCCGCCTGCGTCTCCGAAAGGTTCTTGATGAGCCGCCCGGCGAGGTAGTAGTTGCCGCTGTCGTAGTCGTCGAGGATGCCGAGGATGTTGAGCAGCGTCGACTTGCCCGAGCCCGAGGCGCCCATGATCGAGACCAGCTCGCCCTCCTCGACCGAGAGGTCGATGCCCTTCAGCACGTGGAGGGGCGAACCGTTGTTGTAGGTTTTGTTGATGTTCTCCAGTTTGATCATCTCTCTGTATGCGATAAAGCGCTTGTATTCACGCCGTTCTGTCTTTTGCGGGCCGATGCGGATCGTAACTTTCCGCCTGCTATCGGTGACAAATATACGGATTAAATTTTGAAAAACAACTATTTTTTATCGAAAATCAATAAAAACTTACCCCCCCCCCGATAATGAGCGGTTGCGATTCGTCGCGGGAGGGGCGCGATGAAGCGGCGCACGGGGTTGCGGGGCGGGATTTCGGTGCCCGGTTGCGGCGGTGTGCGGTGGGTGCGGCGTGCGATGCCATGCGGCGGTGCAGTGCGGTTCCGGGCGCGGTGCGGCGTCGCGCGGGGTTGCGGGGCAGGATTTCGGTGCCCGGTTGCGGTGTGGTGCGGGTCGGCGGTGTGCGGTGGGTGCGGCGTGCGATGCCATGCGGCGGTGCAGTGCGGTTCCGGACGCGGTGCGCCGCCGCGCGATTTCGGCACGGGGCTGGCTCCCGGCGCCTGCCGGCGCGGCACGAGGGCCGCATGTGGCGGGAGGGCGGAGCATGGATGGTGGGGGACCGACATTTCAGGTATAACGCGCCGCGTGCGGAAATATTGCTCCAGCGGGCCGGTTTATGCGCTGTTCGGGCGCGTTGGATCGTCGGAACGGACACATGGTGGGGCGGGTGTCGGTCGGCAGGGCCTTTGCGCGGCCTCTGCGAGCGTGGGGTGGGTGCGGTCGGTGGGGCGGGCGGAGCCGAAAGGGCGGGGCGCGTCAGCGGAGGAGGGAGAGGTGCCGGCCGAGGCGGTGGAGCCAGCGCGTGGCGTGGCGGAGGTGGACCTCCTGCAGGGCGGCGTCGCGCAGGCGCAGGCTGTCGGCGGCGGGGATGACGCTGTAGCTGTCGATCTCCAGCAGGTCGTTGCGGTAGTGGATGGGGATGAAGCGGCCCGTGCGGCCGACATAGGCGAAGTGCATCTCGGGGGCGCGCAGGCGGCGGCCGTCGATCGGCTCGAAGTGGGTGAGCGCAAGGAGCGTGTATCCCTCCGTGCGGCCCGCGATTTCGAAGCGCACGGCAAGCGACGGGTCGTCGGGGCATCCGATGTCGGTCTTTCTGAAGGCGGCCAGCGCGCGCAGCGTCTCCGCCGCCCTTCGGTCGAGTGATTTCATCGCGGTGGGGATTGGGTGGGCCGGCGGGCGGGCGGGGCGTACTGCCGCTGCCTCCGGTCCGTTTTCCGCTCCAATATTCGTACCGTGCTGCGCGGGGCGCAGGCGGGTGCGTTTGCGGTGCCGCTGCGCCGATGAGACCGGCGGATGGCCGCTTCGGCGCGTGGCTCCCTGCAAACGCAAGAAAGAGAGCCTTTTGGACTCTCTTTCTTCAGTGACACCGACAGGACTCAAACCTGTAACCTTCTGATCCGTAGTCAGATGCTCTATTCAATTAAGCTACGGTGCCGAATTGCGATGCAAATATAAGGCGAAAAATCGGAACCCGCAAACTTTTTACGAAGAATTTTTAATAAAAATAAATACAACGAAGAGCCGCAAAGGGTCACTCCGTTGTATTTCAGTGTGTTGTCGATTTTCTCTGTCAGGGCATCGCTTCGGCCAGTTTTTGCATCAGCGCCTCGCCGTGGAGGTTCCGGGCGACGATCACCCCGTCGGGCGAGATGAGGAAATTGGAGGGAATGGCCCGTATGCCGTAGCGCTCGGCCGCGTCGGCAGCCGCTTCGTCGGGGCTGTTCACCACGTGGACCCATGCCGTATCGTCGCGGCTGGCGAGCGCGCGCCACTGCTCCGCGTCGGGCCGCAGCGCCACGGCGTAGATCTCCAGCCCGCGGGGGTGGTAGGCGGCGTAGGCGGCGCGGAGCGCAGGCAGCTCCTCCATGCAGGGGCGGCACCAGGTCGACCAGAAGTCGAGCAGCACCCAGCGTCCCGGCCCCACGAGCGACGAGAGCGCCGTGGGCTTGCCCGCCGGATCGGGCAGTACGAGGTCGGTATAGCGGCTGCCGACCGAGCTCCGCTCCAGCTGCTCGGCGTAGCGGCGCACGCTCTCCAGCGCGGGGTTGCGTCTCAGCGCCTCGGGGAAGCGGTCGAGCTCCCGGCGCAGGGTGGCCGGATCGCCCGCGGCGCGGCG
>Ga0073906_1002469_pt1 | contig 24229 bp, 28 predicted proteins | sample Inofromicrocosms_FD_65485 | JGI IMG/M metagenome (GOLD analysis project Ga0073906, IMG submission 65485) | Mouse cecum microbial communities from Vienna, Austria - Inoculum for glucosamine and mucus D2O microcosms | ecosystem: Host-associated > Mammals > Digestive system > Large intestine >...
GAGCGGTACCGCTACCACGATAGCATGACGGGGGCGGCCAACCCCGTGGTTGCGGACACGGCCAGGGGGATGCGTGATATCGGTTTGTTGGAAATGTGGGCGTTGACGCAGACGAGGGAATAATAGGGAGGATTTCAGGTTATGGGTAATGGTGAGGTGTTATATGTGGAGTCAATCCGGGGATACAACTATATGAGTCCGAAGCAAATCGCGAAGGAGTTCGAGCATTGTGTCCCCACGGTACGCAAAAGAATCGGCGAGATCCAGGAGGAAATTAGGCGGGGGCGTTACATCCCCCAGGCCGTTTTAACGGGTGCCGATACACGTGTCAACGTGTACGTGTGGATTGACTACATGGCGTGGAGGACGCAGCTGATGGAGAAAAATCTTCGCAAGACTGTACCGCCGTTCACTCCCGAGGTGGCCAGAAGCATCGCGGGGACGTGCGGGTATTTCCAGAAGCCCGTCACGGTCGACGAGGCACTGCTCCAGGAACACCGGGAGCGGTCGATGGAAATCATGCTGAACGCCATGAGAGGGGGCGCGGCGTAAGACGCACGGTGAAAGGACAAGGATTGTCATGGGTAAAAACGAGCTGATGGGATATCAGGATTTGAAAGACACAATTAGAATCCGTCTGAACAACGCGGCGGAGGATTTCTTCGTGGTGGGCTACCTGCTCCGGCAGGTAAGCGAAAGCGGGATGTTCGCGCAGGACGGTTACAAGAACATATGGGAGTTCGCGAAAGGGGAGTACGGCCTTAGCACTTCCAGCGCAAGCCGCTTCATGGCCATTAACGCCCGCTTTTCCGTGGACGGGGGCGAGACCATGGCCGAGCGGTATATCGGGATGGGCGTGAGCAAGCTGCAGGAAATGCTCGGGCTTCCGGACGAGGAGCTGGAGAGGGTGACGCGGGAGACGACCGTCAGGGAAATAAGGGAAATGAAGCGGAAGCAGGAGGAACCGCTGTCCTTCTTCGGCGTGCCGAAAACCGAGAGGGAGGAGCACTCCTACACGTACACGCCCGGATGCGGTGACGGGAAGCACAGCTGTTTCCTTTGCGTCCATCCTTGCGCCATACGGCAGGAGGAACGGCAATGCAGGACGGCGGCCTGCGGGAACCCGTTCCCGTGTTCCCGGCTCAATAATGAAGAGTGGAAGAAATACATGGAACATAGCCTCCATAAGGACTTGTGCCAGCTACTACACCATGAGCTGGCGCCGGTAACGTCGGGAAGCAACGAGCCGGATCCGTGCTGCCTCCAATGTGACATTACATATTGCTACAGCCGTTGCGACATCGCAAAGGAGCAGGACAAGGAAAAGGAAAGGCAGCGGAGAAGGGAGCAGAGGCAACGCCAGAAAGAGGAGGAGGCCGGCAGACCGGACATGACGCAGGAGGAAGTCGAGGAACTTTATTCTTGGCTTTGCATCAAGGTGGGCGACGAACTTACGGCGGCATATTTCAGCGAGAAGTATGGCAAGTTTCACCGTGGGGACGGCAGATTCAGCAGCGAGCCGAGAGGCGTGCGGACAACCCACGGAAGCAAGGTGATGACCTGGGGATGGCTGGTGAAACAGTTCAAGGAAATACAGCGACGGAAAGCGGAAGGACTGCAAAATGAACCAGGCGAGGCACAAATCATGACGGAGTTTTACGAGGCCGAGGTTTACCCCAGCATAAGGAACGTGATCAGCGGGCGTGACAAGAAGGCCGCCACGAAAATATTCAAGGAGGAATACGGTCGTTCGTACACGAACGGCATGCTGAAATGTGGGGTTCCGTATTATTGCTATCCGGACAAGATTACCTTCAAGCTTAAGACGGAACAAATCCAAATCATGTGGGGAAAGTTCGTGACGAGGCTTTTCCGGCTTCTGGATCAGGTGTCGGCGATTGAAGGGGACGCGCTTGCCCTCGACGCGAAAGCGGCTCGCCCTGAAGAACCGGAGGAAGGGGATGTCATCGACGTGGACTTCCATGAGGTCGAGGACGGTGACGGACCGAAGCCTGACATCGGGGAATCGGAAACCGGGACAGAAACCGGGACGGGCGACAAGGACGACGAGGATGACGATGAGGCTGATGTCGACCCGGAAGAGTACGACCTTTCTGATATAAAAGGGCTTTTAAGGACGAACGAGAGGATGCTGGCGGAATACAAGGATGTCGGTGGATGCCCGCCGAACCTGCTTAAGAAGCAGAGAATCCTGGTGGACGCGCTGTCCGTCCTCGTCAAGAAAATGGAGGAAATGGAAGAGGAATGATAGGGATAGAAAGATGCAGGGTTTGCGGGGAGAGCGTTGGTCACGGGGAAACACGGGGCGATGTCTGCTTGGAATGCCGGGTCAGCATCGTGCAGGAAGGGTTCCGGCGGCGCAGGGAAGTGGAGGTCGGGAAAATCATGAGAAGTCCGTTGTATTACCTGAAAAAGAAAATCGAGCTGGGGCGGGACAAAAAGGCGGTACTGCTGTACGACCTGCGGGCAATCAACCAGGAAAGTGACCAATGTCGTAAAAGAAACGGAGGAGGACGAAATGGAAAGTATCAAAATCAACAAGCTTGAAATCGAAAACGTGAAGAGAATCAAGGCGGTCAAGATCGAGCCGACCGCGAACGGCCTGACGGTCGTGGGAGGGAACAACAACCAGGGCAAGACATCCGTCCTGGACGCCATCGCGTGGGCGTTGGGCGGGGAGAAGTACCGCCCATCCGATGCGCAACGGCAAGGCTCCGTGATTCCGCCGAACCTGCATGTCGTCATGAGCAACGGGCTCGTGGTTGACCGCAAGGGAAAGAACAGCAGCCTGACCGTGACGGATTCGAACGGGGAAAAGGGTGGCCAGCAAATTTTGAACGAGTTCGTGGAACAGTTGGCCATCGACTTGCCACGCTTCATGGAATCCAGCAACAAGGAAAAGGCGAACACGCTTTTAAAGGTTATCGGCATCGGCGACCAGCTGGCGGAACTGGAAAGGCAGGAGGCTGACCTGTACGCCGACCGTCTGGCCGTCGGCCGGATTGCCGACCAGAAGGACAAGTACGCGAAGGAACAGCCGTATTTCCCGGACGCGCCCAACGAGCTGGTTTCCGCGTCGGAATTAATCAGGCAACAGCAGGAAATCCTGGCGAGGAACGGGGAGAACCAGAGGAAGCGGGCGGACACGCTCCGCCTGCAAGGGGAAAGGGACCGGCTGCAAGAAAAAGTAACATCCTTGCAGGAGGAACTGGACAAGTACCAGGCACGGCTCGCCCAGGCCGAGCAGGACGTGGCAATCGCGGTTAAATCCGTGAAAGACCTGGAGGACGAATCGACGACGGAGCTGGAGCAGAACATCGAGCAGATCGAGGAAATCAACCGGAAGGTGCGGGCGAACATGGACAAGGACAAGGCGGAGGATGACGCGCGGGAGTACAAGGAGCAGTACGCGGCATACACGAGAGAAATCGAGGATGTCAGGAAGAAAAAGGCGAAGCTTTTGCAATCCCACGAGTTGCCGCTGCCGGGACTGTCCGTGGATGACGGCGAGCTGGTGTACAACGGCCAGAAGTGGGACAACATGTCCGGCTCGGATCGATTGAAGGTCTCCACGGCCATCGTGCGCAAGCTGAACCCGAAGTGCGGGTTCGTCCTGCTGGACAAGCTGGAGCAGATGGATCTGGACACCCTGAACGAGTTCGGGGAGTGGCTGGAACGGGAAGGGCTGCAGGCCATCGCCACGCGGGTGAGCACCGGCGGGGAGTGCAGCATCATCATCGATGACGGGTACGTGGTAGAGCGGGAGCATGAGGCGGAAACCGTGGAAGCCCCGAAATGGAAGGCGGGTGAATTCTGATGGAAATAACGAGAGGAAAGATAGCGGGGGCGAAGAAAACCGTGATTTATGGTCCCGAAGGAATAGGGAAGTCCACTTTCGCGGCCAAATTTCCAGACCCCGTGTTCATAGACACGGAAGGTAGCACGAAGGAAATGGACGTGGCGAGGCTGCCGCGTCCCACGTCATGGACGATGCTTTTGGAGGAAATTGATTATGTCAAGAACAACCCGGGCGAGTGCGGGACGCTGGTCATTGACACGGTCGACTGGGCGGAACAGATGTGTGTAGAACAGATTTGTGACAAGCACCATAAGTCGGGCATCGAGGAGTTCGGATACGGGACGGGATACGTGTACGTCAGGGAGGAATTCGGGCGATTCTTGAACACGCTGGAGGATGTCGTTGAAAAGGGTGTAAACGTCGTGCTGACGGCACATTCGCAGATGAGGAAGTTCGAGCAGCCGGATGAAATGGGTGCGTATGACCGATACGAGCTGAAGCTTGGCAAGAAAACGTCCTCCCAGACGTCGCCGCTCGTAAAGGAGTGGGCGGACATGCTGCTCTTTGCAAATTATAAGACATACTCCGTGGCCGTTGACGACAAGGGGAAAAAGCACAAGGCCCAGGGCGGAAGGCGCGTCATGTATACGCAGCACCATCCGTGTTGGGACGCGAAGAATCGTTACGGGTTGGCCGATGAGATTCCGTTTGAGTACGTGGAGATTGCGCACATATTCGAACCACAAGCATCATCCCGTCCAGAAATGGAAACGGGAGCCGCGCGACCGGCGACCATGAACACGACGGAACGGCCGGTTACGGTTGCAACAAGTCCGGCGGGCAAATCAATCGCCACGCATGCGGAAAAAACGTCCGACAAACGGAATGTAAATGAAAAAGAAGAGAAAGAACGAAAGGCCATGGCGAGCTTCGTAGACGTTCCGGATGGCGTGCCGGAGCAGATGGAGTTCATCACGTCGGACGGGCGTGTCGGAGAGCCGACGACTCCGAAAGCGGATGCGCGGGCAAGGTCTGACACGGGGGCAAAAGCATCGCCAAAGATTCCGTCGATGTTCGAGCTAAGTGACAAGATTCCGAAAGCGTTGAGGGACTTGATGGAAGTTCAGTTCGTGTCCGAGGAGGAATTGATGGAGGCGGTATGGAGCAGGCATGTGTTCCCGCGAGGAACCCCGTTCGAAAACCTTCCAAAGGATTATGTGGACGGAGTGCTAATAGCGGCTTGGCCGCAGGTCATGGGCATCATAACCGACATGAGGAAAAATTATAAAGTGCCGTTTGATTAAAAAACGTGCAAGCAGGAAAGGCGACAAATAAATTCAATATAAAGGAGATTGGCAGATGGAAGATACGAGAGGAAAGGAATTGGGATGGGACGACGAGGTAGCAAAAGGCGAGGAATACATCATATTGCCGGAGGGGGATTACGACTTCGTAATTGAGAGCTTTGAGCGCGGCAGATTCGAGGGAAGCGACAAGATAGCGCCATGTAACAAGGCCATCTTAAAGTTACGAGTAGACGCGCCGCAAGGATCCACGACGTTAACGGAGAATCTTTTATTGTCCAGCAAGATGGAGTGGAGGCTGGCAGAGTTCTGGTGCGCCCTCGGCGTGCCGGAAATAAATGGGCATTTCAAGCCGAATTGGCCGATTGTACCGCAGGCGACGGGACGCGTCACATTGGAAGTTACCACGGACAGAAAGGATTCGACAAAGAAGTACAACCATGTAAAGAAATGGCTGCCAAAGCAACTCAAAACGTACAAGGCAGGTGAATTTTGATGGAACTTAGGCCTTACCAGCAGGAAGCGGAAAACTCCATATTCAATGAATGGGAAAGGGGCGTGAAAAAGACGCTCCTGGTACTTCCGACCGGATGCGGGAAAACAATCGTGTTCGCCAAGGTGGCGGAGCAATGTGTCAGGAATGGCGACAGGGTGTTAATACTGGCGCATCGGGGAGAACTGTTGGAGCAGGCGGCCGACAAGATAGCGAAAACGACCGGGCTCGGGTGCGCGACGGAAAAGGCCGAGGAGTCCTGCAAGGGGAGCTGGTTCCGCATCGTGGTCGGCTCCGTGCAGACGATGATGCGGGAGAAACGGCTGAACCGTTTTTCGGAAGATTATTTCCAGACCATCATCATCGACGAGGCCCACCATTCGACGAGCGACAGTTACCGACGCGTACTGTCCCATTTTCCGGAAACGAAGGTTTTGGGCGTGACGGCGACGCCGGACCGGGGCGACATGCAGAACCTGGGGAGCGTGTTCGAGAGCCTGGCTTACGAGTACACCCTGCCGAAGGCAATCCGGGAAGGGTACCTTTCCCCAATCAAGGCCGTCACGATTCCGTTGAAGGTGGACTTGTCGGGAGTGGGGACGCAGGGCGGCGACTTCAAGACGGGCGACCTCGGCACGGCGTTGGACCCGTACCTATACGATATCGCGGAAGAAATGAAAAAATACTGCATGGACAGGAAGACGGTGGTGTTTTTGCCGCTCGTGAAGACGAGCCAGAAGTTCCAGGGCATTTTGAATGAGAACGGGTTCAGGGCGGCCGAGGTCAACGGGGAAAGCCAGGATCGTGCGGAGGTCTTGTGGGCTTTCCAGGAGGGACGCTACAACGTGCTTTGCAACTCGATGTTGCTGACGGAAGGGTGGGACTGCCCGGACGTGGACTGCATCGTCGTCCTGCGGCCGACAAAGGTGCGAAGCCTGTACTGCCAGATGGTCGGGCGCGGGACGCGGCTGGCTCCGGGGAAGGAACACTTGTTGTTACTGGATTTCTTGTGGCACACGGAACGGCACGAGCTGTGCCATCCGGCACACCTTATCTGCGAGAGCGAGGAAGTCGCGCGGAAGATGACGGAGAACCTGGAAAAGGATGCGGGATGCCCGCTTAACATCGTGGAGGCGGAGAACACGGCCTCGGAGGACGTGGTGGCACAACGGGAGGCGTCCCTGGCGCAAAAGCTGGCGGAAATGAGAACCCGGAAGAAGAGGCTGGTGGATCCATTGCTGTTTGAAATGAGCATCCAGGCGGAAGATCTGTCGGGATACGTACCGGCCTTCGGGTGGGAAATGGCGCCGCCCTCCGACGGACAGATACGGGCGTTGGAAAAGCTGGGAATCCTGCCGGACGAGATCGAGAACGCGGGCAAGGCATCCAAGCTGTTGAACCGCCTGAACATGCGCAGGGAAGAGGGGCTTACGACCCCGAAGCAGATACGTTGCCTAGAGCGGTATGGTTTTCAGCACGTGGGGACGTGGCAGTTTGAACAAGCGAAGAAGCTGATAGACAGAGTAGCGGCGAATGGATGGAGGGTGCCGCGCGACATAAGTCCAGCCGAATATAAACCGGAATAACGATAGGAGCATGACAGATGGAGCAGCGAACGGACATCAGGGAAATATTGAAGAATATCAATCCGGCCGAACTGGACTACCAGGAATGGTGTTCCGTCGGGATGGCACTGAAACATGAGGGATATTCCGCCTCGGATTGGGACGAGTGGAGCAGGCAGGATGCCGCGAGGTACCATGCGGGTGAGTGCTTCAAGAAATGGAACGGTTTCCATGGAAACGCCACCCCCGTCACGGGCGGGACCATCGTGCAAATCGCGATGGAGCACGGGTGGAGTCCCGGCGGCCACGACGGTATCGGAAAAGCGTTGGGGTGGGACGAGGAAGTCAGCGCGGGGGGTGTCGTCGTGGACAGCGGATGGATAGAAGGAAGGGAGACGCACGAGCCGAAGGACTGGGATCCGGCGGGGCAAATCATCCAATATCTTGAAACGTTGTTCGAGGCGGGTGAAAATGTCGGGTACGTAACGGAAAGCTGGAAAAAGACGAATGACGATGGCGTGACAAAATGGGTTCCCAAGAAGGGGAACTACGACCGAACCGCTGGACAACTTATAGAGGAATTAAACAAGAACCGCGACGACATCGGCGCGGTTTTGGGTGACTATAATTCGGAGGCGGGAGCCTGGATAAGGTTTAACCCGTTGGATGGAAGAGACTGCAAGAATGAAAACGTGACGGAGTTTCGGTACGCGCTGGTGGAGTCGGACAGCATGGAGATTGAGAAGCAGAACGCGATCATCCGCGAACTGGAGTTGCCGGTGGCGTGCCTCGTGCATAGCGGGAACAAGAGCCTGCACGCGATTGTCAGGGTGGAGGCGGCCGATTACGCGGAGTATAGGAATCGCGTGGATTATTTATATGAGATTTGCAAGAAGAACGGGATGAACGTGGACACGCAGAACAAGAACCCGTCCAGGCTGTCCAGGATGCCGGGTGTCGAGCGGAACGGGAAGAAGCAGTACATCGTTGACACGGACATCGGCAAGGGGTCGTGGAACGAATGGTACGAGTGGATTGAGAGCGTGAACGACAACCTGCCGGAGCCGGAAAGCCTGGAAAACGTGTGGGACGACCTGCCGGAACTGTCGCCCTGCCTGATCGATAACGTGCTGCGCAAAGGACACAAGATGCTGATAGCGGGGCCGTCCAAGGCGGGGAAGTCCTTTTTGCAGATTGAACTGTGCATCGCCATCGCGGAAGGGACGAAGTGGCTTGGATGGCGGTGCACCCAGGGAAAGGTGTTGTACGTGAACCTGGAGCTTGACCGAGCGAGTTGCCTGCACCGCTTCAAGGACGTGTATGACGCCATGGGGATTCCGGCGGGGAACCTGGCCAACATCGACATATGGAACCTGCGGGGGAAGGCCGTGCCGATGGACAAGCTCGCCCCGAAGCTGATACGGCGGGCAATGAAAAAGAATTACGAGGCGGTCATCATCGATCCCATTTACAAGGTCATTACCGGCGACGAGAACAGCGCGGACCAAATGTCGAATTTCTGCAACCAGTTTGACAAGGTGTGCACGGAGCTGGGGTGCGCGGTCATTTATTGCCACCATCATTCCAAGGGCGCGCAAGGGGCGAAGCGGGCCATGGATAGGGCTTCCGGCTCCGGCGTGTTCTCCCGGGATCCCGACGCGCTGTTAGACTTGATCGGGCTGGAGCTGACGGACGAACTGTTGCGCCAGGAAGAGAACAAGGCCGGGTGCGCGGCATGCAAGAGGATGCTGGAACGGTATGGGTACGGGGAAAAGGCTGACGAGGATCTTGGCCAGGATGACTATTTCAGCGGAACGCAAATGGTTCAGTATTGCCGGAAGGTGATGCGTGACAAGGAGTTTGACGAACTGACAGATGAAATCGACAAGGCGTACAAGAAGGTCAGACAGCGCACGGCGTGGCGCATAGAGGGGACGCTAAGGGAGTTCCCGAAGTTTGAGCCGATTAACATGTGGTTCGACTACCCCGTCCACCGGGAGGACGAGTCCGGGGCGTTGAAGGACATCCAGACGGAGGCGGAACAACCGCCGTGGCAAAAGAAGGGAAAGCCGAAGAGTCCCGCGGAGAAGAAAAAGGAAAATCTGGAGAAGCTGAAAGAGGCGTTCGAGCAAAGCGACATGGACGGCACCGGGAAAGTGAAAATGTCCGACATAGGCGAGTACATGAACATAACCGTCAACACGGTGAAAAAATACGTGGACGAATCGAAGGAATTCAGGCGGGACAACGGAATGGTGTCAAGGTGTCAAAAATGAAAATTGACACTTGACGGTCGGAGGTGTCAAAGTGTCAAAATGGTAATTTGACACCTTGACGGGGGTGTCAAAAAGGGGTGTCAAGGTGTCAAAACGTCATTTGACAGTGGTGTCAAAAAGGGTGTCAAGGTGTCAAAACGTCATTTGACAGTGGTGTCAAAAAGGGTGTCAAGGTGTCAAAACAGTGATTTGACAGCTGATAGTGAGGTGTCAAAAAATGGGGTGTCAAATACCCCTCTAAAGAGGGGGTATTTGACACACACCCAATTTTGACGCCACACCTTTGGGCCGGGGGGTGATAGGAGGGATTGACAGGTGGAGCTGACAAAGAGGAACGAACATGAAAGAGCGGAAGGGAGCGGATTATGATGGCGACTGAATTCTTCATGCCGATGGAACCGCCGACATGCACGCACCAGGAAAAGCGGGTGCATGTGGGGAAGGACAAGAAGCCGGTCTTTTACGAGCCGCAGGAACTGAGGAACGCCAGGGCAAAACTGGAGGCGCACCTGGCACGGCACAAGCCGGACAAGAAATGCGAGGGCGCGGTCGAGCTGGTGGCGACGTGGTGTTTTCCCAAGGGCAGGCACGGGGACGGCGAGTACCGAACTTCGAGACCGGATACCGACAACCTGCAGAAGCTCCTGAAAGACTGCATGACGCGCGTTGGTTTCTGGAACGATGACGCGCAAGTGTGCAGGGAAATCACGGAGAAGTTCTGGGCGGAGAGACCCGGCATATACATCCGGGTCACGGAACTATGATGGGTTTCCGTGAGGCCGCCAGATTGTTCGCCGATTGCTGGGGGCTGTATAAAAAATATTTCGGGACGGACATGACGGACGTTGACTGGGATCGTCTTTGCAACGTGGAAGTGTATAGGCTGTGGGAGAAGTACCGAAGGGAGAAGTTCGCCAAGGAGCTCGTTCTTGACGTGGTGGACGAGATTGGGAAAATGCAGGGGTATAAAGAGGCGAGGAGGAAAGGTAATGGACGATAATAATGTGGATTTCGAGAGGGACAACACGAAATTTGTTGGACGCCGCCATGGCGCACAAGGGGCCGGTGCTACTGTCGGGGTATGACAACGATTCGTACAACGACCGACTGAAGGGATGGCACCGAGAAGAAACCGTGTGTTATTCGCAAACATGCAGCAAGAAGAGGGAAATATTGTGGATGAATTTTGAGCCGGTGAAGCAGATGGGATTATTTGATTAAATAAAACAGAAAGGAGCCAGCCTCCGGCCGGGGCAAGGGTATACCGGGCTTCTTGGGAAAGATGAAAGATGTTTATAAGAGTAAAGTTTATACGGAAAGGCCGGCTTATGCGGATTTTGACGCGCCGGCGAAGTTCACGGCAATCCAGAGCATTGTCGCGAAACGGATAAGGGAGCACCCGAAGGTTATCTGTTCCTATTCCGGCGGGGCGGACAGCGACATCATGATTGACATCATAGAAAGAACAAGGGAGCTTTTCGGATTTCCGCCAATTAAATATTGCTTCTTCAACACCGGCCTGGAAATGAAAGCGATTAAAGACCACGTAAAGGCCACGGAAAAGAAGTACGGGGTGGAAATTGAGGAGGTCAGGCCAAAGGTAGGCATCGTGCGGGCGGTCAGGGAACACGGCATCCCGTTCGTGTCAAAGATAATGTCCGCGGGGCTTGAAGGGTGGCAGAAGAAAAATATCCCGCTAAGCATTGCGGAGGAATACGAGAACGCCCCGGACAAGGCCGAAAAGCGGAAGGAACTGAAAGAACGGTATCCAGGTTGCGAGACCACCATCAACTTCTTGTGTTGCTGCAATTCCGCCGGGGAGCCGCGACCGAACATCCAGCTGGTGATTAACTCGTCAAAATATATGCTGGATTTCATAAAGGAGTACCCACCGGATTTCCGAATTAGCGCTAAATGTTGTGACTATTGCAAGAAGCAGGTCGCGCACGACGTGCAAAAAGACTTTGACATGGTAATCACCGGCGAACGCAGGGACGAGGGCGGCATGAGGTCGGTTCCGCGCAAGGACAATACCGCGCTGTGCTTCACGCAGACAAGCAGCGGACAGTACCGTTTGCGTCCGCTGTACTACGTTACAGATAAGGACAAGGCGTGGTACAAGGAGCATTACAATATCAGGTATTCCGACGCTTACGAGGTTTACGGCCTGACAAGGACGGGGTGCTGTGGCTGCCCGATATCGCACAAGGCCGTGAGAGACCTGGAGAAAATCCGACCGTATGAACCAAACGTGGTAAAGGCCGCGTGGAACGTATTCGGAAGGAGTTACGAGTACCGTAAAAAATATAACGAGTATAAGGACGGTCGGCTTACCGCCGAGCGTGAGGCAAGGAAAAACGTAAGCGGACAAATGAGTTTTCTTGATTTTCCGGAGGTGCTACCATGAGTAACCAGAACAAGAAGAGCGACCGCGAGCTGGCCGCAGAAATGAGCGTGGCGGGGATGAACATGAAAGAAGTCAGTGCGTCCCTGGGAATTCCGTACAGTACCGTTTACGGGTGGCTGCGGGCAAGTAAGCCAGGTGGAAATGGCTCGAACGCCGACCGCCATCTGTGCAGGACGTGCATGTATCGGGCGGGAAGTTACGAGAGGAATGCCGATGGTGTGAATTGCAATTATTGCGACATCGTGAAGCATAGTCGTGGATGCAAGCCAGAAGAGTGCACGGTCTACGTAAGGGGGCCGATGGCGAGGCGAAGGAAGAGGGGAAGGAGAGGCGAGGTATGAGGGAATCGTTGATTATAGACTGCTTTGCTGGCGGCGGAGGGGCAAGCGTCGGAATTGAAATGGCGTTAGGCCGCCAGGTGGACATCGCCATCAACCACGACCCGGATGCCATCCTGATGCACAAGACAAACCACCCGGACACGCTGCATTTGACGGAGGACATTTTCAAGGCCGATTTGAAGAAGTATGTGAAAGGCCGACACGTGGCGTTGATGTGGGCATCGCCCGATTGTACGAGCCACAGCAAGGCCAAGGGTGGGCAGCCGAGAAAAAGGGGACTGCGTATCCTTCCGTGGGCGGTGTACAAGCACGCAAGGACGTTATTGCCGGATGTCATCATCATGGAGAACGTGGAGGAAATCCAGCAATGGGGGCCGCTGGATGAAAACGGCCACCCGATTCCAGAGCGCAGGGGCGAGGACTACAAGAAGTTTATCACGGCCATGAAGTCGCTGGGATACGTGTTCGACAGCCGGGAGCTGGTCGCGGCGGACTACGGCGCACCCACGACGCGCAAACGCTGGTACGCGATATTCCGGCGGGACGGCAGGGACATCGTCTGGCCGGTACAAACGCACGGCAAGGGCGGGGCGGGAGGCCTGAAACCGTGGGAGCCGATTTACAAGCACCTGGACTTGTGGGACTTGGGGAAATCCATCTTCGGGCGAAAGAAACCGCTGGCCGAGAACACGATGAAGCGGATTGCGAGGGGGCTGGAAAAGTTCGTGTTCAACAACCCGCAGCCGTTCATCATGAAATGTTATGGCGGAAATTACAAGGGAGCGGGAACGGGCGTGGACGAGCCGTTGCATACAATAACGACGGTTGACCATAACGCGTTGGTTTCGCCAGTCCTATCGCCGTACATGTTCCGCAACAATACGGGAGCACTGGGGAGCGACATCAATGAGCCGATTCTGACAATCACGACCGGCGGCCACCACGGGGTAATCAGCCCCTTACTGATACAGTACCATTCCGAGACCACGGACGGCGGTGTCAGGGGACAGGAGGTCGATAAGCCGGTACAGACCATCGATACGAGCAACCGTTACGGCCTGGTGGTGTCGTACATGACCAAGTTTTACAAGAGCGGCGAGGGGCAAGTCCTAACCGAGCCGATACATACCATCACGACGTCTCCCGGGCATTTCGGGACGGTTTCCATCCTGGCCGTGGACTGGGAGGAGCTTCGCGCCGCCGGTATCGATGACGAGACGGCGAGGAAATGCACATGGGTGAGCCAGTTTATCATGGAGTATTACGGGAGCGGGTGCGGGCAGGGGCTGGACGAGCCGTTACGTACCGTGGTGACAAGGGATAGGTTCGCGCTGGTCACGGTCCTGGGGAGCGAGTACGTGATACTTGACATTTTCTTGCGGATGTTAAGGCCGGAAGAACTGAAACTGGGGCAGGGGTTTCCCAGGGACTACGTGATTGACCGCGACTACATGGGGCATCCCTACCCGGCCAGCAAGCAGGTGGCGCGGATTGGTAACAGCGTGGTGCCAATCATGGCCGAGAAGCTGGTGGCGGCAAACTGCGGGTACTTGAAGGTTGGGGAACGGCAACCGATTATTCAGGTCAAGGATTTCAAAGCAGAAAAGAGCGGGCAGATGCGGTTCGCGTGAAAGGAGAAGGTCATGACGGAAAGGAAATTGTCAGAGGAACTAAAGTATTGTCTGGGAAAAAAGCATTGCGGGGAATGCCGACACTATGAAGAAGACACGGCCCTGACTTGCCCCGAATTACTGCAAAAGGCCTATGAAGTGATTAAGGGGTATGAGGACTTGGAGGAACAAGGACGGCTCTTGGTGATGGCGTACGAAGTGAAGAAATGCCGAATCGCAAAATGCCCAGAGCGCGAGTGCGCTTGTCAAAAGGCAAGAGAGTATAGCGTCCAAGAAGTATGGATTCGTCCAGAATTATTTGGAGACGGATTTTATCGGACAGAAGAAGAGGCGGAGCAGGCATTGGCAGAAATGGAGGAAGGAGCTTATGTTTGAAGAGGTACAAAGTATTCGTTTAAATGCGAGTGTGGAAAAGAATTCGAGGTTAACGGGTATTGGTATAACCAGCTCGTTATGCACCACTACCTTGATTGCAAGTACGTCCTGCATCGTTTGGTGCATCACCAGGATAGGATTACAAGGAAGAATGTGAGGCGGATTTTAATGGATACCCTGATATGGATTCCTCTGGTCTTACTACAGATAGTTTGCTGGCCATATGAAATAGTGTGGAGAATTTGCTGTGGGTGTTGGGAGGTGAAGAAATGACGGAGAATGAAGTAATTGAAAAATTAAGTGGTTTGCGTTACAAAATTCGGCACGATTCATTTTGCAATAAAGTGTATAGTTCAGAGCTTGAAGCATTGGTTATCGCAGAGAAAGCATTGGAAGCACTTGAAAAGGTAAAGCGGTACCAGGAAATCGGCACAATTGAAGAGTGCCGCGAGGCAATGGAGAAGCAGAGAGGGAAGAAAGAGGTCTTGGAATCATATTGCGGGTTCGATAGCTATGAATGCCCCGTTTGTGGGGCGGATGTGAATTGCAGAAACAAATACTGCCATAGATGTGGTCAAAAGTTGGAGGTGCAATCATGACAAGAGAAGGAGCGTTAAGGCTGGCAAGGCCGATACTGTTCAATACGGACATGGTACGGGCGATACTGGATAGGAGGAAGAAGGTCACGCGGCGGGTGGTAAAATACAAGTATTGCAACACCGAAATGAAGATGAGAACGGATAAATACGGAACCCGGCTGATAGAGATTCAGAAAGACGTCGAGGGGGAGACGTATGGGAAAAATCCGAACGGCGGTACCTGGCATAGGGTATTGCCATACATAGAAAAGAATCCACCATACAAATACAATGATGTCCTATATGTCCGGGAGACGTGGTGTCAAGTGGCGGCTAACATATTCTGGTACAAGGCGGATTCTAAAATTCAAAATATTTTGTGGCACCCTTCTATCCACATGCCGAAAGACGCGGCCAGAATCTTCCTGCGGGTGACGGGCGTGAAGGAGGAACGCTTGCAGGAAATCACCGACGAACAAGCGGAAAAAGAGGGATGCAGTGATTACACGTCCACCGCGTTAGGTTTTTCCGATGTATGGGACTCCACCATCAAGAAGAGCGACATTGACAAGTATGGGTGGAAAGCGAATCCTTGGGTGTGGGTGATAGGGTTCGAAGTGATTGAAGTGGGGTAGATTGAGGAAAGGGGGAAATCATGGATAAAAGACCAAGTGAGACTATATCGGGGTTTTTGAATTTTCTTGAAACATCCGACCAGGAGTATGGTGCCGCTTATGCAGACGTTGGACGGGAGGACAGCAAGGTGCAGACATTCCTGCATGACATTGAGTTTGCCCAGAACAAGAACGAGAGAAACAAGATTTGCACGAAACTTCAACTTAGTCGTAAGGCGAGAAGAAAGGCGAAGGATAGGGCGATGTTATACGAGAACGTGCATAAGTTTTATGCGGATAAGCAGAACCAAAACTTCCTAAAGGCGTTGAGGCGGCTTCTGAACGAGCAGACAAGCGAGGAAAAGTATCTGTTCGGAAAAAGGGAGTTTAAGAACCGGGTGGAGTAGGCGGTTGTATATGATTTGTTTGATGAAAGGGGGGCGGAGCGGGTGGACAAGGCGATTTTGATAGAGTACGCGGACATAAGGGAAGAGGTCAAGGATTTGCGACGTCGCATTGAAATGAACCGTCGGGAGATAGAAAAGCTGCAAAAGACGACGGTGGTGGATTCGGTCGCCTGCGGAAAGAAAGGGAAGAAGCCGCTTCGAACGGCGAAGGTGGAGGGGCGGCCGGTCGCGGCGATATCCAGGAAGGAGCAGGCGTTGGAAAGAAAGGTGGCTCTTCTCGGAAAGGCGGAGGCGAAGCTTCTGGAGAAGCAGAACGAGGCCGAGGAGTACATACAAGGGATTGAGAAGAGCGAGTTGCGGACGATGTTTCGCCTATACTACATTGACGACCTGACCTGGGCGCATGTGGCCATGAAGATGAATCGGATGTTCCCGAAGCGGAAGGTGAAGTACACGGAGGATAATTGTTGGAGAAAAAATAAAAGATTTTTTGAAAATGTCGGTTCATGTCGGGTTTAAATGTGGTAATATGTTATAAAGCCGAAAGGTACATCACCAGACGACTGACACCATAATAATCCTAAACCCATGAAAAACGCTTCGAAATTGTTCGGGGCGTTTTTCGTGCCTTTAAGGAACTTGCAAATTAGCTTACTGTCCGACCCCCTGAAAGGTTTTCCTTCCTCCTCCCTTTCAGGGGGCTTTTGATTGGATTTTTACGGGGAGGGACGAAGGGAGGTGTCGCGCGGTGGCGAAACTGACAGAGAAGCAGCGACGGTTCGTCGAGGAATACCTGGTTGACCTGAACGCGACACAAGCGGCCATCAGGGCGGGGTATTCGGTGCAGACGGCGGACGCGATTGGGTGCGAAAACCTAACAAAACCTAATATCCAGGCCGAGATTTCCAAACGTATGGCTGAGCGGAGCAGGCGCACCGGGGTAAACCAGGACCGTATCGTCTTGGAGCTGGCCAAGCTTGCCTTTGTGAAGATGACCGACATCGTGGACGACCAAGGGAAAATCAAGGACGGCACGGTGGACGACGACCTTGCCTGCATCGAGTCCGTGAAATACAAGGAGTCGGCCAGCGAGACGGGGTCGAGCGTCGAGCGGGAGGTGAAGCTCGCGTCCAAGCTGAAAGCGTTGGAACTGCTTGGCAAGCACCTGGGGATGTGGAACGACAAGCTGGACGTGAACGTTGTGCGGCCGATTGTGATTTCCGGGAGTGATGACCTTGAAGACTAAGGCCAGGTCGAGATACAGCTCGCAGCATATTTTCGATTACCAGAAAAGAATCTTGTTCCCGGCACAATACACCCTGACCAGTTCGGGAAGGGTGGAGGTGAAGCTGCCGGAAGTGGTCGGCAAGGGGTACGGCACGTTCTGGCGGTGGAAAGGCAGGTACCGGGTCTGCAAAGGTTCCCGGGCATCCAAGAAATCAAAGACCACCGCGCTATGGTTCATCACCAACATGATGAAGTACCCGGACGCGAACGCCCTCGTGGTCAGAAAGACGTTTCGGACGCTGAAAGACTCGTGCTTCACGGAATTGAAGTGGGCAATCCACCGGCTGGGCGTTGACGCGTATTGGGATACCAAGGAAAGCCCGCTGGAAATGACTTGCAAGCCGACGGGGCAGAAGATATACTTCCGTGGCCTGGATGACCCGTTGAAAGTCACGTCCATCACGGTCGACATAGGATGCTTGTGCTGGATGTGGATTGAGGAGGCATACGAAATCAGTTCCGAGGCTGATTTCAGCATGCTCGACGAGTCCATCCGTGGCGCGGTCCCGGAGGGGTCGCGGCTTTTCAAGCAAATCACCCTGACGTTTAACCCGTGGAACGAGCATCACTGGATGAAGAAGCGGTTTTTCGACAACCCGGACGACGAGACGCTCGCCATGACCACGAACTACACGTGCAACGAGTGGCTGGATGCCGCCGACCTGAAGGTTTTCGAGACCATGCGGAAACAGAACCCGAGACGTTACAAGGTGGCGGGGCTGGGAGACTGGGGCATCGTGGACGGCCTCGTTTATGAGAACTGGGAGGAGAAGTTATTCAGCCTGGAAGAGGTCAGGGCAATCAAGGGCGTTAAGTCAGTGTTCGGTCTTGATTTCGGTTACACGAACGACCCGAGCGCCTTGTTCTGCGGGCTTATCGACCAGGCAAGCAAGACGCTGTGGGTGTTTGACGAAATGTACAAGCCCGGCATGAGCAACGAGGCCATCGCCGGGGAGATTGCCCGGATGGGCTACGTCAAGGAAAAGATAACCGCCGACTCCGCAGAGCCGAAGAGCATCGATCGCTTGCGAGAACTCGGTGTGAAAGGCATCAGGAAAGCGCGGAAGGGCAAGGACAGCATAAACAACGGCATCGACTTCCTCCAGGACTACCACATCGTCGTGCATCCGTGCTGCGTTAATTTCCTGACGGAAATCGGAAACTACCAGTGGGACACGGACACGAAGACCGGCAGGAAGTTGAACGTGCCGGTCGATGACTTCAACCACCTGATGGACGCGATGCGCTACGCGGTGGAAGATATCGCGAGGGGTGACGCGTTTAGCTTCGAATAGAATTTGAAAGGGGTGCTTAAACCAGATGTTCAGTGACTTGATTAGCAAGCTGATTATGAAAATCAGTAAATTCATATGGCGGGGCCTGCACCCGAAGATGACCGACAAGCAGTTCCTGGAAAAGGAAATCGAAAAGTGGAAGAGGTCGCCACAGAGAATCATGCAGATTAAGGGGTTCTTGTATTACGACAACGAGCACGACATCTTGAAGCGCAAGAGAACCGCGATAGGGGAAGACGGAAAGCTGCAGGAAGTGGAAAACCTGCCGAACAACCGGGTCATCGACAACCAGTACGCGAAGATGGTCAACCAAAAGGCGAACTACCTGTTCGGGCAGCCGTTTTCGATGGAGTGCGACAACGAGCGGTACGTGGAGCTTTTGAAGAGGGTGTTCAACAAGCGGTTCATGCGGACGATGAAAAACAGTGGCAAGGCCGTGTACAATGGGGGCATCGCCTGGTTGTATCCTTGCTATACGGAGGATGGCGAGTTCGTCTTCCGCATGTTCCCGGCCTACGAGGTCTTGCCGTTTTGGCGGGACAGCGAGCACACCATGCTCGACTTCGCGGTCAGGTTGTACCTGGTGATGGGATACGAGGGTGCAACGCCCAAAATCATCGAAAAGGTCGAGGTGTACGACCTGGAAGGGGTTCACAAGTTCACGCTCGAACACGGGAAACTCGTGCCGGATGCCGAAAAGGAGGAGGACGCGAATTTCCGTTATGTCACGACGGCGGGGGCTGACGGAACGATCCAGGGACTCAACTGGTCGAAGGTGCCGCTGATACCGCTGAAATGCAACGAGAACGAAACGCCGCTGCTGAAACGTGTCAAGTCGCTGCAGGACGGCATCAACGTCATGTTGTCGGACTTCGAGAACAACATGCAGGAGGACGCGAGGAACACGATTCTTGTCTTGAAAAATTTCGATGGTGAGAATTTGGGCGAGTTTCGGAGGAACCTGGCGACCTATGGCGCGGTCAAGGTTCGTTATGACGATTCGATGAAGGGCGGCGTGGAAACCCTTGAAATCAATGTGAACGCGGAGAATTACAAGGTCATAGTGGAAATCTTCAAGAAAGCCCTGATTGAGAATGCCATGGGCTACGATGCCAAGGACGACCGACTCTCCGGCAACCCGAACCAGATGAACATCCAGTCCATGTATTCCGACATTGACATTGATGCCAACGAGACGGAGACGGAGTACCAGGCGGCGTTCGAAGAAATCCTTTGGTTCGTCAACGCGCATCTGGCCAATACGGACCAGGGCAATTTCGAGGGGGAGGAGGTCAAGGTTATCTTTAACCGCGACATCCTGATGAACGAGTCGGAAATCATTGACAACTGCCAGAAGTCTGTCGGCATCATATCCAACGAGACCATTATTGGGCAACACCCGTGGGTGGATGACCCGAAGGAAGAAATGGAGCGATTGGAGAAGCAGAAGGAAAAGGAGCGGGAAGAAATGGAACGGCAGTACGACCCGTTCGGCCAGCAAGACGGAAACCTGACAAACCAGGGGCAAGGAGACCAAGGCGGTGGAGTAGATGAAAAACAGTGAGTACTGGAAAGTGCGGTTCGAGCAGCTTGAGCGGGCGCAGCACCAGAAAGGCGTGGAATGCTACGCGGGAATCGAAGAGCAGTACCGGCGGGCGCAAAGACAGATAGAAAGCCAGATTGCCGTGTGGTACCAGCGTTTCGCGGACAACAACGGCGTGTCCCTGCAGGGGGCGAGGCGCATGCTAAATAAGCGGGAACTGGCAGAATTGAAATGGGATGTCAACCAATATATCAAATACGGGCAGGAAAACGCCGTCAGCCAGCAATGGGTGAAGCAGCTGGAAAATGCGTCCGCACGCTATCATATCAGCCGGCTGGAAGCCTTGAAGCTGCAAACCCAGCAGAGCCTGGAAGTGATGTTCGGGAACCAGCTTGACAGCATTGACTCGACGATGCGCGACGTCTACAAGACGGGGTATTATAAGACAGCCTTTGAAATCCAGAAGGGGGTCGGCGTTGGATGGGACTTTGCCACGTTGGACGAGAAAGGCATTTCCAAGGTAATCAACAAGCCGTGGGCGGTGGACGGGAAGAACTTTTCCGAACGGGTGTGGGGCAACCGCCAGAAGCTGGTCAACGAACTGAATACGGAGCTGACACGGAACGTCATATTGGGGCAGGGGTATGGGAAGGCCATTGACAATATTGCCCGCAAAATGAACACTTCAAAAAATGTCACCAAGCGGTTGGTGTTGACGGAAGGAGCTTTTTTTAACAGTGCCGCAAGACAAGACTGTTTTAAAGCGTTGGATGTCGAGGAATATGAAATACGTGTGTCCTATGATGAGAAGACATGTGACATATGCCAGGAAATGGAAGGAAAACATTTTGCGACATCGCAATGGGAGCCGGGGGTAACGGCCCCGCCGTTTCATGTCAATTGTCGATGCGACCAGATACCATATTTTGATGATGAATTTAGCGCGATGGGAACCAAGGCGGCGCGAGACGAAAATGGGAAGACAGTATTCATTCCGGCCAACATGACCTATGATGAGTGGAAGAAAGTTTTCGTGGAAGGTGACAAAACGGGGTTGCAGGAAGTGAAAATGACTATGGAAAAATCGCGGGATATGGGGTATAATGTAAGAAATGAAAAAGAATTTGAATCTGTCGCTAAAGGTATCAAGTCGGAAATCACAAAGTACGCTTCGAATCCATCAAAATGGAGTGGAAAGATAAACGTGAATAATGACTTGGCTCGAAAAAACGTGATTGGTGAAAAGGAATGGACTTGCGATATATCTGTTGTAGACACCGCAGATGATGGGACTGTCTGGCATGAAATGCTTCATGCGTGTTCGGCAAGTTATTATACGCCAGATATTTATAAGCATCATCGTTTCATAGAAGAGGCATCCGTTGAATTCCTTAAGAGGCAGATATGCCAGGAAAACGAAATTGCACATGTGCATGCGTATGAAAACCTTGTACTCGTTCTGCAAGCGATAAACGGTAAGTTCCATTATGGGTCGGATATGGAATTCGCGAGAGAGCTGTTTAACGTGCCGCTTCCTGACCGTTATGAGTGGTTGGAAGATAAAGTTGTGAACAGTTTGAAAAGTGAAAATGTTTCCTTTGAAGATTTTAACGAGGTGTTGCTTTTTATCAGGATTTTGAAAGGTGGAGAAGATGGAAAAATTACTTAACTTTATCAAAGAATATAAAAGCGAGTACAGTATCACGAGTGATTCGACCACTGCGGAGAAACTAAGACACAAGGCGTTTCTTCATGAGAAAACCGATAAGGAGTGGTTGGAACTTGAAGACGAAATCAAACAATATGTTGCTTCTGGTCCTTCCGAGTCTGAAATGGACATTTTGTATGAATTCGGTGAAATGGTCTCAATGTCTTGCTCGGCAATCAGGAAACGGGAGGAACATCATGACGACATTGATTAATATGCTTGTTAGTGAAAAAGGCCAGTTGTTCACGATAGGCCACGGGCGACGGGTTCGGTTGGCGTGTTGCAAGCCGGAAATCAGCATTTACGAGAAGGTCACGAAAGTCCCGGTCTTGGGAAAGGCGGGATATGCGGAGAAGAGAATGCGGTTCACCGTCACGTTGTGCAGGGACATGGAATTTTCCCATGAAGTGACGGACGAGGCGCTTCGAAAGGTGGAGAGGTACGAGCTTACCGCCGACCTCATGCGGAACGACGGAATCGTGGAACGGTTTTATTTCCATAACGTTTCCCTCGAGGAAATCAACCCGGAGGGTGAGTGGAAATTCGAGGTGGATGCTACCAGGGAGCAGATGGGGAAATTACTGGCAATGTCAGAAGCATAGGAAACAAGCACTTTTGAACTAAAATTTCAAGGGTGCTTTTTTCGTGCCTTGAAAGGAGGTGGACACGGTGGTCATTACTGGAATGAGGCATTTTGAAAACGTATGCCAGAAGAAGTTGGTCGAATGGTATCGCGAGAAAAGACCCAACACACCGATTGATTTGGGCGATGTCTTCATCGTATGGTCATGTAAGACGTTGCAGAATTACAAGTGCCTGGCATCGACCACGGTTAGTGGCGACGGCATTTATGCGGAGTACACGTACAATGGCGACAAGCAGGAATTGTACGAAGACGTGTACGGGAAAATCACGAATGCACGCCACACGGGAGAGTAGGTCATCCCTTGCCACGGGATTGTAGTGGCGTTGAAAAACATCCGAGAGGATGCTTTTTTATTGCGGGTTGCCAAGCGTATAACCGAACGAACCAAACAATCATGTGTGAGTGAACACGTAGAAAAACGTAATTGAAAGGATGGTAGCAAGAAATGACGAGAAAAGAATTAGAGGATTTGAAGCTTTCCAAGGAGCAGATTGACAGCATCATGAAAATCAACGGTGATGACATTGAGAACGCGAAAGCCGGGTCGGCATCCGAACTTAAGAACTTGCAGACCGAGGTTGACGGGTTGAAGACGCAGGTGTCCGAGCGTGACACGCAGTTGGAAACGCTGAAAACGTCGGCGGGGGACAACGAGGCGTTGACGAAGCAAATCGCGGATTTGCAGGCCGAGAACACCAAGGCGAAGGAAAGCCACGAATCCGAAATGAACCAGTTGAGAGTGGACTTCGCGGTGGAAAAGGCACTGACCGTGGCGAAAGCAAAGAACGTCAAGGCAGCCAGGGCGTTGCTCGACCTGACGGACGCGAAGCTGGACAAAGACGGCAACGTCAAGGGGTTGAAGGAGCAGATTGACAAGCTGGTCGCGGGCGATGACACCAAGTTCTTGTTCGAGGCCGCGAAGAAGCAGACGTTCAAAGGTTTCCAGCCGGGAGCTTCGACGGTGCAGAAGCCGGGGACGGAGGTCGACATGTCGAAAATGACCTATGAGGAATTGGAGGCATACATAGAAAACAACCCGGACGCAGAATGATGACGATTTTCAAGAAAGGATGATGAAAAATGGCCAAATTTGACGCAAAGAGTTTTAACGAGAAGGCATTCGGAAAGTACATGTCCGCCATCCCGAATGTGAAGCTGAACAAGCTGAAAGAATCAAAGGCGATTGTTTCCGACAAGAGGTTGCGGGAAACATTCGTCACCAATACCCAGACCGGGACCGTCTACGCGGTTCTCCCGTACTTCGGGCTGATTGGCGGCACCGCGCTGAATTATGACGGGGAAACGAACCTGACCGCCGAAAGGACGGACACCTTCGAGCAGGGCGTTTTCACATACGGGCGCATGATGGGATGGACGGAGGCGGACTTCTCCTATGACGTGACCGGGGGAGCCGACTTCATGGCGAACGTCAGGAACCAGGTCAACCGCTACTGGAACGACGTGGATCAGGCGACCTTGCTGGCAATCCTCGACGGCGTGTTTGCCATGGCCAGTACCGGCAAAGGGGCAATCAAGGCGGCGAACGCCGAGTTCGTGGAGAAGCACACCTATGACATTTCGGACGAGGCGACGGAAGAGGGGCAGCGCATGGGCGCGACTTCCTTGAACGTGGCCATCCAGAAGGCTTGCGGTGACAACAAGCAGAAGTTCAGCCTCGTAATCTGCCACTCCACCGTTGCCACGAACCTTGAGAACCTGAAACTCTTGTCGTACTTGAAGTACACGGACGCGGAAGGAATCGAGCGCGACCTTGGCATGGGAACGTGGAACGGTCGGCTGGTTATCGTTGATGATTCCATGCCGGTAGAAGTGGTTCCGGCGGCCGGTGCTTCCGAGGGTGTCCAGGCGCAGGACGCTTACACGAAGTACACGACGTATGTTCTCGGCGAGGGGGCGATTGGCTTCGAGCCCGTTGGGG
>Ga0073906_1002486_pt1 | contig 24123 bp, 18 predicted proteins | sample Inofromicrocosms_FD_65485 | JGI IMG/M metagenome (GOLD analysis project Ga0073906, IMG submission 65485) | Mouse cecum microbial communities from Vienna, Austria - Inoculum for glucosamine and mucus D2O microcosms | ecosystem: Host-associated > Mammals > Digestive system > Large intestine >...
TTTCCATCGCCCTTGATATCATGTCCACGAATTATCTCTCCCGTCTTTTATAAGAATCCCCGGCGGCAGCGTGCAGATGACAACACGGCTTCCGTACACTGCCCCTACCTATATGCATACACGAAATCCATGTCACCATCTCTTGTGATTTGCCAGGAAAAACCTGACTTTTTCAAAATTTCACGCATATCCTCCATTTTTTCATGCCGGCCTTTCAACATGACAAGCGCGGCCTTGTCTAACATCGCGTCCCGTGAAAGTCTTTTCATCATCTCCCAGGCCCGCTCTCCCAGGCCCGTTACCAAGACGACGTTATAGTGAAAATGATACTTGTCTATCACGGCCCCGACTTCTTCCACGTCAGGTTCATACTCGTATACCTTCTCCACGTTTTCACGTCCGCGGAAATAGAATGACGATGCTTTTGTACGCGCCCCGACGTCTAATATGACGTCTCGTTTTCCATTGTTAATATGGTAATTATAGCGCTGATTTCCAAAAACCTCGTAAACGTCATCAAATTCGTCCTTTGTTCCGACTTTTACCATCGCGCCGTCCAATTCCAGCGAAAGCATTCCATCCGGCAACACGGAAATCGTATCAAATACCTCTCCGTAAATCCCAAACAGCGCCTGTCCAAGCATGATTTTTTCCGCGCCGACGCCGACGCGAGTCAATTCCTGGATAATACGGAAGCATTCATTTACATTCAGCACCATTATAATCACTTTTTCGTACTCATATTTCCCTATTTCATTTACTTCGATAAATTTCTTTCCCGCATACCATCCCGTTTCCCTTCTGTCAATAAAGGCCTTTACGTAGTACCTCTCATTAAGTTCTTTTTCATGTTGTCGGAAAAATTTTCCCATACCATAGATTATCACATTTTCTTTTTCCGCTCCCTCCGTGTTTATGGCCGTATAACTTCCGTATAAATCGACATATGCCCTCTCTGTCTCCCGTCTTATCCCAATGGAATCCGGCAAAAGGAATTTTTCCTTTTTATCATTTGACACGTTGACCCGAAACTTGTCACTTGCCCCGCAATGTGTTCCCGTCCCGTCAAGCCCGATATTCCGCACCAGCGATTCATATGGAAGAACGCAAATCCCGCCCGCTTCGAGCATGAGCAATGACCAGTATACATCCCATATGTCCCCCTTGCCCGCGACATTGCTCAATAGCATTTGCCCACAATCATTTCCCCATGTCGCCAACGCGCCAGATTTTTTTTCATCCCTCTTAAGCCTTTTTAAAATATCGTTGTCAAAGCTGAACCTTCTCCACCTATCCTTCCACGTCCCCCACCCCCAGGAGGACGTCCTTCCACAGCCATAAACGTCATAGATGTCCCGTTCCACCTCTATCGGATCGTTAAACCCGCCGACACACCATACTCGTTCATCCTCACGATATTTTTCAAGGCACTGCTCCATAAAGCGCATGAAGTTTACGGCAGGCACGCAATCATCCTCTATGACGATTACCGCGTCGTGTCGCGACAAAGCATGACCCACTCCCGATATGACGGAGTTTGCCACGCCCTTGTTGGTATCAGAAACATATAACGTCGTCGGACAAAAGTCCGCCTCCCGAATCAGGCGGTTCACCTTCTCCCACTCCGCTCGATGTTCCTCCTTTCGCAAGCCGTCCTGGAAAATATATAGCGTTTTCGGAAGCACCGTATTTTGGCTTAACGCGTTTATCACCTCGCCCGTGTGATAGCTTCGATTGTATGTTAATAAAACCGTGGCAATGTCCATCGCCCTTCGCCTCCTGCAGTCCGTCTGTTCGCAAATCACCATCTTCTGCCCGCCAGTATGAAGTAATCCTTATTATAAACCCGATTGTTTCGGGACATTTCCTCCAACATTTCATTCTGCCCGTTTGCCGCCGCGATAAAAATGACAACGTTTGCTTTTTGCAATGTTTTCTCCGGCGAATAAATCTCATAATCGAAAAACGTCCCTTTTCTTTTCGAATCTAAAAAGCCCTTGATTTGAACCTCCGGCATGAACGTTTCCACCAGTTCCTTTGCCACGACTCCGTATTTTCCTGTTCCCCAGATATAAAACTCCTTTATTCTTGCAACCGCCTCGTCAATCCTATACTTTATATGAAATATGTACCATAATTTTTGTGCGACTTTATCCGTGTCCGTAAAACGCGCCGCACTTTTCTTATAACATGCCAGCATCGCCCCAAAACGAGCCCTTACTTCACTTATCCCGGTTAATTCTTCTATATGTCCCGCACTGTTTCTTTCCCCAAAATCTTCTAAAACATATTGATAATAACGATTTAACTGCTCTTTTATCTTTTGCGGGGAATGGTTCTCCATGTATGTTTTTTCCGCTTCTTCTAAAATTCTTTTTATTACCCCGCTCCTGATATCTGCCGATAACTGAAGTATTTTCTCGCATAGCGCGTCTTCTGTGTGATTCCTCGTCAAATAGCCGTTTTTCCCATCCTCTATCACCTCCGGTACGCCCCCGACCGGCGTGGAAATGACCACGAGCCCGTTTGCCAGCGCCTCCGATATCGCATTTGGATAAGATTCCCGCGTGCTCCCGCATATTAAAACGTCATTTTGCGAATATTCCTCGTACATATCCGCGCAAAACCCTTTCACAATAACGTTCTCTTGCAAATCATGCTCTTCTATGTATCGCACGCACTCGCTTCCATAGCCCCCGTCCGCATATCCGCACAACGTGAGTTTCCCGTGCACCCCCTGTCCCAACGCCTTGTGGAAACCCTTGATAACCGCTAATTGATTTTTTTCTTTGTAAATAGAACCCACGCAAATGAATCGCGGCATCTTACTTGGAAATAAGTTTTTTCTTTTTTTTCTTGCATTGACCACCGTCCTGATACATGTGGAATCCGTTTTCAAATAATGTTCCCACTTTTTTGCATAATACCATGAATCACATAAATGATAATGTGGGAATACATCCATATAGTTAATGCTGAAAAACTCCGGAATTAGTGGATAGACATTCATAATATGGGGAATTTTCAATTCCCTCGCCACCAACTCCACGCATGGGTTTATTTGTACGGAATGTAAAATGTCCGGCTTGTATAATGCAACCGCTTCCTTCATTTTCTCATAATTTTCGTCCATACAAACGATGTCAACATCCTCTGGTTGTGAACTGATTTGATAAGTCGACCATTTATATTCAATCCCCGGATTCAGATATGCCCTCCCGTACTCCTCCTTCATCCCGCTTCCAAAGCAATCTGAAAAAAATATAACCACTTTATGCCCCATTTGCTTCATAAGGACGGCCTGCCAAAACAACGTATTCGCCGCGCCTCCGAAACTCTTGCCATAGTCCAGGAAATACAATATCTTATATTTTTTTTCATCCATATCCATCAAGTCCCAATCTCCCTTTTGACGAACTTTTCAAAATATAGTACGGCCAACTCTTCTAAACTAACGCATTTCGATTGGTTTCCACCCATACTTTCAAGCTGTCTCCTGATTTCTTCCCCACCGTCTTTTACCGCTATCAGAACATAGGCGTCCATATCTTGTAATTTCTGCGGTTCAACCACCTTGACGCCCTCACATTCTGTATGCCACTTTTCTTCATCGTTATCAGAAAAACATAATACCTTTACGCCGTCTGCAAGTAGCATCCCCCGGCAACGCACGCCCCAGGTTCCCGCTCCAAAAATAATGATTTCCTTTACCTCTTCCCCCAAATATTGGCATAGCAGCTTGAACAGCAATCCGCTTTCACATCTTATATTCCGCCCGAAACATGCCCATTGATATTTCTTTTGTATGATTGGAAGTGCCTTGTCCTTATTTGGGCATTTTTCCACGTATTTCATTGATATCTCATATGCTTCATCCTCCATTTCCTTTTCTCTTATTGTACTTGTCCCGCCAAGCCTGAAATATGAAATCACATCATCCACGTACCCAAATTCTACTTGCCGGGAATACAAGTTCAGCAAAAAATCATAATCAGAAGCTATTTTATATTGAGTATCAAACATACCAAATTTCTTATAAATGCCTCTTCTGACAAACACTGTCGGATGCGATACCGATAATTGATACCACATGCTATCCAGTTCCCTTTCAAATCCCACCTTCACTTCTCCGTTTTGGAACACGATGGACACTTTTCCATATACCAATCCTGCTTTCGTTTGCTCAAAACATTTTACGATTTTCTCCACCGCATTCTCGGCATACCAATCGTCGCTATTGATAATTCCTATAATTTCCCCCGTCGCCCTTTCAATGCCCTTGTTCATGGCGTCATAAATTCCATCATCCTTTTCACTGATAAAACAAGCGATGGAGTCCATGTATTTTTCCACGATTTTTTGCGTCCCGTCCGTGGATAGGCCGTCCACGATAATATACTCGATATTCTTGTAGGTCTGCCGCAGCACGCTTTGTATTGTTTGCTCTATTGTCTTTACCCCATTGTAAACCACCGTTATAATGCTAACCTTATACTTCTTCCCATCCATCTTTCCCAACTCCCTTTAGCCCATATCCGCGCAAAAGAACCGCATGTCAATCCATTCATAGTTTACAAATTGCTTTTCCGCCAGCGTTTTTATAATCTCGTCTTTCATTCTGCCACCCGGAGTAATCAGCACGAGGGCGCTCGTTTTATAAGAATCATAACCTTCAATTTCCTTCACGGCAAATCCTTCCATTTCAAAAGCGGTACCGTTTGCTTTTGACACCGCGATTCCTGCCACGTTCTTCATGCGATGCTTATAACAAGAAATTAATTTTTTTGTGTTTGCCCCGGCTCCATAAAGAATTACTGTTTTTTCACTTCCGAACACCTCGTCCAGTTTTTCTTTTGTGGCAGCCGCCTTGTCCCTATATTCCAACATTCTCTTTTGCGTAATCAGCCCGTCTTTGCCACGCCATCCCGTGTGTTCCACCACCTCGTTCACCTCTTGCACGACCTTGTCGAACTCCTCGTTTCCGCAAAATGCATACTGCCTGATATAAGGCATGTACTGCCTGACGAACGAATCGTAATTCTTTTCAAACATGCGTCGCAAATCATATTTAAAAATCACTTTCAATGTATCACGAAACCCTCTTAAAATCTCCATACACAAATCCGCATTTATCTTCACTTGTTTGTAATTCACACGGTACTCATATATGGAATAATCCAACTCATAAAACGCGCCTGCCATCCCTAGCGCCTTCACCGTGAACACCTGGTCCTCATATCTCCTATAACTGGCAAACCGTATGTCATTTCCTTTTATCAACTCCGTCTGAAACAAAAACCTTGTATGCCCATATAAATAAAAATAGTTCTTCACGTCAATTATCTGATTCTGAGAATGCAATACATCCCCCTCGCCGGCTCGATACCCGCTTCCAACCACTCCGTTATTGTTTGTCAAAACATTACCGCCGCAAATCAGCACGTCATGCTCCTTTGTCGCCAGATACAATCTTTCCAGGCAATCCTCGCAAGGGTACTTGTCATCAGGATCCATAAACACCATGTATTCCCCGTTTGCAAGCGTGATTCCATAATTTCTGGCAGGTCCGACCCCTTGGTTTTCCTGATAGCGCGTCACAAGATTATCATGTTTTTGCTTATATCTCTGTATAATGGATTGCGTGTCGTCCGTGGAGCCGTCATCAATTAAAACCACTTCCATGCCACGCAGCGTCTGGCCAAAAACGCTGTCCAGACACTCTTCCAAATAAGCCGCCGTATTATATGTGGCGATAATCACGCTGACCGTGCATGCACTCATTTTTCCTTTCACCTTTCTTAAAAACCTATTAATAGAAAACAAGCAAAATGTTTGCGTTTTATTCATTTCCCACGCCGGATTCATACCGCAAAGCGGCATTTCGCCTTTGTGCATCCACGAATCACGGTGTCAAAGATTCGCCACGTACCACTCCACCGAGGCCTTTATCCCCCGCTCAAAATCCCATTCCGGCTCATATCCCAGCATCCTTCTCGCCTTGCCGATGTCCGCGTTCGAATGCCTGATGTCTCCCGCCCGCTCCAAGCCAAATCCAGGCTCTGGTGCCTTGCCGTTTTCCCCTTTTACATCCAACGCCTCCGCGAGCCGATAATAAACATCCAACAGATATTCTCTCCCTCCATACGCGATATTGAACGCCTCCCCAGCCGCCTCATGTCCCGCCAGGCAGGCTTTTAAGTTCGCCTCTATCACATTCTCAATATAGGTAAAGTCCCGGCTTTGCTTTCCATCCCCGTGAATCGTCGGTATTTCGCCGCTCAAAAGCTGCTTTATAAACTTCGGAATGACCGCCGCATAAGCCCCGTCGGGATTCTGTCTCCTGCCAAACACATTAAAGTAACGCAATCCATAGGTGTCCAAACCATAGTGGCGCGTATATTGCTTCGCCCATTCTTCATCAGCCCGCTTCGAAACCGCATAGGGCGACAATAAATTTCCCTCGCGCCCCTCTTGTTTGGGAAGGTGTTCTTCATCCCCATAAACGGATGAGCTACTCGCGTAGACGAACTTTTTCACGCCGTTTTGTCTGGCTGCCTCTAACATGTTCAAGGTTCCCGTAATATTGTTCGCACAGTAAAAAAGAGGCATTTCGATACTTCTGGGCACGCTCCCCCACGCCGCCTGGTGCAGGACGAAGTCCACCCCCCCGCAGGCATCCATGCAGACTTGAAGGTTTTTCACGTCTCCTCTTACAAATTCATAGTTGCTATTTTCTGCGAACAAATCAACGTTCTCCTGTTTTCCCGTGGAAAGGTCATCCAAACACCTGACCTTGTATCCCATGCGCAAAATTGCCTCGCAGAGGTTCGAGCCGATAAAGCCCGCCCCTCCCGTAACTAAAAACACGCTTTCCTTCGGAAACACACAATTCTCATAGCCCATAATGACACTCTCCCATGACAAGATTCACAATCCTGATAATGAAAACTCCAACGCGATTATGATTACATGATTCTTCCTAATCATAACCTCCAATAATGGTATCCCGCCGCTTCATATTCTTTCCTGTCAAACAATCCTTTCACGTCCAAAAGAACCCTCCCGCCTTCGCCAAACAGCCGGTTTACTTCCTCCATTTTAAGGCCGATAAACTCATCGTGCGCCACGGCCAAAATCACCGCGTCCATATCTTTGATTTCATCCATTCCCAGAAAACTTATCCCATATAACCGTTTCGCTTCTTCTGCATCCGCCCTCGGATCGGCCACGCCCGGGGTAATTCCATACTCCCTCAGCTCCCTCACGATATCAATCACCTTCGTGTTCCTCGTGTCAGGACAGTTCTCCTTGAATGTAAATCCCAAAATTGCCACTCTTGCATTTTTCACGTTTTTATCCGCCGCAATCAGTGACTTGACACAATTCTCCGCCACGTATTTTCCCATGTCGTCGTTAATACGCCGTCCCGACAAAATGACTTGGCTGTGATAACCGAGCATTTCCGCCTTATAAGTGAGATAATATGGGTCGACGCCGATGCAATGCCCGCCAACCAGCCCCGGATAGAAGTTCAAAAAATTCCATTTTGTTCCCGCCGCCGTAAGCACCGACTTGGTATCAATTCCCATTTTGTTAAAAATAATGGAAAGTTCGTTCATAAAGGCGATATTGACATCACGCTGCGAATTTTCAATCACTTTGGCGGCCTCGGCGACCTTGATACTCTCCGCCTTGTAAACCCCCGCTTCGACCACGAGTTCATACACCTTAGCCACGCATTCCAACGTCTCTTCGTCCATCCCCGACACGATTTTCTTTATCGTCTCCAGCCTATGTACCTTGTCGCCCGGATTGATGCGCTCCGGACTATAGCCAACCTTAAAATCCGCCCCGCATTTCAGCCCGCTCTCCCGCTCCAATATCGGAACGCAAACCTCCTCCGTCGCTCCCGGATATACCGTGGACTCGAACACGACGACGCTTCCTTTTGAAAGATTGCGTCCCAGCGTCTCCGACGCGCTTTGAACCGCTGACAAATCGGGGGTGTGGTCCTCGTTGACCGGGGTGGGAACCGCCACGATGTGAAATTTTGCCACCCCAAGCCTTGCCTCGTCCGTCGTAAACTCAACCGCGGTACTGCTGATTACTTCATTGCCCACCTCGTTTGTCGGGTCAATGCCGGCTTTATACAGCGCAACCTTCTGCTCGTTTAAATCGAACCCGATTACACGAACCTTTTTGGCAAATGCCACCGCAATCGGCATCCCTACATAACCAAGCCCGATTACGGACAATGCTTCTTTTTTATTTAGAATGTCTCCATATAATCCCGTCTTCATTTTGTCTCCTCAAAAAACATCCGCCGGCTTTCTTATTTCCCAATAAAAAGCTCAGGACTCCGTGTCAATACCAGACAAATATTCCAGCCACCCCTTTGTCGGGATAAAATAGAACGTATCCTCCCCGCTTATCTGCGCAATCTCCTTGTCATACCGCCCCTCGTTGCTCTGCATGTAAAACGTGCTCCGCCCTTGACACCTAACCGCATGAGCCAGCACCGGAAAACTTTTCCACGCAAATCCCATCAGCTTCACGACAAAGAGGTCGAACACGACGGCGCTCTCCGAGAACAAAATCCCGCCTACCTTTTTATAAGACGGCTCCAACGGTCCCTCACATTCCCCGCAGGCCACCATGTCCCCAAAATGCAGTATTTTGCGCTGCTTGTGCTTTTGCATTATTCCATCCTTGTCGGCAAAACGGACGATATGGTTGACGTCCAGGATGGTTCGCCAAATCGTGTCATTGCCATGCCACATGCCGAACTTCTTCCGACCCGGCTCATACTTGTCCAGCTTGCGCCCAATCCTTCTGCTAAATTCATTCGCCATACTGGCAACGGCCTGGTAATCCTTTTTTATCGCCCAGTTTTTTATGTCATTCCCCGTACTGTTGAACCATTTCAGCATACCATGGCCGTCCGTATATTCATCGCCGCCCTTCCCCTTCGCCCCCTTCTGGTGGTGCGGCAAATATTCCTTTCGCGCGTTAATGCCAATCATGTTTTTCAAGGCTCCGGTATAGCCGGCAATCCGATGGGTTTTCGGCTTCACGACATTCACCACCACGTCCGCTTCCAGCACGGCGTCGCTGACTTTGTATTCATTATGATTCTTTCCATGGTGCGCGTATGTGTCTCGCCCCGCATAACCCGTCACACGAAATCCACACGTTCTTGGCATCATTGCGAAAAAGGACTCCCTTTTCAAGTCAATCGTCTTACTTCCAAACTCCAATGCCTCGCGCTTCTCCTGGATAATCCTGCCCTCTTTTTTCGTATACTTCACTTCTCTTAAATCCGCCACTTGAACGGCAAGGGTATCCGTCGCCTTTCCCCGCAGATAACTTACCAGCCCGCCATAGCCCGTATTTTGTAGGAGCAATTCAAAATCGCATCCTTGAATCGGGGCATCCGCCAGGATAATTTTCCCGCTTCCCCTCAACGCGATATACACATAGTCGAAAAGACACCTTACGACCGACGGGTGCGTGACCAGGCAGTCCATTCCCCTTTCAAACTCCCTTTCCGCCGGGTTATGGTGATTTACCATGTTCGGTTTCAACAATACCGTCTGCCCTGGCTGAATATATTTGCCCAGGGGATTCCAAGCCGCTTTTCCTATATTGGAATCGTCCAATCGGAGAGCCGCAAACGTATTTCGAACCGCCTCGTAGACTTTATTCTCTTCCTTTGCCCCGTCCGTCGTAAACAGGTCGTCATGCGGATATTCGGGGTACTGCTCATGCGGGGGATAGGGAGAAATTTTCGGATACTCCAGTCCGGCATCATAATAAAAATAATTGTCCATGTTACCTCCGTGTCTGCCATCTCAAACATGGTGGCGATTCAAGCCGCCCGTCAGGAAACTCGTCCCAAGCTTCGCGGCAGCTCAATCCACCCGCCAGGATGCTCCTCCCAAGCTTCGCGGCAACTCAATCCACCCGCCAAGATGCTCCTCCCAAGCTTCGCGGCAACTCAATCCACCCGCCAAGCGTCTCGTCCCATTCTTCGGGACTAAACTCTTCCATGCCGCCCCCGGGGAAAAACGTCATCTCCCCAAAATACACCCGGCCATGGATTTCATAAAAGTCAACCCTGACAAAGGGGATTCCCTTGCTGAGTTTTCCCGCCAGCCTTATCATTAATTCTAAATTTTCAGGCTTTTCAATTTTTTTCCCGCTGGCCGGATAATGTCGTTCAAAGTTTTGTTTTTTCCAATCCAAGTCAAAAAACGTGACCTTCAAGCCGTCCGGCTCGAACCGTTCCGTACACGTAAATATCATTCGCGGTTTCCCGTTGAAGCACAAGAACTTGTAATCCGTCAAGTTTTCGGGTTCTTCCATGTATGGCTCCGCAATGATTTTTTTCTGAGCGTTTTTATAAGGCCACTCCCGCCCCATCCAAAAATAATTGACGCTAAGCGCGGCATCCAGCTTGCTCTTCGCCTTCTCATAATCCAGTTTTCCTTTATCGTCAACCAACACCACGCTTCCGGAATCATGGGTACATTTCAGCACGAACCGTTCTGGCAATTTCTCAAACTCTATCCCGTCAAACCCATCCCAGACACCCAGCAAGGGAATCACGTATTCCTCTCCGATTTTGTCCGCGACATATTGCTTGGCGGCCAGCTTGTCCACCATCGTCGTGTAACGCGGATTATGGTCATATAATTTTAACCACTGAAGCTTTGCGTTGAAGGTTCGGGGTTGTTCAAAGTCCAACGCATACCCCGTCCGCTCCCTAAACCTGGGAGCCAGATATTCCCTGTCATCATACAACGCGTGATATCTTGCCTTTATTTTTGCATCCGCCTTGTCCACGCTCTCCAAAACTTGTGCCATGACGACGGAGTCAACCAGAAAAATGTCTTTCACTCCGTTTTCCCGCAACTGTGAAAAAATAGAATCACGATACCGGCTACCTACTGCTAAAAACACCTTGACATCATCCTTATTTTCATACAGATACTGCGGTTTCCTCACCCTGATGCCATCTTGTATCACGGTTCCCGGCACGACATGATTGTCACAATAAAAGTCAATCCGAATACCCGCCGCCCTTAGCAGGTCATACGCCAGACCTTTTCCGATTTTCCCCGCCCCGAAAATACAAGCTTCGCCAGGCCAATTTCTATAAAATTCTTCTAAATCTAAATAAGTTATCATTCTAAAATCCCTTATTGCATTATCTGTTAAATTTCAACGTACCTTCATATTCTTTGTTGTGCCCGGCACAAAACTTAAACTCTGGTCCATTCCGAAACGTGTCATCTATATACCCTATATCCTGCAGCGTAAACCCATTCTTCCAAACTGCATACATAAATGACAACTGATCCCTTCTTGAATTATTTAAAACCTCTTTCCACCATGTCTCCATGACGCGAATACAGTCTTTATTATTATGCTCCCGAACCATGACTCCATTTTCTGTTAGGCCAAAATAGCGCGGAAATCCTTCTTCTATATAGCGTTGAAGCTGCTTTCTCATTTTTTCCTTTCCATGCTCTTCCCCCATTGCATTACAATAATAGAAAAGACTTGCTGCATGCTCGTATACGTCATCTGCCGTAGGCATTCCATAAGACGCAATTCCTATCCTCCCTATTTTCTGTATCAATCGCGCTACTTCCGTCTGAATCTGAATTGAACCATCTACATATATCGAATAATTATACTGCGGGAAAAAAATATGGGGGTGCATCTTACAATACCGATTAATACGAGTCAAATCCTTCAACTCTAGTCCCTCTGGTAACTTGCCAGATATGTCTATCCACTGATATATTCCTATATTTTTCTGTTCTTCAAATCCCAAAAAATAGTAATCACATCTCGAATCACATATTGCCGGCTGCCGCAAATCGTCATATTGTCCCAAAATGCATGTATATACCGCAATTCTTGTGTCAGAACCAATCTCTTTCTGATATTTCCCTAATTGATTTTTCCCCCCCCATGCCTTCGGCAATTTAATCTCCAGACATCTTCCAATCACTTCATCCAATCTAAACCACGCATGATTTAAAAACACATGGTCCATTCCCAGTTTCTCCAATTGTTCTGATATCTGCTTAAAATTAGCTTCATTTGTCGCAATAACACAAAACAAATCTTTCCCATATTGAATCAGTTCCGTCGGCGGTACACATCTCAATCCGTCAATAATCTCTTTTCCCCACATTTTCGGGTTGTTATCGGAAAAACAAGTGATATTGCCGGTTCCCCATTCCTGAACAAACTCGTATCCCCAATGTTCTGCCTTTTTTCCCACGCCAAAAAGGCAAACATATTTATATTCTTTTACCTTTCGGCAAAACCCATGAAACTCTTTCTCCAACAAGCTTTTTTCGTTTCTATCCATAATTTTCAAACCATGATTCCTTTTTTTGCAATCATCTGCCATGTAATCATGCCGATAACCTTCTTGTCTGTATCTACGACCGGGTAATTATTCAGGCTTCTCTTTTTCAATCTCTGCAACGCATCCACCGCCAGTATGTCCTTCCCAATCCACCGCGGGTTTTTCGTCATGATATGGTCAATGACGTCGTGATACATGTCAACTTTTTTCTCTATCGCCCTCCGCAAATCGCCGTCAGTCAAAAGCCCCGCTAATTTTCCTTGGTTATCCACAACCGCGACAACTCCCAGCCCTTTCTTACTCATCTCCATGATTGCATCAGAAATTTTACATCCTTCCCTCACGAGCGGAACATCTTCACCCTTTGCCATAATGTCATCCACCCGGATTATTATTTTCTTTCCAAGCGTCCCTTCCGGATGGAAAAGGGCAAAATCCTCTTTCGTAAAACCATGATAACAAGACAAGGCAACTGCCAGCGCGTCGCCATAGGTCAAAACGGCGGTGGTACTCGAAGTTGGTGCCAGATTTAACGCGCATGCTTCTTTCACTTTAGGCATAACCTGAACACGGTCACATCCCCTGGCCAGAGAAGAGTCCCCCTCTGACGTAATTGCGACCGTCTGAGCCCCGATGAACTTTATCCCCGGAAGCATGTGCAAGATTTCTCGACATTCTCCACTATTACTAATCAGTATCACGACGTCACTTGGAGATATCATCCCCAAATCACCATGCAAGGCTTCTGCCGGATGCAGAAAAAAAGAAGGAGTACCCGTGCTGGAAAAGGTTGCCGCCATCTTACGCGCAACGTGTCCCGATTTTCCCATCCCGCACAACACCACTTTTCCCTCACAGCAAGTTAACAAACCCACAATTTCTTCAAACGAGCCGCCAATCGCGTGTTTCGTCTGGTTCAACGCCTCTATCTCCGTATCAAATACATCTTTCGCGCATTTTATAAAATCCATACCCTTTCTCCTAAACGCATTCCCTGATTCTCAAGCAAGCTTTAAGCAGTCCCCTTACGTCCTCCACCCGAATCATGTTCGCACCGTCTGACAGCGCCTTGTCCGGGTCAACGTGCGTCTCCAAAAAGACTCCGTCGGCTCCCGCTGCCACCGCCGCCTTTACCAGATATGGCACATATTCACGATTTCCCGCCGTGGATGTCCCGTTCCCTCCCGGTTTCTGCACGCTGTGCGTCCCATCAAAAATAACCGGATATCCATTCTTTTTCATCTCGACGATAGATGTCATGTCTACCACCAGGGCATTATAGCCAAAGCTTGTGCCGCGTTCGCATAACATGATATTTTGATTTCCGGACGCTTCCAATTTGTGAACCACGTTCTTCATGTCCCACGGCGCCAAAAACTGTGCCTTCTTCACATTGACATACTTTCCCGTCCCGGCCGCCGCAACCAGCAAGTCCGTCTGCCGGCATAGAAATGCCGGAATCTGAATCACGTCTGCCACCTCGGCCACCAACTTGGCCTGATACGGCTCATGAATATCCGTGACGATATTCATGTGGTAATTTTCTTTTACCGCCCGCAAAACTTCAAGGCCTTGTTCCATTCCCGGTCCTCGAAACGACTTAATGCTCGTCCGATTCGCCTTGTCAAAAGATGCCTTAAAATAAAAGTCAATGTCCAATCCCGCGACGGCTTTTTCCAGTTCTCCCGCAATCCGCATCGTAATCTCTTTACTTTCAATAACGCACGGCCCCGCCATCACGATAAATCTCTGCTCCATCTGTATCGCCACCTGCTTATCCTCTATTTTTTTATTGTTATTTTTCAACTGTCACTTATCCACTAAGAGTTCACTCTCAACCCTCAAAACGTCCTCCGGCCTATCCACCCCGATACTGTCAAACCGGGTTTCTACCACCCTGATTTTATAACCATGCTCCAACACCCTGAGTTGTTCCAAGTTCTCCGCCTCCTCCAACGGAGTCCTTGGCAAGTTCACATATGTCTGTAAAAATTCCTTTGTATATCCATAAATGCCGATATGTTTAAAATACTTTACGTCATTCCTGCAATCCCTATTAAACGGAATGGCATGTCTGGAAAAATAGAGCGCGTCATTCTTTTTATCCCTCGCCACTTTGACAATGTCGGGACTTTCAATATCGACTGCGGCAACAATTTCCTTGCACAACGTGGCCATGACAACCGTCTCCTCTTCAAAGGCCGAAACCAATTTTCGAATCATTTCCGCCTTTATCAAGGGCTCGTCTCCTTGCACGTTAATTACGATATCGCATGATTCCTTTTTTACCGCCTCATACACCCGCTCTGTTCCGCAACTGCACTCACCGGTCATTACTGCTTCTCCCCCAAACTGCTTCACCACATCATATATCCGTTCGTCGTCCGTCGCCACGACTACTTTTCCAATACCGTCAACGCGCTTCACTTGCTCATACACTCTTTCAATCATGGGTTTTCCTGCTATCATGGCCAGCGGCTTCCCCGGAAAACGCGAGGACCCGTAGCGAGACGGTATTACGACTATCACTTTCTTCATTTTCCTATCCCCCCATTTTTATCCTTTTATTCTCTTGATTTGTCAAAAAGCAACTTGTCAGAGCTTCAACTCCAACAAATTTTTCCCTTATTGAAACAGCGAGTCAAACTCTACTCTCTCAAACACTTCAAGCATTCCGCCCCGGGTGGCATTATAAATCTTGATTCCATGAGAATCCGCATATTCCCTCGCCGATTCATAACTCAAAACCATTCTATCTTCCTTATGATTCATAACATCTGCCTTTTGCTCCCAAAAAAAATAATTGCTGTTACTACCTTTACAATAATTACAATCCACTCCTAGCAAGTATATTTCCTTAAATCCCATATATACCGCTATTTGGATACACGCATATGTAACGGTTGCCCCTCCATATACCACACGTGCTACATCTTCTGAAAACAATGGCGGCTCTTGAAAGATATCATCGGTGACACAATGAACTTTAAAAAATTCCTCATTTTCCTTTTCATCGCCCATAATCTCATCAACAAATTTAATTTTGGCGGGATACGCCAAAATTTCTTTATGATATTTCTTTAAAAACAACGTATCAACCGCAACATAGTAATCGGGTAACCATCTCTCGCTTTCCAAATTATAAATTCGATTCACGCCAAAACAAATCTCTCTATTATCATATAAGATATCTACCTGTCCCACATCAAGACTAGACCCTGTCGCCACTATAAAACATCTTTCATTGGAATGTTTGTTTTTGAATCTTTCCAAATTCGGATTATAATATTCTGCAATCTTATATGAAAAATCATATGCATTAATACACTCTATTCCTTTTCTCTCGAATGCGTCAATATCCCGCTTTTCTCTTGTTGTAATAAACGCTTTACTCGTTTTTTGTATCATGTCTTTTGATTTAAAAACAAAATTTATATGTAAAAGTCTTTCCATTTTTCGAATCGTTTCTGGATGACGGCACTCATTTGAATAGCAAAACAATTCTTCGCATCCATCATTACACAATTTCTCATATAACAAACAACTAAACAAATTACTTCCTACAATAATGTTATTTCCTAATCTATCACCTGCAAATTCCAGCAAACGTTCCAAATCACTTATTCCATACCCCTTTAACTCCGACGGACATTCACTTAAAATAAAATATTGATAAACTCCTTTTTCTCTTAGAAAAGATTCTATTTCTTCATAATCTGCAACTGCGATAATAATAAACAAATCCCGATAGTATCTGTGATATGTCTCAAAATCGATAATCTCTGTTTCCCCTTTTCGTTTTCCAACCTTAGATAAATCACTGTCTATAAATGCCACAATGCGTTCTTTTGTTAATAGTTCTTTTAATTTTTCTCCACGAAATCCAGCTCCCCATATAACATATTTATTCATAAATCTGCCTCAACCTTCCATCAAAGTAAACGCTATCACGTCCATTCCTCTATTTCCAACCGGCTTTGTTCCCATCGGTTATCATACGTCCGCCGCTTTACATTACAATATCTGCAAAACGGAATCGGTTTTGATAGGAAATCTAAAATTTCGTCTTTTGATTTCGCTTCATATATATTTACCCCATCCTTTTCACTTACATTAAGGGATTTACCAAAATACCTATTAAAATGTATTATGTTTGCCGGAAGAACGCACGGATATAGAATTCCATTTTTCAGTGTAATACATTTATTAGCCATGTTACATGAATAGAAATTTTCCTTAACGTTCTGGTTTCCCTCCGTATCCAACGGATAATACGACATATGTTTATCATTTACCGCACTGCCAAAAAATTCAAACTCCACCCCTTTTGCTTTGCACATTGCCTCTATTTCTAGATAATCCATCTTTATCGGGTACTTTGTTACAGAAATTTTTATCCTGTTTTCTTTACAACAGTTCCAAAAAAATGCCGACATCTTGCTTAGCAATATACCATTTGTTATTAATTCAATTGTTGCATTCAAAAAGCTTTTTCTAGCTGTCCCTAAATAAATCGAAATATCGCTATTCAAAAGTGGCTCACCACCCAATAAATATATTCTATCAACATCTTCACCAAACAAATTCGCTAATCGCTCAAAATCATTTCGAAAAACATGAAAATCCGTTACTTCCTTTTCTGCCAATGGAGAAAAATGATGGCACGACTTACATTTCAGATTACAATGCATCGCAATATCCACTTCAAATTGGAATTTTTCTTTACGGCATCCTTTTTCCCTTTGCATTTCCAACTTTTCTTTTTCAATCAAGATAGTTGGTGCACTGAAAATGGTTTCGCTTGCCACGCCTAAATCCAACAACTGTTTTTTCATACTATTCTCATGAAACAAACTACATATAAAATATGCTTTTTTAGCAGCAACCCGCACCGAATGTTCGACAGACAACACCAAGACGTTTCTATATATTTGCCCAATTTTATTGACAGAATTATCACAAAAATATACGTTCCTTTTAGCTTGGGAAATCAACTCGTCACATAACCGCATTCCCAGTCTGGAATAACCAAATATAATGATTGTGACATCTTCTGCAAATGAAAAAACATCTTGTATAAAATTTATTTCACTCAAATGTCTCACTCCCATATCGCTGATTCTCTATGATTTATGATTCCATTATCATAAAAGAAACTTTCTTTCATTATTTTTGATGGTTGAAATCCTTGTTCCATCAGACAGCCAAATAACTTATCTGCAAATTTTTCATCCGAACATAATTTTTTCGTCGACAAATCCTGCTGCAATTCTGACATATCCTGAATAAACTCTACAATGCCTTTTTGCATATCTTTCCGAACATTAAAACATTGCTGATTTGACATATTTCCCGCACGAACGCTGCTACCATTTTCATCAATATATTCCAACATTCCATAAGGTGCCGTAAAAAAAGCTTCTATAAATCCCGCATTTTTCCATACACTTGTTTCTTTTCCAGTTTTATCTGTCACATCTTGAAAACACCCTTTCATATCTTGAAACCGGAAACACTTGTTGTTTTCATCCAAAAATGCCGCAAAATAGTATCCTTTTATCCTTTTTTGCAACATCTTTCCTAAATAGTATTGTGTATTTCCATAAAGAAGCGAGTCCACTACCCCAAACGAATTTTTCAAATTTAATCGCTCTATATATAACAAATAATTCATTCTTTCCTGCTGTGTTCTTTGATATATTTTTTCTTCATATGTTTTTAGTTTTCCATGCAGTATGACCGAATTTTTTTGGATATCAGACATGTTCTCTTTTGTTTGAACAGTTTTCTCCATCTCCAATCCAAAACGATTTTTTAAAAACTCTCCGAATGTGCCTTCATATGGAAACGCTGCCACTTCATAGATGTCCTCTCTTCGTTCTATGGACGCACTCATAATCGCTCTTCTTGATATTTCCAAATATACTGCGTTGGGAGCATCCTTCCATTTGAGAGACCGGCAAAATTCCCGATATATATCAATTAATAAATATCCTTCTCTTGCCAAAAAAACGATTTCCTCAATGCCATCCTCACTGCTTTGCTCTAAAAGCCATCTCATATAAGTAAAGCACAAACTCCCAAGCAGAACATATCCAGTTTCTTGCTCATTTTCAAAAGCAAGCAGTCCCTTTGTTTTATTTAGTACAAAAGGACTATTAAACAACTTTGCCAAAATCAGTCCTATCGACAATGAACTATACAGAGATTTAATCTCTGGTACAATTCTCCCAATAGATGAATTCTCCAGCAAACTTCTTGAACTTCTTATATAATAAGCATCTATATTAAATTTTCTCGGCATCTCATAATCACATCTAAAATTGTCTCCGATGTGCAGAGCCGATTGATTCTGAACAATCTTTTCCGCATAATATTGCCAAAGTGTTCCCTCTTCCTTTGTTTTTCTGTGCTCACAAGATACCAAAATTCTATTTTGTGTTGCATTTATTCCAATAGTACTTAATATTTCTTGTAATTGCCTACTAGTAAAATACATGTCACTGATAAAATATACTTGTTTGTTTTTCAAGACATCATTGCACAATTCAACCATATCTTTTCTTGAAACTAACATCTGCAGTTCCGTACTCCATTCAAGTTGCTTGACCTGATTTAGTAATTCATCATCCCATCCAGATAACTCCCCTAACATATCATAAATCTCGTCAAATGTCGGATATTCGAGCATATCTACTGCTTTCTTTCGGAATTCCAGAAATACAAACCTTTCTCCATATTTTGCATTTAACTTACACTCTACTAACCTGAGAACATCAAAAGGCAAGTACGTTTTCCTGACAAGCAACGTATCAAATATATCAAAAGAAATCATATCATGTTTTCTTATTTCTCTCTTGAGCTCACATATAGAAGTATCCCAATATGCGTCATTTTGGTATTCTTTTTTTTCTTCCTTTGCCAACTCTCCATTTCTATAATAGACTGGCAATTTCCATGTCTTGATTCTACTATAAATCACGCCCCAGTATATCTGAGCCGTATTTATAACGATTATATCCGCTTCTCTTTCTGCCGTTGCTTGATCTATTATCTCGACTCCATATATCTGCTTACCAATCAAAGCCTCATCCCGATCCAACAAACCGATAATTTGATAGCCATCCAAGCCCATGAGCAAAGTAGCCGTCATTCTGCCCGTTCCATATAAAGCAATTCTCTTGCCTTTCAAATCCCGAAACGCTTTTTTAAATTCTTCTATTTCAAATTCAAACTTACTCTTTACTCTTTCCATCCCTACTGCTTTCCACTGTCAACAATATATAATCACATGTACTTCTCAATATCATCTGCATAAATAAATACCGGCATACGACAATAACTTGCATCCTTGTTTGTTTTCATCCGCTTAGAAGCTTCAACTTGCTCACGGGATGCACCTTCCTCGCCTTCACTGGTGGCGGTTCCATATAATTTCCAAACTTAAAGGATAAGTATTCACCATAATTCTTTATTCCTTGGAATGTCACCCCTTCAAAGACCGTGTCCGCACTGTTTTCATACCAGCTTCTATGATATCCCCATTCGATGTTTGGTGTCGGAAACATAAGGATACGCACCATTCTACTTTCCTTCTTATTTGCATTTCTTATCATCAAATGATAATAGTGAAATACCTTTTCCTCTGGTATTCTATCTAATGCTTCATACACTCTTTTCTTAATATAATTCTTTTCAGCAATTTTTCCCACCTTTGCCCAGAGAATTTTTCTAACACAGAAGCACTCAAAATTTTTAATTGTTCTTAAGCAATAATTATTCGGAACCCCATCCAATGGGAAAATATCAATGAAAACACCTTGAAAATATGGCATATGTTCTTGGTGTTCCCGCAAAAACAATGTATCTTTTCTTCTTATTTTTCCATATCCCCACCTATATCCACGGGTATTTCTATGATCTTGAAATTCAAATCTTGACTTGTCTAATTCTTCTTTACAAACTTTTCTAAATTTTTCATACTCACTTCTGAGCATCGCGACATCCGCATCATCGTCCCAAGGAATGAACCCACCATTTCGAACGGCTCCCAAAAGCGTCCCCGCTATAATGTTATAGTGAATATTATATTTTTTACAAATTCTATCTACTTCAATCAACATCTCCAACTCTATCAATTGTAGCTGTCTGAGTTGCTCTTTACTTAGTTCTACCATTTCTCCCTCTCACTTTACCAATCCATCCGATTCTTTTCATCCGCGCAATTCTGCACATACACTTCCGGCTCATTCAAAAACACGTCCGTTATCCCCTGCTTTTCCAGCCCTTCCAAATCCAGCCTCGTCCCGGTCGGCTTCTCCGGGTACAGATGCCCTGAAAAATATGCCCTCACCGCGTATCCGGCGATTCTCTCCCTCGGCAAGTCCATCCCCCTCCAGAACGGGTGCAGCGCGTTTGCGCCGGTTCCGATTAATTTGTACAAACAGTCCGACACTTTCCCGTCCAGGATTCCCGTTTCCGCGGTCTTGTCCAACGCCTTGATTCGCTCCATCGACTTCGCGGAAAAACTGGAATAAACAACCGCGTCCCCAACACCTTTTCGCGCCACCATGTCCAGTATCTTTTCCTCCATCCCGTCATACGGGCAGACACTGTTTTTTAACTCAATGTTTAACTTCATGCCCGACGCAAGCCTGGCATGAAGCAAATCAAACACCTCGTCCATCGCCGGGATTCTCTGCGTCTCGTGTTCTCCCGCGTAAATATGGAGTTTCTGAAGCTCTTTCAGCGTGAAATCCCTGACAAGGCCCACACCTTCCGTCGTCCGGTCAACCCTCTCGTCATGGATGACCACCAATTCGCCATCCTTCGTCATCTGGATGTCCAGCTCGATTCCCGCAAGCCCCTGAATCTCCATAGCCTTTCCAAACGCCAGCAGGGTGTTTTCAGGATACCTCTGGCTGCATCCCCTATGCGCCCATATCTTCATTCCCTTATCCCTTCCCATCCTTGAAAGATTTCCCCCTGAAAGACGCCCCTTCCAGGCTTTGCCTCATTCGGGAAAGCCCTTCCTATGCTCCCCTTCCAGAAATTTTTGCAAGATTCCCACTATCGCAATGGATTCCGACCGTGTCAGCTTGAATTCGTTCTTCGGGTTTCCGTTTATCTGGTTCAGCCAGTCGCTGATTTCATACCGCAGCCCGTCGCCCAAAAATCGTTCCGAATACTTCTCGACCTTCGACGGATCTTCAAAACGCACTTCAAAATACGTCGTCTTCCACCACGGTGCCTCCACCACGATGTAGCCTTCCGTCCCGGCAATCAGCAAACGCCCCTCGCTCTTCACACCCAGTCCGCAAGTCACCGTCGCCAACCCTTTTTTACATTTCAGGCTCGCCTTTGTGAAAATGTCCAGGCCGCGCCGGTCATGTATGCTCTCAAACTCAATTTTTTCATATTCTTTTCCAAAAAGCTTGATAACCGGAAGCAAACAATAACTACCAAGCTCCAAAAAACTCCCGCCATACTCCGTATCCGTAAGTTCCCTGGAAGTTTCCGCCTCCAGCTTCGTAAAACACGCGTCTATATAACGAAGATTTCCAATCATGCCGCTGCAGGCAATGTCAATCAGCTTGTTAAATCCCGGACAATACGCGGTCTTGATTCCCTCAAACAACACGAGCCGGTTTTCCCTGGCAATCTGAAAGAGTTCTTCTGCCTGTCCCGCCTCAAGCACAAACGGTTTCTCGCACAACACGTGCTTTTTGTGCAGCAAGGAGTCCTTCGCGTACTCATAATGCGTCTCATGTGGGGAAGCCACGTAAATCAAATCCGTGTTGTCATAAAGCTCTTCCCTCGTCGCATAACAATCAATTTCATATTTTTCCGCGAACTTCCTGCCACTTTCCAGATGGGGATTATATACGCCCTGGATGCTCACCCCGCTCACGCTCTTGGACTCCATCAAAAACCTGCCCGCGATTCTCCCGCTGCCTATGATTCCTATCCGCTGAATCTTGAAGTTCTGGTTGCGGAGCATCGTGCTGGACACGCCCTTCGTCCGCTCCAGATACACCACCTTGCAATATTCTGACATATGGTCGAAATGTCCCACCCAGTCCGAGCCTATCGCGAAAATGTCAATATTATATTTTTTAATGTCGCTAATCTTCTGCCCGACCGTTTCCTCGATGACAATCTCGTCGGCAAAGCCTGATTTCCTGACATTTTCAATCCTCGTCATCAGGGAATCCACGACGTTTAATTTTCCTCTTGCCCGGTCATACCCCTCCGTCGTCACGCCGACAACCAGGTAGTCGCCCAACGCTTTCGCCCTCTGCAAAAGTTTATAATGCCCCTCATGGAACAAATCGAAAGTTCCATATGTGATGACTTTTGTCATTGCGCCCTCTCCATCCAAACCGCCTATCTGCCCTTAAGCTTCTTCGCCGCATAACCGCAGCCCTCTTTACAACTTCCCCGCCGCATAGCCGCAGCCCTCTTTTACAACTTCCCCGCCACATGGCGGTAGACCTTCCCGCCACAGTCCCCGTCAACGCTCGCGTTGATTTCGGCAAAGGCAGCCAACTGCCGTTCCTTGTCGAACTGGTTTCCCGTAATGTTTCCCTCTATAAAGTCTTTTAACGAGTTAAACGAATTCTCCATGCAGCAATACCGCATCCACTCCGAATTTTCCGCGAATCCTGGCTCGTGCCGTCTCAATTCTTCCACGTCGAACACGACGTCCACTTCTTTCCATGCCGCCGCGCCGATGCCAACTCCATCAGCCGCGCCAAACTCTTTTTTCCCGGCAGCCGCATCAAACTCTTTCGTCCTCTCGACCATGTCAGCCTCTTTCGTCCCCTCGGCCGTGTCAGCTTCTTTCGTCCCCTCGGTCATGTCAGCCTCTTTCATCCTCTCAGCCACGCGCATGCCAAAATCTATGTCATAAACCCTTTTATGGATGCTGTCATTATATCGAAACGTAAGTTCCGCTGTACGCCCGATTGAATCTGCCGTCTTGCCCTCTCCCCAAAAATCCGCCGTGCGCCCGATGAAGTAGCCGTTTCCGACTAACGGGTAATATCCGTTTTTCGGCTGCATGTCCACCCCCATGGGCGACTTCCACTCCTTTGCCTCGCCGCTCTTCCTATTTATATATACAAACTTGTTTCCCCATATGGGCGGCAAAACCACCCATTCCGCACTGACAGCCGGTTTTCCGAACGGTTTTGTGTCGCACTCGTATCCGAACGGCCTCTGGACACAATGAAATCCTTCCACCCACGCGTCATACTTTACCGTCTCGGACGTGGCAGGATTATAACAAGCGACCTTCGTTCCCTCATAAGGATTTATCCACAGTTCGTCCCCTTCCGGGAAAATCTCCATGATTCCGCCCTCCATCTCCGTTTCCATCGTTTCCACCTGCAACGTGTCCGCCTCTATTTTCAATATCCGACTTCCATTAGGGCTCCCGACCAGCAGCGCATTCTTCCAGGCACACGCCGCGCCAAACCGTTTGTCGCCCCCGACCTCGCATATATAAAAATCGTTAATCCCAGCCAGGTAGCGAACCTCCCGCGTCCGCATGTGGAACCGTACGGCGGCCGGGTACTTGCCCGGAAGGAAAAATAAATATTCCCCGACCCGCACCGCGCTGGCAAACGCCGCCCCCTGCTCCACACACCGCTTCAATTCAATCTTCTTTAAAAACCTCCGTCCCGCCAGATGCCCTTTTCCCCTTGCAAATGTATCCGCCCGGGCACGCATTT
>Ga0073906_1002496_pt1 | contig 24036 bp, 13 predicted proteins | sample Inofromicrocosms_FD_65485 | JGI IMG/M metagenome (GOLD analysis project Ga0073906, IMG submission 65485) | Mouse cecum microbial communities from Vienna, Austria - Inoculum for glucosamine and mucus D2O microcosms | ecosystem: Host-associated > Mammals > Digestive system > Large intestine >...
GGAAAACCTGTCGAAATCTTTATCGACCAAACTCAAAAGACAGTTTACAACCGCCTTTCCCTCGATTGTAGTTTTAGACTCGGAGTAACGCCTACCGGTATCGACCGCTTCCGTTCGCCACGCTTCCTCGCCGTAGTACAAATACATTACCAGATTTGTCAGCCAACCGCCGCCGATTTTACTCTGTACGTTTTCCTTCGGGAAAAAACGCTCTATATCGCTGAAACGGTTAGCCGACAGCAACACGGAAAATAGATCCCAATCCGTTGACATCATAGAGAGCCTTTCCAGCGTGGTAACGGTATACAGCGTGTCGTCAAGGTAGCGCATGTCGTCTTCCTGTAACGCAAGCATTGCGCCGAGATACAGAAGATTATAGTCGACGCCGCCGAGCAGTCTGAGCCACATCTCGATCTGATATTCTTCGGGTTTGTCGAAGAAATCTATATTGCGCCCGATTTGTTCGCGTATAAAGCTATCCATATCATAATAGTAATATGCTTTATCCACGATATCATAATAAAGACTAACCAGCTTATCCTTTTGCGCTTTTGTCATCATGCTGTGGTTTCTCCTTTGCCTATCATATAATTTTACCCCCACCGCTTTGCGGAGAGAGCTTGGTACTCCCGACAAGATTGCCGCGGATTCGCGGCGGGCTTCGGCGCAACCGAGCGCATAGCGAACCGTACGCCGAACGTACTATCTATACATTTATATTTTACTGTTTTTTCTATAGTATCCTTTAATCGTAATTCTTGCGGTAAGCTTCTCATTTGCAGGTGTACCACAACAGAAGCCACACCCTAAGGCGTGGCTTCTGTTGTGGCGGAGAGATCGGGATTCGAACCCGAGGTACCTGTTACAGCACACCCGCTTTCCAAGCGAGCACCTTAAGCCACTCAGACATCTCTCCATGCGCGTCGGGCATTGACCCGACGTTATTTTTTACCATTTATTGACGACGCGTTCGGCAAAGCCCGTTTTTCCGTCGACGTCGATCGTTGTGCCGTCGTCCAACACTGCTTTGCCGTAAAATCTGCCGAACACTTGGTGCTGATCTGTAGACAGCACTACGGCGTTCATTCTATCTTTCCTATCGATCATCGGATAGAACATCAAGTTCAATCGATCCTCGTCGTCGCAAACTTTCCACGGTTTCAGGTAATCGTACTCGTTTTTGGTATAAGGAATATCGAACGTCACGTTATTGAGCTTATGCGCTTTGCCGTCGAAAAAAATGACGTTTTCCGTTCCGCTCGGATTCCCGAACCCATATCCGAGATTGAGTCCGAACGCTTTGCCGTCGATCTCGGCGGACAGGCTCGACCAATACCAAACGTTTCTGTACGGCCACACGCCTCTGCCCCAATCGAGCACTCCCATGCCGTTCGCAAACTCATGCGTAAACTCGCCCAATCGAAATCGACCTTTTCCTCTTAAGCAATTGATTTTCGTGTTATAGTAAAACTGTTTCGGCTTATCGAACGGCGTCGCTATAGTGATATTGTCTCCGACAGGTTTTTCAAGCTCTATCTCGCACTCGAACCCGTCCTTGCCGAGGTATTTTTTATACTCGCAACACAGCTTGCGCTTTCCATCCGCGTCGCATGAAAATTCGATCTTGACTCCGCCTTTTACAAACGACGTATCGCCTTTTTCGCACGCGCTCGGCAACTTGAGCTTTCCGCGCGGGAACGCGCCAATTTTGCTTTTTGTTAAATACCCGAACCGCTTGAAATCAAGGACCGACGCCGACGCGAGCGACATATACGAGTTGTCCGCGACCGTCAAAGCCACAGCGTACTCTTCGTCGGCGAAACAGTAATAGTCCCACTCCTTTATACGGAGTTTACTTGCGCGAATATCGCCGCGATCGTACTCTTTCGCCTGATAAAACGCATACCCGCTCTGCACAAGCGATCCGCTTGCGTCGAGCAGTTTTCCGGGCGAGAGCACGTTCTTATCCATCGATTAACGCTTGGAGAATTGCGGCGCTTTACGCGCCTTTTTGAGACCGTATTTTTTACGCTCTTTCATTCTGGGATCGCGCGTAAGGAATCCCGCCTTTTTGAGCGCGGGACGATACGTTGCGTCCGCATTGCAAAGCGCTCTCGAAATACCGTGACGCACTGCGCCCGCCTGACCGGTGAACCCGCCGCCGCGGACGTTGACGATAACGTCGAACTTGCCTTGGGTATCGGTTTCAGCAAACGGCTGATTGACGATGAGCTTGAGCGTTTCGAGCGGGAAATATTCGTCGATCGAACGCTTATTGATAGTGATAGCGCCGGTGCCGGGCATGATGCGAACGCGCGCTACTGCCTTTTTACGGCGACCCGTGCCCCAATACTGAACTTTCTTTTTTGCCGAATTTTTAACTGCCATGATATTACCTCTTCTCGATCTCCAACGGTTGAGGTTGTTGAGCCTCATGCTTATGCTCGGCGGTCTTGCAAACCTTGAGCTTTTTGATCATCGCTCTGCCGAGCGAGTTTTTGGGCAGCATGCCCTTTACCGCTTTGATGACCGCCTTATCGGAATTCTCGAGCAAAAACTTGGAATACTTCTCTTGCTTGAGACCGCCCATATAGCCGGTGTAATATGTGCGCAACTTCTTATCGGCTTTGTTGCCGGTGAGCACGACCTTGTCGGAATTGATCACTATCACGTAATCGCCGACGTCGGCATTGGGCGTGTACTCGGGCTTTCTCTTGCCCTTGAGCACCATTGCCACTTGGCTCGCAAGCCTGCCGAGCGGAACGTCCGCGGCATCGACCACATACCAATTGCGCTTGTATTCCTTATCCCCGATCTTGTAATCGGCGGAACGGGAATCGATTTTTTTAGCCATTAACGTTTTCATCGAAAACACCCTCGTAAATAATATTTCCGACGCGACGTTTCACGCCGTCGCGTTCACGCGACACACATAACTCGCCGGGGCAGGTCGAGCCGTTATATCGCGACACATAGTCTATTTTACTATAAAAATTTTTCCGTGTCAACTGTTTTCAATAAGTTTACGGTCATGACGAACATGAGTTCGCAAAGCTTGTTTTATCAAAAACGCTTTACGAAAAGAGAAGGTCTTGAAATCACAAGTCCTTCTCTCGTTTCTGCAGTTATTTTTTCTTGCCGTCGTCGGTCGCCGCCGCTTCCTTAAGCTCTGCGGACTGCCCGACGTTTTCGATCTTTTCGTCCTCGTCCTCGGTCTTGAATTTGAACGGCGCGCGCTTTGTTACGCGAATGAGCTTGCGCACGACGAGATTTTGGGTGGAAACGTACGGCACAACGTAATTGACGGTTTCGCGCGGCGTTTCCGATTTTTCCAAGCCGTACGCTTTGAACACGAGATCCACAAGCTCTTTGGCGTACGCCATTTTTCTCGTACCGTTCACGCGATACATGCACGGCGTTTTATTATTCTTACTGCGCAACGACAGATCTTCTACCTTGAACTTCGATTTTTCAAACTGTTTCGGATCGGTAGCGAGGCACAAGCAAAGCGTTTTGCCTCGGACCATTATGCTTGCGACGCACACTTTGCCGGCAATATACGCTTCGCGTTTCCAACTGCTCTTGTCCGCAACGCCCGCATAAGTGAGCATGTAATTTTTAAGTTCCGAGTAATCGGTCTTCAACGCGTCGTTGGATTGAATGATGCGCGCCGTGAAACTGCGGTTATACGAAATACCTTTTTTCGCCGCCGCAGCCGCTTCCGCATCGAAATCGAACTCTTGTTCGCCTATCACTTTTATAAGCTTGTTTTTGATGAGCACTTCGGTGGATTTATACGGAAGCGTGAAGTCCACCATTTTGTAATTATCCACGCGAGCTGCGCCGAAGTCGTCCATTACGATATCGATGAGTTCTTTTGCGTAGCTCACCTTGCGGTCGCTTTTAAGCTTATACATCGTGGGAAGCTTTGCGTTTTTACTGCGCTCGGCAAGGTTATCCACCTTGTACTTTGTTCCGTCGAACAACTTCGGATCGGACGCCAAGCACAAGCACAGAGTTTTGCCGCGAATCATAAAATTCGCGACCGCATTGCGCCCCAAACGGAACGTCTCGTGCTTCCAGCTTGTATTCGCCTTTATGCCCCTGAACGAAAGAATATAGTTTTTCAACTCCGAATACCGCCCTTTCAGATCGGTATCCGCTTGAGTCAAACGCGCCGTGAAACTGCGATTAAAGCGTATGACCTTGCCCGAGCTTTCCTCTATCTCTTCCTCGATAGCGTCGCCGTCGTCCACTATCACGGCGATCTCTTCCGCCTCGTCCTCGGTCTCTTCTTGCTCTTGCTCCTCGCCGAACTCGTAGCTGCCTTCGCGCATGCGGTTGAGTTTATCGAGCAGCTGCTCGCGCTTTTTTTGCAGTTCGAGATCGTGCAGTTTGCGCTCGCGGCTCTTATGTATAAGATACGCCAGCACTGCGCCCGCCACGGCAAATCCGACTATAAACACGGACAGCGCCACGAGCGCGGCTATCTGCCCCGGCGAAAAAATCTGTACGGATAAAATGCTCAATGTTTTCATGCCGTCACCTTTCCTTCGTTATTGTTTTCCGCGGCGGGCGCGTTATCGACGCGCGCCGCCTCGGCTTTTTCGGTTGTTTCCGCATTTTCGGATTTTTCCGTTTTGGAAGCTTCTGCCGCGGAATCGTTTCGGCTGTTCGAGCCGCCGCCTCCGTGAAATCCGCCGCTCTTTGCTTTTTTCTTTTTGAGGTACTTATAAAGCTCTACGCACATGAACGCCGCCGCGCCCGCCGCAAGCACAGCGAACACGCTCGCAAGCGCTGCGAACAATGCGTCCGCGCCGACTACGCGCCACTCGATTGCGACCGCGCCGAGCGTGCCGTCCGCCCACTCGTAGTTGTCGGTATCTATTATTGAAATGTATGCGGTAAAGCTGCCGCCGTAGCCCGACTTATTGCCCGTGACGGTCATCGTTTGCTCGTCGAAACCGACGGGGATATAAACAAGCTCGCTGCCGTTTACGATATACGTATTGTCGTTTGCAGTGGGCAATGCAAGCTTTTTCTTTGCTATCGTCCACGTGATAGTGAGCACGCTGCCTTGCGGATTGTAAACGACGTTCCGCGCCGAGCCGTCGGAATTATTCGCCGATGCAAGCTTAGCCCAATTATAGTTGACGCCGTTTTTGAGCGTTATCGTCACCGAATACGTGCCTGCGTTTGTGGCGAGCAACGTTATCCTATTGCCGCGCGTTATCATCACGCCGTCGTATGCGATCTCCATATCGGTCGAATCGAAACCTTCGATCTCGAAAGCGAGCTGCTCGCCCGTATACGTATCGTTCTTATAATTGCCGCCGCCCGTTTCGGAATACACTCCGAGCACGGGGAACGCCTGCATTACGGGCAAGACCTTGAACTCTACGGGTTCGCTCTCGAAATATTCCCAATTGGCGGACTCGCTCACCACGGCGCGGACGTAATACGTGCCTGCGTTCTCGGGCAATCCGTTGAGAACAGTACCGTCCTCGAATGTTTTCGTCGTGCTGTATTCGTAGCGGATGTTATCGCTGCCGAACGCCGTCGACGCTTTAGGCGCATTATCGTCGCCGTACTTGCCGTACGTCCAATCCTTGATGGATATTGTCGGCTCGCCGCCTTCCTCGCTCGGCTTGAGCGAGTTTTGACCGCGCTTGACGGTATAGACAATTTCGCGCGTGTCGCCGTCCACGGTCTTCCACTTGGTGTTGGTCGTGCTGTTGAGCTTAAGCTCTATGATATACGCAACGCCCGCATTTATCCATTCGCCCTTGTATGAAATCGTTATATCGGTATCGAAATTAACGTTATCGAACACGTCGGTATTGACGGGCTTCGGCGCTTTGACTTCGCCGTCGTAATAAACGTCTTCCCATACGATAAGCGACGCGTCCAGCTCGCGCTGACTGATGACGAACGTGCCGCCCGCAGAGCGCGCGAGCATATAATTGCAATCGTCCGCAAGCATACCTACAAACGAGTGTCTGCCCGTAGCGGTAGGCACGCCGACGAGTCCGACGTACTCGACCGTGATAAAGCCCTTGACCGCATCCGTCAAAACGTTACCCGCTTCGTCGGTTATGCTCTTTACGCTCGGATACACGATAGAAGAACTGCCGTACTCGCCGCCGCCGTTATCGAAAGCGACTATAACGGGAAGTTTTGTTATTGTGTATACGCCGCGCGTCACGTCGAGCGTATAGTTGGGGTGAGTCCACTCGCCCAAGTAAATATCGTATCCGCCGACGTTGCTCGTAACGGTAGCGTCGCACATCAGTTTTTCTCTGACAGTAGCTATTATCGCGGCTTCGTCGGCGAGGTCCGCCGCCGCAAGTCCCGACAAATCGATCCGCGCCGTTTTATATTTGTTTGCAATCTCGCTCCTGCCGTACTGCGACGATACTCCGCCTATCCGAGCCTCGAGAGTCTTTTTATTGACGTTGAGCGCTTTTTCGGTGTTCTTGTTCACGATATTATAGTTGCGCGCCGCGGCTTTGAGCGTCAATTGATACGATCCTGCGGAAAGCACGCCCGTATGTATAACGGTTTCGTAGCCGTTACCCGCAAGCGCGAGGCTGCTGCTTATCTCGCGCTTGATCACTTCTGCGAGATCGTCGTTTTTGAGCATGCTCTCGTCGATCGCGAACGTGAACCCGCGTTTTGCATCGTCGAATGTCGTCCCATAGGTAAGGCTGCCGCTCGGCATTATTGCGAGATCGACCTTGTTTACGGTAAACGCCATATGCCCGCGCGCCGTGGTGTAGTTTCCGTTGGCGGAACTTCCGACGGCTCTTATCCAATACTCGCCGGCGTTTACGGGGAAGCCCGACGTCCAATTCTCGACGGGAATAAGCGCGGCGTCGTCTTCGGTTTGACCTTCGGTGCGCGGCGAGTACCAATAATTGATCGTGCCGTTCACGGTAAATTTGTTATACGCCGTAAGTTCGTATTTTTTACCGTAATCGGCGTTGTCTATTTCTCCCGGTTTCCAGCTTATCTCGTTTTCGCCCTGCGCAACTTTCCAAACGACCGTAACGTTGGCTGCGCCGCCGTCCGCCCATTCGTAATTGCCGTTGACAAGTCCGACCGTGACCGAATAGCCCGAAGGATTTGCGAGAAGCGTACTCAATGTTACCGTATCATCCGAAACGGTGTAATTGACTGCGGAATTGACGATACGCATAGCCGAGCCGTCAAAGCCCTCAAGCTTGCGGCTGATGTTTATCGCGCCGTTGTTTTCCGCATACGCGTCGTTAAGCTCGAGCGTGGGTTTCGCTATGCTCTTTTTGATTATGCGGAACACGTAGTATCTGTTATCCGCCGCGTTATGATTGCGATCGCCGGCGTAGCTCGCGCGCGCCACATACAAGCCCGCGTCGGCAGGCATAATCAATTTGAAGCTTACTCCGCCGACGTCGGTCAAATTATCGTGTCCGCCTTCGGTCGCCGCGCCGACGTATGCGCCGTACTCGAACGTCACTTCCGCACCCGACACTTCCGCGCCGTCGCTGTCTATAAGCTTGGCGGCAAAGCCCGCGGACGCATTGCCGTACACCCAGCCGGTCGCCGTCGTGCCGTCGCCGCCGAGCGTAAGATCTTCGCCCGTCATTGCAAAATCGGTAATGTACACCAAGCCGTCGCTGCTGACGACGAATATCGCCGTGGCTTGCGTGCCGTCGAACCCTACCCAATTGTAGTTGTGATATGCGTCCGCCGTGAAGTTGACGGTGAGCACGTACGCGCCTGCGGGCGCGTTCTCGATCGCCAACGCGACGCCTTCGGTTATCGTGTAGTCGTTAAACGGACGGTCGTTGTGCGACAGCGACACAAAGCTCATAATATCGGAAATGTAATTGACCGTATTGTCGCGGTTTTCTGCGTCTTGAGCGATGGTTTTTTTATCCCAAGCAAGCTCTATGCTCTGCTTTGTTATGCTGTATGCAAGCGTCGTGTCATAGACGTATTCCCCGCCGTTTTTGCCGAACGCATAGTCTCGAGCAAGACCTTGAGCGTACGCATCGACCGAAACTTTGACGGTGTAATCGCCCACTCTGTTAGGCGCTTTGCCTTTGGCTTGATTGTATTCGGAGCTTGCCGCGGTATTGTACTCGAGCAGGAATTTGGGTTTATACTCGCCCGTATCTCCGCCGTCGGGCGTTATCTCCGCCTCGAGCGTCTTACCGTATTTGCCGCCGTGGTAACCGTCGTCCGCTTTAACGTATTCGCGATCCTCGGTGGAAACGCCGATAACGAGCGGCGTTATGTTAAGCTCGCCGTCGACATAAACGATATCGTAGTTGACGAGCGTTACGGTTTCGCCGTAGCGACCCGTTATAACATACTTCTGTCCTACGTGAGCTTTGTACGCGGCATATGCGTCGCCGTTCAAAGCCGCGGTATACGTGACGGTATAGCCCGAAAGCAATTGCGACGAAACGGGCGTGCCGTCGCTCGCTTTCCAACCGCTGAAACGTACGGCGAGCGTGCCTATGACGGCGGTTGCATCCGTGCCGTAAACGGTATCGACGACAGCGGGCTTGCCCGTGCCCGTCGCGGTATCGAACGCCGTGCTCGACGAGTCTTGCACTTTTACATAAAGCGTTGCTTTTGTTATTCTGTAAACGGGAGCGTTGCCTGCGGACAGATCGACGTCGTTGTTTTTGTACTTGAACGTAACCGCATAATTCGCGTTGTTCCACGTTGCGGTAATATAATAGTCGCCCGCATTGCGTACGGTCTGTCCGACGCCCGAGGGATTTACCGTAAGGACAATACCGAGCGCGGTCAAAGCGTCGCCAGATTTGCCGTTCCAATCAACGGACGGCTCTATGAACTTGACTGCGCTCGAACTCGAACCGGCTATATTAGCCGCAAGCGCGGCGGCGAGATATGTGTTGTAGTTCGTCGACCCGTCGTATTCGTGCGTAGCGTCGATGTTGTTTTCTCCCGCGCCGTTCAACGCGACGTCTATCTTGCGCGGCGCTATGTTGAGCTTGCCGCCGTAGATCCTGCCCGTAATATCGAAGTTCGCCGCGGCTATAGCGCCGATCGCTATATCGAGCCTGTTCTCGGCGGAAGTCACGCCGTGATTTACCGAATAGCCCGCAACGGCGTAACCGAAATCGGCGTCGGTCGTGAAGTTGCCGTCGGTCTTGTTTTTATCGATCATCGCTTTGAGCGCGGCGGCGGTGGAAGTCACGCGCGAGCCTGTCTCGCCGTACTCGGTGCGGAAACCGTCGAATCTGTCGTTTGCGTCGACGGGTTTGCCGCCGTCGAAAACGGGCGTACCGTACTGAACCTCGGAATCTTGCACGAAAATGTGTAATTCCTTGAGGTTTACGGTAAACGCAAGTCTTATTTTGTCCACGGGCGCGCCGTCCTGATTGAGCGTATAGTTATTCTCGTGGTCGCCGAGTTTAACGGTTATGTCGTACATCAAAGCGTCGACCGCAGTCACCTTGACCTTAACGGTGTTGTTTTCCACATACTTGTATGCGGATTTGTCCGCTTTGTCGTAAACGCCGTCGATCTTGCCGTGCGTTTTTCCGTCGTGCTCTTTGTACGTTACAACGGTGTAGAGTACAATGCTCGCTTTGTCTTTGTCGATAACGCCGTTGAACCCGAACACGACCGACTGCTCCGCGCCGTTATACGTAACGCTCGTATTGGTATTGTCTACGACGCCGTACGTCACGGTGCGCTTAGCGATCTCTATCGTTTGCGCGGACGATTCGTTTTGTATATAGTTCGCATTGTTGCCGGCGGGTCTGAAAAGAACTCTGTAAGACCCCGCGTCCGTCGGCGCGCCGTCGATACCGTTCCAGCTCGTCGTGCTGCCCGATACCGATTTCTGCGCGTAAACGGGCGTGTATTCGAGCGGCTTTTTGCTTTCGGGAATGTCCGTTCTCGTATTGCCGAAAAGCGGCGATGCGGTGTAATGCTTGGCTTTGCCGTCGTAAATCCCCGCGTCGCTCGCGTAAGCCGATCCGGCATACGCAGTATAGTTCTTACCGCCGAACGATACCGAACCCGAGGCGTCCTCGAAGTAAGGACCCGTTATATCCATGCGCAGTTCCGCGGGCGAAACGGTGAACACGCCGCCCACTCTGTCGCCGTCCTTGATCGCATTTGCGCCGACGCCCTGAACGGTCGCCGAATACTTGGCGTTGGCAATTTTTATATTATAGTTTTTCTTTGCGATTTCGTCCGTGTACACCGCGTATATGGCATACGCGCCCGCATCGTTGGTAAGCTCCGCGCCGCTCGCCGACACGTTGCCGTCCGCGTCGAGTTTGACTATAGCGTCGGTATGCAGCGTGAACGGAACGGTTCCGTTATGGAACGACGAATAGCTGCCTTCCGCTTCTACTATCTCGAAAGTATATCTCTGCCCGTCGGGCGAAAGGGTGTTTATCTTTTCCTTCGCGTACTCGCCGTTGTTGTACGCGCCGAGCAGCATATACTTGTTTGCACCGTCGCCTATCTCCACGGTGACCGTACGCTTATTTACGGTAAGCGTGCCCGTAGCCGAGCAGTCGAGCGAATAGTTTGCAAACAGTTCGGCATTGACGTTGTTCTTATCCGCAACGCGTATCGCGTACTCGCCGACGTTGTTCCCCGCCGAATAATCGGACGCGCCGAAATCCCAAACAAGCTCGCTCGCATCGTGCGCGCCGAGCGCGGCCGCAAGGTCTTCCGTTCCCGACCCGTTATCGGCAAAGCCCGAAATAGTCACGGTATAGACGGCGTCCTCGCCGTAGTCGGCAGCGGTATCGTCGGGCGTAACCGAGAGCGCCTTTTTGCCCACCTCGAATATGTACGTTGCGGTAACGCCGTTATAGTTGCTCGTTCCGTCGAGCACAAATCTTAATCTGTAAACGCCCGCGCCGAAAGCGCCGCTATTAAACTCGGCGAGCATTATATCGTTGACCGAATCGGTCGAGTCGGTCACGATATTCGTCCACGCCCCGCCGATATAGCGCGAAAGCGTGATTTTTATTTTGTTTACGTCCGTCGCGTCCGTGTTTCCGCCGACAACGTAGTTGAGGCGAACGCTCGCAACGGGCTGCGTGGCGTACTGACCGCCCGCCGCAGTACCGTCGTATCCGTCCGGATTGACCGCGGCGTCGAGTCTGCCGTACGTCCAAACGATTTTCGCACCGTCGGCGGTGTCCGTGGTAACGAGCGTTTGCTTGCCGTTGCCGAACGCGAACTCGGTATCGAACGCGTTATCCGTTTTCTTCGCGACGGTGACCGCCACGCACCTCGCCTTTGCCGCGTAGTTTTCCGCAGTGAAACTGTAGAACACGTAATACGTAGCCGCGTTCATAAACTGCGGTATCGCGTCACCGTTATCATGCCACTCGCCGTTAGTCATATCGTCGACGGTAACGCTATCCGGAGTTATCGCGTCGCTGCCGCCGTATACGTAATACTTAACGTCGACCGTTGTGCCGTCGGACGCCGAAACGGGCGATACCGTGAGCGCGTCGGCAAACAGATCGTTATAAGTTCTGTCGTTTGCCGAGACCTCGCCGCCCGTAAGCTCCCCGTCGGTTATCGTATAGTATGCAACCGTCTTATACGCGCCGTACGCATCGGCAGGCATTGCGGGCGCTACGCTCGCACCCGTAAACGTAATGTCGAAGTTTTCGCTCAGTCCGTTTTCAGCCGCTACGGCGTAGATAAGATACTTGCCCGCGCGCGCCGTGTGCGCGCCCGCTTTGTAAGGCGTGAGCGCAAGCGACTTGAGCGCGAACACATTGTTCCAATCGTCGACGACTATCGCCGCAGGCGACGACGCATATGTCTGCTCGGACGCCACGGTTATTACGCCGAGTTCGAGCTCGGGGCGATTTTCGTTATCGTACGCGCTCGTCTTGTCTTGTATGGCTATGGTCGCCGCGATCTTATTTACCGTAAGCGTGCCTTGCGCCGATACGAACGTATAATTTCCGTGCTCGCTCGCAAGCCCCGAAACGACGGTCGACGTAATATAAACGTTGTTCTCCGAACTTACGGGATCGCCTTTAACGTATGTAGTCGTATATAAAATATTCCCGCTTATTACCGCACGGGTATCCGCGCCGCGCAAATCGGACACATCGTACGCCGCGTTAGCGATGTACGTTGCCGCGTCGCCCGCGAGATACCCTGCCGCCGCAGGATCTTCCTCGCTGTAGAATATAGAAAGATCGATCTTTACCGTAAGCGATACGGGTTCGACTTTTACCGTAATCGCGGCGGGGAATTCGTAAGTCTCATGATTGGGCGCGGAAACTCTCAGGTTGTACGACGCGCTTTCGTCAACGTTGCGTATCTGCTTTGGAACCGCGCCGTCGCCGTCTGTATAAACAGTCCAAACGGTATCTCCGACCTTTTTATATTCCCAAGTGACCTTTTGTCCGTTGCGCACTTCGGCATACAAATCCATGAAAATATCGTGACTTGCTCCGTCGTAATCGTCGGCATACCCGCTTGCATTGGGACTGCCGATCGCCGCGGGAGTGACTATATGTTTATAGAGCGTATCCGTTTTTTCGCCGTTTACAAGCTCTATGCCGTTTACCGTAACCGCATAGTTGGGATTGCTTTGCAACGCGAATATCGCATAGCCTTTCGCGTTTTCGTCGCTCGCACGAACTACCTCGGAAGTGAGCGCGAACACGCCGTCGTCCACGAACGCAACGCCCGTACCGTTATCGGTCACGGCGGAATACAAGCTCGTCAAGTAATTGCCGTCGGAGCTTTTATACCCGCTCTCTTGCGCGTAATACTCTGTTTCTATCTTGCCGCCGACGAGCGTTACCGTCACCTGTCGGCGCGCGACCGTATACGTAATATCCGCGGCGTTGCCGAACGCGACGTTGTAGTTTTTCGCATACTGCGCGTCTACGTCGTCCCAACCGACTGTCACGAAATACTCTGTGCCGTAAACGGGTTTTTCCACGGCGGAACTTATATCGTCTACCGCCGTAGTTACGTATACCTTTATATGCTCGGCGCTGTCGAAGAACGCGTTTGCGCCTACGTACTCCCAAGCCGTATCGGGCAAGCTGTCGCCGTATACCGCCGAAACGGTCACGCCTTTGACCGCGACGTCGTACGGAGCTACGGTAAACGCAGTCTTTGTCGAACCGTCCGCGGTGAAGTTGTCTTTGTTGTCGCCGCTCAACGACCGCACGCTCAAAGTATAGCCGCCGTCCTTGACGTTGATCGGTTTGTCGTCCGTGCCGTCTATAGTAACGTCGAGTACGGGCATGCTTATTTTTCCGCTCGACGCGCGCACGGGAACGAGGTTGTCTATAAACTCTGCGGTTGCGACTTGCGCGCCGCCGTTATATACGACGCTCGTATCCGACCACTGTATTTGTATCACGCGTTTGTTTACGGTGAAGTTTTTGATCAGCGGCAGAGTTTGATAAATATTGCCCGCGCCGAACTTGACGCCGAAAGTTACGGTGTACTCGCCCGCGTTCCAAGGCAAGCCGTTTTCAAGCTCGTCGCCGCTCATCTCGGTTTTTCCCTCGAGTTCGGCGTTGGTGGCATACGTGCCGACAAAGAACTTGACGTCCACAAACGTTATGACTTCTTTTTGCGCTTCCGTATATGCGGACGATCCGTCGTTTACCATATCGGCTTTTTCGTCCGCGAGCGTCCGACGCGCGATCGCGCCGTCTACCGTTCCGTTATCGCCGAAATTATAATCGCGTATCGCGTAATCTATAACGAGCTGCGAACCCGTTATCGCGTACTGCAAGAACACCGCGACGTCGGACTCGGTATACACGGCGTGGTCGGCTATGGTCACGTATTGGCTCTCGGGATCGGAAGACTTGCCCCAAACGTAATTGAGCTTGTTTTCACCGTCGATAGAAAGCTTGACGAAATACTGACCTATCGAACCGGAATCCGTGCCGTCGGGAATATCGTCGCGCAATGCGTCGTAAGCGTTGCCGCTGCCGTACTTGACGGTGAGCGTTACGCTCGCTACCGCGTCGGCGGCAATTGCGAGATTGCTCGCGTCGTAATCGGCGCCCCAAGCCTGAGCGCGCGCGTTGCCGAGCGCGGGCGGCGTTACCGTTTTTCTCGCAACGGTGATAAAGTCCGCACGAATGTCCGAATACGCCGAGCTGTCGGCTTCGGCAAAGTCGGTCTGATATGCCGCATTAAGGCAGTAATTGTCCTTATCGACTATCTCGAACACAACGGTATACACGCCTGCGTTTGTAAACGCGAAAGTTCCCGTCGCCATATCGAAAACTCCGTCGGCTACAGCCGCAAGCCCGCCGAGCTTTTCGTTTTTGCGCGTCGTCGCCGCCGCTATTTTCCCGTCGAGATAGTGCCACGCGTCCGCGGTTATGCCCGCGTAAACTACGCTTTGCTCGCTGCCGGTATATTCTTTGCCCGAAATGATTTCGAGCACGCTCGGCAGCGTGAGTATCTGTTTTTTGATCGTATACGCCGCGCTGTAATTGCCCGACGCGCCCGCGCCGCTCGGCACGAGTTTATAGTTGTTTTCGGTTACCGCATCGTCGTCCGCGCCGAACGCTTTGGCATAAACGGTATACGCGCCCGCCGCCGTTGTCGAGGAGAACGCGGCTATTTCGTCCGCGTCGCCGAGCGAAACTTTGTAACCGACCGTTACGGAAAGCTTGCCTATATCGTCCGCTTTGAGATTGGATACCGTCGGCTTGGGATCGAACGAACCGTCGGCGTCGCCGTACGTCGCCTCGGTCTTGCCCCAGCTTATATCGGCTGTGAGACGCTTGACGGTGACGTTGAATGTGAACACATGATCGACGGACGGGGCTTGACCGTCGCCCGTTTTCCACGAATAGCTCGTGGCGGGGGCGATCTCCACGGTATAAGCAAGCTCGTCGCCGTAAACGTCTCTAATCCTCAGCGATTCGAGCGCGGTATCGCCGCGCTTAACGGTTATGACTATGCGCGCGCCGTAATTTTCGGCGGCGTTGTTGGTGATATACTCCGTAACGTCGTGCTCCGCGCCGTCGTACACTATCACGGTGTTTATATCGAACGTAGGTATATTGAGATCGAGCGATTTGACTTTATACGTATACGTCAAATCGAGTTTAAGTTCGTAGTTATCTGCTTCGCTGCCCGTCATACCCGTAAACTCGAATGTATAAACGCCCGACTTGACTATCTCGTTGTTTGCTACCGTATTGCCGTCTTCATCTTTTATTGTATACGAAAGCGTAAGCTCCGCGTCGGTCAATACGCCTTCGGGATCGCTCTTTTTAACTATCGCGAGCTTGGGCAAAGCCTGTACGGTCTTGTTTTCGTCGAAGTCGATCTCGGACGAGACGGCGCCGAGCGTGACCTCGGCTCTGGATATAACGAAATCGAGTATTAGATTATCGGAATTGTTGCCGTCCGCCGCTATCCACTCGTAGTTGTATTTATCGACAAGCTCTACTTCGATCGTGTACCTGCCCGCCGCGCGCAGTGCAAAATCTTTGCTCGTCGGAGTATCGGTAAAGCCCGAGATGTTCCCGCCGCCGAACTTTTCGCCGACGACGGTCTTTTTCATGATCGCGCCGTTCCAATCTCCGACAAGCGAGAACGTACGCGCCTCGTGATTATATGTTACGCTTTCGGGCGCGGTCACCTTTTCGATTTTGGCTTTGTTTATCGTCCACACCGCGGTAATATCGCCGCTGCCGCCGCCCGACCACACAAAGTTCCCGCTCGCGGGAAGCGATACCGTTACGGTATAAACGTCCGCATCGAACAAAGCGACTTTGCTCGGATCGTCAACGGAGTACTCGGGAGCTTTGACGCCCGTACGCGTGCCCGTTATCGTGCGCGTGAGCAGGTCCTGAATATCGGCAACGCCGCCGAGTCCGCCCTTACCCGCAACGAGCGATACCCAACCGTTAAAATCGAACATGTTGCCTTCGGGTTTATAGTACGCAGAACCGTTGCCCAAAGTGATGTACGTGACCTCTGCGGGTTTTACCGTAAACCCGAAAGGCGCGGAAGCCGCGAGCGCCAAGCTCGCTTCCTCGTCTGCGTCGCCGCCCGCATAGCGGGGCGTATAAACCGCGTTGTACGATCCTTTGTTCCAAATGTTGCAGTCCGCGGCAGCGCCCGCCGAATATACTATCTGCGGAGTATCGAGATATTTTTCGTCTGCGGCGGATACTCTGCCGATAATGCCGTTCAAATCTACGTCGCCGTAATAGAACTCGGTCGTACCCGAAACGGAATACTCGATCTCGCGCTGTTTTACGGCAAACGTCGCGTCGGTCTCGCGACAAGCCGCAAATGCTTCGGCATTCTCGTCCGCCCACCATTCTTCGGGCAAAACGTTGCCTTTCCAATAATAATTGTGATTGCCGATCACGAGCTTTATATCGTACCCTTCGGCTTTATAGTACTTTGCTTTCGTTTCCAAGCCCGTAACGGTAATGTCGTACGCGGTAACGCCCGAGCGCAAAACGTCGCCGTTACCGTACGACTTGTCTCTGTCGTACGTGGGGTTTTCGAGTACTGCCGTAACTTCTATTTCTTTGGGTACGACGGTAACGTTGATCTCGTCGGTCAAAACGGATTCGTAATACAGATTCTCTTTGGTGACCGCTACGGCTTTGTATCTTCCCGCTTCAGTCGGCGCGGTCAAACTGCGGTTGTCCTTATCGAAACCGTCGAACCCGTAGTACTCCATTCGATAAAGATAAAGTTCGTCGTTTACCGCGCCGTCGAACGCTTCGTTCAATACGAACTTATCGGCTATCACGGCGTCGCTCTCCGCTTCCTTAGCCGTTATCGCGGGCTTCAGCGACGGCGTTTGTCCATACGTATATTCCAGATCGGTTATCTCGCCCGCGGCGATCACTATCTTGCCCTTATCGATCTGCGCGGTATATGTAAGAACAACGTTTGCATCGTCTCGAACACCGCCGCGGTTAGGCGCGCCCCAAACAAAGTCCGGCGACTGCGCCGTATCGAGCGTTGCGGTGATCTTATACATGCCCGGCTTTGAAAATTTGTACTTACCGTTCACGTTGTCCGCCTCAACGTTATCGGTTTTGTCTATGTCGAATTTTATGACGGGCAAACCGTCTTTCTCGTATCTCGAGTAGTCGGGCAAAGTGACGTTAATGGTCAATCCGAGATTGAACTCTATGAGCGCGACCTTGCCGTCCGCAACGTTTTGCTCTTTTTCGTAATATGTAAACTCGGGCGTATCGATGCTTATAGGCGCAATGGCGACCGCCAATTTACGCGAAGTAATTGCCTGTTTGGTAAAGGGATCTACAAAGGTGACTTGTACTCTGTTGGCTTTGGTGGTGAGCGTGTTGCCCAACGAGAAATTTATATTCGATGAGTGAAAATACTCGTTTGACAAACAGCCTTCGACATTCTCGAACGCGGTCAGCGGAACGGTAAAACTCGTGCCGTCGGCGTAATCGGCATATACGAAAAATCCGGTATAGTCGAATTTACTGCGAGCGACTTGCCCCGCTACGGTAACAGGCGTGCCCAAACTCGAAAATCCCGCAGGCTTTATGTATTGCACTCCGTCTATAAGCACGGCGGCGCTCTTGTCGGCAATGGAATCGTTTACTCCCGCTTTGAGAGTTATACCGACCGACGCGGTGTATTCTTGCCCGTCCGACCACAATAGATTGAGCTTATCGGGGAACAGCGACGAGGAATCGATATTGTAATTGTCCGCGCCCATTGCGGAGCTTATATCCTGTTTCGTTCCGTCGTTGTAAGTGTACATGACTTTGATGTACGACGCTACTTCCTGTATATCGCTCAATGTCGTCAAAGCGCTCGTGCCGATATACTCGCCGTATATGCCGTTTTCTCTTTTCGTGCCGCTTCGATACGCCGCAGCCGCATCGACTGTCGTAACCGCTGCGTCGTCGGGATCGGCGACCGCGCCGCTCTTGGGCGTGACCGAAACGTTGATATTCCTTCCGTTAAAAGCAAACTCGACCGTCTCGCCGGTTATCGCTCGAGCGGAACTGCCCGTAAACCCTTCAAACTCGAGAACGGTGCGTTCGCCGTCGGTCCACTCGACGGTTTCCGCGCCCTCGGCGTCGGTCGACGCCTTGCCCTCCGCATAAACTACGGAAACAGCGAATATTTCGGACAAAACGTCCGCCCCGAGCGACTTAGTGTCGTTGGTCACTATCCAATCGTCATTCTGCGATACTTCGACCTTACTCAGCTTAACGAGCGCGGCTCCGTCCGCACGGGTTTCGGCATTCACAGAATATCCCCCACCCGCAAACGGACATACGACCGCGCCGAACGCAAACAAAAAACAGCCCAAAACGGCACAAACCGTCAGAGCCGCCGTGCGTAAAACCGAAAATCTTTGTCCTTGCTTCATTGTTTCGATTCCTCCATACGTCGCCGTTCGGCTCTCGCCGAAAGCGCAAAACATCCTCGCGTTTCGGGCTTTATACTCCGCCGCCCCGCACGCGCACAACTATATAATATTGCTACCCTATATTTATATCACAATTCGACACAACTTGTCAAATAATATTAAAGTCTATCGATATACATATTGCGCTTTTTATGTAATTTTTAACAAAATACGCCTTTCGTAACGCGGTTTTTTCGTTATTTTTGCTTCATTTTTTCTCGATTATTTTGAGCGCAATACCGACGTTTTTTTACATTCTATCGCTATAGCATACTCATTTTACCGTTATATAGATAAATAGTTTTGCGCAAATGTCGTAAACTTATATATGGAACGGAGGTGACGATATGGATATAGGCAAACGCTTGCGCGAATTGCGGAAGCGCGCTGGATTTTCGGTAAACAAGCTTGCGGAATGGTCGGGAGTATCGCAATCACACTTGAGTAAAGTGGATAAAAGCTGCGCGAACATAACCGTCGGGCATTTGAATATGGTTTGCGACGCGCTTGGCATAACTCTGAAAGAATTTTTCAACGTGGACGAAGAGCAAGACGAGATCTCGGCGGCTATTTCCAAACTCACTCCCAAACAGCGACAGCTTTTGCTTGCTTTTTTGAAAAGTTTATAGCCCCCGAAAAGCAAATTGACAAATCCGTTTGCACTCACTATAATAAATAAAAAACGATATGAATAACACGAACGGACTCGTCGACACAAAACGCTCCGACCTGATATTGTTGGAACGCTCGTTATCCGCGCTGTACGGTTGCGACCGCGCGGAACTTGCAAAAGAACTCATGGCGCGTTTCGGCTCGCTCGGCGGTATGCTGTCCGCAACTGTCCGCGAGCTTGAAGCGGCGGGATTGACGCACCGCGCCGCCTCGCTCATTGCGCTGGCGTCGCCCGTTTTACAGCAAGCGCTTTACCGCGCCGACTGCGCGATAGACTGCGAACGCGGTCTTGCCGTGGTTACCTGTATAGAATACATAGAACGTTCTTATCCGTTCAAAACGTGCGTATACTCCGACGAAAACGGCAAACTCGTTCATATAGAAAGACTGCTCGGACATAAAAACGTATCGGTCGCAATAAGCGGCGGAGCGCGCAGCGACGCACGGCATTTCGGCATAGTGGAATATTCGCCGCATACGCGCGATTTTACAAAAGCCGAGCTTGCCGAACTCGAAACAATAACGACTTCGCTTGCAAAGCTCGATATTCTGTTCATCGATTGGCTGAAGTTCGACGGGCTTGATTTCCGCTCGCTCGTAAGGAGCGCGAACGGCGCAGGCGGCACGTTCGATATTTCGCATGCGAGCACGTTCAGATACGTTTGTTCTGTCGAAACAACGGCAAAAATTTTCGGCAATATGTATAAACGATTATAAAATACTAATCAAGCGCGCATAATTCCGAAACGCTCGGACGCAATGCGTTCTCTTGCTATTCTACAAAATTAGTATTACAATTATATACATTATGAACATATCCAAGTACGACAAATATGTTTACGACGTCGAACGACGCACGATTGCCGAAAAGCTTATGTTGTTTTGCGGTGTACCCGCCGATCTCGGCGGATTCGCCAAGCTGGTCGACTGCTCCGTCGTTGCATCGTATTATCCGACCGCTCCGCTCAACGCGATTTACCGCGCTGTCGGCGCAATGTACGGCGTTACGCCCAAAACGATCCTTCGCGCGGTTTCGTACGCACTGTACAAATCGCCCGATTTCGCGAACGCCATCTCCTTAGTCATCGGCACGCGGATAAAACCGTCGGACGTGCACAGCGGCATGGCGATCGCGCTGTTGGGCAAGATCATCGACAACCCCGCGCTTTCGCCGATGTACGACGCGCAGACCCGAACTTTTCGCTTGCCGCTAATGCAGCGGGTCGAATGACTGCGATAACGCCGATCAGTCGGTCCCGCTCTTTTTATGCACGTTGAATTTATCGGTCTTGTCGTCGTATACGGCGAGAATAATATCTTTCAACGCGCTTTTGTCCGTTATACCGAGCCTGTCGAACAGCCATTGCTCGTCTTTTTGTAATTCGGACAAGCCGGACTGCGACACCGCTCCGTCCGCTATAAGAACGTTGGTAAGCGACGCGCGCTCGGGTTTGCTCTCCGCAATATCGCTCGCTACGACCGGTCTTTGTCCGCCTACCGGCAATACCGAAAGCTCGCCGCTCGGCTCGAACACGGCGTACGCGACTGCGGAAATATCGAAGTAATCTTTTTCGCGCAACATGCTCAAAAGATCGTTTACGTCGATCTTCGTCTTTTTGAGGTTTTCGTATATGATTTTTCCGTCATAAATGAGCACCGTAGGCTTGCCTTTTATTATGCGCTTCAACCACGTGCTTTTGCGCCCGATGAGCGCGACCGCAAACGCCAGCCCGAAAAATATCGTCATGGCGATAAGGAAAAAATAAAACGGCGTCTCTGTGTTGATCGCCATTTCCGCGGCTATCGATCCGAGCGATATTCCCACTGCGTAATCGATAAACTCGAGCTGCGCTATCTGCTTTTTTCCGAGGATTTTGGAAATTACGAACAAATACACAAACGCAACAACCGAATTTATGAGCACCCAATATATAGGCTGTATTCCGAACATATGTTTATCACCTCTTTTTGCCGTCACTACAATAATTGACAATTAGGCAAACTTTATACAATTGTCGCTTTCGCCGCGCGGACGCCCGTGCCGTCGAATTTTTCGCCGACCGCGTCAATCTCTTGCGTTTTCGCTCGGATTGTGATATTATGTTCGGGTAAACACTTTTCAATTATTTTCGGAGGCGATCATGAAAACGAACAAGATAATAAATAAGCTTATAGCGTATGCGCGAGACAACCTTATGCTCGACGCGCTCGACGAAGTATATACGGCGGGCAGACTCTCGAGCCTTTGCGGCGTAACGCCCGAATACGAGGAAGTCGAATGCGACGAAACGTTCAACAAACTGTTTGCCGAGCTTAAAGCCGCTGCGCCGAATGTAGATAAAACCGCCGTGCTCGATATTCTGCTGCCGCTGCCGCACACCGTTAACTATTACTTTTCGGACGAGCTTGACAGAAACGCGAACAAAGCTTTCGACTTTGTGTACGAGCTTTACGCAACCGACGGTAACGCCGTGTCTTCGGACGGGTACGCGTTCTATACCGACTCCGAGGCGACGGACCGCGCGGTATCGATTCCCGTCGGCAACGACGAACTCGAATACACGCCCGTAGTCGGCGGCGTTAAAAAAGCGTATATGTCCTGCCCCGATATTTTGACAAGCGACGTTACGGCGCGCATGGCGGCATACGCCGAGACCTACGGCGGAGCGATCGTATACGCCGCCGACCGTTATCTTTCCGCTTGCGATACCGCGCTCGACCATGCGGTAGTCAAAGAACAAATCAAAAGCGGCGCGGTCAAGATCGCGCTCCTCGACTATCCCGTGCCCGCGCTCAAGATAAGCGGCATCGCCAAAAACGCGACGGCGCGCGAGGCGGCGCGCATAATAAACGCCGCGGCGGACGAAAACATAAAAACCGTAACGGCATGCACCGCAAAAGACGGCGTGACGTTTTACGTTGTGTTTGCGAACGATTTGCAAAGCGACGACATATTCAAATCGACGGATGCGCTCGCCGCTTGCGGCGTAGTCGGCACGGTCGACATTAAGGAAATAACGTCGGTACTCGAAAAAGGCACCGCGCTGTCGACCGATCTGTTCGCGTTCAAGCCGGTGTACGCCGCAGTCGGCGGCGTCAAACACGGCGCAAAAGCAAAAACCGCGCTCGCCGGCGCGCTTGCCAAGCTGTATGCGCCCGTTCTCGCAAAAGCCGCGTCCGCGGATGCGGAAAAAGCCAAGGCTCTCGCCGCGGCAGCCGAAACGGAAGAACTGTGATCATGGACGAACTGCGTCTTGCAGAACTCAAATTGCGCGTCGAGGCGGACGACCCCGCCGCGCTTTTTGAATACTCGAATATAATAGCCGAAACGGACCCGACGGGCGCGGAAAAGTTTTTGTTGCTTTCCGCCCAGCTCGGGCACCCGCCCGCATTGGAGCGCGCGGGAGATTTGCACATGGCGTCCGGCAATACCGCCGAGGCGGAACGGTGCTACAGAACGTGCGCCAAAGCAGGCATGCTCGATTGCGCGGTCAAACTCCTCGCAATAAAGCTGAAAGAGCCTGCCGAGGAAACAGCCGCCGTGCGCGAACTCGAAGAGCTTGCCGTGTCGGGCGTAACGTCCGCCGCGCTCGCGCTCGCCGATTACTATTCGGATAACGGCAACCGCAAGCAAGCCGCATATTGGCGCTCTACGGCGAAATGAAAAAACAGTCGAAAAAACGCAAAACCGGCGTTGACGCATACTATTTCATAGACGTCGATCCGAAAGAAATTGCAAAATACTCGCTCATGCGCGACTTGTTGTCCGCGGGCGCGCTTATTCTCCAAGCAGTAATGCTGTTCGCCTTCCCCACCGCCGCTCGCGCTTTCATAACGGAAAATTATCCGTCGATCGCGTATCTGTATATTTGGCTCGCAATAGTAATGTTAGCGGTTTCGCTGTACGTTTGTATCATGAACTTTACGCTTTATAAGCTGAATAAACGAATCCCGAAAAAACGCGCGCCGAAGAAAGGTTTTGAAAAACGCGTGTTTTTGGGCACGGAACTGTTTATCGCCGCAAACGCGGTATTGACCGCGCTCGAAATATCGTTCGTGTGCGTCAAATACGACGTTTGGGGCGTTGCCGCAACGCTCGTGAGCGCGATCGCCACGACGCTGTCGGTGCTCGCAAGACAAGCCTCACATGTGATACTTCGCCAAGCAAGCTATATCCCCTCTCCCGACGAACCGGCAAAAGAAACCCCGCAAAACAAGGAAAACCCGAGTGAGTAAATACTCGCCGTTATGGGAACATATACGCGAATGCGATAAAGACGAACCGACGTTGAGTTTTACCACGATAAAAACAATTTCACTGAAAAATAATTCGGTAAAATTCTCGCGCATAGAAAAGTAGCCTCATCTACTATCGTAACAACGATATTCGCTTTACTTTTTGCGAACAATGCAGTATAATATTAACATTCGGAGGCGTATCGAAGCGGTCATAACGAGGCGGTCTTGAAAACCGTTTGCCTGCAAGGGCACAGGGGTTCGAATCCCTTCGCCTCCGCCATTAGGGAATTGTACGAACACACGCCAAAGTGAGTTCGTACTTTTCCTTTTATACGAGTGTTTTGGCGTGCGAATATCTATTACGGACATATTGCCTAAACCGCCTATTCCGACGGCGTGGCAAATGCAAAAACGTGATGAGCAAGGTAATTTTACCAAATAAAACAAAAGGCACTTCGAAAAACATCTCGGAGTGCCTTACTGTTTACTTGATTAAATATTTTGTTTTTGCTATAATTTTTGTACGATAAACAGTAATTTAGCGGAGAGAAAAATGAACGATATATTGGTATTTACGGAAAGAGCGGAATTCCGAAATTGGCTAACTGAAAATTGTCTTTCTACCGATGGCGTTTGGCTTTTGTTTGGTAAGCACGGCAATCCGAAAACGATTAAAGCAGACGAAGCATTGGAAG
>Ga0073906_1002497_pt1 | contig 24036 bp, 23 predicted proteins | sample Inofromicrocosms_FD_65485 | JGI IMG/M metagenome (GOLD analysis project Ga0073906, IMG submission 65485) | Mouse cecum microbial communities from Vienna, Austria - Inoculum for glucosamine and mucus D2O microcosms | ecosystem: Host-associated > Mammals > Digestive system > Large intestine >...
GTTTTTTCTTTTTTTTCGATGTAAGCGAAAAATTTCCTCTTTACTCAAAAAAAAATGTATAAAATTTCCAAAGAAATTTGCAAATGGGTCTTGAAAGTCGGCGCAATATATAGTATAATAGGGGAGTGGACGGCAATAGCAGTAGTATCCGGAGCGCACCTTACCGTTCAAGCGGGTTTGCTCTATAAAAGGGGAAAGGAATGGCAAAAAGTAAGGATACGGAACAGATAGTAAGCGGGACGGATTTTCCGCTTTATTTATATCATCACGGGAAGAACGACCGTATTTACGAGCTCCTCGGATCGCACAAAGCGGAGGAATCGGGGAAGACGGGTTATGTGTTCCGCGTATGGGCGCCGCACGCGCGCAGCGTTTCGGTCGTGGGCGATTTTAACGGTTGGGATCCCGCGCGGCACGTGATGAACCGCATGATCGACGGCGAAACCTTCGAACTGTTCATCGAGGACGTGAAGCAGTACGACAATTATAAATATTGTATAACGGCACAGGATGGCAGACAGCTCATGAAAGCGGATCCCGTATGTTTTCATGCGGAAACAGCGCCCGCAACCGCTTCTAAGATCTACGATTTAGACGGCTACGAATGGCGCGACGAAAATTATAGAAAGGCGCAAGAGGGGAAGGACGTTTTTACTTCGCCCATGAACGTATACGAGGTAAACCTCCTGTCTTGGAAACGCCATGAGGACGGAAATTTTCTTTCCTACCGCGATCTTGCCAAAGAGCTTGTTCCTTACGTTAAGGAAATGGGCTATACGCATGTGGAGTTTATGCCCGTGACGGAGTTTCCCTACGAGGGTTCTTGGGGATATCAGGTAACGGGGTATTTCGCGGTGACATCCCGTATGGGCACACCGCACGATTTCATGGCGCTGATAGACGAATTTCATCGAGCGGGAATCGGCGTGATTCTCGATTGGGTGCCCGCGCATTTCCCCAAGGATGCGCACGGGCTGTACGAATTCGACGGACAACCGCTCTACGAGAGCAGTCAATGGGATAGAATGGAGCACAAGTCTTGGGGAACGCGCCGCTTCGACTTCGGCAGGAATGAAGTTCTTTCTTTTTTGATTTCGAGCGCATGCATTTTCTTCGATAAGTTTCATGTCGACGGTCTGCGCGTAGACGCGGTTGCGTCTATGCTTTATCTCGATTACGATAAACGCCCCGGAGAATGGATACCCAACATTTACGGTGAAAATAAGAATTTGGAGGCGATCGCCTTTTTGCGTCGGCTGAACGAAGCGGTGTTCCTGCGCTTCCCGAATGCGCTCATGATCGCGGAGGAATCCACGGCGTGGGGGCTTGTGACGAAGCCAGGTTCGGTGGGGGGGCTCGGCTTCAATTTCAAGTGGAATATGGGTTGGATGAACGATATGCTTGCATATATGTCCTTAAATCCCTATTTCCGCATGAACAATCACAATAAACTGACCTTCTCCATGATGTATGCTTTCTCGGAGAATTACGTGCTTCCCATTTCGCATGACGAGGTCGTACACGGAAAGTGTTCGCTCATCAACAAAATGCCGGGGGAGTACGAAGAAAAATTCGCAGGCGTGCGCGCGTTTCTCGGTTATATGACGGCGCACCCCGGCAAAAAGCTCAATTTCATGGGCTATGAGTTCGGACAGTTCAAGGAATGGGATTACCACACGGGGCTCGATTTCTTTTTGCGCGACGAATACGAACTGCACGGCAAGCTTTCTGTCATGGTGAAGGCTTTAAATGAATATTATAAGAGTACGCCCGCATTTTATGAAATCGAGGATTCGTGGGACGGTTTCGAATGGCTTGCGCCCAACGACGCGGACAGGAACGTTATTTGTTTCCTCCGTCGCGACAAATCGGGCAAAGAAGTCATCGTGCTCGCTTGCTTTTCGGGAGCCGACGTGACCGATTATGCTTTCGGCGTCAATCGTTCGGGCAAATATAGAATTGCGTTCAATACCGATGATAAAAAATTCGGCGGAGAAGGGAAGATCGCGAAGAAGACGTTGACGGCGAGCAAGACGCCCAGCCACGGCAAGGAATATTCGATTTCGCTCGACGTTCCGAAGTTTTCCTGCATCTATTTGGTACGGGAAGAGGACGCGGAAAAGCCCGCACAAAGCGCGGGAAAAGCAAAAAGAGGATCCACGGCGAAAGCCAAAGCATAAAGGGATTAGGGGGCAGAGTTATGACCAGAAAGAAAGAATGCGTGGCAATGTTGCTCGCAGGCGGACAAGGTAGCAGATTGTACGCATTGACGAACAATATTGCCAAACCTGCGGTTGCGTTCGGCGCGAAATACCGGATCATCGATTTTCCGCTCAGCAACTGCATCAATTCGGGAATCGATACCGTTGGCGTATTGACGCAATACCAGCCGTTAGAACTCAACGAATACATCGGTAACGGACAACCTTGGGATTTAGACCGTACGTTCGGCGGCGTTCATATTCTATCTCCTTATCAGGCGAAGAAAAAATCCTCCTGGTTCGAGGGGACGGCAAACGCCATCTATCAAAACATGAGCTTCATGAAGAAATATAATCCCGAATACGTGCTCATTTTGTCGGGCGATCATATTTATAAAATGGACTATGCCGCCATGTTGAAAGCACACAAGCAAACGGGAGCAGACTGCACCATTGCCGCAATCGAGGTTCCCATGAAAGAGGCGTCCCGCTTCGGCATTCTCAATACCAATGCAGACGGTTCCATTTACGAATTCGAGGAGAAACCCAAACAGCCCAAGAGTAATCTCGCTTCCATGGGAATTTACATTTTCACGGCGGAAAAGCTCTTTAAATATTTGGAGGCGGACGAGGCGAACCCCGATTCGAGCAAGGATTTCGGAAAAGACGTGCTTCCCGCCATGCTCAGCGCCGGGGAGAAAATGTTCTCCTATCGGTTCAGCGGTTACTGGAAAGACGTCGGAACGATTTCCTCGCTTTGGGAATCGAATATGGATCTTTTGGGTGAAGAGCCTGCGTTCGACGTCGGCGATAACAGTTGGAAGATCCATTCGCGCAATCCGCTTGCGCCTCCCGAATATATCGGCGATGAGGCGGAAGTGGAGAATTCGCTCGTCGCGCTCGGGTGCGAAATCGACGGCACCGTCGTCAATTCCGTACTTGCAACGGGCGTGGTCGTCGAAAAGGGCGCGGTCGTAAAAGATAGCGTTATTATGGCGGACAGCGTGATTAAAGCGGGTGCCGAAATCGTTTATTCCATTCTTGACGAGCGTGTTACCGTGGAGGAAAACGCCAAAGTCGGCGAGGAAAAGGGGAGCGGCGGGATCGCCGTGCTCGGCAGGGATATTACCATTGCCCGCGGTGTAAAGGTTGCGGGCGGTCAGATCCTCGACAAGGATTATAAGGGGGAATAAAGAAATGGCGAATCAGGCAGTAGGCGTTATTTTTTCCAATATACACGACGAGAACATACCCGAGCTGTCCCGTCACAGGACAATGGCTTCCATTCCTTACGGAGGAAGATACCGTTTGATCGATTTTGTACTCTCAAACATGGTAAATTCGGGTATTATGACGGTCGGGATCGTTACGAAGTACAACTATCAGTCCTTGATCGACCATTTGGGAAGCGGAAAGGAATGGGATCTTGCAAGAAAAGACGGCGGGATCATTTTGCTTCCGCCCTATTCCGATGAAACGGACGCGCCTTATTCCAACCGCTTGGAGGCGCTCAAAGGGGTAACGGGCTTTCTTGCCCGCCGTAAAGAAGATTACGTCGTTATTTCAGATTGCGACGGGATCTTCCATCTCGATATTTCCGACGTATTGCGTTTTCACGAGGAAAAACACGCGGATATTACGATGGTTTACCATGAGGAAGAGGACGTGGAATCCTCTTACTACGTTACGCTTGACCCCGACGGCACGGGGCGCGTCAAAGGCTTGAAAATCAATCCGCCCGTGAAAGGGAAGGGGAAATTCAATCTCTACGTAAACGTTATGGTCTTGAACCGCGAGTTTTTGATCAATATTATCCAAGACGCCGTTACGCGCGGACTTTCGAGCTTCGGCAGAGATATTCTCACCAAAAACGTGGATACGTTAAAGATTTTCGGATATAATTTCGAAGGTTACTATGCGGGAATCTCTTCGGTGAACAAGTACTATCGCCACAGCATGGAGCTTTTGGATCGCAAAGTAAGAAACGAGCTGTTCGGCGCGCGCGACATCTATACCAAAGTGCGCGATTCAGCGCCTTCGAAGTATAACAAGGGCGCTACGGTAAAAAATTCGCTCATCTCCGACGGCTGTGAAATTGAGGGGACTGTGGAAAACTGTATTCTCTTCCGAGGCGTCAAAATCGGAAAAGGGAGCGTCGTGAAGAACTCGATTATCATGCAGGATACGGTTATCGGTTCTAACGTACAGCTTGATTGCGTCATTACGGATAAGAACGTGATGATCCGCGACAAGCGTCATCTTGCAGGGTGCGAAACTTTGCCGTACTTTGTCGCAAAGGGCAGAATGCTTTAAAAATGCTTACGGAAAATAAAAAGGGGGAAACCATGAGCACGACAACACAAAAAACAGGAAAGAAAACCGCGCAATCCAAGACGGAAGCAACCAAAAAAACTGCGCCCGTAACCGAAAAGGCGATTAAGACAGCGAAAACGCCTGTGACGCAAACTGCGCCCAAAGCAGTGCCCAAAACGGCGAAAAAACCGCCTAAGCCGCCAATCGTGATCAATGAAAACGCACCCGAGGTAGAGGTGCTGCAAACGCCTGTCGAAACAACGGTCGAAGAAAAAGTGCCCGAAGTCCGCGTGGAGGCGAAAAAGAAAATATTGTTCGTCGCGTCCGAAGCCGCGCCCTTTATTGCAACGGGCGGATTAGCGGAAGTGATCGGCTCGCTTTCCAAGGCGCTCGCCAAGGAGGAGCGTTACGACGTTCGCGTTATGATTCCGCTGTATCAAGACATTAAGAAGGAGTATCGCAAGGAATTCAAGTTTATCGGCAATATTTTCGTTCCGCTTTCTTGGAGAAACCAATATTGCGGAATCTTCGAGTATGAGGCGAATAACGTAAAATTCTATTTTTTAGACAACGAATACTACTTTAAACGCTCCGGCTGTTACGGCTATTACGACGACGGCGAACGCTTCGCGTTCTTCTGCCGCGGGGTGATGGAAGTGCTCTCGTTTATCGGATTTTATCCCGACGTATTGCACTGTCACGACTGGCAGGCGGCGCTTGCGGCGCTCTATTTAAAGACGATTTATTGCTACCGTCCCGAATATCAGTATATCCGCGCGCTCTTTACGATCCATAACATCGAATACCAAGGCAAGTATTCTCTCGACATTTTGGAGGATCTGTTCGGTATTTCAAACCGTTACCGAAACCTTGTGGAGTACGACCGTTGTATCAATCTCATGAAAGGCGCAATCGAGTGTTGCGAGCGATTTTCCACAGTTTCGCCCACTTACGCAGGGGAAATCAAAGACCCGTATTATTCGCATGGGCTTGACCCGATTATTCGCAGAAACGAGTTTAAACTTTGCGGAATTCTCAACGGCATTGATCCCGACTATTACAATCCCGAAACCGATCCGTCGCTCTTTTTCCATTACAGCGCGGAGAATCCCGCACCCAAGGCGAAGTGCAAGGAAGAGTTACAGCGGATGCTCAATTTGCCCGTTCGCGCGGAAACGCCGATTATTGCCATGATTTCCCGCCTTGTTTCGCACAAGGGGTTGGATCTTGTGAAAGAGGTGATCGAGCAGGCGCTTCGGGGGGACGTGCAATTTATCGTCCTCGGCACGGGCGATTCCGCTTACGAAAATTACTTTTCCGATTTGGCAAGACGGTATCAGGGAAAGGTCGTATCGATCATTTCCTTTAACTCCGATCTTTCTCGAAAGATCTACTCCGGAGCGGATATATTCCTGATGCCATCGAAAAGCGAGCCCTGCGGACTTTCGCAGATGATTGCTTCCCGTTACGGAACGATTTCCATCGTTCGCGAAACGGGCGGGCTGCGCGACAGTATCACGCCTTACGGCGCGGGCGGCAACGGGTTTACCTTCCGCGATTACAACGCACACGATATGCTTTACGTAATCAACGAAGCGCTCGGAGTGTATCATAACCGTGAAGAATGGGCAAAACTTGTGAAGAAAGCAATGGAAACCGATTTTTCGTGGTCGACCTCGGCGAAATACTACGAGGGCGTATATTTGAGTATGCTCAACTGACGAGCAGCGTTATTAACTTGACACCACATTTTAGGAGATAAAGATAGGAATGAACAAATTGTCCGAGCAAGAAGTACAGCACCTCATAACGGGAAAGCTCATGCGCTATTTCGGCGTGGCTCCCAAAGAGGCATCGAGAGAGCAAATTTATAAGGCAGTCGTAATGAGTGTCCGCGATTTCATGCTGGAAAAACGGCAGCGCTTTCACGTAAAAACCAAGAGTCAAAAAGCAAAGCGCGTCTACTACCTTTGTATGGAATTTCTAATGGGCAGGTCGCTCAAAAACAGCATTTATAATTTGGGTATTGAAACGGAAGTCGCGGGGGCGTTGAAAAAATTCAACGTCGGGCTCGATGAGCTTTATGAAGAAGAACCCGATGCGGGACTTGGAAACGGGGGACTCGGGCGACTTGCGGCGTGCTTTTTGGACGGTCTTGCTACGCAGGATTATCCCGCTATGGGATTTTCCATTTGCTATCAATACGGACTTTTTAAGCAAAAAATCGTAGACGGTTGGCAAATCGAGTTGCCCGACGTGTGGCTTCCCGGCGGAGAAGCGTGGCTTGTTCAGCGCACCGACAAACAGTTTATCGTAAGATTTGACGGAGAGCTCGAAGAGCGCTGGACGGATCACGGCATGGAAACGCTGTACCACAACGCTAAGGAAGTGGAAGCGACGGCGTTCGATATGATGGTTTCGGGCAAAGACTCGGAAGCGGTGAGCGTTCTGCGCCTTTGGCGTTCCCGTGCCGTGCAGAAGTTCGATATGCAGCTCTTCTCGCAGGGCAATTACGACGCGGTCATGCGCGACGAGAGCGACGCGGAACTGATTTCCAAGGTGCTTTATCCTTCGGACAATCACTATGAAGGCAAATCCCTGCGCTTGAAGCAGCAGTATTTCCTTGTTTCCGCATCCATTCAGTGCATCGTTGCAGATCATAAGCGCCGTTACGGATCGTTGCGCCAGCTTCCGAAAATGGCGGCGATCCATATCAACGATACGCATCCAGCGCTTGCCATTCCCGAACTTATGCGCATTTTGCTCGATGAAAACTATTTCGATTGGGATACGGCTTGGAATATCACCACGGCAACCTGTGCCTACACAAACCACACTGTTTTAGCGGAAGCTCTCGAAACGTGGGCGGAGGATTTGGTCGCCCGTCGGCTTCCCCGTATCTACGGCATTTTAAAAGAAATCAACCGCCGTTTCTGCGAGGATCTTTGGAACAGATTTCCCGGCGATTGGAACAAAATTTCCCATATGGCGATTTTGTCGCACAACACCGTACGCATGGCGAATCTTTGTGTGCACGGTTCGCACAGTGTGAACGGCGTTTCCGCGCTCCACAGCGATATCATCAAGGACAGTATTTTTAAGGATTTCTATCTCTTTACGCCGAATAAGTTTGGTAACGTTACCAACGGCATTGCGCATAGGCGGTGGCTCAATCAATCTAATCCCGAGCTTTGCGCTCTTCTCACGGACTGTATTGGAGACGGCTTCGATAAGGACGCGGGCAAGCTTTCCGAATTTAAGAAATTTGAGAATGACGCGAGCGTGTTGAAGCGGTTAGACGAGATCAAGGCAATCAAAAAACGGCAGTTTGCCGAATATGCGAAGAAGCATCAGGGCGTTATAATCGATCCGAATACGCTATTTGACGTTCAGGCGAAGAGAATGCACGAGTACAAACGCCAGCTTTTAAACGTACTTCATATTATTGCGGATTTTAACGCCCTGCGCGAAAATCCCGATTTAGACGTGCTTCCCAAGACGTATATTTTCGGTGCAAAGGCGGCAGCGGGCTACGAGATGGCAAAGCAGATCATGAAACTCATTTGCTTCCTTGCAGAGGATATCCGTAAAAATCCCAAAATCAACGAAAAGCTTAACGTTGTTTATATGGAAAACTACAACGTTACCATGAGCGAAAAGCTGATGCCCGCGTCGGAAATTTCCGAGCAGATTTCGCTTGCCGGAAAAGAAGCGAGCGGAACGGGGAACATGAAATTCATGATCAACGGGGCGCTTACCGTGGGAACGCTCGACGGTGCAAACGTGGAAATGGCGGAAAGGGCAGGAGAGGAGAATATCTTTATCTTCGGCTTGAATGCGGATGAAGTGAAGGACGTTTGGGCGAACGGCTATAATTCGAGCTTCTATTATAATCACAATTCGGATATGCGCAAAATCATTGAAACGCTGATCGTCGGTTTTAACGGTACTTCCTTTGCGGAAATTGCTAACTATTTGCTTCGCAATTCACCCATTGCCGATCCGTATATGTGTCTTGCGGACTATGATTCCTATGCACAGATCCAGAACAAGATGTCCGAAATTTATCGAAACGACAAGAAAGAATGGAATCGCAAATCCGTATGCAATATTGCGGCGGCAGGTTATTTCTCCGCAGACAGGAGCATTCGCGATTACGCGAACAACATTTGGAATCTCAAACCCGTAAAATAAACGTAAAACATGAGCTATTATTACGATCCACTCAATCCGAAGTGTAAGTCTTGCCGCGGAGGCGTATCGCGCGGAAGCGAAATTACCTTTCATATTTTAAAGACGGGCGGAGAAGAATTTTTCTCCGCTACCGCTTGTTATTTTGTTTTTTATAAGGACGGGGAAGTCGCAAGAGAAATCGCAATGGAAAAGCGCGACGGCGGGTTTATTCTTACCTTGCGCTTTAATCAAATCGGCTTGTATTTTTACCATTTCCGTCTTGTCGGTTCTCCGTCCGCCCGCGGAGACGCGTCCATTCATTTTCTCGGTTGCGGGGAACTGAGAAGGGGCAGGCTCGGCGATACGCCTGTAAGTTGGCAAATTACGGTTTATGAAGCTGATTACGAGACGCCCGAATGGATGAAGGGCGGGATTATGTATCAAATCTTCCCCGACCGTTTTCATAAGTCAGGCGACGGAAAGCTTGCGAGCGATAAAATTCTGCGCAAAGACTGGGGCGGGATTCCGTGTTATAAGCCGAATTCTTACGGAAAAATCCTCAATAACGACTTTTTCGGAGGCAATTTAAACGGTATTCGCGAAAAATTAGATTATTTGAAGCGTTTAAACGTTTCCGTGATCTATCTGAATCCCATCTTCGAAGCATATTCCAACCACCGTTATGATACGGGCGATTATATGAAAATCGATCCTTTGCTCGGTACGGAAGAAGATTTCGATGCGCTGATTTCGGCGGCAAAAGAAAGGGGAATGCACGTCATTTTGGACGGCGTATTTAACCATACGGGCGACGACAGCCGTTATTTCAATAAGTACGGAAAATATCAAAGCGAACTCGGCGCGCACCAGTCGCCCTATTCCAAATATTCCGATTGGTATCATTTCAAGCACTTTCCCGATTCATACGATTGTTGGTGGGGAATCGACACGCTTCCCGCCGTGAACGAGCGTTCTCCTTCCTATCAGGAATTTATATTCGGGGAAAACGGTGTGCTGCGCCATTGGCTCAAACACGGGATCGACGGTTATCGTTTGGACGTTGCCGACGAACTGCCCGATTTTTTCCTGCAAAAATTGCGTACGGCGGTAAAAACCGAAAATAAAGACGCGATCGTTTTGGGCGAGGTTTGGGAGGACGCCTCTAATAAAATCGCTTACAGCGAGCGCAGAAAATATCTTTTGGGGCACGAATTGGACAGCGTGATGAATTATCCGCTCAAAGATGCGATCATCAACTTTGTTTTTTCCGCCAATACCGCAATGTTGCGCGAAACGATCGCTATGCTGATCGACAACTATCCCAAGCAGACGTTAGATTGCTTGATGAACGTGCTCGGCACGCACGATACGCCGCGCATTCTTACCGTTCTCGGCGGGAAATATTACGAGAATAAAGACGACATGGCAAAGGCAGAGCTTACGCATGGAGAAAAGACCGAAGCGATTCGAAAATTGAAAATGGCGGCGTTTTTGCTCTATACGCTTCCGGGCGTTCCATGCATCTATTACGGCGACGAAACGGGAATGCAGGGTTTCCAGGACCCGTTTTGCAGACGGTGTTTCCCTTGGGACAATCAGAACGAAGAATTGCTTTCGTTTTATCGTAAGCTTGGTGAAATCCGCTCTGAAATGCTTGCCGGCGTATTTGCAGAAGGCGTTTATCGGGAAGTTTTTGCCGATCGCTTTTGTTTGGTTTTTGAGCGCCGAACGGAAGAATGTACGGTATACGTGTACGTGAACAACTCACACGGGAAATACACCATGAAAACGGACGAAACGTTGTACGAATATCTCAGCGGAAGAACCTACCGTAAAACTTTGGAATTAGACGCGTATTCCTATGGAATTTTGGTAAAAATGCAGTAGTATGTCACACATACTACTGCATTTTCTTGCTTGTTATTTTGTTTTATCATCGTTCATTTATAAGTTTTACTTTATTAAATGTCAAATTTTGCGAAAAAACTTTTTGCGGTGATATTTAAACAATCTTACAAAAATAGCTATACAAATTTATCAAAGCTAAATATTGATAAATTCGCCAAAAAATTCATAAAACCCCCCTTAAACCCCGTAACTATTCGTAAAAGCTGTGTTTTGCGAATAGTTATCACGTGCGGGAGCGGTTCAATTTTTAATATAGGGAACAATCTTTATCTCACCCTTCCTTCTATTTTTTTGAAAAAAAACATTTTAACTATTCGTAAAATTGACATCTTGTCCGCTTTTTGCTATAATAAAACCATGAAAGATCCCGCGAATTATTATCAGGAACGTAATATTAAGAATTTAGATCGCATTGAAACGCTTTTAGAGGATTTGCCCGCTTTCTGCGAGGACTTTTTGCGCGGTGTGGAGAACCATACGAGTCCCCTAACTCGCCTCAACTACGTTTACGATTTGCGGATTTTTTTTGACTTTCTTGTCAAAAAGAAATATCGGGGAAAGCAAATTTTCGAACTTACGCTGGAAGATTTGGAACAAGTGATGGATACCGATCTCGAAATTTTCCTTAGCTATCTTTCGAATTACCGTTTTCAGGAGCGGCGGCTTTCTTGTGACGAGCGTGCCAAGGCGCGCAAACTTTCCACGGTACGTTCCCTTTTCAAGTATTTTTTCAATAAGGGGCTGATTGAGGTCAACAATACGACGAAAGTTGCTACTCCTAAACTTCACGAAAAAGAAATTATCCGTTTGGAAGCGGACGAAGTTTCCTCCCTTCTCGATACGGCGGAGTACGGAAGCGGGCTCTCGAAACACGCAATCGGCTATCACAACAAGACGCAAGTGCGCGATTGTGCGATCCTTACCCTCTTTCTGGGTACGGGAATTCGTATTTCCGAGCTTGTGGGTTTAAACAACGAGAGCATTGATTTTACCAACAACTCGTTTGTAGTGACGCGCAAGGGCGGAAATCAAGCGATTTTATACTTTTCCGACGAGGTGGCGGACGCGATCGGCGCGTATCTTGCCCAAAAGGAATCCGATCCGCAGATTCCCGACGGCGAGCACGCCCTATTCCTTTCCCTGCAATACCGCAGAATCACGGTTCGCGCGGTGGAAAATTTGGTAAAAAAATACGCGAAGATCGTTTCTCCGCTCAAAAAAATCACCCCGCATAAATTACGTTCTACTTACGGCACTGCCCTCTATCGGGAAACGGGAGATATCTATATCGTTGCCGACGTTTTAGGACACAAGGACGTGAATACGACGAGAAAGCACTACGCCGCGATCACCGAAGATCACCGCCGTTCCGTGGCGGGCAAAGTCAAACTGCATAGGACGGACGAGGAATAAATGCAAATAGAAAGAATTTACGTGATACAACCCATCGAAAACGATCGTTATTCCGTTTTACACGACGAAATCGTCGCCCTTATCGAGAGCGCGGGTGCGGAGTATATCGATACGATTTATCAGAACATTCGGGAAATCAATCCCGCAACCTATGTGGGCGAAGGCAAGCTTGCCGAGCTTAAACCGCTTCTCTCCGAGGACGACACCGTGCTTTTTAACGGAGAACTGTCCCCTTCCCAAACCTTAAATATTTCCTCTGCACTCGGCGGTGTGAAGGTCATCGACCGCACGACCCTCATTTTGGATATTTTCGCACTCCGTGCGGAAAGCAGCGAGGGAAAAATACAGGTGGAGCTTGCCCAGCTCAAATATCTCTATCCCCGCTTAAAAGGAAAGGGCGCGGCGTTGTCCCGCTTGGGAGGCGGGATCGGCACACGCGGTCCGGGAGAAACGAAGTTGGAAACGGATAGACGGCATATCCGTACCCGCATTCATGCGCTGGAAGGAAAATTAGCGGATACGGAAAAACGGCGCGCCATGCAGGTTCAAAGAAGAAAAAAAGAGCGGGTAAAAACCATCGCTCTTGTCGGATATACGAATACGGGCAAATCTACCCTTTTAAACACGCTGACGGGTGCGGAAGTGTTTGTAAAAAACGCGTTATTTGCAACGCTCGATCCTACGGCGCGTTCGTTTACGATCGAGGGTGTGCCCTTTTTGCTTGTGGATACGGTCGGTTTTTTGCAGAGCTTGCCCCACCGTTTGATCGAAGCATTCCATTCTACGTTGGAAAGCGCGCTGAATGCGGATCTTGCGCTCATTGTGTGCGATGCGGCAGGCGAGTACGAAACGCAGCTTTCCGTTACGCTCGACACGCTCAAAGAAATGGGTTTTGCCTCACCCTATCTTATCGTGATGAATAAGTGCGATTTGGTCGGGAATACCGTAACGCTTCCCGTCGGCTCGATTCCTATTTCAGCGAAAAGCGGAAAAGGCTTGGACGCATTAAAGGCGCGCATCATGCAGGCGCTTAGCGAGAAGTTTGTACGGGCGGAGCTGTTCGTTCCCTATGCAAGACTTTCCGATTATAACGCGGCGCGTTCTCTCTTAACGGAAACGGACGTTCAATACACGGACGATGGAAGCCGTATCAAGGCAATCGTTCCTGCCGAATTTATCGGACGTTTTCGGGAATTTATCGTAAAAAATTAGCTTATTTGTATTCTTTGGGATCGGTGACGATTTTATCGATTTTAATGGAAGCGAAGTCTTTAATTTCAAGGCATTTTCCGCAGTTATCGCAAATTTTGCTTCGGTCGAGGTCGCAAATTTCGCATTCCAAGCAGCCGTCGCATTCCTTTTCGTCGTCGAGTACACACATTTTTATTTCCATAAGTCTATTATATACTTATTTCATAAAATTGGCAATTCTTTTTACGATATCCTCTTTTTTTCTTTGAAAGTATCGATTTTCGAACAAAAAATCGGAAAAAGCGCAAAAAAGATAGAACGAACGTTTGACTTTTGGTGCGTAATATGCTACAATGACATAGAAGAGGTGAAAAAATGATTGATTCCAAGAAATTAGACGCTGTTTTCGAGTTCATTAACCGCTATTCGGACGAAAACGGATTCCCTCCTGCAATTCGCGATATTTGCGCAGAGTTGAATATTAAATCTACTGCGACGGCGTACGACTATGTCAATCGCCTTCGCGATATGGGGCTTTTAAATAAGGCGGATAATAAAAAACGCGCCGTTTCCGTCCGCGGGGGCGGTACTGTGACCGTTCCTCTCATCGGTACCGTTACCGCCGGTCAGCCCATTTTGGCAACGGAAAATTACGAAGGCTATTATACCCTCCCCTCTGTCGCATTTCGCGGAGAAAATCTTTTTATGCTCACCGTTATGGGCGAAAGTATGATCGAAGCCGGAATCTTCGACGGCGACAAAGTCGTTGTGCAAAAACAAGAAACTGCCGACAACGGCGATATCGTAGTCGCAATGTTCGACGACGGCGTGGAAGAAGGCGCAACGGTAAAGCGTTTTTTCCGCCGCGACGGGAAAGTTATTTTACACCCTGAAAACTCCGCTCTTTCCGATTTCGTGTTGGATGAAGAGAACGGCGTACATATTTTGGGAAAAGTCGTCGGTTTGATCCGCAGTATTTAATTCTATCAACAAAAAGAGCGTTTCGCATGAGAGGCGAAGCGCTCTTTTTTTACAAATTTTTTAAATAAAAAACCTCTTCTTGCGATAGCTTACGAACCGCGCCGCGATCGAGCCCCGTCAGAGTGAGATCGCCGAGCTTGATACGCTTTAAGAAATCTACGTTTTTGCCCACGACTTCGAACATTTTACGGATTTCACGATTCTTTCCTTCCGTCAGAACTACGTTCATTTTTGTAAACGTTTTGCCCGTTTCGATCACGTTGATCTTACACTTTTTCGTAACGACCCCGCGATCGATTTCAACGCCCGCCCGAAGTCGGTTGAGCTGTTTGTCGGAAATGCTCCCTTCTACGCGCACTAAGTAGGTTTTAGGGATTTCGCTTGCGGGCGAAGTTAAGCGGTAGGCAAGATCTCCGTCGTTGGTGAGGAGTAGCAAGCCCTCTGTGTCGTAATCGAGCCGTCCGACGGGGAACACCCGTCCCGCACCCGACGGCAATAAGTCCATCACCGTTTTTCGCTCTTTATCGTCGGAAACGGTGCAGACGTATCCCTTGGGTTTGTTGAGCAGATAGTACTCGAATTTTACTTTATGGGATACCGTTTTGCCGTCGACTGTCACGTTGTCTGCGGGGGAAACGTCGTCGCCGAGCTTTGCCGTCTTGCCGTTGAGCGTCACGCGACCTTCCGAAATCAGTTCGTCGCAAGCTCTTCGGGAAGCGATCCCCTGTTCGGCGAGAAATTTATTGATTCGCATTTGTTACTCCGAAAAAATTACTTACTTTTTCATGATATACAAATTTTGCGAAAAAAGCAAGTCATTTTCAAGGAATATCCGCATTTGACCTGCAAATTCTCCCGTCTGTTGAGGAATCGGATCAATCACTTCCGTGTCGATACGGATTTTGCCGAGCTCGTCCTCTTTTAACGGGTAAGAGAAGGCATATTTGATTTCATACCCTTCTATGCCCGTTTCGGGCGAGCAAAGCTCTTTTACGGAATAATGATTAAAAGCGTTATCGAGCAATTCTGTCGTGCGCTCATACATTTGCGGACTGTTGAGCACCACGCAGACGAGCGTCATACCGTTCCGTTCTGCGGCGGTCACAAGACAGCGCCCCGCGATCAAGGTGAAGCCGGTTTTTACCCCTACCGCGCCCTCGTATTCGGAAAGCATTTTATTTTTGTTTTTCCAGCCTCGCGGTTCGTAGTATTTGCATGATACGATTTCTCTGAATTTCAGATTTTCCATTGCGTAAGCGGAAATAAACGCCAAATCGCGCGCCGTGGTAAAATGGCGGTTATCGGGAAGCCCGTGCGGATTGACGAAACGGCTTTCAGTTGCACCTAAATACTGGGCTTTTTCGTTCATGACCTGCGCAAATTCTTCAATGGAACCGCTGTGATGTAGCGCAAGCGTTACGGCGCAGTCGTTTCCGGAGCGAAGCATCAGCCCGTATAGGAGTTCTTCAACCGTGAATATCTCTCCCGCTTTCAAGTAGACGCTTGACCCTTCCGTTCCTTCGGCGGCGCGCGGAATCGTCACTTGTTCGTCTAAATTGCAGTCGTCAAGAATGATGATTGCCGTGAGGATCTTAGTGGTGCTCGCCATCGGCAAGCGTTCGGCATCGCTGCGCTTGTGCAAAATTCTGCGAGAGGAAACCTCTACCACACATTCTGCGCTTGACGGCGTTGCCGCCGAAGCTTGCGCCGTCCTGCTTCCACCGAAAAGACAGCAAGCGAGAAATAAAGCGGAAATTAAAACAAATAACCTATTATTCTTCATTTTTGTTGATAAATTTCCCGAGAAGCTCGCTCGCCTTTTCGATTACGCCGTCGAGCGCGTCCTCTGTGATGCGTACAATACGGCATTCCTTGCCGTCGTCGATCAGGAATCCTGCGGGTTTAATATTGATCACCGTACCGGAGCCGCCCGCAAAAGGAATGCATTCGTCCTCCTTAACGGCCTTTACCTCGCCGTATTCCCCGCCTCCGGAAAGATAACCCATCGTTACCTTGGTAAATGGAATGATCTGCGCGCCGCTTGCGGAAAACACGGGCTTTCCGATCACGGTGTTCACGTCTACAAGTCCCGTCAGGCGTTCTGCTGTTTTTTCCATAATGCTGTCGATTTTCTTTTTCTGATCCAATTTAAAAATGCCTCCAATATTTTTTTTGTAATTGCCATAGTGAGCACTAATCCGTTAAAGATAGTTACCGCCTGCACGGTGAGCTTCAAACAGGGCTCTTCCGCAAGAATGGTACCGTTTTTTAAGGATAAAAAGGGATATTTCCCCTTCATCATGGTGAACGTTGCCCCGCCGAACGCCTGCAATGCGGAAGCGATCATCACGCCTGCGGGCGATTGCGCCCCTCCCGTTTCTACCGTAATATGAAAACGGTAAGGCTGAAATCCGTCCGTAATTTCGAACATTTTTCGCGTATCCGCCATTTTACTGTATTCAAACAGCACGGCTTTCTTTTTGGTGAGGTGTACGGCAACGCCTTCCTTGTTGAGTTGGGCGTAACCGCCGAATATCTTGAAGTGCTTATATAGACTGAGCGAAAACCACGCCTTGTTTTCCCTGACGTCCAAATATCCGTCGGTGTATACGAATACGGGAAAGAGAAAGAAGAGCATTCCCAAAAATGTCGAGAATATAAAAAGTTCGCCCATATCCGTAATATGAGCGAACCGAGAAAAAATTATTTAATATTTTAAGAAATTTTTACAATATCCATATCGTCGAGCCCGCGAAGGAAATCTGGAATTTCGTAGCCGCCGCTTTCCGCTTCCGCACTCTTTTCCTCCTCCGCCGGCTTGTCCTTTTCGGGCGCGCCTGTTTTCTCTTCGGAAGATTCAGCTTTCTTCGGCTCGTCTGCCGCCGGATCAGTGTACTCCTCGCGTGCATAGAGGTAGTTATCCTTATCGTCGTCGGAGCGCGTGATCGCAGCCATGAGGGTTTCGTAGTCGGGCAGATCCTCCAAGGAATTGAGCTTGAACCGCTTTAAAAATTCGTCCGTCGTAGCAAACAAAACGGGGTGTCCCACTGCGTCTTTTCTTCCGCAACGGTAAATGAGGTTGAGCTCCAAAAGCGCGTTTACCGCATAATCGCTGTTTAATCCGCGCAAAAGCTCGATTTCCGTACGCGTAATGGGTTGTTTATAGGCGATAATTGCCGCACATTCCAGTATCGTGCGGGTGAGTTCCTTTTCGCGGATGGGATTGAGTACTGCCGCAACGCCGTCTTTATAAAGCGGATTAGAGGCAAGCTGTGCTTTTTTGTTGAATTCGAGCAGTTGGATCCCGCTTTCTTCGTTGTATCGCTGTTTGAGCTCGGCAAGCGATTTGCGCACTTCCCCCATCGTTACGCCGAGTTTTTCGGCAATATCTTCCAAGGGAACGCTTTTCCCCGAAGCGAATAGAATCGCTTCAATTATATTCGTCAATTTCTCCAAGAGTTTCATCCTCCTTCCTGTCGGGATTGAGCAATATGGTAATTTTTCCGAAGAGTTCTTCCTGCTTTACGTGCAGGTATTGGTGTTTTAAAAGTTCGAGCATCGCCTGAAAGGTCGTTACGATTTCCGCCTTTGTAAAGTCTTTATCGAAAAGCTCTTCGAAACCGATTTCCTTCCGCTCTTCCAAACTCTCTAAAATAAAAGTAACCTTTTGCTGAACGGTAAAGGAATCGCGCGGAATTTCCCGTACCTCCTGTTCCGCCATAGCGGTTTCGCGCTTCATCATGAGGGTGGAAAACGCATTGATAAGCCCGTCGAGCGTCAGGCCGTCGAGAGAGAACACCGTTTTCGTTTCCCCTACGTCTTTGTCGGGTTCTTTAAAATAATAGCCGATCGTTTCAAGCGCTTTGAGCTTTTTCGTTTCTTCTTTGATCATGCGGAATTCTTCAAGCGCGCGAATGAGCTGAGCTTTGTCCTCTGCGATTTCCGCTTCGATCGCGGGATCGTCTTCAAGATTCGGCACGAGCGCTTGCGCCTTGATTTTAATGATCGTAGCTGCGATGTTGAGGTATTCGCTCACCTTATCAACGTCGAGATAAGGAAGCCCCTTCATATAGTCAAGGAATTGCTCTGTTACCTGTGAAACGAAAATATCCTTAATTTCGATTTCCTCTTTGTTGATGAGATATAGAAGCAAATCAAGCGGACCTTCGAAGCCGTCAAGCACGGTCGTATAATCGACGATCGATTCGAATTTTTCGCGGTTTACCATGGAATCAACCCCCATAACGCAGTGATCGGATATCCGAAAATATCGGTTGCAAATTTCATGAACCAACCGAGAATATCGACGTAACCCATTACGGTAACGCCGTAACGGACAAAGGTGGAACAGATGAAGCTCTCGATGATCAGACCCAGCAAAATGTAGTATCCGTAATTCCGCAGGAAACGGTACACCTTTCCGCGCCTTCTATTGAGCGCGTCTAACACGCGGAAGCCGTCTAACGGGTAGAGCGGAAGGAGATTAAACACGCAAAACGAAAGACTGCGAGCAAACAAAAACCAAAACAGGCTACTGAAAAACACGTCGAAAACCGTCGGGAGGTGCGGGCACACATATCCGGCAAACACCATATATAGCGGATAGATGAGAAACGCAAACAAATAATTGACGATAACGCCAGCGGAAGACGTGAGAACAAGCCCCTTCCGATAATGTCTGAAATTATCGGCGTTAATGGGAACAGGCTTTGCCCAGCCGAATCCGATCAAGGCAAAACAAACAAGCCCTATCGGATCGAAATGCCGAAGCGGATTGAGAGAAAGCCTCTTATAAAATTTAGGGGTGGGATCGCCGCACTTATAGGCGACGTAGGAATGGGCGAATTCGTGCATGGTGAGCACGACGACCGCCGCAAGAAAACCCGCCACAATTTCTACTAAGTAAAGCAAATATTCCATATTGTTCTATTATACCGCATTTTCACGAAAAAGGCAACCGAAATGGCACTTACGGGCTTTCTTCATTTATTTAAATAGTCGGGCACTGCGTCGTTGCGAACAAGATCGGCGTACGATTGAGGTTTTACGATATATTCTGCTTTACCGTTTTTGACGAGTACGGCGGGCGGCACAAAGTTTCGATTATAATTGGACGCCATGGAATAGTGATACGCGCCCGTAGTAAATACCGCGAGCAAATCGCCCGTGTTTGCTTTGGGAAGATTGATGTTTGCTCCTACGATGTCGCCGCTTTCACAGCATTTTCCCGCAAGGGAAACAAGTTCGCTCGGCTTATCGCCGGCGCGGTTTGCAAGGATTGCGGAATATTTAGAGCCGTAGAGCGCATAACGGGGATTTTCAAACATTCCTCCGTCGATTGCCAGATATTTTTTAACGGCGGGAATCTCTTTGATGTTGCCCACCGTATAGAGCGTAATGCCCGCCTCGCCAACGATGGATCGTCCGGGTTCGATGTAAAGCTTTGGAAGCGGTAATGTGTATTCCGCACACTTGGTTTTGATGGTTTTTATAAGAGCCCGCAAATAAGCTTTGTGTCCTTCGGGCGTGGTTTTTTCGTCCTCGTCGGTATACCAAACGCCGAATCCGCCCCCCATGTTCAAAATTTCCGTGTTGAAATGCAGGACGTTCCGCATTTTTGCGACAAAATCAAGCATTTTGTTTGCGGCGACGCAAAAAGACTGCTTTTCAAAAATCTGCGAACCGATATGGCAATGAAAACCCTTCAAACGAAGATGCTTCTTTTTTAAGACGTAAGCGGCGATTTTTTCCGCAGATCCGTCCGCAATGGAAAAACCGAATTTCGAATCGGGAGTCGCTGTCTGCACATAGGCGTGCGTGTGCGCCTCTACGCCGGGGTTAACGCGAATGAGAACGTCCTGAATCATACCGCGCTTCTGCGCTTCCCGTTCCAAGAGATCGGCTTCCCTGTAAGCGTCTATCACGATAAGCCCGACGCGGCAATTCAGCGCGTATTCGAGCTCGTCTTGAAGTTTATTGTTGCCATGCATACAAATCTTGTCTGCCGAGAATCCAACTTGCATGGCGGTATAAAGCTCTCCGCCCGAAACTACGTCGATCCCGATTTTTTCTTGCCGCGCAATCGCATAAATCGCCATACAGGAAAATGCCTTAGATGCATAAAGAACGCATCCTCCGCCTTCATACTCTTCTTCCAAAGTATCGCGGTAAGCGCACATCATATTGCGGATATGCTTCTCGTCGTAAGCGTATAGCGGCGTGCCGAAACGGCGGGCAAGCTCTACGCAATCTGCGCCGCCGATTTCAAGATGTCCGTTTTTATTTATTTTAAGGGTTTCTCTAAAATTCATGATAAAATTATACCATAAATCCGAGAATTCCGTCAAGAAAAAAGACACAGTACCCGATAAAATCAAATACTATGTCTGAAATATTACTATGCAAAAATTTAAAAATCGCAATTTCAATTCCACTGATGTGCAATTTCGCGGAAAGCTTCCCACCAAGAATATCGATCCGCCCCTTTGCCCGCCAACAGTTTCGTGCGGTCTGTTTCTACGCCGTCGAGATAAAGCACGGCTTCCCCGACTACGTCGCCTGCGCAAACGGGAGCTTTTAACTCTTGTTCAAGGACGTATTCCACATTTGCGTCGCGCGTTTCTCCCTTCTTACGGAAAAGCGTAAGAGATTTTTCCGCGACGACGTTCACGCTTCTCGTCTTGCTACCCTTTACGGGTACGCTTAATTCCAATTCTCCTTGTCCGAGCATGGTTGCACTCTCGTAGCTGTTGAAACAGTAGTTGAGCATGGCTTTCGTGTCCTCGAAACGCGTTTTGGAATTTTCCGCGCCGATAACTACGGAAACAAGTCGCATATCTCCCCGCTTAGCGGTTGCCGCAAGACAAAATCCCGCTTCGTTCGTGAAGCCCGTTTTTCCGCCGTCGCATCCGTCGTAAAAGCGGATAAGCTTATTTGTGTTGGTGATTTGTGTCGTTCTACCGTCGGGATGCGCAAAATCTTCCAGCCAAACGCGGGAAAATTCGTAATATTTTTCGTGCGTCAGCATTTCCCTCAGCATTACCGCTACGTCTTTCGCGCAGGAATATTGCGGTTCCTTAGGCAGCCCCGTGCAGTTGGCAAAGAGTGTATTTTCCGCACCGAGTTCCTTTGCGCGTTCGTTCATGCGCTCGATAAATGCGGTTTCGTTTCCGCCGATCCGCTCGGCGAGCGCCATGCAGGAATCGTTTGCCGAGCAAACGGCAATCGTTTTCATCAGCTCGTCGGCGCGATATTGTAAATTTGTTTCCAAAAATACCTGTGAACCGCCCATTCCAGAAGCGTTTTCGCTCACGGTGATCATTTCATCGTAAGCAAGTTCCCCGCTCTCCACCGCTTCGAATGATAAAAGCAAGGTCATGATCTTGCACATACTTGCAATCGGCAAGCGTTTCGTCGGGTTTTTTGCGTACACCTCCGTGCCGCTTTCATAGTCGCAAAGATACGCCGCTTTGCAAGCGGGCTCCAAGGGCGCTTCCGCATGAGTCGCCATGCTTTTTTGCGGAAGCCCGACCAAAATACCCGCCGCTAATAACGCGGTAATAGAAATGGTTATTTGTTTTTTCATGTCCGTAGCATGTGCAGTTGCGGAATTTTTATAACAAATTTCCTATGGGATGAAACAGTACGATCAGCAAAACTGCTTCCAACAGGCATATTGCGGCGACGAGAACGAGTAGAAAGAGAAAGTCGTAGAGCATTGCGTGCAGTTCCGCCTTGCAAAAACGTGGCGCGCGCGCAAAGGAAAAGGAAGCAGCAATTATAATGACGGCGTCGAGCAATAAATGAACGGGTAGATAGAGCGCGAATACGATGAGCGCTCCCGACATGCGGTAAACGGAAAAGAAGATGACCAAACTTCCTCCGAAGGTATAGGCGCGGTAGAAAATCAAAATCGGCGGAAACACCAGGCAAATCGGGTGAAATCCGGAAACGAGCACGAAGCACACGGGGAGCATTCCGCCCGCAAAGCGTTCGAGCAGAATGAGAAACACGTTTCTATCGGAATAGCAAACGCGGTCTATGTATCTGTCGCACAAATTGAGGTGATAGCCGTAGATTGCGGGCGTTTTAATGAAGAGCATTCCGCAAACCATTCCCGCACAAAGGAGAATTGCAAGCAAAATCAGCGTTTTTTTGCGCTCAAACGCCCGTCCCAACCCCTCTTTTATAAAAAAAAGAAAGCTCATATACCATGATATGACTTTCTCTTTCTAATTATGAACGATTATTCGCAAAGCATATTTTCGATGCCGATCCCGTAGCCCCTCGTCGGATCGTTTAAGAACACGTGGGTCACTGCGCCGATCAACTTTCCGTTTTGGATAATCGGGCTTCCGCTCATACCCTGCACGATTCCGCCCGTTTCGTCAATCAAGCGTTCGTCCGTCACTTTAATGACGAAATTTTTATTTTCGCGGTTTTTCGCGTCTACTTTTGCAATGGATATCTCGTACTTCTGCGGGCAAATGCCGTCTATCGTAGAGTAAATAATAGCTTTTCCGATCGTCGCTTCGGAAATGGGTGCGATCTGCACCGTTTCCAAATGCGAGAAATCATAACTCTTTTCAAAAGTGCCGTACAGTCCCGTCGAGCTCACTTTGTCCGCTTTGGCGAGCTGTTCGGATAAAAACATTCCCCTCAGCTCTCCCGCCTTGCCGCGCGAGCCCTTGTTTACCCCCACGATACTGCAAGAAAATACTTTTGCTCCCGAAATTTCCAACGAATTATGGTTTTCGTCGCAAACGGCGTGCCCGAGCGCGCCGAATCTGCGCGTATTTTTGTTGATATAGGTCACGGTGCCGATTCCGGCAAGAGTGTCCCGAACGAGGATCCCGATTTTATATTTCCCGTTTTTCTTGTCCTTTACGGGGGTGATCCGAACCTCTGCCGTTTCTCCCGCTCGCTTTACGGTAAGAGTGACCTCTTTCCCTCCGCTTCGCTCCATAGCGGCGTTTAAATCGGCGATGCTTTTAATACGGATCTTATCTACGGCGCAAATACAATCGCCGATCTGCAAACCGACGTCGGCGGCAGGACGGAAAACTCCTTCTTCCGTGACGACTTCGTTAAACCCGATGATTTCCGTACCGCCGGCAGACAAGGTGAAGCCTGCCGTCATTCCTCCGATATAGTATTCAGCCGTATCCGCGCGCGCTTGCATTGCGGGCGAGGGAGAGCCGATCCCCACAAACAAGAATAAAAAAGCGGCGGCAATATAAATTTTCAGCTTACGCATTGTAACCTCCGTGTCACGTTGGTTAATTTGCGTAAAGCTTGCGTTTCTATTCGTTTTTTATCAAATCCAAAAAATTACTTTGTTAATTTATCGTTTGTTCCATCGTAAAGTTTTGTATTTTCATGCCGAGCGATTGATAAAAGGCAATCGCTTCCCGATTAAAGCTCCATACTTTCAACTCCACGGAGGTTGCGCCGTGCGCTTTTGCACGACTAACGCTCTCTTGATAAAGTGCTTTTCCGATTCCTTTTCGGCGATATTTTATATCTACCGCTATCTCGTCGACTTGGGCAAATATGCGCGGGGTAAGCACGCTGTTCATTAGATTTCTAAGAATTACACGGGAAAAACCAACTACTTTGCTATCGATCTCCGCGCCGAGCATAATGATATTATCGTCGTCGAGCGAAGCTTCGAATCCCCACGCTTTATTAGTGGTCGGTTTTGCGATCTTGCGATATACGTCGGGGCGATTTTCGACGTGTATTTCGTGTAGTTGCATATAAATTTCGTTTACCGCGTCAAAATCCGCCGAAGTTAATTTCCGTATGATCATTGCAATTTCCTCAAAATAGCGATAAAAAACTCCCTATTTTAGGG
>Ga0073906_1002543_pt1 | contig 23693 bp, 34 predicted proteins | sample Inofromicrocosms_FD_65485 | JGI IMG/M metagenome (GOLD analysis project Ga0073906, IMG submission 65485) | Mouse cecum microbial communities from Vienna, Austria - Inoculum for glucosamine and mucus D2O microcosms | ecosystem: Host-associated > Mammals > Digestive system > Large intestine >...
CTTGCTCTCCAAGGTATAGACTTTTTTCTCGGCTTCCGAATAGCCGCATTCCAAGCAAAAACTGCCGCGGTTGCTCTGAACGAACAACCCGATCTCCTGCACCGAGGTCGCTTCCGTAAGCGAACCCGCGTCCTTCCCGTAGCTGAAAATGGTCATACCGCTCGTAAGCCCCGCAAGATCGGCGGAAGAATTGCCCTGCACGAAATAGACTTTCGGGATATCGCCGTCCATTAAGGCGGACAAGCCCGTATCGCTATTGCTTCCCTCCGCTTCCTTCATAAGCGTGGCGAATTCCTCTTTGTCGAAGAAGGAGCAGAAGCGGTCGGGCATCAGTCCGTCGTACACCTGCTTGTAATACGCTTCCCGTTCCGCGTCGCTGAGCTTGTGATAATAGTCGTTTTCAACGCGGTTCAAGATCCACAAAATGTTGCGTTCCTCTTCGCTGAGCGCATAATAGCGGGAAAACCACCCGATAAAAAACACCGCAACCGCCAAAAGGATAGACCCCACCGCAATGATGATACTGCGGCTTCGGTTAGGTTTTTGCGGGCGGACCGCAACAGCGGCGGGCGCAGATGCGGGAGCAGGGGTTTCCCTGTCCCAAAAGCCTTCTTCCAAAGCGTTGTTTGCACTTTGATTTTCTTCTTTGATTTCGGTTTTATCGTCCATAAAATCCTCCAACGAATATCTTATTCTTTTACAGTTTCACGTTCACGTCTTTATATTATGCGCGCCATATGCCTTCCAATCTTAATGATTGAGCTTATATAAAATCGTCATTACGCGGAAAGTGACCGCATCCGAAAACTTTCTGATATCCAGCCCCGTCGCCTGCTCGATTTTATCGATGCGGTAGGCGAGCGTGTTGCGGTGCATGAACAGCGAGCGCGACGTTTCCGAAAGGTTCAAGCTGTTTTCCAAAAACGCCTCCGCCGTATCGGCGAGTTCGCCTCCGCCGAACACGTCCTCCCTGTATGCTTCGCCGTAGCTTTCCGTATATTCCTGTAAGCGGGCGCGCGGAATTTCTTCCAAGAGTTTTACGAGCAGGTACTCCCGATAGGAATGCACATCCCCCTTCGACTTGAACGCCGTACTCATACGCACCGCCGTTGCCGCCTCCAAATAAGAACGGGCGATTTCCGAAAACGAGCGCACCTCCGAACCGACCCCCGCCTGCGCCCGCACGCCGAGCTCCTCGTAGAGCGTTTGCACGAGAAACTGCGCGAATTCCATAGGCGGCACGTCCGATTTTTGAGCAAATTTTACGACGGCGATCCGTCCCCCGTCCATCACGGCGCATAAGTCCTGCGAGCCCTCCAAACACCGCGCGATATGCCGCCCCGATTCCCGCAAAAGCCGTTCGGGAAACAATTCGATCGCATAGCAATCCGTATTCGGCACGGCGTAACGCGTCATATACCGAAAAGCGTTCCAACCGCCGCCTTCGCCGAGTAAAATACTCTTCAAATGCTCTTCCCGCTCGGGCATGGTACGCTCTTTCCCGTTTTCGACGAGATAGCGAACCAGCTTTTGCGCCCTTTCGTCCCCGTCTTCCAAAACGAGATTTACGGCGATTCCGCAATAGTTGGCGGAAAAAGAACCCTCGCTTCCCTCGTCCCCGCAGAGGCGGACGGAAAGCCCTGTTTTACGGCGGACGTCCTCTAATAGGCGCGTCAACCCCGACATGGTGTCGTCCATTTCCGTTTTCCTCCTCGCCGTACGGCTCGATCCCCGACTGCAAAAACGATTATACCACTTTTTCCCAAAAATATCAAGAGGATTTCCCGATCCCCCGCTTTTTTCTCCCGCTTTTCATAAAACGCAAAAAAAAGTTGCATAATAATGGGGAAATTACGCGACAAAAAATTGTTTTTTTCGCATTTGATGTTGACATGGTATGCCCGTTCGTGTTATAATTGTGACGATATTTATTGTGGATAGGTATAAAATTAAGTATAAGAATGCAACTTGCCAAATATACGCCGCCAAAGTGCAGCGCCTGTTTTCCAAGTTTCGTCTGTGACAGGAGGTCTGGATGTTAGACGATTCGGGATATATGAATGAAAACGAGTATGACAACGTGAACGCCATGTTGGGCGAACTCGATTATCCGCCTGAGAGCGAACAGCCTGCGGAGAAGAAGAAAAAGAACCCCCGTCCCAAAGGTATGGGGAAGTACATTTTTCTCGCGCTCCTTTTTATGTTGCTCTCTTTGGGGGGGCTGTTCATCGGCTTCATCGGCGGATTCTTCAAGCACCCGTCATTGAGCGCATCAAGCGGAATCGACGCCACGATCTTGGGAGCGTTTATCAACCTCGTTTCCAAATTCGGCGAAGTGATCGAAACTATTTCCAAAGCGTTTGCAGGAGATGAAGCGTTGGGAATCACGGGAAGCATCTCGGGCGGAATCAACGTCTGCATCGGCTATCTCGTGTATCTGCTCCCCGTCCTGTTCGCGCTGATCTCTTTGATTCTATTCATCGTATCGCTTGCGACGCGGAAGCCCGAGCGGGCGCGCTCCTGCGCCTATGCGAGCGGGATCCTTACTTTCCTCGCTTACGGCGCGATCTTCCTTTATACGTTCGCCGTGCTCAGCGCGACCGAGCCCGTTGTATCAAGCGCTCCTGCGGTAAAACCTCTTTCCGAGGTGCTGGATTATTCCTGCCTTTCGGTGGCGGGCGTGTGCTTCGTCATTCTTTTCATCGCTTCCTGCATACGTAGCAAGCGGACGGGATTTTTAAACGCTCTTGCGCTCCTCTTCACGGCGGTATGCGCACTTTGCGTTTACTACCCCGGTACAATTACCTCCACCCCCTCCTTGATCGCGTTTGATCTTGCGAAAGGGAATATGCTCTTCTTCGGAATTGCATTCCCCGCCCTTCTCGTTATGCTGGTATTCAACCTCGTCGTTTCCTCCGCTCGTCTGAACGCGAAGAAGGGGCTCGTGTTCGATACGATCCGCTACGGGTTACAGCTGATCGCACTTTTGCTCACGGTCATCGCGACGATTTGTTATCCGCTCGGCGAGGATAGATGGGCGATCTTCAAAGACACCCAGCTGATCGCGACCGTCATATTGCTCGCGCTCTCCCTTGCGTGCCTGTTCATTCCTCTGTTCACGCTCGTGTACCGCGCAGTAAAACGCCGCGGCGAAAAGCAAGCGGCAACCGCGGCGACGCAGTATCAAGGCGATACAGCGCAAGACGCGTCTTACAGCGGCTACGACTTCACCGAGGGCTACGACAATGGCTATCCGAACGATTACGCCCAGCCTCAGCCCGCCGCGCCGCAGGAACAGCCCCAAACGCAGAACGACTACGTTCCCCCGCAACAACCGGAAAACAACTATCAAAATTATAATACCTATCAAGAACCCGCCCCTGCTCCCGCTCCCGCGCCCGAGAGTTATAGCTATCAAGCGCAAATGCAACAACAGTCCGCGGCGGAAGACGTGGTGGTTACGATCGACACGGACGACTTGCAAAGCTTCTTCAATCCGCAACCGGAGCCTCAGCCCGAACCGCAACCCGAACCCGAAACGTTGCGCTATCAGGCGCCCGAGCCCGAGCCGGAAGTGCTCAGCTCGCACGAGCCCGTCGTTATCAAAGAAGTTATCCGCGAAGTAATCAAGGAAAAAGAACCCGATCCTTCTCCCAGACCCGAGCTTACCGAATTCGAACGGCGCATGGCTGCGCTCGCAAGATCGAGCGACGCACCCAAGGAAGCAACCGCCGCGCACGAACAGGACAAGTCGACGCAGCAACGCCCCCGCCAAAACGGACAACAACAAAACGGCTTCCGTCCGAATTACCGCCAAGGTTTCAACGGCGGGCCTGCCCGTCCCAACCCGCAGAGCAATCCTTTCCTGCGGCAAAACCAACCGACGGAACAGCCCTTTGCGGGACGCAACAACGAGCAGGGCGGCAATCGCGGCGAATCCAACTACAACGTTCCCGCCTTTGCCGGAAACCGTCCGCCCAACAGCTATGTGTTCGGCGGCGCGCAATACACCTACGATCCCTTCATCAACACGCTTACCCCTATGGAGAAGAACGAATTCGGCGACGTGTTCATTGCCAATTTGTACGGGATTCATTCCTACCTTCCCACCTACGTGATCGGCGGGGACAATACGGAATTTTTCCAGACGATCTTCATTCATCTCGGGCGCTTCCGCGGGAACATCTCGCAAGAGCTCATGGAAAAAATCTATTCCTACGTAAGCAAAATGTAAACCACAACAAAAAAGAGCGTTGCCGCGGCAACGCTCTTTTTTTTGTCTATTGGATTCTCACGATCACGCAGATCCCGTCCTCGCAGGAGTATCGGCGCGATTCGCTCACCGCGTCCACAAGAAACAATCCCCTTCCGCATTCCGCGTTCGTATCCGAGCAGACGCTCTTTTCGGGAGGCTTAAAATCGCAAGCGCTTTTCACGGAAATGTGAACGGTATTCCCTTCCCGCACGGCGCGGAAGCGCGCGCTCCCCCCGCCGTAACGCAACGCGTTAGACAGCAGTTCGTTAGCGATCAGCTTACAGTCGAACACCGCCCCTTCGGGCACCTCCTCTTCCATAAGCTTGGCGCACATATCCGCAAGCGCTTTTTTCAAGGCAGTATAGCCGTCTATTTCGAATAACATCATTCCACCAAGCTCTTTGCGAGCGTCACTTTCAGCTTTTGCAAAATTTTGCGTTCCATGCGCGACACGTTCATCTGCGAAACGCCCATGCGCTTTGCCGTTTCCACCTGCGACAGCTCCGCCCCGAAGCGGTAGCGCACCAGCGCAAGCTCTTCTTCGTTGAGCGTCTTTAATGCGGAATTGACCGCGTCGCGGTTATCCACCTCTTCGAACACGTCGTCTGCGGCGGGAAGCACCTCGTGATAACTCATGCCGTCGCTGTCCTTATCGGGAGAATTGTCGAGCGAAACCACTCCGCCCGCCTCGGCGCAACGCAGTATTTCTTCCTCGCTCACACCCAAATGCGCGGCGATTTCCTTTGCGGAAGGAGGTTTCCCCGTTTCTTTTGCGATTTCTTCCGCTGCCCGCTTCATGGAAATCCTCAATTCCGCCACCCTGCGCGGAAGATGGATGAGGCGGGAACGGTCGCGGAAATAGTTCTTGATTTCCCCCGTAATGGTCGGCGTGATGAAGGTGGAGAATTGCACTCCCTTGCTCTCGTCGAAGCGGTCGACCCCCTTTAAGAGCGCGAGAGAGGCGACCTGATACAGATCGTCGTATTCCACCCCCCGCCCGACGAATTTTTTCGCCAATACGGAAGCTATGTACAAATATTTTTCCACGATTTGATTGCGGATTCGAATATCGCCCGTTTCCCTGTATGCAGCGAAAAGTTCTTCGTCGTTCATGCCTGTAACCCAAAACGGAAGGATATGCGGTAAAGCTCTCCCTCCTTTTTCTCTAAAACGGCGTTTTCCGCGAGCGCGCACAAAATCGCGGCGGATATTTCGTCCTCCTGTCCCGCGTTCTCCCGCTCCGTTTTACAAAAACCCGTAATCTCGACTCCCAATCCGTTCTCGACGGTAAAAATAATTTCCGCCTCGGCGTATCCGCGGTGCATGAGAAGAAGCAAACTCTCCGTAACGCAGACTTTGCAATCCTCGCCGTCGTCCATGCTCAGCCCCGCCACCGAGCACGCGCCGCCCGTCGTCAAGCGCACGGTGGTCATCAATTCGCCCGAAATCGGCGTTTTAAGCTTGATCTCACTCATGACTCGATCTCCATGATGGTATCGAGCGCGCAAATGACGAAGAGCTTTTTCAAGCGGGGTTGCAAATGCGTAAGGCGCAACTTGTGTCCGTCCGTCTTGGCGTGCTTTAAAATTTTTACGATCGTTCCCAGCGTTGTGGAATCGATAAATTCCAGCTCCGTACAGTCAAACACGACGTCGGACGGAGCGGCGTCGTACGCCTGCATGATCTCCCCGTAAAATTCGTCCGCGTTCTCCGAATCGATCTCTCCCCGCAAGGAAAATTCCAAATTCGATTTTGAAGATTTCAGCGTAACCTCTTGCATGAACATTTCTCCTTTGACTTTTTTCGATAGCTTCGCCATCGAAAAGATACATCTTTCCGTATATTATATAAAGCAATTTACAACTGTTTGAAACGAATTTCAGACAATTTCCGCCGAAATTTTCTATTTATAGCTCCATAAGTCCGAAATCCCGCATGATTGCGGAAAGCCCGTCCCCGCAACGTTCGGGCAACCGTCCGAGCAAGTTGGCTTCCCCCTCGGGCGGAGTTTTTCCCGCAAGCAACCGAACGGCGCGAATATCCTGCGGACGGCGCTCGCAAATTCTCTTGATTTCACTCAAAAACGCCGCGCGCGACCGTTCCAAGGCAAACGCCCGCTCCGCATATTCTTTTTTGCTCGGAGGGATTACCGTTCCCTCCCCAACCTCGGCGCGCTTAGCGCGGGCGAAATAATCGGGTACGAAATATCTGCGAGGCTTTCCGCATTTGAAAAACGCGTAATAGAGGGCTGAGAGCGAACGAAACGCCCGCCATTCGGACAAATCGTCCCCCCGCTCGCGATACATCTCTGCAAGCGTTCTGCCTTCGCCCCGAGGCAGTCCCGTCCGTTCATAACGGCGGATCCGTGCGTTTAATTCCACGATTTCCACCGGCGTTTGGGGTAACGTGCCGAGCGAGGCATATGCCGTTTCGTGCATATCGCTCTTTTCCCGCCCGCAGAGTACGCGAAGCGCGCGTTCTTCGAAGAGCGCAAGACGGCTCAATAGAAGGGCGGCGTAGCCGTCGGCAAGCGTTGGCTTTAAGAGTGCTTCGTCGTAGAAAACCTCCGCGTCGGCAAGAGGTACGCGGGTCTTACCGCCCCCCACCGTAACTTCCCCCGTCTTTTCCCAAACGCCGTCGAGCGTTGCAGAAACGGGAAAGAGATAGCAAGGAATCTTTCTCACCTCCGCAAAGAAGCGGGCAATGCGAAGCGTGTCCGCACGACCGGACGCAAACACCGCCCCTACGCCGTCCGGCATAGAAAAGAGCGGGAGCGCGTCCCCCTCCGCCACGACGGAAAGAGTGCGCATTCCCCGCCCAAGCGGTGCAAAACGGACGAGGGACTGCGAGTCCGCCGCCAACAGCGCCTTCCCCGCACAACCCTGTATGCGCGCGCCGAGCGCCTCCTCCGCTTTGATAAATTGTACGCTCTCTTCGCTACTTGCGAAATTTATCTTTGGCAGGGGATATTCGGCGAGCCGCATATGCCACCTCGTTTCTATTTTTTTAAATTGTTATAGTAATAACCCGATTGCATTCGCCGCATAACCGACGGCAATGCCCAGTCCCAGTATGAAGACGACGATCCACGCCGTTTCCCGCCATTTCTTATAGTCGCGCAAGAGCACGAGATAGCCCAAGCCTGCATTGACGACAAGCCCGCAAAGCAGACTTCCGAAAGCGATACCGCCCAAAGCGTACGTTTCCGCAAGCGCCACGCTGGACGCGCAGTTGGGCACAAGACCGATCAAACCGCAGACGAGCGGTTGATACCAAAATCCCGCGACCTGTAAAAAGGTGATCACGCGCTCCTCGCCTGCCTCGGCATTTCCTCCGCCGATTCCAAAAAAGAGAAACCCGAACGCCAAATTAAATAAAAGAATAAACGCGGCGATTTTCAACGAATGCACCAAAGGCGTTACGAAATAGAGGGAAAGATTACTTTCTTTGCCGTGTTTGTGCTCGCAAACGCTATATTCGTGCCCATGATGATGCGCTTCGCTATCATGGCCGTGCTCGTCATGTGCGTGTACGTGCATTGGGGGCGCATTTTCAGCCTTTTCGTTCTCATGTGTACGCTCGCACGTATGCGTTTTGACGCATCGATCCGCAAGCGGTACTATGGCGGGGCACTTTCGCACAAGCAAATCGGCAAGATACCCTACTGCAATCCCGAGAACGAGCTTGCTTCCGCACAGCGCGAGCACCGAGAGAAGCTTGTCCGACCAAACCATGGGCGAAAGCAAGAGCACGATGAACGCCTCGTCGCTTGTGGCGATGAATACCGCGAGTAAAGTGCCCAGCGTCAAATGGCGGTGGCGGTACAATTTTGCCGCCATAACGGAGAACCCGCACATGGGCACAAGCCCCGTCGCCGCGCCGATGACAGGGGCGGCTTTCCCGCACAGAGCGCCGTTTGCCTTTCCGATTTTAGTATTATGCTCCATAAGCTCGATCAAAATGTAGAGCAACAGGAGAAACGGAAACAGTTTAAGCGTATCGAGCAACGCTTCGGTAATTACTTCCCACCACATATTCCGCCTCCTTTTTTAATTCGATCCCGCAAAAGAATCTGCTATTATCATACACTTTTTTACCGTGTTTTGTCAATGATTTATGCCCGCCCGAATCTATTTTATTCATGGAAAGCCCGAAAGGAAAAGAGCGTTTGCCCATTGACAAACGCTCTTTGGTAACTGAAATTATTTCTCTTCTTTGGTGGTCGTTTTAGTCGTTTTCTTGGGAGCCGACTTGGAAGCCGTCTTGGGAGCTGCCTTCGGCGCAGTCTTCGGCGCAGTCTTAGGCGCAGTCTTAGGCGTAGCCTTAGGTGCAGCCTTAGGCGCCGCTTTGGGTTCCGCCTTGGTTTCCGTCTTGGGCTCTTCCTTGGGTTCTTCGGGAGCAACTACGGGTGCGACCTCGGGAACCGCTTCGGGAACGACTTCGGGCGCCGCAACTGTTTCGGTCACTTCCTCGACGGGAGCGGCTTCCACGGGAACGTCTGCAACGGGAGCTTCCACGACGGGGGCTTCCGCAACCGCCGCACTCTCTTCCTTCTTCGCCGCAAGCTTCGCGTCGCGCTTCGCTTGCTTCTTCATTTCCTTGGTGATAACGCGAGCCGCGTCGATCTGCGCCTTCATTTCCTGAGGCGTAGGAGGCACGAACGCCGCGCCCTCCGCATTCTCGGGGATCACGTCATAATGCTCGTCGCGCTCCAACATGGTCGCTTCGGTATAACCGTCGAAGAGGTGAATGTGCTTCGCGTCGAATGCAAGCTCCACAATCTCGCCGAGGTTGACGGTAGCGCGGGAAGAAATCTTCGCGATCATTTGCGCCGCGTTGTCGACAATAGAGCCCTTGTCGTTTTCATAGTCCAAATCGCAGTAAATCTGCGTTTCCGCACCGAGTTTTTCGATAACCTCGATGCGCGCCTTGACAAGCGTTTCGGGCGAGTTGGAGATGAACAGATCGTCCTCGTGAATGTCCTCGGGACGAACGCCGAGCGTGACCTCTTTGCCGGTGTTGCAGTATTCGTCAAAGTTCTTGATCTTGGCAACGATCGCCTTGGGAAGAACGATCTTGTTGTTTCCGATGAAATTGACGTAAACTTTACCTTTCTCCTCGGTAATGGTCGCCTTACGGAAGAAGTTCATCTGAGGCGTGCCGATGAAGCCCGCAACGAAGAGGTTGATGGGATAATCGTACAAGTTCTGAGGGGTGTCTACCTGTTGCATGAAGCCGTCTTTCATAACGACGATACGCGTACCCATTGTCATAGCCTCGATTTGGTCGTGCGTAACGTAAATGAAGGTGGTAGCTAAACGAACGTGAAGCTTGGAGATCTCCGTTCTCATCTGCGCACGGAGTTTCGCGTCGAGGTTGGACAAAGGCTCGTCGAGCAAGAACACCTTGGGCTCGCGGACAATCGTACGGCCGAGCGCAACACGCTGACGCTGACCGCCGGAAAGCGCCTTGGGCTTACGGGAAAGATAATCGGTGATGCCGAGGATCTCAGCCGCAGCTTTAACTTTCTCGTTGATCACTTCCTTGGGTACTTTTCTAAGCTTCAAGCCGAACGCCATATTATCGTAAACGGACATATGAGGATAGAGCGCGTAGTTCTGGAAAACCATTGCGATATCTCTGTCCTTGGGAACGACGTCGTTCACAAGCTTGCCGTCGATATACAGCTCGCCCGAAGAAATTTCTTCGAGCCCTGCGATCATACGGAGGGTCGTGGACTTACCGCAACCGGAAGGTCCTACGAATACGATGAATTCCTTATCCCGAATATCGAGGCAGAAGTTGAAAACCGCCTGATTTCCGCCGGGATAAATCTTGTTAATGCCTTTCAGCAACAAACCGGACATAAATGTTTCTCCCTTATGGTTGATGTTACTACTATTTTACTCGATTTTACAGGAAAATACAATAGGCAAATGCTATAAACTTTTCTTTTGTTTTTGTGCAAATTGCACAAAAAATATCATATATTCCCCCCGTCACTTCGTACAAATTGACCAAAACGGATCTGGCATTTTGACAAAAAAGAAAACGACAGGCAAAAGCATTCGCGGTCGGCGTCTGAAAAAAAGGTATAAAAAAACAGCGGGCTTTATTGCCCGCCGATTTTTAAACCAATTCGATAATTGCGGTTTCCGCCGCATCGCCGCGGCGCTGACCGAGCAAATAAATTCTCGTATAACCGCCGCCCTGTCCGAGCTCCTCTTTGCGTTGCGCATACTTGGGCGCGATCTCGTTGAACAGCTTCTCCATAAGGGGATGCTGGATCTGCTCGGTGCGCGCTTTGTATTCGCTCTTCTTCTCGTTGAAGCCCTTGATCTCCTGCAAGTCGTACGTCTTTGCCATGATGGCACGGCGTGCCGCAAGCTTTTTAGGGCCGTCTTTATAGCTCGTCGTTTTGATTTCCTTGCCCTTCTTGTCTTTGGCAACGACTTCGATCTCTACGACGTCGGCATAGGTGTTGACGGCTTTCGTGATGAGCTTCTCTACATAAGACTGCACCTCTTTTGCGCGAGCCGCCGTGGTTTCGATTTTTCCGTACCAAAGAAGCTGAGAAGCCTGATTCCTGAGAATTGCCATTCTCTGCTTTGTGGTTCTGCCTAATTTACCCGGCATCTTTTAATCCTCCTTTTTTTCAAGTGTAAGACCGTACGCTTCCAGCTTCTGCATGACTTCGTCCAAAGACTTTTTGCCGAGGTTTCTCACCTTCAACATCTCGTCTTCCGTCTTGCGGCACAGGTCCTCCACCGTGTGAATGTTCGCTCTCTTTAAACAGTTGTAGGAACGTACGGAAAAATCCATATCCTCAATCTTCATCGAGAGAATTTGCTGTTGTTTGTCGTCGTCCGTCTTAACGAGGATATCCATATCCTTGATCGTATCCGAAAGGTTTACGAAGAGATTGATATGGTCCTGCATGATTTTAGCGGCGAGGGAAACGATTTCCTTGCCCGAGAACGTGCCGTCCGTCCAAACTTCGATCGTGAGTCTATCGTAGTCGATGTTCTGACCGACGCGGGCGGGCTCTACGTTGTAGTTGACCTTTTGCACGGGCGTATAGATGGAATCGATGGGAATGAAGTCGATGACCGTTTGCGAAGGCTTATTGTCCTTCGCGGGGCGATAACCTCTTCCGCGCCCGATCGAGATCTCCATATCGATCTTTCCGCCCTCGTCCACCGTACAAATGTACTGATTGGAATTGACGATTTCCACCTCGGCGTCCTGCGAAATGTCCGCCGCAGTGATCACGGCGGGACCTTCCTTGGTCAGGCGGAGGGTCTTGGTGTAATCCTTATCCGTAACGCGCGTTTTAATCGCGAGCAGTTTCAGGTTCAGGATAATTTCCGTTACGTCTTCTTTAACGCCGGGAATCGCGCAAAACTCATGCTTTACGCTCCCGTCCATGAACTTTATGCCCTGCGCCGCAGCTCCGGGGAGCGCCGACAACAGGATTCGTCTGAGACAGTTGCCTATAGTAAGACCGAAACCCTTTTCAAGCGGTTCGACAACGATTTTCGCATAATCCTTCGCATCGTTCTCCGTAACCTCAATTTTGGGCATATCCATTTCGATCATGTAGCTACCTCCTTATATTCAGATTACTTGGAGTACAATTCGACAATCATGTGTTCCGAAATCTGACTGTCAACATCCTCGCGGGTAGGAAGAGCCAAAACTTTGCCTTCCAGCTTCTCGGGGTCGAATTCGAGCCACTTGGGCATATTTGCGACCTTCATCGTTTTGATTTGCTCGAAGAACTTGTTCTTTTTGCGGTTTTCCTTAACGGCGATCACGTCGCCCGCCTTTACAATGTAGGAAGGAATGTTAACCGTTCTTCCGTTAACCGTGAAATGGGAGTGATTGACAAGCTGTCTTGCCTGCGTGCGCGAAGCGCCTACGCCCATACGGAAAATCACGTTATCAAGACGACGCTCCAAAAGGGAAAGCATATTTTCACCCGTGATGCCCTTCATTCTATCCGCCATCTCGTAATACTTGCGGAATTGACCTTCTTGTACGCCGTAAATACGCTTGGTCTTTTGCTTTTCGCGAAGCTGTAATCCGTATTCGGACACCTTCTTTCTGCCTGCGCCGTGCTGTCCGGGAGGAAGGGGCCGCTTGTTGAACGGGCACTTCTCCATATAGCACTTCTCGCCCTTCAAAAAGAGTTTTGCACCCTCTCTTCTGCAAAGTTTACATTTTGCATCTCTATAAACTGCCATTTATCTCTTCTCCTATTAAACTCTTCTGCGCTTGGGCGGACGGCAACCGTTATGAGGAATGGGGGAAACGTCGGAAATCAGCGTTACCTCCAACTCGCAATTCGCAAGAGCGCGGATCGCGGACTCTCTGCCTGCGCCGGGCCCCTTCACGTAAACTTCCACAAAACGAAGCCCGTGCTCTTTTGCGGCCTTTGCCGCCGTTTCGGTAGCCATCTGCGCCGCAAAAGGAGTGCCCTTTCTCGAACCCTTGAAGCCGAGCGAACCTGCGCTCGACCAAGAAATCGCGTTACCGCTCATATCGGTAAAAGTAACCAGCGTATTATTGAAGGTGGACTGGATATGGACTTGTCCTCTGTCAACCTTTTTCAGCTCTCTGCGCTTACGCGAAACAACTGTTTTTTTCTTTTCAGCCATGATCCGTTACTCCTTACTTCTTCTTGTTCGCCACCGTGCGGCGGGGGCCCTTTCTCGTTCTCGCGTTACGCTTGGTGCTCTGTCCGCGAACGGGAAGTCCCTTTCTGTGGCGTACGCCGCGATAGCACCCGATTTCCATCAGGCGCTTGATGTTGAGGCTGACCGCCCCGCGAAGCTCGCCCTCCACCGTGTAGTGGTGGTCGATATATTCTCTCAATTTGGAAACGTCGTTTTCGTCCAGATCTTTCACTCTCGTGTCGGGATTGATACCCGTTGCGGCAAGAATCTTTTTGGACGTGGTAAGACCGATTCCGTAGATGTAGGTGAGACCGATCTCAACCCGCTTTTCTCTCGGTAAATCCACACCGGCAATACGTGCCATGAACCTTTAACCTCCGTGTTATTCGGTAATATTTTTTATCTATAATAGTCCGCTTCCGATGAAAACAGTGGAAAATATTTCCAGTCGGAATCGTGTGATTTTTGACTTGAAACGCGCAAAGTAAGCCGATTCCCCGCAAACTTTTTTGCGGAAATCAGCTTCCTGTCCCTATTTTTTTGCGATTTTTCACAAAACTGCAAAAAATATTATAACACAAAAATTACGCGTTGTCAACGATTTTAACCCTGTCTTTGCTTGTGGCTCTTGTCTTTCGAACAAATAACCATAACTTTCCCGTTTCTCTTGATGACCTTGCACTTATCGCACATGGGCTTTACGGAAGGACGAACTTTCATAATAACTCCTTTTGATTTCGCAAACTTTTCGTTCCGAAAAGTTTTGCGAGCTAATCTCTTTGTTAGTTTCTCTGATTCGGCGGAGCACTGAGCTCCGTCTATCTTCGGTCATTCAGCCGCAGGTATGCGGCAAATTGAGGGCGCTACCGCAAAAGCGCGGTTTTGCTTCGCGCAAGTGATTGTAACTTGGGTTCACACTTTTTTCGCGTCGGACTTCGTTTAATGGGATTCTTCGCTAACGCTCAGAATGACAGAAAGGAAGCGAAAAAAGGCGTGAGCTAATCTCTTTGTTAGTTTCTCTGATTCGGCGGAGCGATAAACTCCGTCTATCTTCGGTCATTCAGCCGCAGGTATGCGGCAAATTGAGGGCGCTACCGCAAAAGCGCGGTTTTGCTTCGCGCAAGTAATTGTAACTTAGGTTCACACTTTTTTCGCGTCGGACTTCGTTTAACGGGATTCTTCGCTAACGCTCAGAATGACGGAAAGGAAGCGAAAAAAGCTGTGAGCTAATCTCTTTGTTAGTTTCTCTGATTCGGCGGAGCACTCAGCTCCGTCTATCGATCGTCAGTAAGCGCAAAGTGTTGCGCAAATTGTGTCCCGCTGCGGAAGGCAACCTTCCTTGCGGAAATTCTTACGACTTACTGCGCCAAGTGATCCTGCCCTTGCTTAAATCGTAAGGGCTCATTTCCAACTTTACCGAATCGCCTTCGATGATGCGGATATAGTTCATTCTCAGCTTTCCCGAAATGTACGCGGTAATGACGTGCCCGTTGGAAAGCTTCACTTTAAACGTTGCATTCGGAAGAGCTTCTATTACTTTGCCTTCCGCTTCGATTACGTCGTCTTTGGACATATCTCCTCCACAATTTCCTTATAAGGTGAGTATTTCCACGCCGTCCTTGCGGACGACAAGGGTGTTCTCATAATGCGCGGCACATTTCCCGTCCGAGGTGACAGCCGTCCATCCGTCCGGCAATACCTTCACGCGGAAACCGCCCGCAGCAATCATCGGCTCTACGCAGATGACGGTATTCTCGGCAAGCCGTACGCCCGTGCCCTTGCGCCCGAAGTTTGGAACGCTCGGATCTTCGTGCATTTCTCTGCCGATCCCGTGTCCCGTATATGCCCGCACGACGGAAAAACCGTTTGCTTCCGCATGTTGCTGGACACGGAAACCGATATCATAAAGCGGAGTGCCCGCCTTTAAGCCTTCGATTCCTTTGTAGAAGCACTCTTCCGTAACGCGGACGAGCTTTTTCTTCTCTTCGGATACTTCGCCGATGCAGAACGTTCTCGCGCCGTCGCCGTGAAAGCCGTTTTTGTAAGCGCACAAATCGACGCTGACGATATCCCCTTCCTCGATGACCAAATCGGACGGAATGCCGTGTACAACGACCTCGTTAACGGAAACGCACGCGGAAGCGGGATAACCGCAATAACCAAGACAGCTCGGCTCGGCGCCGCTCGCCGTTATGAAATTGTAGACGAGCTCATCCACTTCCTTCGTCGTCATTCCCGCACGGATGCGGTCGCCAACGAAGTTCAAACAGTCGCGCACGATTCTGCACGGCTCGCGCAAGAGCTCTATTTCCTGCTCCGTTTTCGCAAAAATCATAACTACTTGCAGAGCTTATCGAGCTCGGACTTGATTTCCTCGAACAGCACCTCGGCGGGAGCCTCGGAACCTGTAAAGTTGAGGATAATGCCCTTTTGGGTGTAATAATCGATGAGGGGCGCCGTTTGCTCGGTATAAACTTTCAAACGGCTTCCCACCGTTTCGGGATTGTCGTCCTTGCGCTGGTAGAGCTCTCCGCCGCAACGGGAGCAAACCGTCGCGCCGTTCAACGTGGATACGTGGTAGCTCTCTCCGCATTCCTTGCAGACTCTCCGTCCGCAAAGGCGGTCCATGAGAAGCTTAAAATCGATGTTGATGTTGACCACGCCGTCGATGTGCGCGAATTTATCGAGCTCGCTTGCCTGATAAAGATTGCGGGGAAATCCGTCGAGCAGATAACCCTTTTTGCAGTCCTCCCAGGTAAGACGGTCGCGCACGATCTCGCAGGTCACTTCGTCGGGAACAAGCTCGCCTTTATCGGTGTACGATTTGGCAAGCAGACCGATCTTCGTTCCGTTCTTGATGTTCGCGCGGAAAATGTCGCCCGTAGAAATATGCACAAGACCGTAGCGGTCGGCGATTTTGGTTGCTTGCGTGCCCTTGCCTGCGCCGGGCGCACCCAGTAAAATCAAATTCATGCGGAATTCCCCTTTTGATTATTCTTTATCGGACTTCGTTTGATGGGATTCTTCACCCCGTAAAGGGGTTCAGAATGACGTGGACAAACAAGTTCTTACAAAGCGAAGTTCTTAAATAAGATCGCTCGAAAGACAAGGCGCACGCGGCTTTCCCGACGGGAGCGTACACAAACGTACGTGACCGAGGGGAAACGCAAGTGCAACGCAGTATTTCGAGATGAGCTTACTTTAAGAACCCTTTGTAATTCTTCATCATGATCTGCGACTGCAACTGCTTGTCGAACTCCAAAGCTACGGATACGACAATGAGGATACCGGTCGTAGAGAATACGTTTACGAGATCGAAGCTCGCCCAGCTGAACGCAATGGACGGAACGAACGCGATAAACGTTAAGAAGATCGCGCCGAAAAGCGTAATGCGCTTGTTGATCTTATTGAGATACTGCGCGGTAGGCTTACCGGGACGGATACCTTGAATAAAACCGCCGTTTTGCTGAATACTCTTGCTCACGTCTTCCGGATTGAACTGAATCTGTGCATAGAAGAACGAGAAGACGAAGATGAGCACGCAAAGTACGATGATATACCATGGAGTACCGTTGCTGAAATGCGTGGACCACCATTCCAAGCCCGAGCTCCATGCGGGCACAAGGCTCATGATCATGGAGGGCAAAGAAATGATCGCAAACGAGAAGATGAGGGGCATGACCCCGCTTCCCGTGATCTTCATGGGAATGACGGAGGACTGACCGCCGTACATTTTCGTTCCGCGCACCTGCTTTGCATAGTTTACGGGGATCTTACGTTCCGCCAAATCGACGAATACGATGAAGAAGAACAGCACGACCGTGATGAGCACGAACAACCCAAGCTCCAAGAGTCCGTCGCCGACGGCAAGCGTACCATTTCCCATATCGATGATCTTATTGAGAATGGTGGTGCCCGCCGTGGAGAGGATACCCACGAAGATGATGAGCGAAATGCCGTTGCCCACACCGTAATCGGTAATGCGCTCGCCGATCCACATGACGAGGCAGGACCCCGCCGTGTAAACGATCGTCATATAAATTCCCGCAAGCCAAGTATGTCCGAAGAACAAGTCGGAGCGGATCGCCCCCTCGTTGTTGCCGAAGAGCACGATGATCCCGACCGACTGAATGACGGCAAGAACGATCGTAACGAAGCGCGTGATGTTGGTGATTTTCTTTCTGCCCTCTTCGCCCTGCTTAGAAAGCCGTTCCAACGCGGGAATTCCCACGGTGAGGAGCTGGATAATAATGGACGCGTTAATGTACGGTCCGATACCGAGCGCAAAGAGCGTTCCGTTTTGAAGCGCGCTTCCCGTAATACCGCTCATCAGGTTTAAGAAGTCGTTATCCGTGATCGCGTCGCTGAACAGCGTTCTATCGAGCCCCGGCACGGGGATATAGCACCCCAACCGAAAAACGATTAGAAGCAGAACGGTCATGAAAATCTTCTTTCTGATTTCTTTATTCCGAAAAGCGTTTTTCAACGTTTCTAACATAGCGTGACTCCTTTTCGGTAAGCGCGGCAGCCGTTATTCAACGACTTCCGCCGTACCGCCTGCCTTTTCGATCGCTTCCTTAGCGGATGCGGAGAATTTAGCCGCCTTTACGGTAAGCTTTACTTTAAGCTCGCCGTTTCCGAGCACTTTCAGCCCGACGTTGTTTTTTACTTCCTTCGCAAGCCCGTTCTCGGATACGAAACCGTAATCTACGACGGTGCCGGCGGGAAGGGACGCCAAATCGGAAAGGTTGACAACCACGTACTCCTTGCGGAAACGATTGTTGAAACCGCGTTTGGGGATTCTTCTCGCAAGCGGCATCTGTCCGCCCTCGAAGCCCGGTCTTACACCGCCGCCCGAACGCGCCCACTGACCTTTATGACCCTTACCGCTCGTTTTGCCGAGCCCGGAACCGATTCCGCGCCCAAGACGCTTTGCGGAGGTTCTTGCCCCCTCTGCGGGAGCCAACGTATCTACTCTCATGCCAATCTCCTTAAACGTTCTCGACCTTGACGAGGTGCGCAACCTTTTTGAGTTGACCCTGCAAGCAGGGAGAATCCTCAAACGTCTTTGTCGAACGGATTTTTTTCAGCCCGAGCGCCGCAACCGTATCTTTCACCGATTGAATTTCGCCGATCGTGCTCTTTACAAGCGTAACTTTAACCATACCGTCCTCCTCAGCCTACGATTTCTTCCACGGACTTTCCGCGAAGAGCAGCGACTTCCTCAACCGTTTTCAGTTCGGAAAGCCCTGCGATCGTCGCTTTGATGCAGTTGCCCGCATTCTGCGTGCCGTGAGATTTGGTTCTGATATTCTTGACGCCCGCCGCTTCCATGACGGCACGGACGGGACCGCCCGCGATAACGCCGGTACCGACTTCGGCGGGAAGCATAAGCACTGCGCCCTTGCCGAATTTTCCGAGCACCTCGTGGGGGATCGTCGTATTGACGATGGGAACGGTGATCATGTTCTTCTTTGCCGCCTGCGTAGCCTTCTCGATCGCTTCGGGCACTTCCTTAGACTTGCCCTGACCGTAGCCGACCTTGCCGTTGCCGTCGCCTACGACGACGAGCGCCGCAAAGCGCATATTCTTACCGCCCTTCACCGTTTTGCTGACGCGGTTGATACCGATAGTCTTTTTGATGAGGCCGTCGTTTTCTTCTTGCCTTCTCTGAGGTCTGTTTTCTCTTGCCATCTCTTATCTCCTATCAGAATTTGAGTCCGGCGTCGCGTGCGCCGTCCGCAACCGCTTTCACGCGCCCCGTATAGAGGTAGCCGCCGCGATCGAACACGACCGCTTCCACTCCCTTTTCCTTTGCGCGCTCGCCTGCCTTAACGCCGACGGCTTTTGCCGCCTCCGTCTTGGTCTTGCCTGCAACTTCTTCTTTGATCGCCTTTTCCATTGTGGACGCGGAAGCGATCGTGACGCCTTTCACGTCGTCGATCACCTGCACGTAAATGTGGTTCAAACTGCGATATACGTTCAAACGGGGCGTTTCCGCCGTTCCGTGAACTTGCTTTCTCACACGGGCGTGACGGCGCTGTCTGAGCGAATTTTTATCTTGTTTCTTTATCATAATTCACCCTCCTTTACTTCTTGCCCTTACCGGAAGTCTTACCTTCCTTGTGCTCGATGTGCTCGCCCTTGTAACGGATACCGTATCCGTGATAAGGCTCGGGCACGCGAATCGCACGGAGGTCCGCCGCGACTTGTCCGACCAAAACCTTGTCGATGCCCGATACGACGACTTCCGTCTGCGAAGGGCACTCGATTTTGATGCCTGCGGGTTGAACGAATTCCACGGGATGGGAGAAGCCGACGTTGAGAACGAGCTTGCTTCCCTGCATAGCCGCTTTCCAGCCGACGCCTTTTACCTCCAAAGCCTTGGTGTAGCCCTCGGAAACGCCCTTAACCATATCCGCGATCAAAGCGCGGTACAACCCGTGGAGCGCGTTGGTTTCTTTGCTCTCGTCTTTTGCGACGACGTGTACGTGTCCGTCCGCGTTGGTTACGTCGATGGCGCCGGATACGATTTTGCGCTGCAATTCGCCCTTTGCGCCCTTTACGGTAACAACGCTGTTTGCGAACTCGACGGTAACGCCTGCGGGAATAGCGATACTCAATTTACCGATTCTCGACATACGTACCCTCCTTAATAGATATAGCAGAGCACTTCGCCGCCCACGTTCTGGGCCTTTGCCTGCTTATCCGTCATAATTCCTTTGTTCGTGGAAACGATTGCAATACCGAAGCCGCCGAGAACCTTGGGCATCGTCTTTGCACCGCTGTACGAACGAAGACCGGGCTTGGACACGCGCTCCAAACCGCTGATGACCGACTGATGAGCGTCGGTATATTTCAGCGTGACGACGAGCTTCCCGTTGTAGCCGTCCTCAACTTCTTGCACGTTTTTCACATAGCCCTCCGCAAGAAGAATGCGGGCGATCTCCCTCTTCATGTTGGAAGCGGGGATCTCAACCGTTTCTTTCTTTACGGTAAGTGCGTTTCTGATTCTTGTGAGCATATCTGCGATAGGATCTGTCATCGTATTGCCTCCTTACCAGCTCGATTTTCTGACGCCGGGAATCTGACCCTTGTAGGCGAGGTTCCGGAAGCAGATACGGCAGATGCCGTACTTCCTAAGCACCGCGTGCGGACGACCGCAAATGGAGCAACGGGTGTATGCCCGCGTGGAAAACTTGGGCGTCTTTTGCTGTTTATTGATCATTGACTTTTTTGCCATGGTTCTCTCCTTACCGCTTGAAGGGCATTCCGAGCGCCCTCAAAAGCTCTCTTGCTTCCTCGTCCGTCTGCGCCGTGGTGACGATGCAAACGTCCATACCGCGAATCTTTTCTACCTGATCGTAGGTGATCTCGGGGAAGATCAGCTGTTCCTTCAAGCCCAGCGAGTAGTTCCCTCTGCCGTCGAACGCCTTATCGGGAACCCCGCGGAAGTCGCGTACGCGCGGAAGCGCGATCGACACAAGCTTATCGTAAAAATCGTACATTCTCTTTCCGCGGAGGGTAACTTTCAAACCGATGTTCATGCCCTCGCGCAATTTGAAGTTTGCAACCGATTTCGTCGCTTTCCGGTAAATGGGCTTTTGACCCGTAATTTGTTTCAGCTCGTTTTCGATGATCTGCATGGACTTTTGGTTGTCCTTGATGTCGCCCAAACCGGTGTTGATCACGATTTTATCGATTTTGGGAACCTGCATAATCGATTTGTAACCGAACTTCTTCATGAGGTAAGGCACGACTTCCTTGTCGTACTGAACCTTCATTCTGTTCGGCACTGCGGGCTTATTCGTTTTTTCCGCGGTCTTTGCCGCAGTTTTCTTTTCTGCCATAACTATTCGTCCTCCGCCCGATTATTCCTTGGTTTCCTCAGCGGGAGCAACTGCCTCTTCCGCCTTCTTGCTGCGCTTTCTCTCTCTCTTCTTGGGAGCAGCGGTTTCTTCGGCTTGTTTCGCCTTCGATTTCTTCACGAACGCCTTGTCGAGCCCTGCGCCGCACTTCTTGCAGACGCGCACTTTCTTGCCGTTGTCCGCAACCGTGTGTCCGACCCTCGTCGCCTTACCGCACTTGTCGCAGACGACTTCCACGTTACTCACGTGAATGCTGCCTTCTTCGGTGACGATCCTGCTCGTTTCGTTCGCCTTTCTCGCCTTCTCGTGCTTATGAACAATGTTCACGCCCTCGACGATGACCGTTTCCGACTTGGGATCGGTCGCGAGCACTTTACCCTGCTTGCCCTTGTATTTGCCCGTAATGACGAGCACGTTATCGTTTACTTTTACGTTCATTTCGGCGCCTCCTTACAATACCTCGGGAGCAAGGGAGATGATTCTCATATAATCTTTCTCTCTCAGTTCCCGCGCAATGGGTCCAAAAATACGGGTGCCTTTGGGTTGCTTTTGGCTGTCGATGATGACCGCCGCGTTGTCGTCGAAGCGGATATAGCTACCGTCCGCACGGCGGATCCCCTTCGCGCTTCTTACGATGACCGCCTTCACGACGTCGCCCTTTTTCACCGAGCCGCCGGGGGTCGCGGTCTTCACGGATGCGACGATGACGTCGCCGATGTTACCGCTTCTGCGGAAAGAACCGCCGAGCACGCGGATGCACATGAGCTCTTTCGCGCCCGAGTTGTCCGCCGCTTTAAGTCTTGTCTGAGGTTGTATCATATCATCTCTCCTCCCGCATTACTTCGCCTTCTCGACGATCTCGGCAACTCGCCAGTTCTTGTCCTTGCTGAGCTTTCTCGTTTCAACAATGCGAACCTTGTCACCGACTCCGCATTCGTTCGCTTCGTCGTGCGCCTTGAACCGTCTTGTACGGGTTATTGTCTTTTTATAGACGGGGTGCTTGCTCTTATCGGTCACGGCAACGACCACCGTCTTGTCCATTTTGTCGGATACCACGATCCCGACTCTCTCTTTTCTAAGATTTCTTTCCATGTCGTTCCTCCTTACGCCTTTGCCTGACGGGCGCGGATTTCCGTATTCACTTTCGCGATGTCCCGCTTGCACGTTCTGATAGACAAAGGATTTTCAAGCTGTCCGGATGCATGGCGGAATCTCAGATTGAACAGCTCGCTCTTTAAATCTTTGAGCTTCTTATCGAGTTCTACGTCGGTCATGTTGTGAAATTCGTTCGCTTTCATCAGCCTTCACCGCCTTCTGTCGTATTTTCGGCTTCCCGCTTGATGAACTTGCATTTCACGGGGAGCTTGTTCGCCGCAAGCCTCATTGCCTCGCGCGCCGTTTCCTCGGGCACGCCCGCCATTTCGAACATGACTCTGCCCGGTTTTACGACCGCGACCCAGAATTCCACCGAACCTTTACCGGAACCCATACGCGCTTCGGCGGGGTGACGGGTAATGGGCTTGTGGGGGAAGATGTCGATCCACACCTGACCGCCACGCTTGATGAAACGGGTCATTGCGATACGCGCCGCTTCTATTTGGTTGGACTTGATCCATGCCGCTTCTTCCGCGACAAGACCGTATTCGCCGTATGCAACCTTGTTGCCCTTCTGAGCAGAACCCTTCAACGTACCGCGGTGCTGCTTTCTTCTCTTTACTCTCTTCGGAATTAACATTATCTGCCTCCTTACGCCTTCTTCACGTTTTTGAGGACTTCGCCCTTGTAGATCCAGCATTTTACGCCGATCATACCGAAGGTCGTGTGCGCCTCCGCAAAGCCGTATTCGATGTCGGCACGAAGCGTTTGAAGAGGAATACTCCCTTCGTGATAGTGCTCGCTTCCCGCGATTTCACGACCGTCCAAACGCCCGCTGACTTGCATTTTTACGCCCTTAACGCCTGCGCGCATGGTCTTGCCGATCGCCTGTTTCATCGCACGGCGGAAAGACATACGCTTTTCGAGCTGAGCCGCAACGCTCTCCGCAACGAGCTGCGCGTCCGCGTCGGGTTTGCGCACCTCGGTCACGTTGATGCTGACGGGCTTGCCCTTCGTCAGCTTCGCAAGGTCTTTCTTGATGACCTCGATCTCGGAGCCCGCTTTCCCGATGAGCACGCCGGGGCGGCCCGTGAACACGCTTACGATAATCTTACCCGCCGATCTCTCGATGAGAATTTTGGAGATCGCGGCCGCGTAATACTTCTTCTTGATGAAGGTGCGGATCACGTTGTCCTCTTTGAGGTAAGCCGCAAATTCCTTCTTGTCGGCATACCACTGGGTATCCCAACCTTTAATAACGCCGACTCTCAATCCGTGGGGATTAACTTTTTGTCCCATATTATATCTGTCCCTCCGCCGACTTTACGTCAAGTATCACCGTGATGTGGCTCGTTCTTTTGAGGATCGCGTGCCCTCTGCCCTTGCTGACGGGCTGCATTCTTTTGAGCGTCGTGCCGCCGTTTGCGAAGCACTCCGCCACGTACAAATCTCCTCTGTCCATACCCTGATTGTGCTCTGCGTTCGCAACCGCGCTCATGAGCACCTTGCGGGTAGGTTCCGCTCCACCGTTGGTGCAGTTTTCGAGGATCGCCTGCGCCTCGCGCACGCTCTTCCCGCGAATAAGCGCCAAAACGGTGCGCACTTTATAGGGAGAAACTCTGATATACTTTGCGACCGCGTAAGGGCGCTTCTCTTTGAGCTCGGCTACCCGTTCGGTCTTTTTCTTCATATTGCCTGCCATGTCCGTTCCTCCTTACTTCCTGCCGGGCGCCGTCGTTTTCGCCGCGTGTCCCTTGAACGTTCTCGTGGGAGCGAACTCGCCGAGCTTGCAACCCA
>Ga0073906_1002549_pt1 | contig 23667 bp, 22 predicted proteins | sample Inofromicrocosms_FD_65485 | JGI IMG/M metagenome (GOLD analysis project Ga0073906, IMG submission 65485) | Mouse cecum microbial communities from Vienna, Austria - Inoculum for glucosamine and mucus D2O microcosms | ecosystem: Host-associated > Mammals > Digestive system > Large intestine >...
CTGCTGATAGGCATCAACGATGTGTCGCACGGCCACAGCGTTGCCGAACTGAGCCGCCGCTACGACCGCCTTGTGAAAAAGATACGCAGCCAGTCGCCCGGCACACGGCTGTACATACAGTCGGTGATGCCCGTCAACAACGACTTCCGGCGGTATCGGAATCTTGCGGGCAAGGAGAGCGTGATCACCGGTCTCAACGGCAGGCTGCGCACCATCGCCGCCGACAACGGCGCCGAATACATTGACCTCTGGCCCGCTCTCAGCTCCGACGGCAAAAAGCTTAACCGTCAGTACACCAACGACGGCCTCCATCTCAACGGCGCCGGATACCGCGCTTGGACAAAGGCCCTGAAACCTTTCGTAGAGCCTAAAACAATGAACAGATGAAATCATCAGCAAGATACATCACATCGGCAATGCTGGCACTGACGGCATCGCTGTCGGCTATGGCCATGCCTCAGAGCCGCCCCGCCGATGAAACGATCTATATCGACCCTCTCTTCGAATATCCGGTGGCTCCCGACTCGATATCCACGCTCGTGGGAAAGTCGGAATACCTGGTGACGCACTTCTGGGAGCCGATGGATTTCAAGAGCAAGCGCGCCGTCGACCAGAACGCGCTCAACGACGCCTTCATGGTTTTCGCCTCGCCTATGCGCTGGGCCGACAAGTCGGTAAGCATGAAAGCCGTCGACAACCTTTTCAAGAAGCTGCAGAAGAATCCGGTGCTGACCATGCAGTTCACGCGAGCCGCCGAAGAGAACCTCTACGGACCCCGGGCCATCTTCTGGTCTGACGAGCTTTACCTGCGGTTCGTCGACAATCTGCTGGCCGCCAAGAAGGTGCCCGCCACCCGCAAGGAACGTTACCGCCGGCAGCGTCAGCTGATAGCCAATTCCCTTGAAGGGAAGCAGGCCATGCCCTTCCGCTACACCTCCCCCACCGGCAATCCCGCCGACTACCGTCCCGACGGCGTCATAACAATCATAGAGTTCGGCGACCCGGAATGCGACGACTGCCGCATGGCCAAACTGCGCATGGAGACCGACGTCACATTCACCGACCTTGTGGACCGTGGCATCGTGAACGTGCTCTTCATCATCCCCGACCCCGACGAGGGGTGGCAGACACAGCTCGCCGGGTTCTCGCCAAAATGGCATGTGGGCGCATCCGATACTGTTTCCGATATATACGACATGCGCTCCACTCCCTCGATCTACGTCATAGGCCGCGAAGGGAAGATTCTTGCCAAGAACATCCCCTACCGGCAGGCCATGAACCTGGCCGCCGCCGCCGCAAAGGCCGACAACAACAGCAAATAACATCCCCGTTATGTCGAATATCCTCAAGACAATATATATACGCACCACCGGCTACAGCTACACCAACCTCGGACGCCTCTTCCTGCGTCTCTTCGTGGGTATAATGCTCATGCAGTTCGGCATCCGCCAGCTTTACGCCTACCCGGCGATCAGCTCCACGTTCCCGCCTGTGCTCGGAATGGACTCCGCCACCTCTCTATCCGTGATGATTGCAATTGAAATAGGGTGCTCGCTCTTCATCATGCTGGGATTCTGCACCCGCATCATGACAATACCCCCTTTCATAGCCATGATACTCGCGGAATATCATCTGCTGCATTATGTGGTGGGCATCCCGAGCTATATGCTCACATGGGAAATGCCGGGATACCTCCCCATAATGTTCCTGGGAATATATTTCTTTATCCTCACCGTAGGTCCGGGCAAGATAAGCGTCGACTATTTCCTGTCGCTCTATCTGCTTCACAAGGAAGACAAGAGTGAGCAAGAGCTTGAGGAGGTATAAGAGATGAAGATAGCTGTATTGGTATCGGGAGGTGTCGACAGCGCGGTAGTTACCGACCTGCTGTACAAGGCGGGTCATGACCTGACACTCTTCTACATACGCATCGGCAACGACAACGGTGAGGGCGACTGCAGCGCCGACGAGGACATCGAGATGTGCACGCTGATAGCGCGCAAGTATGGGCTGCCGCTCAACGTGGTTTCGCTGCACGAGGAATATTGGGACTCTGTAATGGCCTATACGTTGAAGACCGTGTCGGAGGGGCGCACGCCTCATCCCGACATGATGTGCAACAAACTGATAAAGTTCGGATACTTCGAGGAACGCTGGGGTAAGGACTTCGACAAGACAGCCACCGGCCACTATGCCGACATAGTTGAGGAGAAGGGGCGGCTCTATCTTGCCACGGCCGCCGACCCGGTGAAGGACCAGACCGACTTTCTGGCGCAGATAAGCTACGCGCAGCTGAGCCATCTGATGTTCCCGTTAGGGCGTCTGCCCAAGAGCGAGGTACGCCGTCTGGCTGCCGAAGCGGCCCTCCCCAATGCCGCCCGCAAGGACTCCCAGGGAATCTGCTTCCTCGGCAAGATAGACTATTCCGATTTCATAGAGCGGCATCTGGGCACCCGTCCCGGACCCGTGATAGAGATAGAGACGGGGCGCAAGATCGGCACTCACCGCGGTTATTGGTTCTACACCATCGGGCAGCGCAAGGGTCTCGGCCTCGGCGGCGGCCCATGGTTCGTGGTGCGCAAGAATATCCGCGACAATGTGATATATGTTTCCCACGGCTACGACACGCCACGCCAGTTCGGCCGAAACATAGAGCTGACGGAAATGCACTGGATATCCGGCGACCCGGGCATCGACAGGGTGGCCTTCAAGACAAGACATACCCCCGAGTTTCTCGCAGGGACTCTTCAGCGCCACGACGACGGCTCGCTGACTCTTCTCTCCGACAGCGATGTGCAGGGTATCGCCCCCGGACAGTTCGCTGTGATCTATACCCCCGACCGACGCCTCTGCCTCGGCTCAGGGCTCATTACCCAACCGGCCCGGCACAGGCATAATAATGAGCAACAATGAATGATTCCGACGACAAAAGACTGCTGACACTCATAGGCATCACCTACAATCAGATAGAATCCGGCGTGTACGCCGTGATATTGCGGGAGGCCGGTGGCACCCGGCGCATCCCCATCATCATAGGCTTTCCGGAAGCCCAGGCCATAGAGTGCAAGCTCCAGGAGATTGTGACTCCACGTCCGCTGACTCACGACCTGATGGTCAACATCATGTCGTCGTTCGGCATATACCTTATAGAGGTCGACATCAGGCGTCTGCCCAGCGGCGTGTTCGCCGCCGAACTGGTGTTTGACCACAACGGCTCGCGGCATGTGGTCGACTCCCGGAGCAGCGACGCCATAGCCCTCGCCATCCGTGTGGGTGCCCCGATATACACCACCGCCAAGGTGCTCGACGAGGTGGGTTTCGAGCCGGGTGAACACCCCGGTGCAAAAGCCCGCAAAGATATCGCAGAGACGCCGTCGCCTCATCGCGACACTGTCTCCCTCAACAGCGACATGAGTCTGCGCTCCATCGACAGCCTGAAGACCGAGATGCAGCAGGCCGCCGACAATGAGGATTACGAGACCGCCGCTCGTCTCAAGCAGGAGATAGACCGACGCCTCGATAATGATGACCCGGGAGATTCCAAAATCTCTGACAACCCCGACATATTGCCTTTCTAACCTTACACTGATATGAAAAATAGAAAACAGCGCATAGAGCTGATGGTCAAACTCATCCGCGAAAAATGCATAGGAAGCCAGGAAGAGCTTGCCAACATGCTTGCCGAACATGGATATAATGTGACGCAGGCCACCCTCTCGCGCGACCTCAAGATGCTCAAGACTACCAAGGTGCCTACCGACCGCGGCTCTTATGTGTATACCATGCCTGATTCCAACACGCTGAAGGACAAGCTCATAGCCCGCGGACAGTTTGACGCCAACGCCAATTTCCAGAGCGGTTTCATATCCCTGCAGCTCTCGCAGAATGTGGCCGTGATAAAGACGCGCAACGGTTATGCCGCCGGAATCGCATATGACATCGACATGCACAACTTCCCGGAAATCATCGGCACCATTCCCGGCTCCGACACCATCTTCGCAATCATCGCCGAAGGTGTGTCGCATGAACGTGTTAGGAGAGTGCTCGCCCAGATCCTTCCAATTGACGTTGACTGAAAGAATATTCTTATGATACGGACAGTAATACTTGGCGCCGAGACAGCCGAAGCGGGCGAGCTGATACGTATCCTTGCCATGCACCCCGACGTAGAGATTGTGGGGGCACAGTCGTACGGCAACGAGGGCGTGGCACTGACCTCGCTGCATCACGGCCTTATCGGCGAGACGTCGCAGCTGTGCACGGTGCATCCCAATCCGGAACGATGCGACATGATTCTCGACTTCAGCGCCGATGGATTGCCCGAGCTTACGACCTCGCTGCTGGGTCGCTTCCCCGACGCCAAGGTGATACGTCTGGCGCGCACCGACAAGGCTTACGCCGATGCCGGCAACTTCGTATACGCCCTGCCTGAAATCAACCGCAAGGCTCTGGTACGCGGCGCTTCCGCTGCCCGTATCCCCCGGCCTCTCGCCTCTACAGCCCTCGTGGCTCTATATCCTCTCGCCTCCCACCTCCTTCTCCCCAATGCCGACATAACCCTGCACTTCGACGTGCCGGCGGCAATCGCCGACATCACGGATGTGGCTGCCGTAGAGAAGGAAATCGGGGAGATTCTGCGCGGCGTACAGATGAGCTGGAACGCCTCAGTCACCGTCACGCTGTCGCCGTCGAACACGCGTCGCTCGATAACGATGTCGACCGACATACCCATGCAGATAGAGCTCGAGATAGTGGCCGGCACCTTCGAGATGTACGACGACCATCATTTCGCCTTCGGCATCACCACGGCCGTTGGGCCGTCGGAAGTGGCGGGTACGGAGAAATGCGTGGTGTCGCTGTCGCGGCCGGAGGGCGACAACCTGCACATCGAGGCCGTGGCCGACGCCAGAATGCGCGGGGGCGCCGGCGAAGCTGTACACGTGCTAAACCTCCTCGCAGGCCTTCATGAACGTACAGGCCTCGCCCTCAAGGCCATCGACTTCCTCCCTCTCCCCTCTAACTCCAATCCCGACTGACATGTCTGTAAATAAAGTAATACTCCTCGGATATGTGGGGCGCGACCCCGAAATCCGCTTTCCGCAGCCCGACTTTCCCGTGGCCTCTTTCTCTCTGGCCACCGACGAGACTGTCGGAAATCCCCCACAGAAGGTGGCCGAATGGCACAACATAGTGATGTTCGGCGACAAAGCATCCCTTGCCGAAAAATACATCCGCAAGGGTACGCGCCTTTATCTCGAAGGCCGCTTGAGAACCCGTGAGTATGACGACCGCATGAAAGTGCGCCGCCGTATCACCGAAATCATCGTCGAACGTTTCGAACTCCTCGGACGTAACGACAAAAATCAGAATACCAATACCGTCCCATAATACTGCAACCAAATGAGAAAGTGGCGTATAGAAGACTCAGCCGAATTATACAACATCCCCGGATGGGGACTTAAATATTTCTCCATCAATCCCCTGGGGCATGTGCAGGTCACTCCCAAGGAGAATGGCCCGGCTATCGACATCAAGGAAGTGATGGACACTCTCCAGCTGCGCGACGTGCAGGCTCCCGTACTCCTCCGTTTCCCTGATATCCTCGACGACCGTATCCGCAAGATCTCGGAGTGTTTCCACCGTGCCGCCGAACAGTACGAATACCAGGCCAAGAACTATATCGTATACCCCATCAAGGTCAACCAGATGAGTCCTGTGGTGTCGGAGATCGTGAGCCACGGCAACAAGTACGACATAGGACTTGAAGCCGGCTCCAAGCCTGAACTGCACGCCGTGCTCGCCGTCAACTCTGTGGAAAAGTCAATCATTGTCTGCAACGGTTATAAGGATGAGGATTACATAGAGCTGGCTCTTCTGGCCCACAAGATGGGACGCCGCATATTCATAGTGGTGGAGAAAATCAACGAGCTGAAGCTAATCGCCGACGTGGCCCGGCGCCTCGACGTGCGCCCCGCCATAGGCATACGCATAAAGCTCTCCAGCTCCGGCTCCGGAAAATGGGAGGAGTCGGGAGGCGATGTCTCCAAGTTCGGCCTCAACTCGTCGGAACTCCTCGACGCCCTCGAGTTCCTGGAGAAGAACAAGCTCAAGGATTGCCTCAAGCTGATACATTTCCATATCGGCAGCCAGATCACCAAGATACGCCGCATCAAGAATGCGCTGCGCGAGGCCATGCAGTTCTATGTGCAGCTGCAGAAGTCAGACTTCGACATCGACTTCGTTGACATAGGCGGCGGCCTGGGCGTCGACTACGACGGCACCCGGTCGAGCAGCGGCGAGAACTCCATGAACTACAGCATCCAGGAATACGTCAACGACTCGGTGTCGTCGCTCGTGGATGCCTGCGAGAAGAATGGTCTCAAACACCCCAACATCATCACCGAGTCGGGCCGTTCGCTGACCGCCCACCACTCCGTGCTGGTGATCCAGGCTCTGGAGACCACTCAGCTCCCTGCATGGAAGGACGACGATACCCTCGACCCCGACGCCCACGAACTTGCCCATGAGCTTTACAACATATGGGACAAGATAGACCCGGCACGTATGTTCGAGGACTGGCACGATGCCCTGCAGATCCGAGAGGAGGCTCTGGAACTTTTCAGCCTGGGACTGCTCTCGCTGCGCGACCGCGCAAGAATCGAGAAACTCTTCTGGTCGGTGGCTCGCGATGTCAAGGACCTCGCACGATCCATGAAACATCCTCCCGAAGAGCTCCGAAAGGCTGCACGCATGCTCCCCGAAAAGTATTTCTGCAACTTCTCTCTCTTCCAGTCGCTTCCCGACACGTGGGCAATCGACCAGATGTTCCCTATAATGCCCATCATGCGCCTCGACGAGAAGCCCACTCATGAATGCACCATCCAGGATGTGACATGCGACTCCGACGGCAAGATAAACCGCTTCGTGGCTCCACAGGGTAGCAGCTATTGTCTCCCCGTGCACAACATCAAGCCTAACGAGCCTTATTATCTCGGCGTATTCCTCGTGGGAGCTTACCAGGAAATCCTCGGCGACCTCCACAATCTTTTCGGCGATACCAACGCCGTGCATATCTCGCTCACCAAAGATGGCTATGAGATCGACCAGGTAATCGACGGTCAGTCGGTGGCCGATGTGCTCGACTACGTGGAGTACAATCCCAAGAAGCTCGTGCGCAATCTGGAGACATGGGTCACGGCTTCCATGAAACGCGGGGCCATAACTCCCGAGGAAGGACGCCAGTTCCTCAACAATTACCGTGCCGGCCTTTACGGCAGCACCTATCTGGAGCGTGACTGATGCGTTACTTTCTGAAGCTGTCGTACTCAGGTGCGCCCTATCATGGCTGGCAGTCGCAACCCAACGCCACGAGCGTGCAGCAGACTGTCGAGGAAGCCTTGGCCACGGTGCTGCGTTGTCCCACGCCCATAACGGGCGCGGGACGCACCGACACCGGCGTCAACGCCCGCGTGATGTTCGCCCACTTCGATACCGCCGATCCCATTGCCGACAAACCGAGGCTCATCACGGCACTAAACCGCCTATGCGGCCATGCCATCGCCATTCATGACATAATAAATGTGCGCGATGATGCACATGCTCGCTTCGATGCCACAGCAAGGACCTACAAGTATTTTGTGACATTCCGGAAGTCGCCATTTCTCGCGCCTACGGCCTGGTACTCCCCTTCCTTGCTCGACATGGAAGCCATGAACGCCGGAGCACGCATTCTTTGCGACACTTCCGATTTCACTTCATTCGCAAAGCTCCATTCCGATGCCAAAACCAACATATGCCGCGTGTCGGAGGCACGCTGGGATCCGTGGTCCAACGATTACGGCCTACCCGGTGCCGTGTTCACCATTACAGCCGACCGTTTCCTCAGGAATATGGTAAGGGCCGTGGTGGGAACGCTTGTCGACATGGGGCGCGGCAAACTGTCGCCCGACGGCCTCCGCGATATAATCGCCCGTAAGGACCGCTGCGCGGCTGGAACCTCGATGCCTCCACACCCCCTCTTCCTCTGGAATATCGCGTATCCAATGATAAACGATTAAAGATTAAAGATAAACGACCTTAAACAGCCATAATAAAAGACACTGTTATGAAAACGAGCCCTTCGCTGCTGGCGGCCGACTTCGCCGACCTTCGCCCCGCTATCGAGATGATCAACAGTTCCTGCGCCGACTATCTCCACCTCGACGTGATGGATGGTGTGTTCGTGCCGAACATTTCCTTCGGCTTTCCCGTTATGAAGTCGGTGGCCAAGGTGTGCCGCAAGCCGCTCGACGTGCATCTGATGATTGTTGAGCCGCAACGGTGGATAGAGAATGTCAAGGCCTTGGGAGCCGAGATAATGACCGTGCATCAGGAGGCATGCGTGCATCTCGACAGTTGCGTGAGCCGCATACACGCCGCCGGCATGAAGGCGGGCGTCAGCATTTGCCCCGCAACTCCCGTGGAAACACTCTCCGACATTATCACGGAAGTGGATGTGGTGCTGGTGATGTCGGTAAATCCCGGATTCGGCGGCCAGAAGTTCATCCCCCGCAGCCTCGACAAGATCCGCCGGCTGCGCCGCCTTATAGATGACTCTGGCTCCAAAGCCATCATCGAGGTCGACGGCGGCGTCAACAACGTAACGGCTCCTCTGCTCGCCCAGGCCGGCGCCGACATGCTCGTGGCCGGATCTTACGTATTCTCAGCAAACGACCCCGCAAGCACCATCGCTTCTCTCGAAAGCCTTTGACAAATTAATTACCCGCTTATGGATCCCAGACAAAAAATAGAACGGCTGCGCCAGGAGCTGAACCGTCATAACCATAATTACTACATCCTCAACGCGCCGGAAATCTCAGACCGGGAGTTTGACGCCATGATGAAGGAACTCGAAGCTCTCGAGGCTCAGTATCCTGAATATCATGATGATTTGTCGCCGACGCAGCGCGTGGGATCCGATCTCTCCAAAGGCTTCGAGCACATCACCCATGCACGCCCCATGATGTCGCTGGCCAACACCTACAACATCGAGGAGGTGGATGAATGGTTCGGGCGTATCTCTCGGCAGCTCGAAGGCCAGGAGTTCAACATCGTCGGCGAGATGAAATTCGACGGCACGTCGATATCCATCACCTACCGCCACGGGCGCATGGTCCGGGCCGTGACTCGCGGCGACGGTACCCAGGGCGACGATGTTACCGCCAACGTCAAGACCATTCGCAGCATACCTCTCCAGCTCCTGCCCGGCAACTGGCCCGAGGAGTTCGAGATCCGTGGCGAAATCCTCATGCCCTGGGAGGTGTTCGAGAAGCTGAATGCCGAACGCGCCTATAACGAGGAACCTCTCTTCGCCAACCCGCGTAACGCCGCCTCCGGAACCCTCAAGACCCTCGACTCGCGGGAAGTGGCCCGACGTCACCTCGACGCACGTTTCTACTATCTGCTCAGCGACAACCTCCCTTTCGACAACCATTACGAGAACATGCTTGCCGCCGAGCACTGGGGCTTCAAGGTCTCCAAAGCCATGGCCCTAATGTCGACTCTCAAGGAGGTTGACGACTATATAGCCTATTGGGATGAGCACCGCAAGGAACTCCCCGTGGCTACCGACGGCCTCGTGTTCAAGGTCAACAGTCTGCGGCAGCAGCTCAACATGGGGTATACCGCCAAATCGCCGCGCTGGGCCGTGGCGTTCAAATTCAACCCCGAGCGCGAATGCACCCCTCTGAAGTTCGTGTCGTTCGAGACAGGACGTATGGGCATAGTCACGCCCGTGGCCAACCTCGAGCCTGTGCTCCTGTCTGGAACAATCGTGAAACGCGCTTCGCTGCACAACGACGACATAATGCAGGAACTCGACATTCATCAGGGCGACTGGCTCTATGTGGAGAAAGCGGGCGAGATCATACCCCAGATCATGGGCGTCGATATGAGCCGGCGCGACCCGGAAGCTCCCAAGGTTGTGTTCGTCAAGGAATGCCCGGAATGCGGCACTCCACTGCGGCGCATCTTCGGCGACGCCGCTTGGGTTTGCCCCAACAAGTATGGTTGCCGTCCGCAAATCACGGGCCGTATAGAGCACTTCTGCGCCCGCAGAATGATGGATATCGACGGTATCGGCGAGGAAACCGCCGAACTCCTCTTCGCCAACGGACTCGTGGAGAATATCGGCCAGATTTACGACCTTACCGAGGAGAAGCTCTCCAGCCTCGACCGTATTGGCCCCAAAACGGCAAAACGTATCATCAAGGGTATCGAGGAATCGAAAAGCCGCCCCTTCGAGAGAGTGCTCTATGCTCTGTCGATTCCCAATGTGGGCGAAACCACTGCCAAGCGGCTTGCCGCCGGCGTCGTCGACATGGATAACCTCATGAGCATGGATGTGGAACAGATTGCCGCCATTCCCGACATAGGTCCCGTAATAGCAAAGGGGATATACGACTTTCTCCGGGAGCCTGTGAACATACTCAACATCTCTCGGCTCCGTGATGCCGGCGTGCAGCTTCGCGTAAGCGAAGACCGCCTCTCCCCGGCCGGCACTGCCCTCGAAGGTAAGGTAATTGTGATTTCCGGCACTTTCGCCCATCATAGCCGCGACGAATACAAGGAGATCATAGCCCGCGAGGGAGGCAAGAATGCCGGCTCCATATCCAGGAAGACCAGCTTCGTGCTTGCCGGCGAGAACATGGGCCCCGCCAAACGCGAAAAATGCGCCGCCCTCAACATCCCCATCCTCACCGAAGACGAATTCCTCGCCCTCCTTGCCAAAGAAGAATAATCCCCCGGACCAATCGGTCTAATGTTAAATAACTATGTTATAAAACATATTTTCACAACAATTTTTATCTCCCCGGCGTTATATAGTCGTAAGATTTCGAGGATGGCCGCAAACATCTTTAACAAGGCCATTCGATTTATTAACCGGAAATGTCCGGGATGAGGGCGCCCCGCCGCCACATGAATTACACATTGCTGCTCATCAACCCATAATGAGTATCCCCCCGAAAGGGAATCCCCATTGATTTAAGAGTCAAGAGTGAATCAGGCTGCTGACATGCTTGTGTAATGACCCGGAATTTCGTAAATGATGAAAGGAATCAGATTATGAAAACGCTGAAACACCTGGTGATGCTTTACTTCGTGCACTGTGCCGAAGTCTACAAAGACACCGACAACACCTACGGCTTCCGCCTATGAGAGAGAATTACTGAAAGAGTGCCCCCATTCAAGGCTCAAAACCATTCAAGGTCAAAACCATGAATGTGAATAGTGCCTCGGAGAGGCGGAACATGGTTAACCCCACCTTTACGAGCTGAGGCGGCGCCAGCCGGCACAGCGAGTTAGGTGGGGTTTGTGGAGCTGTTGGGCAGGAAGGCGAAAATCACTGCGGCCACCAGACAGACAAAGGCGCACAGATGATTCCAGTGAAGCCGCTCACCCTGAAACAGAAGCATGGCTATCACCGTGAACACCGTCAGCGACACAGCCTCCTGGATAATCTTGAGCTGGAAGAGCGAGAAGGGCCCTCCGTTGCCTATGAACCCGGTACGGTTGGCCGGTATCATGCAGCAGTATTCCAGGAATGCAAGCCCCCACGACAGCAGTATCACCGCTATCAGCGGCCAGCTCTTGATAAGCCCGGCCGACTGCAGCTTCAGATTACCATACCACGCCAACGTCATGAAGATGTTGGAGATCACCAGCAATAATATCGTTATAAACGCCGCTTTCATATACTTTCAAATTTAGCCGCCGACGTAGCCCGCGAAACCGGATGCAAAATTAACGAAAAATTTGTAACTTTGCACTTCAATCAGTATTCGTTATGAACATCAAGGAAATAGCAGAAGGGATAAGATATGTGGGGGTCAACGACCGCGTCACAGAGAAGTTCGAGGGAATGTGGCCATTGCCTTATGGTGTGAGCTATAACTCCTATCTTGTGGAGGGAAGCGAAAAGAGTGCCCTTATGGATACGGTGGAGATAGAGGGTGTGAACCGTTATCTCGACGAAGTGACGGCCGCCCTGCAGGGTCGCGCGCTCGACTATCTGGTGATACATCATATGGAACCCGACCATTCCGGGTCCATTCCTGAAGTTCTGAAGAGATGGCCCGGCATCAAGGTGGTGTGCAGCCGGCAGGCCGCCGACATGGTGAAAGGGTTCTATCATGTGGAGGATGCCGACATGTTCATCATCGTCAACGACGGCGACTCCATAGACCTTGGCGGCAAGACGCTGCAGTTCGTGATGACGCCCATGGTGCACTGGCCTGAGACTATGATGACTCTCGTGCCGGAACTGAAGCTCCTCTTCTCGGGCGACGCTTTCGGCTGCTTCGGAGCTCTCAACGGCGCCGTCATCGACGCCGACATGGATACCTCGCGCTATATCGGCGAGATGTACCGCTACTATTCCAACATCGTCGGCAAGTATGGCAAGTTCGTGCAGAAAGCCTTGGGGAAGCTGGAGGGCGTGGCTCTCGACTACATATGCTCCACGCACGGGCCCGTATGGCATGAGCGCATCGGCGACGTGACGGCTATCTACGACAAGCTCAGCCGCTACGGCAGCGAGCCGGGTGCCGTGATTGTTTACGGCTCGATGTATGGCAACACGGCGGCCGTGGCCGAGGAGATAGCACGCGGCCTGGCTGACGCCGGCGTTAGAAACATCATCGTGCACAACGCCTCTGTAAGCCCCATGAGCGTCATGATCAGCGACGCTTTCCGCCATAAGTGTCTGATAGTAGGGAGCGCCACTTACAGCATGACCCTTTTTCCGCCCGTGGCCGAATTCATCGAGGCCATGCAGGTGCGCGAAATCAAGGACAAGGTGTTTGCCGGATTCGGCGGTTATACCTGGGCTCCCAACGCCGTAAAGGGAGCCATGGAGAAATTCTGCGCCGAGACCGGTATAGAGATGCAGGAGTTCGTGATGATGAAACAGAGCATCGACTCATCCGTCAGAGCACAGGCTTTCGAGCTGGGCAAAAAACTTGCCTCCCTCGAAGGCGTTAAATAATTAGACACATACCTCGATAGATGCCGCAAGCCAACAGCGCCGACATAGAGAAACATCCTTTCGCCCCCTTCTTTCCCGAAGGGGCGCGGCTGCTGATGTGCGGTACATTTCCGGCACAGCCCTCACGCTGGAGCATGAAATTCTACTACCCGAACTTCTCCAACGACATGTGGAGGGTGTTCGGGCTGGTGTTTTTCAACGATGCCGAGAAGTTTGTGGACCGGGAGCACAAGACCTACCGGCTGGCGGAGCTACAGGCCTTTCTCGCCTCAAAGGGAGTGGCGCTGAGCGATACGGGTTCGGAGATTGTGCGCACCAAGGGGAACGCTTCCGACAAGGACCTGCGCATAGAGCGGCCCATAGACCTTGCCGGTGTGCTGGCACAGCTCCCTGATGTCACGGCGCTCATTACCACCGGCATGCTCGCCGCTCAGACGATAGCCGGGATATGCGACGCCCCCGTGCCGGCCATGGGCGAATATGTCGACTGCCGTATCGTCGACGCCGACGGCCGCGACAGATCTTTCCGTCATTGGCGTATGCCCTCCTCTTCCAGGGCATACCCCATGAAACTGCAACTCAAAGCGCAATATTATGCACGCGCTCTTACCCTGTTAAATACTGAAAACAATGATTCTTGAGATGATAGACCTGGCGGCCATATTCGACGCCAGCAGTTTCTTCCAATGGTTCGTGGACCACGCAAGCTATCTGTTTGTGTTCCTGTTCATGACCATAGAGAGTTCGTTCATACCCTTCCCGTCGGAGGTTGTGGTACCGCCGGCCGCTTACATAGCCTGTACCAGAGGAGACATGAACGTGTTTCTGGTGGTGTTTTTCGCCACGCTCGGCGCCTTGTGCGGCGCATTCATCAACTACTACCTCTCGTTGTGGGTAGGGCGTCCGGTGGTATATCGGTTTGCCGACAGCCGCTTTGGCCACGCCTGCCTTATCGACAGAGCCAAGGTAGACAAGGCCGAGGCTTATTTCGACAAGCACGGTGCCATCTCCACCTTCATCGGCCGCCTCATACCGGCGATACGCCAGCTGATATCCATACCCGCCGGCCTTTCGCGCATGAATGTGGGACAGTTCGCCCTCTTCACCTCGTTAGGAGCTTTGGTATGGAACGCTGTCCTCGCCTTCCTCGGCTGGTGGCTCGCTCAAGCCGTCCCCATGGACAAACTGTTCGAGAAGGTCGAGGAATACAACCGCTACCTCACCTGGGCAGGATACGGTCTCTTCGCCATCTGCCTCATCTTCATCCTCTACAAAGCCTTCAGCAAGAAAAACAAAGGCACCGCACCCGATTCCCATTCCGCCAAATAACCACCCCCATCCCAAATTTTGAGGGAATCACAGAACTGAACCGAAAACTGCACCGAGAGTGCACAGAACTTTCGGTTACACTAATTTACAGACTGTCACAGAAGCGGCTGGTACAGGTCAGCCGCTTCCATGATTAGCGCCGAACTCTGCCGAATCGCGCCTAACACTGCCTCGGAGAGGCAAGACATGGTTAACCCCACCTTTACGAGCGCAGCGAGTTAGGTGGGGATCAGCGTGCATCTCGTCGACAGAATCGGAGATTCTGCACTATGTCAGAATTGAGCTGCAAGATTCTTCTTGTCGGTTTTCCTATGAAGTTGTTTCAGGTCAACACCGTGCCTATGGATTCTGATATAGGCGGCTGGTTTTATGCGTTATCCTGATGCATATATATTTCATGCCGGGCAGCTGACCCCATTGGCATAAAGCCATTCGGGAGCAATGTCAGCACCATTGGACCAGAAGATTGTCTCGTCAAACCCGAACTGCCTGAACTTGTCAATGTCCTTCAGTTCTCGGAATGCCGGCGCATCAAGAACCGGAGTCATGTCCACATTCTTGATGCTGCCATCGCTGAAAGTGCATTTGAGGGTGTAATTCCCTCCATATTCCACATCTGTTACTTGTATATACATTTTAGCACTGAATTATCGGTTAATCTTTGAAATTGGCAATCCCCGGGTTATATATAGCGCTCATTTCTTTGATATTATCTTATCGTGCAACGCAAAATTACGAAGAAATAGACGAATCTGCAAATATTGTTCGTGAGCAAAAACAAAACCGCCAGCATTCGAACTGACGGTTTTGTTTTTGGTACTGTTGCTTAAAGGATGAATATCCTTATGCCCCGGTTTGCGGATTCTTTACCGGACAAGATTCTTTACCGGACGGGATTCTTTACCGTATGAAGAGGAGCTCGCGGTATTTGGGGAGGGGCCAGATTTCGTTGTCGACCATTAGTTCGAGCTTGTCGATGTGGCGGCGTATCTTCTCCATCTTCGGGAGGACGAAGTCGTGGTATTCGATGGCCTTCTCACGCTCGGAGTCGAGATGGTTGGCGTGCTTGCGGCATTCCACCATCTCCTTGACGGTGGTCTTGATGGCTGCCACATGGTCGCTGATGGTCTCGATGTTCTCCATGTCGATGGCGGAGATGCTGTCGGCCTTGGCGCCGCTGAAAAGCTGCTTGATCTTGTAAACGTTGTCGAGAAGCAGCGATTGATAGCGCACAGCCGCAGGGATGATATGGTTGATGGCCAGGTCGCCAATCACACGGCTCTCGATCTGAATCTTCTTGGTGTACATCTCCCACTTCACCTCGTTGCGGGCTTCAATCTCCTTGAGGCTGAGCACGCCCGACTTCTCGAACATCTCCACAGTCTCGGGACGCATATAAGCGTCGTACATCTTCGGAGCGGAAGTCTCGGTGTCGAGGCCGCGCTTTCTAGCCTCTTCAAGCCATTCCTCGCTGTAGCCGTTGCCGTCGAAGTGGATAGGTTTCGACTCTATGATAAGCTCGCGAACCTCCTTGAGGATTGCCGATGTCTTGTCGTCGCCGGCAGCCATACGCTTGCTGACCTTGTCGGCAAACTCGTCGAGCTGCACAGCCACGGCAGCGTTCAGGGCTATGAGCGCGGCGGCATTGTTGGCCGACGAGCCTACGGCACGGTACTCGAAACGGTTGCCCGTGAAGGCAAACGGGCTGGTACGGTTGCGGTCGGTATTGTCGAGGAGCAACTCGGGAATCTGGGCCACGTCGAGACTGATCTTCTCCTTACTGTCTACCTTCAGCGAGTCGGGGTCGCGGTTCTCGATCTTGTCGAGGATATTGCTGAGCTGCTTGCCGAGGAACATGGAGATGATAGCCGGGGGCGCCTCGTTGGCGCCGAGACGATGAGCGTTGGTGGCTGTGATGATGGAGGCCTTCATAAGACCGTTGTGCTTATAGACAGCCGCCATGACATTGGCGATGAACGTCACGAAGCGCAGATTGTCGTCGGGGGTCTTGCCGGGAGCGAAGAGAAGGACGCCATTGTCGGTACCCAGACTCCAGTTGTTGTGCTTGCCGCTGCCGTTGATGCCGGCAAAAGGCTTCTCATGGAAGAGCACACGGAAATTATGACGGCGTGCCACCTCTTCCATCACCGACATGAGCAGCAGGTTATGGTCGTTGGCCAGATTGCACTCCTCGAAGATAGGAGCAATCTCGAACTGGTTGGGAGCCACCTCATTATGCCGGGTCTTGACCGGAATGCCAAGCTTATGGCATTCAATCTCAAGTTCGAGCATGAAAGCCTCCACGCGGCTGGGTATGGAGCCGAAGTAATGGTCCTCAAGCTGCTGGTTCTTCGCCGACTCGTGGCCCATAAGTGTACGGCCGGTCATCACCAGGTCGGGACGCGCAGCATAGAGAGCTTCGTCGACAAGGAAATACTCCTGTTCCCATCCCAGGTAGCTGTAGACGTGCTTTACCGACGGATCGAAGAGGTTCACCACCTTGGTGGCAGCCTTGTCGACACTGTTGATGGCACGCAGCAAGGGAGTCTTGTAGTCAAGGCTCTCGCCGGTGTAAGAGATAAAGACCGTGGGAATGCAGAGAGTGTTGTCGTCGATAAACGCGGGCGACGAGATGTCCCATGCGGAGTAACCGCGTGCCTCGAACGTGTTACGGATACCGCCATTGGGGAAGCTGGAGGCATCAGGCTCCTGCTGCACGAGCAGCTTGCCCGAGAAGTTTTCAACCACACCCCCCTTGCCGTCATGCTCGATAAAGGCATCATGTTTTTCGGCAGTGCTGCCTGTCAGAGGATGGAACCAGTGAGTGTAATGGCGCGCGCCATTGTCGAGGGCCCACTGCTTCATGCCCTGCGCAACACTGTCGGCAAGCTGCCGGCTCAGCGGCTTGCGCTGGTCGATGGCCTCCACCAACGCATCATACGTCTCGCGGGGCAGATACTCGAACATCTTGGCACGGTTGAACACCTTGCAACCGTAGTAACGCTCAACGCGCTCCTTGGGAAGCTCCACTTTTACCGCTTTGTGGCTCGATGCTTCCAGCACGCTCTTTACTCTTAAATTCGACATATTATTATGTTTAGGGTAACTTTCTTGTCTGAATGGCCTTCTTGTCTCTATGACTTTCTTGTCGGGACGTCCTTCTTATTTGGAAATCACATCTTCGAGACGGCGCATGGCTTCGCGGGTCTTCTCAAGGGTATTGAAGCCTGTGAACCGGATATACCCCTGGCCGAGACTGCCGAAGCCCACACCGGGTGTGCAGCTTATGTGCGCCTTTTCGAGAAGCATGTCGAAGAGCTCCCAGCTGTCGGCCGCGCCAGGGTATTTCACCCACACATAGGGCGAGTCGACGCCGCCGTATACCTCGAACCCGGCCTTGCGGAGAGTGTCGCGGATGATAGCGGCATTGTTGAGGTAATAGCCCACATTTTCCTTGACCTGCTCCTTTCCCTCCGGGGAGTAAGTGGCCTCGGCGCCGCGCTGTATCACATAGCTGGCGCCGTTGAACTTGGTGGTCTGGCGGCGCAGCCACAGTTTTCTGAGCGGCACCTCGCGCTGTTCGGCATCGTAGCCTACAAGCGTGTCGGGCACCACGGTATATCCGCAACGCAGTCCGGTAAAGCCTGCCGTCTTCGAAAAGCTCCTCACCTCTATGGCCACCTCACGCGCTCCTTCTATCTCATAGATGCTGCGTGCCGTATCCTTGTCGGTGACATAGGCGCAGTAGGCCGAGTCAAACACGATAAGGGCCTTGTTGTCTCTGGCATAGTCCACCCAGGCCTTGAGCTCGCCGCGGGTGAAGGCGGCTCCCGTGGGATTGGCCGGCGAACAGAGGAAAATCACATCGGCATGCGCCACGGGCGGCGTCGGCTTGAAGCCGTTAGCCGGCGTGCAGTCGAGGTACACGAAGCGGCTCCATTTGCCGTCGACGAGTTCGCCGCCGCGTCCGTCGATCACGTTCGAGTCTACATACACAGGATATCCGGGGTCGGTGACGGCCACGATGCTGTCGCGCGAGTAAATGTCGCCGAGGTTGCCGAGGTCGCTCTTGGCGCCATCGCTCACGAAGATTTCGTCGGCGCCGACGGGAAGTCCCTCATAGTCGTTGGCGGCTATAGCCTCGCGGAGAAACGCGTATCCCTGCTCGGGACCGTAACCGTGGAAAGTGCTGCCGGCTCCCATGTCGTCGACGGCACGGTGCATGGCCGCCACACATGCCGCAGGCAACGGCAACGTGACATCTCCTATATCCATGCGGATCACCTCCACATCCGGATTCTTTTCCTTATACTCGCGCAATTTACGCGCCACCGTGGAGAACAGATAGCTCTCCGGCAATTTCTCGAAATTATCGTTGATTCTCATTATGGTTTTCTTTTAATCTGATGTAATTGCTTATGGACGATAGAACACTCCGTCGCAGACGAAAGCTGCGGGTCCGGTCATCATCACATGGTTTGTGGCCTTGTCCCAGCGGATGTGCAGGTCGCCGCCGAGGAGGTGAAGCGTCACTTCGCGGTCGGCAAGGTTGTTGAGCACGGCGGCCACGGCTGTGGCACATGCTCCCGTGCCGCAGGCCAGCGTCTCGCCACTACCCCGCTCCCATACACGCATGCGGATATGGCTGCGGTCCAGTACCTCGGCAAACTCTATGTTGGCCCTCTTAGGGAATATGGGCGACACCTCCAGCACCGGACCATCCACGAGCACCTGATGGTCGGTGATCTCGTCGACAAAAACAACAGCATGAGGGTTACCCATGCTGACAGCTGTTATCCGGTAAGTTGTACCGTTTACGGTCTCCGGCTCGGAGAGTCTTATCTCGGGGGATGCGCTCAGTGCCGGTATACGCTCGGGTATAAACACCGGCTCTCCCATGTCGACGGTTACGGAATGGACTTTGCCGCCATCTACATGGAGTTTGAGAATCTTTATCCCGGCAAGGGTCTCTACGCTGACCTCTGTTTTGTCGGTGAGGCCTTTGTCGAAGACGAACTTGCCCACGCAACGGATGCCGTTGCCGCACATCTCGGCCTCGCTGCCGTCGGCGTTGAACATCCGCATCCTGAAATCAGCCTTCTCCGAGGGCAACACTGCTATAAGACCGTCGGAACCTATGCCCTTATGCCGGTCGCTGACCTCTTTGGAGAGTTCCGGCAGATCCTCCGGAAAGGGCTCAAAACCATTGATGTATATATAATCGTTACCGGCGCCGTGCATCTTGGAGAACCGCACCTCGCGTTCCCCGTTGCCCGTCGCCTCTCTGTTGGAAAACATACTTGCTTGAATTTTTAAAGCGCAAAATTACGACTATTTGAAAAAACATCAAAATTTCAAGCCGTAAATTCGGCCAAAAAAATATTTTTGCTAACTTTGCCGCCGCAAAAGTCCTTAAAGACCCTAAAGTCCTTAAAGACCTTAAAGTCCTTAAAGTCCTTAAAGACCTTCAATTCCTGCTTTAACTTCCATGAACAGAACCATCTCAGTCATGAAGGCTCTGGCGATAATAGCCATGGTCGCCGGCCATGCCGAGCTGCCCGGCCTTCTGTCGAACTTCATATATATATGGCATATGCCTCTCTTCTTCATGGCCGCCGGCTACTTCTTCGGCACAAGGCATCTTGCCGACCCGTGGAACTTCTGCACGCGCCGCGTGAAGGGTCTCTACATACCCTTTCTCAAATGGAGCATCATCTTCCTGCTGCTCCACAACCTATGGTTCGACATCGGCATCCTCAATGAAGAGTATGGCAACTGGGAAGGTGGCGTGACGCATCCCTACACGCTGCGCGACTTCTGGCGGCGGGTATGGCTGTGCGTCACCTCCATGAGCGGCTACGATGAGTTTCTGACCGGCGCCTTCTGGTTTTTCCGCGGGCTGCTGGTGGCAAGCATACTCTTCGTGGTGTTCGCCAAGGCGCTCGAAGGGGTCAGCATGCGTGGGCTACGGCTGCAGTTATGGCATATCGGCGCAATCATATGCACGGGCGCCCTCCTCTTCAACGCCTTCCGGCTCGGCATGGGCTTCCGCATACCGGTGATACCCAACGGCGGCCTGCGCGAAATATGGGGACTCTTCTTCTTCGGTATGGGAGTGGTCTACCGCCGCTTCGAAGATGCCATAGGCAACAGATGGTGGCTTACGCTCATATGCTTCACTCTTCTCTGTCTGGGCGCCTGGTTCCACACCTGCGGCATGAACAACAAAGGGCAGCTCATCGACGTTCTCACCCTCCCCCTGACCGGACTCTCCGGATGGGTGGTGATGCGGCATCTCGCCACATTCATCGCCGCCGGCCAGTCGGCGTTCGCCCGGATGATGCTCTTTGTCGGCAACAACACCCTCTACATCTTCATCTTCCATATCATCAGCTTCAAGCTGGTGAATCCATTGAAGATATGGTGGTACTCCCTCGACCCGGCCCAGATGGGATGCCATATGGTGATTCACTTCAACAACCACGAAGACCTTTTCTGGATACTCTACACCATCGTCGGCGTGTCGGTGCCGCTGATAGTGCTGCAGCTCTACCGGCAAGCCAAAGGCCGGGGCATCCCAACCCTCGCCAAAGCATTCCGCCGCTGACAGGACCATCCAGCACATAAATCAGCGAAGGGCCGCGCCACAACGGCACGGCCCTTGCTGTATAAGAATCTAAGATTATTCTTCCGTATTCGTTTCGGCATACTCCTTGAGGAGTTTCTCCTGCACATCTCCGGGCACGAGCTCATAGCTGGCGAAGTTCATCTGGAACGAGCTACGTCCTCCCGTGATGGAGCTCAGCGATGTGGAATAGCTTGCCATCTCCTTGAGAGGCACCTTGGCGTTGAGTTTCTCCACGCCGTTCTCGGAGGCCATGCCCATGATGATACCGCGGCGTCCCTGCAGGTCGCTCATCACGTCGCCCATGGTATCGCCGGGGGTGAGCACCTCCACGTCGTAGACAGGCTCCAGAATCTTCGGATTGGCCTGACGGAATGCCTGGCTGAAGGCGTTGCGGCCTGCCAGACGGAACGAAATCTCGTTGGAGTCAACGGGATGCATCTTGCCGTCGTAGATCATCACACGTACATCGCGGGCATACGAGCCGGTGAGCGGGCCCTGCTCCATACGGTCCATCAGACCCTTCACGATAGCCGGGATAAAGCGTGCGTCGATGGCACCGCCGACGATACAGTTGTAGACAACCAGCTTGCCGCCCCACTCCAAAGGTATCTCCTGCTTGTCGCGGACGTTGAGCTTGTACTCCTGGTTGCCGAACTTGTAGGTGTCGGGTTCAGGCATACCTTCGGTGTAGGGCTCGATGATGAGATGCACCTCGCCGAACTGTCCCGAGCCACCCGACTGCTTCTTGTGACGGTAGTCGGCACGCGCCGCCTTGGTGATCGTCTCGCGATACGGTATCTTCTGCTCCATGAACTCCACGGGGAGCTTCTCGTTGTTCTCTATTCTCCACTTGAGGGTGCGGAGGTGGAACTCACCCTGACCCTTTACGAGCGTCTGCTTCAGCTCCTTGCTCTGCTCTATCACCCATGTGGGATCCTCCTCGTGCATGCGGGTGAGGATTGCCATCATCTTCTCGGCATCGCTTTCGGTTACGGGCTTAATGGCGCGCACATACTTGGGAGCCGGATATTTGATGAAGTCGAACTGCCAGTCACACCCCTTCTCGTCGAGGGTGTTGCCGGTACGCACATCCTTGAGTTTTACGGCAGCGCCGATATCGCCGGCGTCGAGCACATCCACGGCATTCCTTATCTGGCCGCATACGGTGAATATCTGAGCCATTCGCTCCTTGCCGCCACGCGTCACGTTCTCCAGGTCGGCACCTGCCTTGAGCGTACCGCTCATCACCTTGAAGTAAGAAACCTCACCGATATGCGGCTCCACGCTGGTCTTGAAGATGAATATCGACACGGGACCATCCACATTGGGCTCCACAGCCTCACCGGCAGTGTTGACGGGCGCGGGCATCTCGCTGACGAAAGGCACCACATTCCCCAGGAACTCCATGATGCGGCGTACGCCCATATCCTTCAGGGCGCTGAGCACAACCACCGGGAAGATGTTGCGCTCCACAAGACCCTTGCGGATACCTTCGCGGAGGTCATCCTCGGTAAGCGGCTGGTCGTCGAAGAATTTCTCCATCAGCGACTCATCGTTCTCGGCGGCTGCCTCCTTGAGCTTGTTGTGCAGCTCCAGAGCCTTGTCCATCTCCTCGGCGGGTATGTCGCTGATAGTGGGCACGCCGCCGTCGGGACCCCATTCGTACTTCTTCATAAGAAGCACGTCGATCATGGAGTGGAAACCGGGGCCGCTCTCCAGAGGATACTGGATCTGCACCACATGCTGACCAAAGGTCTCGCGGAGCTGTTCGAGCACATTGTCATAGTCGGCCTTCTCGGCGTCCATCTGGTTGAGGGCGAACACCACAGGCTTGTTCAACGCCGCCGTGGTGCGGAAGATGTTCTGCGTACCCACCTCCACGCCATAGCCTGTATTGACTACTATCAGACCCAGGTCGCAGACTCCCAGCGCCGTATAGGCGTTGCCCACGAAGTCCTCGGCTCCCGGACAGTCGATGAAATTAAGTTTCTTGCCGTTGAATTCTGCGTTGAACACCGTAGAGAATACGGAATAGCCGTACTCCTTCTCTACCGGAAAATAGTCCGACATGGTGTTGCCTGCCTCAATGGTTCCGCGGCGCTTTGTCACTCCACACTCGTAGACCATTGATTCCGCGAGTGTGGTCTTTCCCGAGCCCTTCGCTCCCAGAAGGGCTATGTTCTTAATTTCATTCGTCTTGTAAATCTTCATAGATATCGAGATTTTTATTGGTTACTTTCCTTATGAAGTTCCTGACCCTGAATAACCTATTATTCTCTCTTGCGGAACAGGGTTTTTTCTTCATTGGCCAAAATTAGCAAAAATCCTGATATTTGTTGCACTTGTGGATTATGTTTTTCAACATGTTTTGTTTTTTTTGCATCCGATAATAAGCCTCTTCCCCCGCCGTTCAATAGAGTATGGCTACGGATTTCGGCATATACATACACGTTCCCTACTGCCGCAGCAAATGTCTTTACTGCGACTTCTATTCTGTGGCGGGTCGCCATGACGGCACGGCATACGCCGAGGCGTTGCTGCGCGAGTTCGTCGCACGCCGCCATATCCTTGACGATACTTCCGGACCTTACACCTTATATATAGGAGGGGGCACTCCGTCGCTGCTCGACACCGATATCATCCGGCGTCTATGCTCCGAAATATCGGAATCTATAGGCCATGCTCC
>Ga0073906_1002563_pt1 | contig 23543 bp, 17 predicted proteins | sample Inofromicrocosms_FD_65485 | JGI IMG/M metagenome (GOLD analysis project Ga0073906, IMG submission 65485) | Mouse cecum microbial communities from Vienna, Austria - Inoculum for glucosamine and mucus D2O microcosms | ecosystem: Host-associated > Mammals > Digestive system > Large intestine >...
GGGGGGGTAAATTCAGTGCGTTTTCATAACTTTGGATATTCTTTTATTTGGACTAAGTTATATTCAGATTTATGAAAATCAAGTTATTGCTTTTTGCCGGGATGTTGTCGGGAATTGCCGCTCATGCAGCCCTTGACCCGAAAGTTGTTGTTGAAATATCAGAGGTTGCTTCCCCGTGTACTGGGGTGGCTATTGACAAGTCGGGCAATGCTATGCCATGCTACTATGTTGTAAATGGCAACAGTGCTACTTTCCGGATATTGGATGAAAATCTCGCTGTCGCAAAGGAATTCACTTTGAAAGATGTGTTTTTTAAAGATTCTGATAACAATAAATACAAGCGTCCTAACATCGGGTCTACATTAGGGTCATTCACGAAATGGGATGGTGACAACAATGTGATTCTGACCCAAAATGTTTTTGACGATGACGATAAATGGGAAGTGGCAATCGAGATAGAAGAGAATTATAAAGAATTACCATATGTGATTAAGAATGAGGACGGCGTTACGCTTGGCTCATTCGATCCGCGTGAACATGGTGCCGGTAGTATAGGGCTACGTTATTTGTTCCTTGGGAATAAAGGATATGTCACATATAAGAATGAATGGGACGCCGCTATCCCTGAAAAACAATATATGACCGGCATCATTGATTTCAACAGTGGAGGTGCAGGGATGACTGTTGCTGCTTCACTGACAGCGGCAGGCAGGGTATATCCGAACCCGCTACCGCAAGGAACGCCTCTTACCATTGAATTCGACAATGAGGTAGAGGCCGGTGCGTTGGTTGTGATAACCGATATGAGAGGGCGCGTGGCCTATCGTTTGCGGTTGGACGATTGCAGTGACCGTGTGGTGATTTCTGCCGGTCGGCTTGGTAACGGCACATACGTATATTCTGTAATATCCAATGACGAATTGGTTCAAAGCGGGAAAGTAATAGTGGAATAAACGTACCTGATAGATTTCATATAAGTACGTCATGAAAATTATTACGCATGAAAGGTATAATCCGGCTTTATATTGTCTGCGGCATCCTTTCAGACAATATAAAATAATTTCCACGACTTACTTAATAATGGCGGTGTATCTCATTGTATGTCGATACGCCGCCATTTGTTTTGTATAGGTAAGAAGTGCCGGTCAGGTTGCCAGTTCGGCGCGTATGAACGGGGCGGTGGGGGAATCGGCTGAGGCTATCTCCTCAGGCGTGCCGGTGGCTATGATGCGGCCGCCGTTTTTGCCACCTTCCGGCCCCATGTCGACCACGTAGTCGGCGCATTTCACCACATCCAGGTTGTGCTCGATAACTAGCACTGTGTTGCCTTTCTCGACCAGGCGGTTGAGAACCGACATCAGCACTTTTATATCCTCGAAATGAAGCCCGGTGGTGGGTTCGTCGAGAACGAACAGGGTTTTGCCGGTGTCGCGTTTGGCAAGTTCCGTTGCCAGCTTCACTCGTTGGTTTTCACCTCCCGAAAGGGTTGAGGACGGTTGGCCCAGTTTTATATAGCCGAGGCCGATTTCCTGCATTATTTTCAGCTTCTTGAGGATTCGGGGCTGATGTTCGAAAAATTCCACTGCCTGGTTTATGGTCATGTCGAGCACATCGGCTATGGATTTGCCTTTGAAACGCACTTCGAGGGTCTCGCGGTTGTAGCGTTTGCCTGCACACACTTCGCACGGCACAAGCACGTCGGGCAGGAAGTTCATCTCGATTGTTTTGTAGCCGTTGCCCTTGCATTCTTCACATCGCCCTCCGGCCACGTTGAACGAGAAGCGCCCCGGTTTGTAACCTCTGATTTTGGCTTCAGGCAGGTCGACAAACAGGGAACGGATGTCGGCAAACACCCCGGTGTAGGTGGCCGGGTTGGAGCGTGGCGATTTGCCTAATGGTGATTGGTCGACGGTTACTATTTTATCGATATGCTCTGTTCCGAGCAGTTCCCTGTAGGGGAGCGGCTCTTCTGCCGAACGGTAGAACTTCTGCGACAGGATGGGTTGCAGGGTGCCGTTTACAAGCGATGATTTGCCGCTGCCCGACACACCGCATACGCATGTTAGGGTGCCTAGAGGCAGTTTGAAATCGACTTCGCGCAGGTTATGGCCGGTGCATCCGAGCAATTCGAGGAATTTCCCGTTGCCCGGACGGCGGGTTGACGGGACTTCGATCGATGTATGGCCGTTGAGGTAGCTTGCTGTCAGTGTATTGGTCTTGAGCATGTCGGCGGGTGTTCCTTCGAACACAACCTGCCCCCCCTTGCGGCCGGCTTTAGGGCCGATGTCGACTATATAGTCGGCATCGAGCATCATATCCTTGTCGTGTTCTACGACGATAATCGAGTTTTGGGCGTCGCGCAGTTTCTGTAGCGAGGTTATAAGCCGCCGGTTGTCGCTTTGGTGAAGCCCTATGCTAGGCTCGTCGAGGATGTAAAGCACATTGACCAGTTCGGAGCCGAGCTGTGTGGCAAGCCTGATGCGTTGGCTTTCGCCGCCTGACAGCGTGGCGGAGTTCCGGTTGAGTGCGAGATAGCCCAACCCGACATCGACCAGGAATGCCAGGCGGGAACGGATTTCCTTCAATATTTCATGCCCGATGGTGCGTTGGCGCTCGTCAAGACGGCTTTCAACCCCTTCGGCCCATTCAAGCAGGTCGGTAATATCGAGGCGTGCCAGTTCGGCTATGTTTTTCCCGTCGACGAAAAAGTGGAGGGCTTCCCGGTTGAGGCGGTCGCCGTGGCATTCGGGGCACACGAGGCGGGAGTAGAATTTCCCGCTCCATTTCTGAGCCTCGGGCGATGCGTCGTCACCCAGTTGCATCTCGATGTATTTCACCAGCCCGTCGTAGCTAAGGAAATAATTCGATATGGAATGGTTTTCCGATTTGATCTGCAATCTTTCAGGCGTGCCGTTGAGGATGTCGTTTATGGCTTCTTCGGGAAGGTCTTTGACCGGCATTTTGAGGTCGCACCCGTATTTTTCGCAAATCGCGGCAATCTGCCAGAATATGGTCGAGTTCTTATATTTGCCAAGCGGGACGATGGCCCCGTTGTAGATTGACATCTTGTCGTCGGGGATTATTTTTGCGCGGTCGACTATGTTGACCGTTCCCAATCCTTTGCAACATGGGCAGGCTCCCAGGGGAGAGTTGAATGAGAAATTGTGAGGGGCCGGTTCGCGGTATGACAGCCCGGTGGCAGGATCCATAAGGGAAAGGCTGAAATGCGCCGCGATGTCGTTGTCGACATCATATACCATCATCTGCCTTCCACCTTGGCGCATGGCGTTTGCCACTGAATCGCGCAGCCTGGAATCATCCTTCCGCGACACTTTCAGCTTGTCGACCACCAGCTCCACGGAGTGGTTTTTATAGCGGTCGAGTTTCATTCCGTAGGTGATTTCCCGCAATTCTCCGTCGACCCTTACGTTCAGGTAGCCCTTCTTCTGCAATTGCTCGAACAAATCCTTGTAATGCCCTTTGCGGTTTTGCACAAGGGGTGAGAGAAGGTAGATTTTCTTCCCGTCGTATTTGTCGAGAATCATACCCACGATTTTCTCCTCGGTGTATTTCACCATGGGTTCCCCTGAAAGGTAGCTCCGTGCTTGTCCTATTCGGGCGAATAACAGGCGCAGGAAGTCATAGACCTCTGTGGTGGTGCCTATGGTGCTTCGTGGGTTGCGGTTTATTGTTTTCTGCTCGATTGCGATTACCGGCGACAGTCCGGAAATCTTGTCGACGTCGGGACGTTCAAGCGAGCCGAGCATATTGCGGGCATAGGATGAGAATGTCTCGATATAACGCCGTTGGCCTTCGGCATATATGGTGTCGAAGGCAAGAGACGACTTCCCGCTGCCGCTCAACCCGGTAATCACCGTTAGCGAGCCGTGGGGGATGGTTACATCGATATTTTTGAGGTTATGCACCCTTGCCCCGATTACTTCGAGCGAAGGGGCATCACCGTTATGCGTTGGTTTCTGCATTGCTGTCGGGTAGGTAGTGGGGATTTGGTCCGGGCAGGTTATTTTACCCACCCGGGGTTGTAGAGGTCTTTTTTAGTGAGCCGGTTGGCCGATTTCGACATTGCCTCTCTTTTCGGGATTTTTATCTTATAGCTTTTCCCGCCTGTCACAGGGAGTGATTTGGCGCGTAGCCAGGGGTTGTATTCACGGAGCATGGCATAGGTCGTGCCGTGGTCGAGCGCCCATTGCGGAAGGTTGTCGATGGTTGAGGTAACGGTTGTCTCGGTGTAGGCTTCAGGGGTGTAGAACTGGTCGGCAAGGAGGTTGAACCCGTATTTTGCAGGGTTTTCCATCAGTGTTTTGGCTGCGAATATACGGTAGACATAGCGGGTCGTCTCCTCCACAAGGTAGAGGTCGAACGACGAATCAGCCAGCTGTGCGTCAAGTTCGGTCGATATGCGCCCTTGGCCGCCGTTGTATGAGGCCATGGCCGATTCCCAGTTGCCATATTTGTTATAGGCTGATTTCAGATAGCGTGCCGCGGCCGCCGTGGCTTTTTCCACATTGTAGCGTTCATCCACGTAATCGTTTACCTCCAGCCCGTATTGTTTGGCCGTCGACGGGATGAACTGCCACAATCCGGCGGCTTTGGCCGGTGAGTAGGCGCGCGGGCTTAGGGTTGATTCGATGCATGCGAGATAAACCAGGTCTTCAGGAACTCCGTTACGTTTAAGTATCGGCGCCATCACCGGGAAATAGCGGTTGGCACGCTTAAGCATCAGCATTGTTACGGAGTGGGAGTAACACATCTGCGACAGTTCACGGTCGAGCCGTTCGTACATGTCGGTGCGGTCGAAATCGAATTGCTCGCCTGCGAAGCTGATTTTGCGTGGGACGGGCGGGCTTACCACCGGCTGGAAATTCGTGGCCTGCACCACGCTATAGGCCGGCCCTTCCGCAGGGGCGGTTCTCGGGGTTGCAGTGGTGCTGGAGGTTTGTGCGGAGGCTTGCAGTGTGCCGCATATCGCAGTGAGAACGGCGGCTGCCGTAATGGTTCGGAATGTTTTCATCGGGTTCCGTTGGTTGATGAGTCGTTGCTGTATTTCAGAATATTTATGTCGCCCGACAGTTTGTAATCCTGACCGTCGGAGCCTTTTGCTTTAATCACATAATAATAAACACCCGAAGGCACGAGTTTTCCTTTGTAGCGTCCGTCCCATCCTTGCGAAGGGTCGGTGAGATGTGCCATTTCAAGCCCCCAGCGGTTGAAGATGTGGCAGTCGAATTCGATGATTGATTTATAGGAAACTTTCCATTCGTCGTTTGTGCCTTCGGTGGCGCCAGGAGAGAAGGCGTTGGGGCATTCCAGGCGGGATTCGCCTATGTAGACTTCGTAGGTCTCACCTATATAGTCACAGCTTCCCGAGTCGTTTCCTGCCACGAAACGCACGTAGTTGGTTCCATAGTCGCGGAAAGTGTGTGTCACTTCCAGTTCCTGTATGCGGAGGTCGATTACGTCAAACTGCTGGTCGCGTGCAAACTGCCATTCCTTGTAAACCACCGCATCAGTTACTTCTGCGGTAAAGGTGATTTCCGCCGGGCCGGAACCGCCAAGGGGGGCTTTGTCTTCGCGCTGTTCATTGTCGTTTGAGCGCTCGGCCTGGGTGGCATAGGTGGTAGCGGCAATCGCCTGGGTGGTGAATTCGGGTGAGAATATCTCTTCGTTCTGCCCCCATTCGCGCTTGAAACGGTCGGTTGAGAGAGAGAACTGGGTGTTGCACAGCGGGGCTTCCACGCGTATGACGGCATCGGCGAATTCCAGTGTGTGACTGATTTCATCCTGGACGTATTGGCGCCGTTCCTCGTTATATGCCAATGTGCTGTAGGTCAGTTCCATGTCGCGTGACAGGGTTTGTGCCACGCCGTTTATGGAATAATATGTGATTTTTTCGGCGTGTCCGTCGAAAATTAGCGCTGTGCGGTCGCATTCCTGTTCCGGGGCCATGGTAAGCGACCCAAGGGTGCATGCGTTATGTGCGTAATTTACCAGCCAGTAACAATGCTGCCTGCCGCCATATTCCACGATGAACCCGATTCCTTTCTGATTCGTGATGCCCGGAACCGTGGCGAGGTTTATAACCGACATATTGCCCTCGGTGCGCGATGCAACAGGCTCTGCAAAACCTCCGCCGAGGTTGCTGAAACATGACCATTTGGCCGATGAGGCAGCGGCTCCGCCGTCAGCCGGGAATCTGACAGTGGTCATGGCGTTGAATTCCGGCAGCACATAAACCGCTTCCAGTCCTGTCGTAGCCTGCGCCTCAACTTTGACAGGGTTCAACCCTGTTGCGCCTGTATTCTCGAAAGTGAGGTCGGCAGCCGCAGCCGGTATCGTTGTTATTGCTGTCAGCAGAACGATATACGCTATCGTTGCAGTAGCTTTCATGGCAACTGCCGCGCCCGTCTGCAACCAGATATGCCGGAATATGTGTAGTCGGATTTCTCGTTTCATCGTTGTGCCTTCAAAGTTTGCCGCCAGGGTTGCAAGGCACGTAATCCTTTCATCCTTGTGCGGTATGTGAACTTACAAAGATAGCGAAAATCCCCCGTCCAATCAAATTCTGTGAGTTCTGACGAGCCAAATGTGGAAAGCGGTTTATTCGGGATAGCCTAGCAGGGAGAGGATGGCCGGGGCGAGGATGGCGGTCAGGAGGCCGTTGAGTGTGAGACCGAGCGATGAGAATGTGCCGTAACGTTCCCCTTTCTCCATGGCAGCGGAGGTGCCTACTGCATGTGCCGCCGTGCCGATTGAGAGGCCGGTGGCGATAGGGCTTTTTATGTGGCTCAGTTTGACAAGCTGGAAGCCCGTCATGCCTCCGAAAATGCCGGTGCATACCACCACGGCTGCCGTGAGGGCGGGTATTCCGCCTACCGATTGTGCGATTTCCATTGCTATGGGTGTTGTGACGGCTTTGGGGGCGAGCGACAAGATTACTTCCTGGGTTGCCCCTAGCAATTGGGCCACAAGCACTACTGAGACGATTCCTGCCACGCATCCCGCAAGTTCGGCAATCAGCAGCGGCAGCATCTGTTTTCGGATTGTTTCAAGCTGGCGGTAGAGTGGGACACCGAGTGCCACAACTGCCGGTTTGAGCCAGAAATCGATGTATTCCCCTCCGGCCAGATAGGCATCATAGTCGATGCCGAACCCTGTAAGAAACAGTATGAGGACTATTATCGAGACCAATATAGGGTTCAGCAGGGCGATGCCTGTGCGCCGTTGCAAGAGTTTTGCCCCGAGGAATACGATGAAAGTAATGGCAATAAGGAAGATTTTGTTATCTAGAAAGCTCATGATGCGAGGAGAATGAGCGGCGCACGAGCTGGTGTACCCATCCCGTGACTGCGATTATTACGAATGTGCTGATTATAGCGGAGCCTATGATCGGCATCCACTGTTCCTTGATAAGGCCGAGGCAACGCATAAGCCCTACACCGGCGGGGACGAAGAAGAAGCCGAGGTTCTTTACCAGGAAGTCGGATATTTTGTCGACCCAGAATATGCGCACAATGCGTAGTTTCAGGGCGGCGGCGAGCAATAACATTCCGATTATGCTTGAGGGAATGGGAATGCCGGTGAACGTTACTATGAATTCTCCTGCCGCAAGAAATGCGAACAGCACGGCACATTGTAGAATCATGACTGACTGAAAATCTGATTAGATATACTTGAAGCCGGAATGGCTTCCGTTTTATTATTATTTTATGGTGAGTCGGGTGTTTCACTTCCTATAAGAACTAACGCCATCCGAGCCTTATCGGCTGCAAATGGCGTTAGTTAGGCTTTAATGAGCCGCGAGTGGGACTCGAACCCACGACCTTTTCGTTACGAATGAAATGCTCTACCGACTGAGCTATTGCGGCTTATGCGTGAAATCAAGGCATGTAGCGGTGTTTCAGCGAGTGCAAAGTTACGAATTAATCTTTATTTTGCAAATGTGATGATTAAGTTTTTTTCGCAAAATGGCGGGAGAATGGCGGGAGAAAGCATGTGCCGTTGGGAGAAAGCAGTAAAGTGAGAGAAAGGGGGGAGATAGGAAAGGGGCGGGCGTTAAAATATGATAACCCGGATAAATCCTATATATGGGTGATAGGATTTATCCGGATTATCGGATTTCTTTGCGTTATTCCGTATGGATACTGGTGCCTTCTCCTGGCCTGTCAGTCAATTGTCTGCTTTGAGAAGGTCAGTGTGATTTTGGCTTTTTCGAGGTCGAGCTGCACCATTGCGGGGGCGCCGATATAGGGGTCGATAGCGCTTACGTAGGTGGTCGAACTGCCGTAGTAGGAGTTGGAGCTGTTGACCTCGGTCTGTATGGTTACCGGCGTGAGGGTGAATGTATAGTCCTCAGGGGTGATTTTATCTTTTTTGAGGATGTCGAGCAGATAGTCGCGCATTCCGGCGAAGCGGTAGCGGTGATTGTCGGCATCGTAAGCTGCGTAGAACGAGGTTATGTTGTTGTTAAGCTCGTTGCGCAGGAAAAACTCATCTTTTTTCGATGACAATATCAGCAGCAGGTTGGCCGGTGGCTTGATGCCGTAATCGTTGGTGATTTTCTCGGCCGGAATTTCAAAGGTCAGAGTGTTGACAACCGATAATGAGCCGGTGTTGGCGTTGTAGTAGTCGACAACTTCCTGGATGGGGAATTGTAATTCCACGTCACGGCCTACTGGTGCCACGATTATCTGCTCCCCGTCGGCAATCCTGGCATCAAGTTCGGGTGAGATTGTGTAGGCAAGGTTGTTGTTGAGCACTATTTCCGGGGTTACGGCATAGTAGTTGCCCTGGTAACGGTTGATGGTTTCCTTCCCCTCGCTGTTGGTCGTGGTGGTGTGGTAATACATCCGCATCATGGTGGAACTGATTTCCACAACGCGTCCGTCGCCGTATGAGTTCTTTACGTATATTCCGGGAAAATGGCGGGCGAAATTCGCCGGGAATGCATAGGCCGACGGGTCGGTGATATAGAGGTTGTAAAGCTCTTTGGCGAGTTCAATCGGCATTTTTACGTCAATCAGCCGGTAGCTCAGATTCTTTATCGAGTCGGTTGCGGCAATGGCGTTGCATGCATAAATCTTCGAGGCCAGCAGGTCGGCGGGATTGTAATAATCGGCAGGGTCGAAATTGCTGTAGATAAGCGAGGGGAGTTGCTTGTTCAGGCGATAAACCTCCAAGCCCATGGGGGCTATGGAATCACCGACATATGAGCCTTTCGGCACGAAAAACAGCAGTTTGAGCGAGTCGATGTTGTCGGCAGTGAGATTCTCGGTGTCGATTTGTGCCGACGGCATGAACTGGGTCACGAAATCGGATGAGAAATCGCCGTAGCCTTTTGCATTTATCCTGCCGAGCACCTGTGTGATGGTGCGTGACTGCACGCGCGGATTGTCGACCGACCGGCCTGCAACCGCAAATTCGGAAGCTATTACCACTTCCGATTCGTCATGTACGAGCGACGAACCTACATTAGGTGAATCCTCGCAGGAAGCGAGCAGTGAGGCCGCAGCCGTTATGACGACGGCGCTTTTTATGGCGGTGATGGCTTTGCGCATTGCCTTTGAGCGTTTGTGAGGGGGGGTTAGAGGTTTTTGTAGAACTCCACTATTGCCGGTGCGTCGATTTCCTCGCCTGCATAGGGGAGGAACGGTTTGCCGAGCGATTCGGCATATTCCAAAAGTTCGGCGGGAACTTCGGGTGAAGCCTGTATGACGCCGTCGGCATATTTTATTGCCAGTTTGTGAAGGGCTATGCAGTCGACCGGCCCGTTTCCTAGCGGTTCGATATCCTCGTCGGTGAACCCGTCCATTTTCAGTTTTTCAACAAAACGTGGGTCGAGGGTGCCTTCGAAGGTATCGTCGAAAATCGAATATACTATTTTCGACGGTCCGATTGTAGGGTCGTCGGCATAAGTTTTTTTGATGTACATGGGGGAGAGGGAGGTAACCCATCCCGAACAGTGCATCACAGCCGGTTCCCAGCGTAGTTTCTTTACGGTTTCCATAACGCCCCTCACGAAGAAAATCAGGCGTTCGTCGTTCTCTTCGGGTGTTTCCCGGATTTCGAGATCCTTTACGGCGTGGTGCTGGAAATACTCGTCATTGTCGATGAAATAGACCTGCATGCGCGAAGCCTGCAGCGTAGCGACCTTTATGATGAGCGGGTGGTCGGTGTCGTCGACCTGAAGGTTCATTCCCGAAAGGCGGATTACTTCGTGAAGCTGGTTGCGACGCTCATTGATACAGCCGTATTTAGGCATGAATGTGCGCACTTCGAAACCGTTTTCCTGCACTTTGTGTGGAATCATCTGGCAAGTTGAACCTAGGTGAGAGGCTTTGAGATAGGGGGTAATTTCCTGCGAGATGTAAAGGATTTTCTTGTTTCTCATCAAATTAGGCATAATGTTTATTCGCTTCACGCGGCCACGGCTGAATTATTGCACGGGCTGGGGATGTTGGCAAAATTGACATGCAAAGTTACAAAAAAAATCGCAAATCGCCCGCATTTTGGCGTGATTAAGTCTTTTTTAGCAACTTAGTTTGCAAAAGGGGCGGATAATGCGTAAATTTGCTCTAAAACAAAGTGCTTTATGTTCGATATTTTCAGAAGGAAAAGCAAGGAGCTTCCGCAGCTTTTTTTCCATACGGATATTCACTGTCACCTTATCCCCGGCATAGACGACGGGCAGCGTGACGCCGTTTCGGCGGCCGGGCTTGTTGCGAGCGAGGCCCGTTGGGGGATAAAGCGTGTGTTCTGCACACCGCACATCACCCAGGGGAGTTTTGAGAATACGCCTGAAATCATTGCCGGGGCATTCGGCCGGTTGCAGCAGGCCGTGACTGATGCCGGGGTGGACGTCGAACTGGATTATTCAGCCGAACACCGCCTTGACGGTTTTTTCCGGCAGCAGCTCGAGGCGGGGAAACTGCGCCCGCTGCCAGGGGGGCATCTGCTTGTTGAGAACTCTTTCATGCAGGAGGCGTGGAACCTCGACCAGACCCTGTTCGATTTGCAGGTGAGGGGGTTCAAGCCTGTATTGGCGCACCCTGAAAGGTATCCGTATTACTATAATGACCGGGCGCGTTATGATGTGATCCATAATGCCGGCACGATGTTCCAGGTTAATCTGTTGAGCCTTGCTGGATATTACGGTAAGGAGGAGAAGCGGATGGCCGAATGGCTGATAGAACGCGGGCTGGTTGATTTCGTGGCTACCGATATGCATAGCCGCCGTCATTGCGAGGCTATAGAGGCTTATATGACAGGAAAGGATTTCCGCCGCCATGCGCAGGCTTTGGAGGGGCGCCTCAAAAACGATTCCTTATAAAGATAAGTAAGTCATGAAAATTATTACGCATAAAACCTATATCCGGCTTTATATTCTCTGCGGCATCCTTTCGCCGCTTTTTATCCTCATCTTCAGTCGTGTAGCTCGCTACACTCCTTCATTTTCGGACAAAAATCGACTGAAAGTATGCTCTCAGACAATATAAAATAATTTCCACGACTTACTTAAAGGGTGTGCCAAAGTTCCGCATTTTGGCACACTTTCGATAAGCATCATTCTTGGGAGGGGGAGCTGACAGCACCCTCGCCATCCGGGTAAAAGGCAAGGCGATGTGTCAAAATTCAATATTTTGACACATCGCCTTGTAAGTTGGTTATGATCCCTTTAAGAGTTGTGCTGCAAAGGGGTTATATTGTTGTGTTATCAACGGGACGAGGCGCTGTAGTTAGGAGCCTCGCTGGTGATGGCCACGTCGTGGGGATGGCTTTCGGCCACACCGGCATTGGTGATGCGGGTGAATTTTGCCGAATGGAGCGCTTCGATGTCTTTGGCGCCGCAGTAGCCCATGCCGGCACGCAGGCCGCCGAGCATTTGGTAGACAACCTCGAAGAGTGAGCCTTTATAGGGCACGCGGGCGGCGATACCTTCCGGCACGAGTTTCTTCGCGTCGGTTTCGCCTGCCTGGAAATAACGGTCTTTCGAGCCTTTTTCCATAGCTTCGAGGGATCCCATGCCGCGATAGGATTTGTATTTCCTGCCGTTGTATATAATGGTGTCGCCGGGCGATTCCTCCACACCTGCGAGCATCCCGCCGAGCATCACGCTGCACCCGCCTGCGGCAAGTGCTTTTACGATGTCGCCGCTGTAACGGATGCCGCCGTCGGCAATCAGAGGCACGCCGGTGCCTTCCAAAGCTTTTGCAACATCATATACTGCCGAGAGCTGCGGCACGCCTACGCCTGCGATGATGCGGGTTGTGCATATCGAACCGGGGCCGATGCCCACTTTTACGCCGTCGGCACCGTTTTCAACGAGGTAGCGGGCTGCTTCGCCGGTGGCGATGTTCCCTACGACCACATCGATTTCGGGATATTTTTCCTTTATGCTGCGGAGCACACCGATTACGCCCTTGGTGTGGCCGTGGGCGGTGTCGATTACGATTGCGTCGGCTCCGGCAACCACCAGCGCGTCGACGCGTTGCATCGAGTCGGCTGTGACGCCCACACCGGCTGCCACGCGGAGGCGCCCCAGGCGGTCCTTGCAGGCATGGGGTTTGTCTTTGGCCTTGGTGATGTCTTTGTAGGTTACCAGTCCGATAAGGTGCCCTTCGCGGTCGACAACCGGGAGCTTTTCGATTTTATGGCATTGCAGAATCTGCGCTGCTTCCTCGAGGTTGGTCGATTGCGAGGTGGTGATGATGTTTTCCGAGGTCATCACTTCGTCGACGGGACGGTCGAGGTTGCGTTCGAAACGGAGGTCGCGGTTGGTGACTATACCTACCAGGAAGTTTTCTTCATCGACCACGGGTATGCCGCCGATGTGGAATTCCTCCATCATTTTCAGGGCGTCGCCAACGGTGCTGCCCCGGCGTATGGTCACCGGGTCGTAAATCATCCCGTTTTCGGCGCGTTTCACCGCATGCACCTGCCGCGCCTGCTCCTCTATGGTCATGTTCTTGTGAATCACGCCGATGCCGCCTTCGCGTGCTATGGCTATGGCCATCGTTGCCTCTGTCACGGTGTCCATCGCGGCCGATACGAGCGGCACATTCAGGGTGATGTTTCGTGAAAACTTGGAGCGTAGGCTGACGTCGCGGGGGAGGACGTCGGAATAAGCGGGGATGAGGAGGACGTCGTCGAAGGTGAGACCGTCCATTTTAACCCTGTCTGCAATAAATGATGACATATTCGTATGAATGGCTTAAGAATGCTGATTGAAGCTTAAATCACTTCATCCTATTTTATTGCATGCAAAGTTAGGAAAAAATCGGGAAACGCACGCTATTTCTGCCCGTTTTGGTGCATTTATTTGTATAAAGGGGCAATCGTGGAGCGGATGACCTCCCTGTTAAACATTTATTTATGATTATTCGGAGTTTTTGCGTATCTTTGCCGCGATAAACTTTAAGGTAAAACAATCTGCTATAGAATAGTGGCATAAACTGCAAGTTCCTGGCACCCCGTGGTTAACGGGAGAATGTGCCGGATGCGGGCAGAAACATACACAGTAAGCAATCACACCGGTCCGATGCCTTTTCAGTATAAGGCCGAACCGTTAAAAATGGAATCACAGACAATGAAGAAGAAAGTGCTAACCGGGTTTTGTGCCGTGGCGGGGCTGGCGTTTTTGTCGGCGTGCAGCGACACATTCAACCCTTCAGGCGACCGCGAAGGGCGTATCCTTCCGAGCATCGGGCTTGACCCGGTGGTTGCCGCACCTCAAGGCAAGGCCGCATCGCGTGCCGACGGGCAGGCAATGCAGATTTCCCCTGATGATTTGAAACTCACGCTTTCGGCCGACGACGGCTCGTTGGAGCGTACATGGGAGTCGCCTGCCGATTTCGACCCGTCTGAAAACTTCCCTGTAGGATCCTACACGATGGAGGCTTCCTATGGCGACGCGGATTTCGGCGGTTTTAACCGCCCGTATTATTATGGTGCGGCCCGTTTCAGTATTCTCGAAAACCGCACTTCGCCTGTCAGCATCACCGCGACGCTCGGCAATGCCATGCTCACAATAACGTGGTCGGATGCGATGAGTGAGTATTTCACCGATTTCAGCGGCGAGGTTTATGCCGGTACGTCGCAGTACGCCTACAATCCCACGGAAACCCGTTCGCTCTACATGGTGCCGGGTCATGTGGAGGTTAATGTCAATGTGACCAAACCCAACGGTGTTTCCGGCAAACTCAACGTCAAGAGCTTTGAGGCCGAGGCACGCCACCATTACAAATTGTTTATCGATGTTAACAACGGTGATGTTGGCGGAAGCGGACTTAACGTGACTTTCAATTCCGATGTGGTTGAAGAGGAACTGGTGCTTGATGTAAGCGACCAGGTACTTGTGGCCGACGCCCCGGTTATTTCGCCTATAGGCTTCACCCCCGGCACCCCTATCGAGGTGCTTGAAGGTGTCCAGCTCGAAGATGTGGTGCAAATGGCTGTTATGGCACAGGGATATGTGCAGACGGCTGTTCTGACCACTTCCGGCTCGCTTATAGAACGCGGTTGGCCTGCCACGGTCGATTTCGCCACTGCCGATGATGCCACGCTTGCCCGTCTGAGGGACTTGAATATGGGGTTCGTCGGGTTCGAAGGAGTTAAGAGCCAGATGGCGTTCGTAGGGTTTAACCGCATACCCGAACGACTTAAATATATCGATGGGGGTAATAACGAAGTGTCGTTTACACTTGTTGCAAAAGACAGGAATTCAAAAGTAAGTTCGCCACTAACGCTCAAATATATTATAAAGAAGCTTGAGCTGCTGATTGAAAATATTGAGCCTCTGCATGTTGATGCCAGGGAGTTAAGTTTTGATTTTGTGTATAACGGCCCGATTGCCAACGTATCGTTTGAGTGTAAAAATAATCAAGGGATTTTCCGTGCAGTTAAAACGCTTTCGGTCGAGCCTTCGCAAAGCGATTCGAACCGTTATAGGATAACGGTGGAAGTGCCTGCTGATGAGAAGAATGTGCTGATTCGAGCCAATTCATATAACACCCATTATTCAGAGGAATATACCATAGTGCGTAATGGGGTGGCTGCCACGATGTCGGATAACGATGTTTTTGCGAAACATGCTTCCATTCGATTCCGTTGCGGCGCGAATGACCCCGAACATGCTGCCAACTCCAAGGTGTTGCTTTCAACCAACGGTACGACTTTCGAGGAGCACCTGTCAAAATCGGTTGATGGGAATATGATAACACTTACCGGGCTTACCCCTGCTACGAAATATTACATCAAGATAAATGCCCATGAAGGGGAGTCGCCTGTTCTTGAGTTTACGACCGAGGAGGACAGGCAGCTGCCGAATTCCGATATGGAAAAGTGGCATAGCACTCCTGGCGGCACCAGGTATTGGTGGGTAAGCTATCCCTATGAAGAGAATGGAGAGCCATGTTGGAGCACTATGAACCAACTGACCACTTCGGAAGGTGGAAGTTCGACAATGGGGACAGGAAAGAACCGCAATGGCTGTGCATATAATGCCATTTCAGGAACAATTGAGACAACCGATAAGCATAGTGGCCAATATGCCGCAGTTATCCGCACTGTGGGATGGGGCGCAGGGAATACTGCCGCAGTGCTTAGTGGCATGGGTACCTGCAATAACGCAACTGCCGGAGAACTGTATCTGGGCAGTTATGCAGATGGTGCTAATTATGGGATTGATTTTGTTTCCCGTCCGAAATCTATAACGTTTTGGTATAAATATGTTCCTAAGAACAACAGTGACCAGGCGTCCGCGCAAATCTCAGTGTATGATGCTTCAAACAATGTGATTGCATCGAAAGAGGTGAGGATAGATGCTACAGGGCAATACACCAGGATGACGATGGTGCTTGCTTATCCTGCTGACTGTGCTAAAGCTGCCTCACTTGATGTGCGTTTCAAATCGTCGGTCAATGATGTGAATAACCTGAGGAATGAAAGCTGGCTGACCCCCCCGCCTCCAATGAATTTATCGGATGGCACATACATGGGTTCGCAGCTCTATATCGACGACATCGTTCTTAACTATTAAACTATCGGATGAAAAGAAAGAATATGAAAACCAAGATATTGTCACAAATAGCAGCTTTGATGGCTTTGGGCGTCGCGACCCAGGGCTGTAGCGACAACTGGACTGCCGATGTGGGCGGTGAAGGGGAGGGCGTTCTTGCCACTTCCTCGCTTCTGCCCACGGTTACAAACGAGGAGCATTTTGTTGAGGAGATACGTGGCGCCCAGCAAAACGGGCGTAGCGGCGGTTCGCGTGCATCAATCAACCTTACCGACTTCATTGTGGAGGTGACCGACGCAGGTGGTGCACAAGCCGCTGCATGGACTTACGGCACGATGCCGAGCCTTCCCACTTTCCCGGTGGGAAACTACACGGTAACGGTGCGTTCGCACCGTGTGAACGAAGCAGCCTGGAGTGAACCGTATTTTTTGGGTACTCAGTCGTTTAAGATAACAAGTGGGGAGCTGACATATGTAGACCCCATTATCTGCAAGCTGTCGAACATAAAAGTGTCGGTCAAGTTCGATAAAAAGCTCCTTGCGGCTTCAGCCGACAACGGGGCTGATTTCCAGGTTACGGTGACATCAAAGCCGGGTGTCAGCCTTACATATACCGTGGATGAGACGCGTGCCGGATATTTCGAGGCTTTTGAAAACCTTGAGACATTGAGCATTGAATTTACCGGCACCGTATCAGGTGTCAAGGAAACTGTTTCGGCTGTTCTTACGAATGTGGAAGCAGGGCAGCACCGGCAGATTACCATGGGGTTGAAAAACAACTCCAACCCGTCGCCCGATGAAAGCGGAAATATAACCATTGACAAAGGTGGCATAAACGTGGATTTCAGTGTCAGGCAGGAGGATATGACGGCTAATCTCCAGGTTGAGGAAACCCCAGGCAGCAGTGAAGGCCGTCCAGGCGAAGAGGAGGGTGAGGACCCGACACCTCCCGATCCGGGGAATGAGGATGCAATAACTTTCTCAAGCGCCACTCTCGACATAGAAGGCGGGGCGAATATCGCGGATGAATTCGGTCCTGGTGTTCAGGACGCGGTGGTAAAGATTCACTCCGACAACGGGGTGCGTAACCTTAATGTCGAGATAATCTCCGACTTCCTGACCGACGATTTTCTCGGAGGTGTGGGCATGGTCACCAAGTTCGACCTCGCCAATGCCGACGACACCACGGTGCAGAATAACGGTTACACCTTGGCGACAAACCTGCGTGGTCTCGGATTCCCTGTCAATGAGGAGGTGGTCGGCAAAAACGATCTGGATTTCGACATCACACAGTTTATGCCGCTTATCCTGAAAAAGGGTGACCATACTTTTAAGATCACGGTTACCGACCAGGATGGCAACCGCAAGGAGATGAGGCTGTTGATAAGGCAGGAAACGGATAAAATGTAAAAGCAAGGAGGCTGAAAAACAATGAAAATGAAAAAGATATCTTTCTTCTGCGCAGCCTCGCTCGCGATGCTTTCGCTGACAGGTTGCTCCGATGAAATAGAATATGACACCGGCGAGGGGGAAGGCCGCATCCTTCTTGGCGCCATACTTAACAATGACACGAAGGTGACTGCCCGTGCCGCCGAGCCCGACGCCGAGCTTGCATCGAACACCATCATATGGATTTCCAACTCGAAAGGAGTTGTCAGGAAATATAACGGTGTGGGCGAGATTCCGGCATCCGGCATCAAGCTGTTGTGCGACAACTATGTTGCCGAGGCCTGGGCCGGCGACTCCGTGCCGGCGTCGTTTGATAAGAAATGGTTCAAGGGACGTGAGGCGTTCACCGTGCGCAGGGGTGAGATTATGCAGGTCGATGTGGAGTGCAAGATTGCGAATGTGGTGGTCGAGGTCAGATATGACGAGCAGCTTCACAACGCGTTTGAATCACTCAGCCTGACCGCAGGGCATAAGGCCGGTTCGCTTACGTTCGAGGGACGCGAGGACGAAGGGCGTCCGGGTTATTTCATGATGCCTTCGTTTGACAAGGATATAGCCTACACCATGACCGGTGTGTTGGCCGACGGTACCGAGAAAACCGTAAGCTCGGTTATCGTTAATGCCAAACCAGGAACGAAATATGTGTTGCGGGTCAAGTATAACCCCGAAGGGACGCCAGATATAGGTGCCGGTCTGTTCTCCATTGATGTGGATGAGACCGAAATCCTTGTAGAGGATAAAATCGACATTGTATCAGCCCCGGTCATTACCGGTTTGAATTTCATGATTGACAAACCGCAGACCGGCGAGGCAGGGCAATGGACGGAGCGGAAGGTGTGGATTCAAAGCACCTCGCCGTTGAAGTTGGTAGAAGTGGACTGCTCCACGTTTAACGACAATCTGGGCATACGCCCGATGTTTGAAATCTTCGGCATGGATCCTTCTTTCGTGGCGACGCTTGAGAGCAAAGGTTTCACATTCGTTCATCATACACATGAAAACGAGGATAATTCCGGATTCGAGGAAATGAAGCTTGTGTTCGGCGCAGAATTTCTGAACGTTATCCCCGAAGGGGAGCACCCCATAAAAATTACTGTTACCGACGAAAACAACCGCACATCGTCGGCTACAATCGACATTCTGATTACCAATGCGCCTGTGCGCACCGAGGAGATTTCGAATCCTGCCGCAGTGTGGGCTACCAAGGTTACCCTTAGCGGGACGGTGCTCAAGGATGGCGACAGTGGTTTCGGTTTCGACTACCGTCCTGCCGGGACCCAGCAATGGGAGCATGTCGATGCCGACGTTACGGCACGAGCCATTGCCGTAGGCTCTACGTTCACTTGCGAGGTTTCAGGACTTACCCCTGGCACTGAGTATGAATACCGTGCCGTGTCGGCCGGTTTTTCAGAGACCACGGTGCGCACGTTCACCACGGAAGGTGCGCAGCAGCTGAAAAATGCCGGATTCGAGGAATGGACCAAACCGGCCAAACCATGGCTTCCGTATGCCGACGAGGCCGGCATGTTCTGGGATTCAGGCAATCATGGGTCGAGTACGATGGATAAAAACGTTACTATCCCTTCTGAAGATAAAAAGCATTCGGGTAGGTATTCGGCCAAGTTGGAAAGCCAGTTTGTCGGTATGGGTATTATTGGCAAATTTGCAGCCGGGAATCTTTTTGCTGGAAAATATCTGAAGACCGATGGTATGGACGGCGTGCTGGGATGGGGGCGTCCGTTCGCTTCCCGTCCGAAAGCCCTTCGAGGATATGTGCATTATACGCCCGGGACGGTCGGTTACACTTCGGATAAGGCTCCTGATATTGTGAAGGGCGGCCCGGATAAGGGCATAATATATGTAGCCATAGTTGACGGCACGACTGAAAGCTATGGGTCTGAAAAGTGGGCTTGTGTGGTAAAGACCAAAGCAAGCGATGCCAATTATTTCAATCCCAAGGGTTCGAATGTGATTGCTTATGGTGAGAAGGTGTTTGACTCGGCAACCACTGGCGATGCCATGATTGAGTTTGAGATACCGTTGGTGTATGCACGCACTGATGCCAAGGCCGTCAATGTCATCGTGGTATGTTCAGCCAGCAAAGGGGGTGACTATTTTGCCGGAGCAGCAGGATCGGTGATGTATATTGACGATTTCGAGCTGGTTTACTAACCTATAATCGAGCATACCAGGATTTATATCCTAAATACTGGAATGTAATACTTCGCATAGTGCCGTCCCGGTGAAATCATTTCACCGGGACGGCACATTTTACGGTGTGGGATTTTTTGCGTAATTTTGTGTGATAATCTTCGGAAAATCAGATTAAAATTGTAATCCTATGGTAATCAAACGTCTATACAGATTCATGCTGCGCAGTTTCCTGCCGCTGTTCCTGATGACGTTTTTCATATGCCTGTTCATAGTGCTGATGCAGTTCCTGTGGCGCTATATCGACGATTTGGTCGGCAAGGGCTTGGAAATGCATGTGATAGGCGAGCTGTTTTTTTATGCCGCGCTGACGATGGTGCCCATGGCGCTGCCGTTGGCCATATTGCTTGCGTCGCTGATGACATTCGGCAACCTGGGCGAGCGGTTCGAGCTTACGGCCATGAAGGCTTCTGGCATATCGCTTATGAAGGTGATGCGCCCGCTGATTGTGTTTATCGCCTTAGTTGCGATAGGGGCGTTTTTCTTTCAGAACTATGTGCTCCCTGTGGCGCAGGCCAAAATGTGGACACTGCTTTATTCTGTGAGGCAGAAATCACCTGAATTGGAAATTCCCGAAGGTGTGTTCTACGACCAGATTCCCGGCTATAATTTCTATGTGGAGGAGAAGGACCGCGAAAGCGGCACTTTGTTCGACATGATGATTTATGACGTGTCGCGCGGTTTCGAAAACGCGCGCATTATTTTAGCCGATTCGGGGCATCTGAAACTTGCCGACGACAAAGAGCACCTGTTCCTGCAACTGCATTCGGGCGAGCAGTTTGAAAACCTGCGTGAAAACAGTGCCGGTGGAAATTCGCAAAACCAGCCCTACCGCCGCGAATCGTTCAAACTCAAGGAGATATTGCTGAAGTTTGATGCCAATTTCAACCGCATGGATGAAAGCGGCATGCGCAACCAGTATGTGGGGAAGAACATAAGCCAGCTGCGTGCCACGATTGACTCGGTGACCCTGCGTGTGGATTCGATTGGTGCGGGATATGCCCGCGACATCAAGGAGCGCGATTATATGCGGGTGCCTTACTGGCGCGAACGGGTGGTTGACGGCAACCGTGTGAAAATGAAGCAGCAGCCGGTGGCTATGGAAGCTCCGCTCGACATGGATTCTCTTTTTTATAAGGAGAAGCCTGCAATGGTGGCCTCCTATCTGTCGCAGGCATTGTTGAAGGCTCAACGGGTGAAGCAGGATTATGAGTTCAAAAGCTATGCCATGGATGCTGACCGGGAGACCATACGCCGCCACGGCATAGAGATGCAGAAAAAATTCACCCTCTCGTTTGCCTGCCTGATATTCTTCTTTATCGGCGCCCCGCTCGGTGCGATTATACGCAAAGGGGGGCTTGGCACCCCGCTGGTGATTTCGGTGATACTGTTTATCATCTACTATATCATAGACAACACGGGCTACAAAATGGCCCGTGACGGGAAACTGGAAGTGTGGATGGGTATGTGGCTGAGTTCTGCAATCCTGCTCCCGCTTGGTGTGTTTTTCACCTATAAGGCGATGAAGGATTCGGCTGTGTTCGACCTTGATGCATATAAGAACGTGGTTCGCCGCCTGACCGGGAAACTCAAACGCGAGTTGGAGGTGAAGGAGTTCACGATGCAGGAAGTCGACCCGGAGGTGGCTGTCGGGCTGTTGGGGAAACTCCAGGAAGCCTGCAACCGGTTGCGCGATGCATATAAGGGGATGGGGGTTTTCAAACGGATGTATTACCTTTTCCGCAAATTCCCGGTGCGCGACCAGGCACAGGCTGTGCTTAACGACACCGTCGACTATCTCTCCAACTCTCGCCGTAAGGATGTAATAGCGGCGGTGAACCTCTACCCGTTCCAGCTTACGGTGAGGAACGTGGGGGAGGCCATACGTGTGAACTCTCAGCTTATTACGTTGTTACAACAGGAGAAATAATTATAGGCATTCCGTCGGAGTCATCCCGGATGATGCGGCGGCTTGTTTCAAATCCTACAAAACATTGATTCTACAATGGCAGACATGAAACCGGTGGCCGAAGGGCACCAAAACGGACAAATCAAGCTTGATTCAATCGAAAGTGCCCTTGAGGATTTCCGCGAGGGGAAAATGGTGATTGTGGTTGACGACGAGGATCGTGAAAACGAAGGCGATCTCATTGTCGCTGCCGAGAAAATCACCCCCGAACAGGTAAACTTCATGCTCAAAAACGCCCGCGGGGTGCTTTGCACCCCGTTGACGCTTTCGCGTTGCCGTGAGCTTAACCTCGCCCCGCAGGTGGATGTGAACACATCGGTGCTCGGCACACCGTTCACCCTCACTGTCGATAAACTTGAGGGGTGTTCCACAGGTGTTTCGATTCATGACCGTTGCGCAACCATACGCGCCTTGGCCGATCCGGCCTCGACCCCCGCGACCTTCGGCCGGCCGGGGCATATCAACCCGCTTTATGCACAGGACCAGGGTGTGCTCCGCCGCAGCGGGCACACCGAGGCTGCCGTCGACCTCGCACGTCTTGCCGGGTTGCAGCCTGTGGCTGCCCTGATGGAGATTATGAGCGATGACGGCTCCATGGCCCGTCTGCCCGAATTGCGCCAACGTGCCGACGAATGGGGGATGAAGCTTATCTCTATCCGCGACCTTATCGCCTACCGTCTCGAAAAAGAATCGTTGGTCGATGAGGGGGTAGAGGTCGACCTGCCCACATGTTACGGGCATTTCCACCTTATCCCTTTCCGTCAGAAAAGCAACGGGCTGGAACATATAGCCATCATCAAGGGTGATGTCAATACTGACGAACCGGTGCTGGTACGCGTCCATTCGTCATGTGCCACCGGCGATATATTCGGTTCTATGAGGTGCGATTGCGGCGAGCAGTTACACCAGGCTCTCCGCATGATTGAACGCGAAGGGCGTGGGGCAGTGGTATATCTCAGCCAGGAGGGGCGCGGCATCGGCCTTATGGATAAGATTAAAGCCTATAAACTTCAGGAAGAGGGGATGGATACCGTTGAGGCAAACCTCCATCTTGGTCACAAGGCCGACGAACGCGACTATGGTGTCGGGGCACAGATTCTCCACACCCTAGGCATCAGGAAGATGAGGCTTATGACCAACAATCCCGTCAAACGCGTCGGCCTGGAAGGCTATGGCCTGGAAGTGGTGGAGAATGTGCCTATCGAGATCGAACCAAACGATTACGACCGCTTCTACATGTCGACCAAAAAGCACCGCATGGGGCATATCTTGCGCCGTGTCGACTAGGGCAAAGCCCTTTTTGGGCAATCGCCGGTATCAGCATGTGAAAATTTAGTCGAAACCAGTCTTTGCCGACAGGCTTTGACCTTCCATCCTTTTATAATTTCCAGGACACAGCATCTTATATGACCCATATGCGGGCATATGCTGGGGGGACATTATAAAATGACGGTTTATGATTCGAAATCAAGATAGGAACCGCACCCCTAAAAATTGTTTTGCAGTTTTTAAGGGGTGCGGTTCCCGTTGTGGGTCAGGATTTGGTTCCCGGCATATGATGTTATATGGCTGGAAACCGGCCTGACGAGCTAAAATCGGCATTGTCTTGATTAAAATTCGACTTTATCCTTGCATAATTGAAATAAACTTCCTACCTTTGCATCCGTTAAAGACAGGCATCCAGGCATAATCCTATGCAACGCCTGTTTTGGAGAGATGGCAGAGTGGTCGATTGCGGCGGTCTTGAAAACCGTTGAGGGTAACACCTCCGGGGGTTCGAATCCCTCTCTCTCCGCTTCTAACATTGAAAATCAATGTTTTAGCGAATAAGTACCCGAATAAGTACCCAAAAACGAACTTTTTCGGGTATTTTTCTTATATC
>Ga0073906_1002566_pt1 | contig 23536 bp, 25 predicted proteins | sample Inofromicrocosms_FD_65485 | JGI IMG/M metagenome (GOLD analysis project Ga0073906, IMG submission 65485) | Mouse cecum microbial communities from Vienna, Austria - Inoculum for glucosamine and mucus D2O microcosms | ecosystem: Host-associated > Mammals > Digestive system > Large intestine >...
CTGGTGATGATAACATAGAGGAAATACCTGTTCCCATACCGAACACAGAAGTCAAGCTCTAATGTGCCGAAGATATTTGCGGGTTACCCTGCTGAGAAAATAGGTTGTCGCCAGTTTTATTATGTAATTTTGAGAACGAGAAATCGTTCTTTTTTTGTGCCTTTTTCTATTTACAAAGTATTCCAAATATTGATATAATACAAGAGGAACAAAAGATAACAAAAATAAAGGAGCAAAAAAATGGATGAACCACTAATGCCTCAAAAAAATTTTTTTAGTTTAGAACGGATTTGCTGATTTGGTTTACCAAAACTATATCCGAGGTCCACTCATTGGGCCACGTATCTATCCAATTACAGAAAACCATAAGGAAAATCATGCTAGACTTTTGAAACTTTTGAAAGAACGTGACCCAGAAATGTATGAAAAAGCAGCAAAGATATTAGCACGTATCCAAGAAATGGCACAAAATCCAGAAGAGGCAATCAAATTTGAAGAACGTAGACATATTCCAGGAGAGAGAATGCCAATGCCAGTGCTAGAGTTGCTAACACAAGAAGAGCAAGAAAAACAAATACAAATGCAAGCAAAACAGACAGTACCACAGGCAGAAACCATACCAATCCAATCGAATGTAAGTGAACCAAAACAAGAGGAAGTTCACGACCAAAGTCAAACACAAGATTTTTCACAATTAGAGGATGAAGACTTGATTGGAAATAAACAACTTGACTCACTTACACTAGCTCTTTTGAAACAAAAATATGGAGAAAAAATTACGGTTGTTGAAGGAAAAGGAGAATATTATCTAAATGATCCATCTGAACAATTGGAAGCCTTAACCAATGACCAAGGAGAACGAATTGTCATTCATTATAAAGGAAAGCTTACCTATTATGACCCAGTAGGTGTTCGTGAATATATCTCTTGTTATGAAATTATTAAGGAGAAAATGGGACAATCTAGTGTAACAGAAGTTTTTACCAATATTTCAATACCAGAATTAAACGAGCCAGAATATGCACGAGCAGTCGCTGAATTTTTGTTATCCGATGAAAATTTGTCGGCACATAACTATGGTGGCTATATTGGAGAAATTGAGAAAGCAAGTGTTGCTAGCAAAAATGCAACACCAATTCCTGCAGAACCAATTCCTGGCTGGAATGTACCAAGACCACCAAAGTATTGTATCTATTATGACCCAATGGCACTAACAGCAGCAAAATTACTCGAAAGACAGAAAGTAAAGGACGAAAAAAGACCTGCAGATGGTTTGGGTGAATTTGAACCAGATGCAAGTGGTAGATAGAGGAGAAAAAATGGCAAGAGCAATTTGGAAACCAGGAACATTTATCTATCCCATTCCCGCAGTATTAGTAACTTGTGGCGATATGCAAAACGCCAATATTATGACAGTTGCATGGACTGGTATCTTAAATACCAATCCTGCTATGTGTTATATTTCCGTTCGACCAGAACGTTATTCGTATCAACTGATTAAAGAAAAAGGCGAATTTGCGATTAACTTAACAACGGAAGAATTAGCCTTTGCAACCGATTGGTGTGGAGTACGAAGTGGTAGGGATTATGATAAATTTGAAGAAATGCACTTAACCAAAGAAAAAGCTCAAATGATTGACTGCCCGATTATTGCTGAAAGCCCTGTTGCAGTAGAGTGCAGGGTAGTCGAGATAAAGGAATATGGAAGCCATCATACCTTTATTGCAGAAGTGCTTTCCATTGATGCAGACGAAAAATATATCGATGAAACAGGTGCCTTTGATATCTCAAAATGCGATTTAATTGCCTATTGTAATGGAGGTTATTATCCTTTAAATCAAAGGATTGGAAAATTCGGCTTTTCGGTGCAAAAGAAAAAAGGCAAGAAAAAACGTAAAAATACATAAAAATGTTGACATATCTATAATTTCGTGATACAATAATTCAGCGTATGTAATGATTGCATACGCTGAATTAAATGTTAAAAGAAGAAATGCTGGAGGTGTATAAAATGGCTGCAAAAGGACCAAGAGAATCAATCACATTAGAGTGTACAGATTGCAAGAGAAGAAATTATATGACAGAGAAAAATAAGAAAAATAACACAGACAGATTAGAAGTAGTAAAATACTGCAAGTATTGCAAAAAACGTACCACTCATAAAGAAACAAAATAACCTTTTTTAGGGGGAAAAGAAATGCCAAAAAAAGTAAGTAAAGAAGAGAATAAGGCAAAACAAGAAAAGAAGCACTATTTCAAGGACTTCAAAGCAGAACTTAAAAAAGTTATTTGGCCAACACCAAAGCAACTAATCAATAATACAATTACTGTTATTGCAATGGTTTTAATTACTGCTGTAATCGTATTTGCTTTAGACTTGATTTTTGAATCAGCGAATAAATATGGATTAGAAAAAATAAAGGATGTTGTTTCAAGCAATGCAACCAATACAGTTAATAACGCTGTAGTAGAAAATGCGACCGTGGACAATACCGAACCACAGCCAGAAGTAACAACAGACAATCCAGATACAACGGCTGACCAAGGTTCAAATGACCAAGCGGAAGCACCAGTAGAAGAATAGGAGGCTAACTTTATGTCTCAAGAAAAAGAATTAGAACCAAAATGGTATGTTGTTCATACTTATTCTGGGTATGAGAACAAAGTAAAAACAGACCTTGAAAAAACCGTAAAAAACAGAGAACTAGAGCAATACTTTTTTGATATCGTTGTTCCAATGGAGGAACAAATTGAAATCAAAGACGGAAAACGTAAAACAAACTTAAAGAAAGTTTTTCCTGGATATGTTTTAGTAAAAATGATTGTTACTGAGCAAACTTGGTATATTGTAAGAAATACAAGAGGCGTAACCGGATTCGTAGGTTCTGGTACTGACCCAATTCCTTTGACAGATGAAGAAATCCGCAATATGGGATTTGAAATTTCCAATGTCAATATTGACTATGAGGTAAATGATTCCGTAAAAGTAATGGATGGACCATTGAAAGACTTTGTTGGTACGGTTCAAGAAATCAACAAAGAAAAAGGAAAAGTAAAAGTATTAGTTTCTATGTTTGGAAGAGAAACTCCAGTAGAACTTGAATTTGCACAAGTGCAAAAGATGTAACAATTCTCAATTTGCGCAATCTATAAATTATTTAGATTCATATACATATTGACCAAAAAGGAGGTGCTAGAAGATGGCAGAAAAAGAAATCGGAAGTGTAATTAAACTACAAATTCCTGCAGGGAAAGCTACACCAGCTCCACCAGTAGGACCAGCTTTAGGATCAAGTGGTGTAAACATTATGCAATTCGTAAAAGAATTTAACGACCGTACAGCAAACCAACCTGGAATGATTATCCCAGTAGTAATTACTGTTTACAAAGATAAATCTTTTGAATTCATAACAAAAGTACCACCAGTTGCAGTGTTAATTAAAAAGGCTGCAAAGATTGAAAAAGGTTCTGGAAAACCAAACCGTGACAAAGTAGCAACAATTACAAAGGCTCAAGTAAAAGAAATTGCTGAACAAAAAATGCCAGATTTAAACGCAGCATCAATCGAAGCTGCTATGAGTATGGTTGCCGGTACAGCAAGAAGTATGGGCGTTGTTGTTGCAGAGTAATCAAAAAAAGATTGGGAGAGCATAAAAAGTGCTCGTTTGAACCAAAGGAGGGTAAAATGAAAAGAGGAAAAAGATATCAAGAAAGCCTTAAACTAGTGGATGAAAACAAAGTATATTCTCCAAGAGAAGCACTTGAAATTATCGACAAAATGCCAAAGGCTAAATTTGATGAAACAGTAGAACTACATGTTAAATTAGGTGTAGATTCAAAACACGCTGACCAACAAGTTAGAGGTACAACCGTACTTCCACATGGAACCGGTAAAACACTAAGAGTATTAGTATTTGCCAAAGGACCAAAAGCAGAAGAAGCACAAAAAGCAGGTGCAGACTTTGTTGGAGCAGAAGAACTAATTCCAAAAATTGAAAAAGAGAATTGGTTTGATTACGATGTAATCGTAGCAACTCCAGATATGATGGGGGTTGTTGGACGTCTTGGTAAAGTATTAGGACCAAAAGGTTTAATGCCAAACCCAAAATCAGGAACTGTTACGATGGATGTAACAAAAGCCATCAATGAAATCAAATCAGGTAAAGTAGAATATCGTTTGGATAAAACGAATATCATTCACCTTGGTTTTGGTAAAGTTTCATTTGGAGTAGAAAAATTAGCAGAAAACTATGATGCCATTATTGGTGCTATCATTAAAGCAAAACCAGCTGCTGCAAAAGGACAATACATTAAGAGTGTTGCCATTTCTACCACAATGGGACCAAGTATGTATATTGACCAAAAATAATTTTAGAATATAGCCAAAGACAGTAGGCAACCAAATAAGTCCTACCGAGGTATTGAAATCGGAGATAAAATCCAGTTTATTACCTCGTCTGGCTATAAACTGGATTTTTTGTATGTATTTTTTAGGAGGTGAAAAAACAATGGCAAATGAAGTAGCATTAAAGAAAAAACAAGAAGAAGTAAAGGAACTTGCAGACAAATTCAAAACAGCAAAAATCGTTCTTTTAACAGATTATCGTGGGATTAACGTAACCGACGTTACAAACCTAAGAAATGACTTACGTAATGCGAAAGCAGAATACAAAGTTATTAAAAATAATATTGTAAAAAGAGCATTAGAAGCAAATGGAGAAAGCGGACTAGATGCTGTACTAGAAGGACCTACCGCTGTTATTTATACAGATGAGGACTATCTAGAACCACTAAAAGCAATCTACAAATTTGCAAAAGAAAATGAATTCTACAAAATTAAAGGTGGAATGATTGAAGGCAAAGTAATGACAACAGAAGAGTTAGTAACACTTGCAAAACTACCATCAAGACAAGAACTTATCGCAAAACTTGCTGGTGCATTACTTGGAAATATTACTAAACTTGCTGCAACTCTTGATCAAGTTAGAGTACAAAAGGAAGAAGCAGCAAATGCGTAAAACAAACTAAAAATGGGCGATGCCATCGCCAAAATCAAAAAAAAATATAAGGAGGAAATATAAAATGGCAAAAGTTGATGAATTATTAGAAACAATTGACAGTTTAACTGTAGTTGAATTATCTGAATTAGTAAAAGGAATTGAAGAAAAATATGGAGTATCTGCAGCAGCAGTAGCAGCACCAGTTGCAGGAGCAGCAGGAGCAGCAGCAGCTGAAGAAAAATCTTCATTCAATGTTGTATTAAAAGAAGCAGGAGCAAACAAAATCCAAGTAATCAAAGTAGTTAGAGATGCTACAGGATTAGGATTAAAAGAAGCAAAAGACCTAGTTGACGGTGCTCCAAAAACAGTAAAAGAGAACGTTGCTAAGGAAGAAGCTGAAGACTTAAAAGCAAAATTCACAGAAGCAGGTGCTGTTGTTGAATTAGCATAGTTTTTCATAAACTCTAAACAGGAAAGAAAGGAATTTTAGAAGAGAAATCGACTAAAGTTCTTTTTCTTTTGGAATGCTTGGTCAGTTTTGATTGCAAATTCAGAAAATAATCGGTAAAATTAGTTCGGCTCGATTGACTTTATAGAATAGAAGTTATAAAATAAGAAAATGGAAATATATATTAGAAAAGTGGAGGATGTACAGATATGCGAATACTGTTAGATGCAATGGGAGGAGACAATGCACCAGAGGCAACTATTCGAGGAGCAGTCAAAGCCGCAAGTCGTGTAGAGGCAGAAATTTTACTCATTGGAAATACCGACATTATTAACCAAAAAGTAAGGGAGATTTATGGAAAAGATACACTTGAAGAAATGGCTCCAAATTTGAAAGTTCATCATGCAACAGAAACGATTGAAATGGAAGATATCCCAACACATGCGATTAAACGCAAAAAAGATTCTTCCATGGTAGTAGGCTTTAATCTATTAAAACAAGGCGAAGGCGATGTCTTTATTTCTGCTGGAAATTCAGGAGCGCTCTTAACTGGTGCTACTTTATTAGTGGGAAGAATTAAAGGAATTGATCGACCAGCCTTAGCCGGTATTTTGCCAGCATATAAAGGACGTCTTCTTCTAATTGATGCAGGCTCTAACACAAATTGCAAGCCAATTAACTTATTACAATTTGCACAAATGTCTAGCATCTATTTGAAAAATACCTTTGGAATGGAAAGCCCTCGAATTGGACTATTAAATATTGGAACTGAAGAAACCAAAGGAAATGAACTTACCAAAGAAGCCTATCAATTGCTCAAAGAAAAAGCAGAAGAGTGCCAGATTAACTTTGTTGGCAATGTGGAAGGACGAGATGCCTTTTCTGGCAAGATTGATGCGATTGTAACCGATGGATTTACCGGGAATATTTTCTTAAAAACTGTTGAAGGAATGGGAAAATTTATCAAAAAAGCATTAACAGAAAGCTTAAAGAAAAATGTTCTTTCGATGTTAGGCTCGGTTACGGCTATGCCAGCTATTAAAAGATTTGCCAAAACCATGGACTACAAGGAATATGGTGGAGCACTTTTCTTGGGGGTCAAAAAGCCAGTGGTAAAAGCACATGGTAGTAGTGATGAAAAACTATTTGAATATACCATTCTACAAGCAGAACAATTTGTAAAGAATAAAGCAGTTGACCGAATGATCGAGGAATTTGAAAAAATCCAGAAAACGGTAGGAGAAGAAACAGCAGAACCAGCAAAAGAATAGAAAATTGAAATCTGCTATTGACTTTTCCGAAAACATATATTATTGTAGTGATAAATACAAAAGAAGATTTTTTGAGAGGGGGTGTACTAGTAATGAATGCAGAAGAAGTATTTGAAAAAATCAAGGGTATCATTGTAGAACAATTAGGAGTTGCAGAAACAGCTGTTACAATGGAAGCATCTTTCATTGACGATTTAGGTGCTGATTCTTTAGATATAGTTGAACTAATTATGGCATTAGAGGAAGAATTTGATATGGAAATCCCAGATGCTGACGCTGAAAAAGTTGTTACAGTAGGAGATGTTGTTGACTATATTAAGGATCATATTGCGTAAAAAATAGACAAAAGAAAATGAAAGGGTAATACCTTTCTTTTTTATTTTGGTTGGTGTATAATAGGAACAGTGAAAGGAAGGTAAAAATGAAATTAGAAAAATTAGAAGAAGCAATTGGGCATACCTTTCGTAACAAAGAATTGTTGAAGATAGCAATGACACACGCATCTTATGCCAATGAGTATAATTGTGAAAGTAACGAAAAACTAGAATTCTTAGGAGATAGTATATTAGAGTATGTATCCAGCGACTATATCTACCAAAAATATCCCAAGTTAAAGGAAGGGGAAATGACTAAAGTTCGAGCCACAGTTGTTTGTGAGAACTGTTTGCACAAAATTGCACAAAGGCTCAATTTTAGTGATTTTTTGCAAGTAGGAAAAAGTGAAAGACTAAACCATGGAAATACAAGACCAGCTGTTATGGCAGATAGTGTAGAAGCTGTTATTGCCGCCATCTATTTTGATGGAGGACTCGAAAAGGCAAGAGAGTTTATCATTTCAATCCTCAAAGATGAAATTGAAGTAGCAACTCATGAAGTCGGAATGAAAGACTATAAAACTGTGTTACAAGAAATGTTGCAAGCACATGGTGATGTGAAAATTGAGTATGTGCTTAAGAAAACAGAAGGACCAGACCATAACAAAACCTTCTACACGGAAATGCGTTGTAATGGAGAAACACTCGCAGATGGTGTAGGCAAATCCAAAAAAACAGCAGAAATGGTAGCAGCACAAAAAGCAATTGAGATGATCAAGGCAAAAAGAAAAGGAAAGAAAGGATAGCCATGAAGAAAAAAGAATATATTATACCAATTTTTGTTCCTCATTTAGGATGCCCGAATGATTGCAGTTTTTGTAATCAAAAAAGTATTAGCGGACAAGCTAAACAAGTAACCAAAGAAGATGTCAAACAAACCATTGAAGAATATCTAAAAAATTTCCGAGATGATTATAAATATGTGGAAGTTGCGTTCTTTGGCGGTAGTTTTACAGGAATTGAAGAAGAAAAGCAAGAAGAATTGCTAGAAGCGGTACAACCATATATTCAAGCAAAAAAAGTAAATAGTATTCGTGTATCCACCAGACCTGACTATATTGATAAAGAGGTCTTAAAACGCATGAAAAAATACCATGTAAAGACCATTGAACTTGGGGTGCAATCGAGTAATGACTATATTCTTGAAAAATGCAGACGAGGACACACCTTTGCAGATGTCGAAAGAGCTTCCAAAATGATTCGTATGCGTGGTTTTATCCTAGGACATCAAATGATGGTAGGTTTGCCAGATAGTACAGATTTAGACGAAATTCATACCGCAAAAGATTTGATTAAATTGAAACCAAAAATGGTTCGTATTTATCCAGTCCTTGTGATTAAAGGAACCGCCTTGGAGAAAGAATATGAGGCGGGCGAATATACGCCGCTTAACTTAAATCAAGCAGTAGAGCGTTGCAAAGAAGTAATGAAACTATTTACGGCAAAGAATATCCAGGTCATTCGTATTGGTTTGCAAAATACAGAAAGTATTAGTGAGCCAAGCAAAGAAGGAAGCGAAGTTATGGCAGGACCATTCCATCCGGCTTTTCGTCAATTAGTAGAGTCCAGTTTGTGGTATGATAGTATTGTGTCCAAGATTAAGAAAATTAACACCAAGGTTAAAAAAGTGCAAATTGAAGCAAACCCAGAAAATATGAATGAAATCATTGGACATAAAAAAGAAAATATTGAGAAACTGAGAAATACCTATGAAGTTGAAATTTTTGCAAAAGCCAATGATCAAATTAAGCCTGGTGATTTCAAAATTAACATATTAGAAGAATATTAGTATAAAATCACTTGTACTAGCCCATAATGGGAGTACAGGTGATTTTTTGATGGATGAAAAGAAAGCAAAAAGAAAAATGCGAAGAAAAACATGGTATAGTTTTGGAAAGATGACAATCGGGTGCTTGCTGATGGCAATGGGAACCTCGTTGTTTTTATTGCCCAACAAACTATCCTCTGGCGGATTTGCTGGTATTTCCACGATTGTCTACTATTTCTTGCATATCCCAGTAGGAACAACGGTGTTTATCTTAAACATTCCACTTCTCATTCTCTGCTATTTTCGTAATGGAAAAGAATTGGTCTTGAAATCTTTGTATGGTACTTTGTGTTTTTCTTTGTTTATTAACTTAACGGAAAATCGAGTCGTATTTACCCAAGATAAAGTGCTATCTAGTATTTATGGAGGCATTTTAATTGGACTGGGAACGGCTCTGGTTTTGCGTGAGAATGGGTCAACTGGTGGTTCTGACCTCTTAACCTATATCATCCGTAGTTTCTTTCCAAAGTTTCGTAGTGGAAGCCTTCTAGTTGGAATTGATGCACTCATTATCTTTCTAAATGTCATGGTTTTTCAACAAATTGAGATTGGCTTGTATTCCTTTATAGCCATCTATTTAGTGGGTAAAATGATCGATATTGTGTTTGAAGGAATCTATTTTACCAAAATGGTATATATTATTTCGCCAGCGTATCAAAAGATAGCCGACGAAATTAGTAGGCAGATTGAACGTGGGAGTACGGCTCTTCACGCAAAAGGCATGTATGAAAATGACGAAAAAATGATGTTGTTATGTGTAGCAACCAGAGGAGAAGTGGAGCACATTAAACAAATTACTTTTCAGGAAGACCGTTATGCTTTTGTCATTATTTCCAATGCAAGAGAGGTTCGAGGAAAAGGTTTCAAAAAGCCAGAATAGGGTTTGTTTTCTCTGCAAAAATATGCTAGAATGAAACAAAAGAAAAAAAGGGAAAAGAAAAATGACAGAACAAGAATATATCTGGAAACCAGCAACAGACTTTCATCTAAAGCATATTTTTGAATGTGGACAGTGTTTCCGCTGGAACCGAATAGGAGAAAATACTTACCAAGGAGTCTGCCAATTTGGAGTACTGGAGGTCGAGCAAATAACAGAAGATACCGTTTGTTTTCGTGGACTTTGTGAAGGAAATTTGAAAGAACATTGCCACGCTTATTTTGCTTTAACCAAAGACTATGCTAGCCTGAAAAAAGAGTTATCCCAAGTGGACGAGTATCTAGCAGGCAGTATTGCTTTTGGTTCTGGTATCCGTATTCTCAACCAAGATTTATGGGAAATGCTAATCTCTTTTATTGTATCAGCCAATAACAATATTCCTCGTATCAAAGGGATTTTAGAACGTATGGCAACCCAATATGGAAGCAAAGTAACATGGAAAGGAAAAGATTTTTATCTGTTTCCAACCCCAGAACAGTTAGCAAAAGCAAGTGTCGCAGATTTAAGAGCATTAGGCTTAGGCTTCCGAGATAAAAGGATTTATGAAACGACCCAATCTATCTACGCCCATCCAGAGTTTCTACAAGAACTACAACAAGAAGAGCAAACCGAAGTCATTCGCGAAAAACTACTAACATTGTCTGGCGTAGGCCCAAAAGTAGCGGATTGTATCATGCTATTTTCTACGCTGAAACGCTTGGATGTATTTCCGATCGATGTGTGGGTACGAAGAGTGATGAACGATTTATACCTTCATGAACCAGACGAAAGTAAAGTGGCAAAAGCGAAAATTGAGCGATTAGCAAAAGAAAAATATGGGGATTTAGCAGGAATTGCCCAACAATATTTATTCTATTGGAGAAGAGAAATCTCCTAAGAGGAGGCAAAATGGGAGTAACCATTCTGTATGGAACAGCAGGAAGCGGAAAAAGTTTTCGCTTGTTCCAAGAGATGAAAGAAAAAAGAAAAACAGGAAAGCCAATGTATCTCATTACACCAGAGCAATTTTCTTTTACAGCAGAAAAGAAAATGCTAGAAGAATTTGGCGAAGAAGCAGTGATTAACAGCGAAGTCCTAACCTTTGGTCGTATGGCATATCGCTTTTTGAAAGAGTCGAAAGAACAAGGGAGAAAACATTTAACACCATCAGGAAAGGCAATGCTCATTGCTTCCATTTTGCTTGCCGAAAAAAAGAACCTAAAATTTTTGGGAAAAAGCAATGAAAATATTGAACTCGTACAAAAGCAAATCAAGGAATTCAAAAAACATGGGGTAACGGTAGCAGAATTAGAGCAAGTATGGGAGCAAGAAGAAAATCCATATTTCAAAGCCAAAATCCAAGATATGCTAACCGTGTATCGTGTTTATGAGCAGCGCATTTGTGAGGAATATATTGACGATGATGACCTACTTTCCTTCTTACTCGAAAAATTAGAAGATAGCCATGAATTTGAAGGAGCCTATATCTATATTGACGAATTTGTCGGGTTTACGAAGCAAGAATATTTGGTCATTGGTAAACTGATGGAGCAAGCAGAAGAAGTAACCATTACCGTATGCACAGATGAGCCAAAAGCAGAAATCTGGGAAGAAACCGACTTGTTTCAGGAAAGTAAAAAAACAGTGGACCGCATTTTACAACTGGCACAAGAAAGAAATTGTGAGCCAATTACCTATGAAGAAACTAGCCATAACCGTTTTCAAAATGCAGAACTTTCGCATTTATCTCGTAACATTTATGCTGTCCCGTACCATCGCTATCCAAAGCCAGTCGAACATATATCGATATTTTTAGCGAGTAATGCGTATACCGAAATCGAGCAAGTGGCAAAAGAAATCCGAAGACTTGTCAAAGAAGAACAGTATCGCTATCAAGATATTGGAATTATCTCCAAAAATCTTGAAAATTATGGGGACATTTGCCGTGTCCTTCTAAAGAAACAAGGAATCCCATTTTTTATTGACGAGAAACGCGATTTAAGCCAAAATATCTTAATTAAGTACATATTATCCATCTTGGATATCTTTTCAAAAAATTGGTCATTTGAGGCCGTATTTAGTTATCTGAAAATGGGATTCTTAGAAATCGACGAAGAAGAAATTTATCGCTTGGAACAATATGCCAGTAAATGGGGGATTCGAGGCAGTAAATGGTATCGTGGCGAATGGAAGATGCTAAAAGACCAAAAAGAACCAGAAAAAATCTTACGTATGCGAAAAATAGCGATTGAACCATTAGCAGAACTTAAAGAAAAGTTAATCCATCGAACAACCAGTGAGATTTCAGAGGAAATTTATCACTTTTTAATCCAGCAAAAAATTGATCAGAAAATCGAGCTAAAGCGAAAAGAATTGGTGGAAAGAGGTTTGCTTGAAATGGCAAACGAATACCAAAACAGTTGGAAAATTGTGATGGAATTGTTAGACGAGTTAGTGACCCTATTCGGCAATGAAAAAATGGGAATTGACCGCTATATGCAACTACTCAAAGTAGGGCTAATCAATCGCTCCTTAGGCAAAATACCACCATCCCAAGACCAAGTAACCATTGGTGATGTGGATCGTTCCAAAGCACATAAAGTAAAAGCCATTTTTATCATCGGAGTAAATGATGGGGTATTTCCAGCAACTTATGCGTCAGAAGGATTTTTTGATGACCACGACCGAGAGGCATTTCAGAAATATAACATTGAACTTGCCAAAGCCACCAAAGAGCGACTTTTGGAAGACCGTTTCAATCTGTATAAAGCCTTCTCGATTGCAGAAGAGAAGTTGTTTGTGTCGTATGTGTCCTCTGACTTAGAGGGAAGCACACTTCGCCCATCGGTTTTAATTGGAAAAATCAAGCGAATTTTCCCAGAATTAGTGGAAAAAAGTGATGTAACTAAAAAAGAATACACCATTACCAATGAAGTGGTTACTTTTGAGGAATTGCTTTCGAAAATCCGCCAAGCAATGGAAGGAGAGGAACTAGAAGAGCCATGGTTTTCGGTATGGGAATATTACCGCAATCATCCAGAGTGGCAAGATAAATTAGCACAAGCAACAGCAGGAATTCTAAATTCTACTTTGCCAGAGCAAATCCAATCAGAAAATGTAGATAAACTTTATGGAGATACCATTCAAACCAGTGTTTCCAAACTGGAACAATATGCGGCTTGTGCTTTTTCGTATTACCTCAAATATGCACTCCGTCTAAAAGAACAAGAGCAGGCACAAATTAAAGCAATGGACACAGGTTCATTTCTCCATGACTTAATCGATACTTTTTTTGAATATGTCAAAAATGAAGGCATATCCTTAAAAGAAATCCAAGAAGCGGAAATTGAAAAAATGGTCAACCAATTTGTAGGCGAAAAACTACAATTAGAGAAAAACTATATCTTTACCATCAGTCCGAAGTATCAATTCTTGGTGGTGCGTTTGACGAAGCTTTTGAAAACCGCATTACAACACATTATTGCTTCCCTTCGAGAAAGCAACTTTGAAATTTTAGGTAATGAAATTGAGTTCAAGAAGCGGAAAAGATTATCCAGCCATTGAAATTGCCTTGGAAAATGGAAAAAAACTTGAAATTGAAGGAAAGATTGACCGAGCAGATATTGCCAAAGCCAAAGACGGAACGTATTTGCGTATTATTGACTATAAATCTTCGGTCAAAAACTTAGACTTAAACGAGATTGAATATGGTATCCAGTTACAGTTATTTACTTACCTAGATGCGATGTGCAAGCAAGAGGACTATCTTCCGGCTGGGGTACTGTATTTTAGCCTAATTGACCCAATCATCAAAGCAGATGGGCGTATGGAACAAGAACAAATTGCAGAAGAAATCCGAAAACGTTTCAAAATGCAAGGGTTTGTTTTAGCAGATTTACAAGTTGTTAAAATGATGGACCAAACCCTAAGTAGTGGCAGTTCGTCCAAAATACCGGTATACCTAGATAAAACAGGAGAAATTAGCGAAGCACGCTCGAATTGTTTGACAAAAGAAGAATTTGGTGTGTTACAAAAACACATTGAGAAAACCATTCGCAAAATTGGAAAAGAAATGACGAGTGGAAATATTATGCCAAAGCCATATTACCAATTAAAAGATAAGAAAACCCCATGCAAGTTCTGTCCATATCATAGCATTTGCCAAGTAGATTATGGGCAAGGACAAATTGGGTATCAATACATTATGAACCAAAAGAAAGAGAATATCTTAGAGCGAATGAAAGAGGAAAAATAGAGAGGAGAAATTTGTGAAAGACTTATCCAATGAAACTATGGTACAAATACAAAAAGAGGGAGCCAGTTTCTTGCAATTCCGCCAATTAAAAGAAAAAGAACCGGAGTTGCTACATGGCTATACCATGAAACCACTGGATTTCCAGTGGGGAGAGAAATTTGACCAATCGTTCCAGACTTTACAAAATTCACAAAATGTGAAAGGATTGTGGATAAAGACAAGGCAAACTCATTCAGACCATATTCGAGTCATCCGCCAAGAAGAAGAAAATCTACCACAAAGATTAGACGACACAGACGGTGTTGTAACCAACAAGACCGGGCTTTTGGTGCTAACTACTTTTGCAGATTGTACACCAATTTTAATCTATGACCCGAAAAAACATGTCATTGCCAATGTGCACTCTGGCTGGCGTGGGACGGTTCAGACGATTGGAAAAAAAGCATTGGAAATTATGCAAAAAGAATTTGATGTTAAGCCACAAGATTGTATTGCCACGATTGGTCCAAACATTCAGGCTTGTTGCTTTGAAGTGGAGGCAGATGTGCAGAAAATCTTTGCCGAAAAATTTTCCCATCTTTCGGTTTGGAAAGACTGTATAATGCAAAAGGGAAACAAGTATTGGATTGATACGGCAAAAATCAATAAAGCGGTACTTGCGCAAATGGGCATTCCAGAAGAAAATATTGTCGAAAGCCATATTTGTACCAAATGTCAGGCAGATGTTTTGCACTCCTATCGTGCAGAAAAAGAAGCCTCTGGGAGAAGTATTATGTTTACAAGATTGCAAGAAAGGAGATAAGAAATGTTACCAAAACGATTACAAAAAGGAGATACGATTGGCGTTATTGCCCCATCTGACCCAATTACAGGAGAAAAGAAAGAAGAATTGCTACAAGCAAAAGCCAAAGTAGAAAAAGATGGTTTTGTGGTAAAATTCTCAGACCATATTTTCTCCAATACCTTAGGCTATTCGGCAACTGCCAAAGAACGAGCAGAAGATCTAAATCAGATGTTTGCAGACCCAACGGTTACAATGGTATGGTGTGCACGAGGCGGACAAAACTGCAATTCACTTTTTGACGAAGTGGATTTTGAATGCATCCGTCAAAACCCAAAGATATTTTGTGGGTACAGCGATATTACCTCACTTAGTAATGCGATTTATTCCAAAACGGGATTAGTAACCTTTAGCGGAACCAATTTCAAAACCATTGCAACCGATGAAACAGATTATAGTTATGAAGAGACCAAGAAACGTTTTATAGAAGGAAACCTAGCATTAGGACAAAACGAGGAATACCAAGTCATCAAAGAAGGGGGAGCAGAAGGAATATTAGTAGGGGGAAACCTCAGTCTAACCAGAGGTCTAGTCAGTGGAAAATATGCGTTAGACTTTCAAGATAAAATCCTCTTTTTAGAAGAATTGAGTTTGGAAAGCGGACCAGCCCTTGTGAGCAATTTCCTCTATTATATGAAACAAAATGGTGTGTTTGACCACATTCGAGGCCTATGGCTCGGCTTTTATGATAACCCGATTCCACTCGAAAAAATTGTACAAGATGTACTGGGAACTGAGTATACGTTTCCAATCGTTAAATGCAATCATTTTGGACACACCGAGAAAAAGACGGTTATTCCAATCGGAACACGTGCTCGTATCGATACGAGGAAAAAAGAGGCAGTGGAACTCATCGAGGCTTGTGTAGAATAAAGTAGTAAAGGAAGTAGAAAGATGTATCAAAATTGGGAAGAACTAGAACAGAGCATTGTAGATTGCAAGAGATGTAAATTATGCCAAGGCAGAAGTAACATTGTATTTGCAGAAGGAAATAAAGAAGCAGATGTGATGTTAATTGGAGAAGGACCTGGTGCAGATGAGGACCGTGAAGGAATTCCATTTGTAGGAAAAGCAGGACAGTTAATGAACAAAGCCTTTGACGCACTAAACATTGAACGCTCCAAGTTATATATCGCAAATGTGGTAAAATGTAGACCACCTAAGAACCGTGTACCAGAAGAAGACGAGGCAACTGCGTGTCTGGATTATTTGCGTAACCAAGTAATGCTCGTAAAACCGAAAATCATTGTGCTATTAGGAAGTACCGCATTGAAAAATATTCTAGGAAAAGAATATGGAATTACAGCAGTTCGAGGAAAATGGATGGAACGAAAGCAAATTCAATATATGCCAACTTGGCATCCAGCTGCATTGTTACGTGACGAAACTAAGAAAATTGAGTTTTGGAAAGACTGGAAAGAAATTTGTAAAAAAGCAAAAGAAATGAATATTGAGATGGAGAAAAAATCATGAAAGAAGAAATACAAGAAAAAGCAAACTATTGCTTACATTGTGTAGTAAGACCATGCCAAATGAGTGGATGTCCACTTGGAAACCATATTCCAGATTTTATCCAAGCCGTAAAAGAGAATAATTTTGAAAAAGCTTATGAAATTCTAAGCGAAACGACGGTACTGGAAAGCATTTGTGGGAGAATTTGCCCACATGAAAAACAATGTCAGGGTAAATGTGTACGTGGAATAAAAGGAGAGCCTGTTTCCATTGGAGAATTAGAGGCACAAGTTGGAGATTATGCTAGCGAGCATAATCTAACCATACCAAAAGAAGCAAAGAAAGAAGGAAGCGTAGCTATTGTAGGGACAGGACCAGCAGGACTAACCTGTGGTGCTTTTCTTGCAAAAAAAGGATATATGGTAACCATTTTTGAAAAATATACCAAATTAGGTGGGATTTTGAACCATGGTATTCCAGAATTTCGTTTGAGCGAAGCCGTAAAAGAGCAGACCATTCAAAAAATCTTAGACCTTGGCATTACTGTGAAAATGGGACAAGAACTAGGCCAAGACTTTACACTAGCAGAGTTAGAAAACGAGTATGATGCCATTTTCTTAGGCTTTGGGGCAAATTGTTCGAGCCAAATGGGAATAGAGGGAGAGGATTTACCAGAAGTAGTAGGTGGAAACGAACTCTTAGAAAAAGGCGAATATCCAGACTATACGGGAAAAAGAGTTGCAGTGATTGGTGGCGGAAATGTAGCCATGGACACAGCAAGAACCATCCAAAGAAAAGGAGCAAAAGAGGTAACGGTTATTTATCGTAGAGCAGAAGAACAAATGCCAGCAGAAAGAAAAGAAATCCAAGACGCAAAACAAGAGGGTGTTCAATTTTTGTTTACGACCAATGTATTGAAAATATTGGGAGATGGTAAAGTAGAAAATATCGAATGTATCCAAACAAAATTGGTACAAAAAGAGGGAGAAACAAGGCTATCCCCAGTTAATGTAGAGGGAAGCAACTATACCAAGGAAATGGATTATGTAGTAATGGCACTTGGTTCAAAACCAGAAGAAGCGGTCGTTACAAAATTAGGACTAGAATTAGACAAGAAGAACCGCATTGTAGTAGACGAAAAAGGCAGAACTTCTAAAGAAAAGGTATTCGCAGGCGGAGATATAGCCTCAACCAAAGGAACGATTGCATGGGCAGCAAGACAAGGAAGAGATGCAGCAGAAGCGATTGCAGAGTATTTAGAAGAAAAGAAATAGGACATACAAAAAATGGAAAAGTATTTGACAAAGAAAAAAAGAAATGGTAAAATAAAAACATAAAAGAGGTGAGGTAATGACCTCACCCCTTAATGGTTATTTGTGGTTGGAGTTCTTGGCGTGAACTTCAATCTTTTTTTGTCTGTCTTGGAATTTCAAATATGTATTATACCCCAAATGGGCAAGACAATATAAGAGAATCCCGGATGCTAAAATAATTGAAACAATACCAAGAAATAGAACAGCAATAAACTCAGTTGACATTCCAATCACCACCTCCTCTTTTGTACGAGTTAAACTGCGATTAGTAGGTGCAGTTTATCAACAGTTGTTGCTGTTGACCAGCAGAGCAACTGCTGATGAATACACCTACCAATAAGAGGAGTAAAAATAACCCAGACAGAATATACCATAAAATGGAAACAAAAACAAGAAAAACTGGTAAAAAAAGTAAGAAAGACAAAATGCGACAAAATGGAAGAAAAAACAACCATTCTTTTTGAATGGCTGTTTTTGTATGTCTTTGTATTCGTTCTTTTTCCTTATTTCCAATTATCTAACTCAACTGTGCTACTGGTTTGCTTGGTCCAAAGTTTGCGAATTGCTTGAAGAAGGCGAATTAGTTTATTTGGTTGTACCAAAACAAGTGCTGTATTGTTCAAGATGCTCTCGTGTTTTGCTTCTAAGTTAGCCATTTGGTTAATGTAGTAAACATGGAAAGTGGTGTAACCTTCTGCAATCGCGATATAGTTTTGGTAGTTATATAATTGCGTACGATAAACTTCAATATCTTCAGTGGTATTTAATTTCTTGAATTCAGTATTGAAATAGGATGTGAAAATGAGGTTTTGTGTTTGTAAAAAGATTTCCTTCATTTTCTTTCTTAGTTCATCAATTCGAGTAGCAATTTTTTGTGTCTTCTGACTAGATTTTTCCGTCAAAAATTGATTTTTCAACTGTACAATTTTTTCTTCGGTATAGAAGACAGTGTCTAAGTTTCGTACAATGCGAAAATATGCTTTTTCGCCACAAAGTTCAGAAAAGCGATTTTTGAAATCGTCTGTACTGAAAAATGCACTTTTATATAAATACTCGGTTCCTGTAATATATGCCATTTGTGCGACTAAATTACAAAGTAGTGGGTAATAGGTCTGGCTGGTTGTCGGGAAAGATAGGTCATAATATTTTACAATGTCGGACTGTTCCTTCAAGCAATGAGAAGCCATTAACTGTACAGCACCCTCATTTAATCCCATAGCATAAGTCTTAAATTCGCCAAATTCACAAAAACCAAGACGAATGAGTTCACCGTCTTTATCTCGTAGTGCTTGCAAATGATGGATTAACTCATGAACAACAGTTGGTTGCACACAAGACAAATTCACTCCTTCACGCAAATACACGGAAGAGTTTTTGTAAAAATAGTTTGCCTCAGCAACTCCTTCTGGCATAGAAGCAGTAAACATGGATAAACGAGATAATTCAATAAATAAATCTTGCCCATCTAAATTAAGTTCTGGAAAAGCAGCACATAATTTTTCTGAAACTGACTTTGCCAAAGAATTGATGGTTAAGGTTGGAACGGGAGCGATTACTTCAATTCCCTCTTTTCTTAAGTCTGACTCAATGCTCATAACGCACTTTTCTCCTTTGTAATTTCCTTTGCTACTATTATACAATAGAAAAAATGACAAAATATAACAAATGTATGAAAAGAGTATGACAATTCTGTTACATTTTACCAAGTCCGCAGATGTCTTTGATGACTTCTCCAGAAATAATCAGGCCGGCAACCGATGGAACAAAGGAAATGCTAGCTGTTGTATGGACATCATCAGGCTCTATTTGCTGTGGTTCTTCTTTGGAATAGAGCACTTTTACTTTTGTAATATGACGAGCACGAAGCTCTTTGCGCATTACTTTTGCTAAAGGGCATACACTCGTTTTTTCAATATCCGCTATTTCAAAACGAGTCGGATCTAGTTTATTCCCAGTTCCCATACTGGAAATGACAGGGATATCATGGGCTTTGGCATATTGAATGATACCAAGTTTAGCACGAACGGTATCAACTGCATCCACTAGATAGGAAACATTGGAAAATGGTTCAACATAAGAAGCAATATTTTCTTCCGAAATGAAGACAGAAAAAGTGTCAATTTGTATCATCGGATTGATAGAAAGAGCACGTTTTTTTAATACCTCTACTTTGCTTTCACCAATGGTTTCAGTGGTTGCCATGAGTTGGCGGTTCAAATTCGTTTCGCTAATGGTATCTGCGTCAAATAGAACAAGATGACCAATTCCACTACGGACTAAACCTTCTACGACATAAGAGCCAACACCACCACAACCAAATACCATTACGGTACTATCCTGTAGTTTTTGCAAATTCTCTTTTCCAATTAAAATTTGTGTTCGTTGTAACCAATTTTCCATATTTTCTCCTCTTTTCTTTCCCTTATTATATCCATTACAAAACAAAAAGAAAAGCAAACAAAATTTTGTAAAACTCTTGCAAAAAGAAAAATATGTGATACAATACAAAAGGAAACGAAGGAGAGAGAAAAATGATTGGATATATTAAAGGAAGTTTAGAAGCCAAAACAGGCGAATATGTGATATTAGAAACAGGCGGAATTGGATACAAAGTATTCATGTCTAGCCCAAGTATGGAGCGTTTGGGCGAAATGGGAAAAATGGTAAAGGTATTTACCTATATGCGAGTTCGAGAAGACGATGTCAGCCTTTATGGTTTTTGTACCAATGAGGAACTTCGTATGTTTGAATTATTGCTATCGGTTAGTGGAATTGGTGCAAAATCTGCCATTTCTATTTTATCTGCTATTACACCATCTAGTTTTGCCTTAGCTGTTATTAGTAATGACTTAGCCAAACTCAAGAAACTACCAGGCGTAGGAGCAAAATCTGCACAACGTATTATCTTAGAATTGCAAGATAAATTAAAAACAGAAGAAGCCATTTCCAAAGGGGAAGAAATGATGACAGCAAGTTTGGTACAAGGAAATGATGAAGTAGCAGAAGCAATGTCTGCTTTGCAAGTATTGGGCTATACCAGAAGAGAATGTGAGCAGGCTTTTGAAAAAATGGATACAAGCAGACTTGGTGTGGAAGAAATGATTAAAGCAGCACTGAAAAATTTAGCAAGATAGGAGAAGAATATGAACGCAAACCAGCCACTTGCTTATCGTATGAGACCAAAGACTTTAGAAGATTATGTAGGGCAAGAGCATATTTTAGGAAAAGACAAAATCTTATATCGTACCATTCAGGCAGACCGATTATCTAGCATTATTTTATGGGGGCCTCCTGGCTGTGGGAAAACATCTCTTGCCCGTGTCATTAGTCAAACGACCAAATATAAATTTGTAGTTATCAACGCCGTTAGTTCTGGTGTGGCAGAGATAAAAAGAGCGGTTGAAGAAGCAGGAAACCTACTCTTAAATCCATCTGGAAAATGTATTCTATTCATTGACGAGATACACCGTTTTAACAAATTGCAACAAGATGCGTTATTGCCATTTGTAGAAAATGGAACTGTTATCTTAATTGGAGCCACAACCGAAAATCCATATTTTGAGGTCAATAAGGCTTTAATTTCTCGTTCGATGGTATTCAAACTAAATCCACTCACGACAGAAAATATTTATGAAGTTCTAAAGAAATCCTTAACTAGTCCAGAAGGACTTGGTTCGTATAATATTAAAATTGCAGACGATACCTTACACACGATTGCAGAAATTGCCAATGGGGATGTACGAACCGCCTTAAATGGATTGGAAGTAGCGGTTTTGACGACGAAAGTAAATGGGGAGGGATTTATTGAAATAACGGACCAAATTGCAGCAGATAGTGTGCAAAGTAGGAAAGCACTATTTGATAAATCTGGAGATAGCCATTATGATAATATTAGTGCATTTATTAAATCCATGCGAGGAAGCGACCCAGATGCTGCTATTTTCTATTTAGCAAGAGCCATTAACGGAGGAGAGGACCCTGTTTTCTTAGCCAGAAGAATTGTCATTTGTGCGTCCGAAGATGTTGGAATGGCAAATCCAAATGCACTTGTGGTAGCAACTGCTGCTATGCAAGCCGTTAATATGATTGGTATGCCAGAGGCAAGAATTATTTTATCTGAAGCAGCAACCTATGTGGCAACATCACCAAAATCCAATGCGACCTATTTAGCGATTGATGCAGCCTTAGCCGATGTAGCGGGGAAAGATACAGGAGAAATCCCAATGCACATTCGCAATGCACCAGCAGAGGGCATGAAAGACCAAGGCTATGGTATTGGATATAAATATCCACATGATTATCCAGGGCACAAAGTAGAACAACAATATCTGCCTGATAAAATGGTGGGTACCAAATACTATAACAAAGATTTTGAATAAAAATTAGAATGGAGTGTGATGGCATGGGACAAAAGTATGATGCAATTATTATTGGAGCAGGACCAAGTGGTATCTTTTTAGCCTATGAATTAGTCCAAAAAGGAAAGCACAAAAATATTCTCTTACTCGAGCAAGGAAGACGTGTTGAAAAGAGAAGCTGCCCAATTGAAAAAGGCGGTAAATGCGTGAAATGTAAACCACTTTGCAATATTACTTGTGGTTTTTCTGGTGCAGGAGCTTTTTCGGACGGCAAGTTATCTTTGTATAACGAGGAAGATGAGGACATCTATGTAGGAGGCTATTTACAAGAATATATTGGTGTAGAAAACACCAAAAGACTGATTGACTATACCGACCAAGTGTATTTGAAATTTGGAGCAGATACGCATTTGGAAGGAACGGAGCACCAAGAAGAAGTAGCCAAGATAGGAAACAAAGCGAGAAAAGAAGGAATTACTTTAATCAATATTCCAATTCGCCATTTGGGGACAGAAAAAAGCCATGAATTGTATCGAAAATTAGAAGAGTATCTATTGGAAAATGGGGTACAAATCCATTTTGATACCGTGGTAGATGACTTAATCATAAAAAATGAGAAAATCCAAGGCGTAACGGTAAAGCCAGCAAAAGAAGCGGAAAATGAGGAATATGCAAAAGTTGAAACTATTGAAGCAGATCATGTGGTAGTTGCAGTTGGAAGAAAAGGAGCAAATTGGCTTGTTAAGATGTGTGATAAACATCAAGTAAAAACAACAACTGGAGTGGTAGATATTGGTGTTCGTTATGAACTACCAGACAAAATTATGCACAAAATTAACGAAACCATGTATGAAGGAAAATTCATTGGTAGAGTTGGTCCTTTCCGAGATAAAGTACGAACCTTTTGCCAAAATCCAAGTGGTTTTGTTTCTACTGAAGTTTATGACCATAACATCACTTTGGTAAATGGGCACTCCTACAAAGAAAAGAAGAGTACGAATACAAACCTTGCCTTGCTTGTTTCTCACAAATTCCAATATCCTTTTGATAAACCAATCGAATATGGAAGAAATGTAGCCAAGAACTTAAATGAGTTAGGGGCAGGAAACATTGTCGTACAAAGACTAGGAGATATCTACCGTGGAAAGCGTACATGGGAAGAGGAATTGCAAAACAATGCGGTAGTACCAACCTTAAAATCCGCAGTAGCAGGAGATATTACCTTTGCACTTGGCTATCGAACCATGACAGATATTTTAGAATTTATTCGTGCAATGGATAAGGTAATAGAAGGGTTTGCTAATCCAGAAAATCTACTTTATGGACCAGAAATTAAATTTTACAGTAACCAAATTTTAATCGATAATAACTTTGAAACCAATATTAAAGGATTGTATTCGATTGGAGATGGTGGTGGTATGACAAGAGGACTTATGATGGCATCTTGCTCTGGTGTACAAATGGCAAGAATTTTAGCAGA
>Ga0073906_1002577_pt1 | contig 23462 bp, 17 predicted proteins | sample Inofromicrocosms_FD_65485 | JGI IMG/M metagenome (GOLD analysis project Ga0073906, IMG submission 65485) | Mouse cecum microbial communities from Vienna, Austria - Inoculum for glucosamine and mucus D2O microcosms | ecosystem: Host-associated > Mammals > Digestive system > Large intestine >...
ATCGACGGCGACGGCGCGGCGCTCATGCACATGGGTTCGATGGCGGTCATCGGCACGAGCGGAGCGGAAAACTTCGTGCACATCGTCGTCAACAACGGCGCGCACGAGAGCGTGGGCGGGCTTCCCACCGTCGCTTCGAAAATCGACCTTCGCAAAATTGCCGAGGGGTGCGGTTACAGGCTCGTTCTGCGGGCACGCTCCTTCCAAGAGTTGGAGGAAGGGCTTTCTCGGTGCGGAAAGGAAAAGGGCCCCGTCTTTTTGGAGGTCGAATGTGCGATCGGCGCTCGGGAGAACTTGGGACGCCCTACGACGAGCGCGCAGGAGAATAAGAGCGCGTTCATGGAACACTTAAAAAAATTATCGTAAATATAAGGTTTAGAGAGGTATAACAGTATGGAACAAGAACCCGAACTCATTGCGGAGGAAGCGGAGCGGGAGGCGGCAAACGCCGCCGACAGCCGCACGCTTTACGAGGTAAAAACCAAATTTTTGGGGCGCACGGGCAAGGTGACTGCACTCCTCAAAGGGATGCGCGATATTGCGCAAGAGCTTCGTCCCGCATTCGGCAAGAAAGTCAACGAGCTGCGTGAAACGCTCGAAGCGAAGTTTGCCGTTTACGAGGAGAAATTGAAGGCGAAAGAGATGAGCCTGCGCCTCGAACAGGAGAAAATCGACGTCACCATGCCGGGCAAGCGCAGAAAGCAGGGCGTGTTGCACCCCGTCACGCGGGTGTGCAATCTGCTCGTCGATACCTTTGCGGGCATGGGCTTCGAAGTGTACGAAGGGCCCGAAATCGAGAGCGATTATTATAATTTCACCGCGCTCAACACGCCCGCCGACCACCCCGCACGGGATATGCAGGATACCTTCTATCTTACCGAAGAGTTTTTACTGCGCACGCAGACGAGCGCGGGACAGATCCGCTATATGGAAAAATTCAAGCCGCCCTTTAAAATGCTTTCTCCGGGGCGGGTGTTCCGCTCGGACGACGACGCGACCCATTCGCCCATGTTCCACCAAATGGAGGGGCTTGTGGTAGACAAAGGTATTACGCTCTGCGATTTGCAGGGCATGCTCGACGAGTTCGCGCGCGCCGTGTTCTCCGAATCAAGCAAGACCCGTCTGCGTCCGTCCTACTTCCCGTTTACCGAGCCTTCCGTCGAAGTGGACGTTTCTTGCGCGTCCTGCGGAGGGAAAGGGTGTTCGCTCTGTAAGGGAACGGGCTGGATCGAGGTGCTCGGCGCGGGCATGGTCAACAGACGCGTGCTCGAAAACTGCGGGATCGACCCCGACGTGTATTCGGGTTTTGCATTCGGCATGGGCGTGGAGCGCATTGCCATGCTCAAATACGGCGTGAACAACATCAAACTGCTTACGGAAAACGACGTTCGGTTTTTGGAACAGTTCAAGGATTGAGGAGAGAGTTATGTTAGTACCTTTGAGTTGGTTGAAAGATTACGTGGATATTTCCGTTTCTGCGGAGGAATTGCAGGAGAAACTCTTTTCCTGCGGGTTCGAGGTGGAGGAACTTACGAAGCTCGGAAAAGACGTGACGGGCGTTTATGTGGGAAGAGTTTTGGAAACCGCCAAGCACCCCGACGCGGACAGGCTCACCGTTTGCAAAGTGGATTGCGGCGTATACGGCGTGAAGCAGATTTGCACCGCCGCCACCAACGTGTTTGCGGGCGCGCTCGTGCCCTGCGCTTTGGACGGGGCGACCGTTCTGCACGAGGGCGGGATCCAAAAAATAAAGAACGGCAAGCTTCGGGGCGTCGCCTCGGAGGGAATGTTCTGCTCGGGCGAGGAGCTCGGCATCAACGACGATTATTACGAGGGAGCGGAATTCAACGGCATTCTCATTTTAAAGGAGGAGGACGCGAAAGCGGGGCAGGATATCCGCGAGGTCGTCGGGCTCGACGATTGGCTGTTCGACGTTGCCGTTACCGCTAACCGCCCCGACTGCCAAAGCATTCTGGGCATGGCGCGCGAAGTTTCCGCCATTTTGAAAACGCCTTTAAAAATGCCCGCGCTCGACTATAAAGCGGTTTCCGCAACCGTGAAAATTCCCGTTACGGTGGAGGAACCCGCGCTCTGCCCGCGCTATATGGGGCAGTACGTTTCGGGCGTGAAAATCGGCAAGTCGCCCCAGTGGCTGCGCCGTCGGCTCGCGCTCTGCGGTCTGCGCTCGGTGTCCGATATTGTGGATATCACCAACTTCGTCTTGCTCGAAATGGGGCAGCCCATGCATGCGTTCGATCGGAATTTCCTGCGCGGCGGGAAAATCGTCGTGCGCCGAGCAAGAGCGGGCGAAAAGATCGTCACGCTCGACGAAAAAGAATTCACGCTCGATCCCGCAAATCTGCTTATCTGCGACGGCGAGCGGGGCGTTGCGCTTGCAGGAATTATGGGCGGGCTCAACAGCGAAATCAAACCCGATACCAAAGAAGTGTTCTTCGAGGCGGCGAAGTTCGCGCGCGACAGCGTGAGAAAAACCTCCCGCGCGCTCGGACAGAGGAGCGATTCCTCCGCCCGCTTCGAAAAAGGGGTGGACGCGTACACGCCCGAGCTCGCCATGAAGCGCGCCATGCACCTCGTTGAGGAGCTCGGTTGCGGACAGCCCACCGATTATCTGATTGACGTAAACAACGCGGACGTGACGCCTAAAACGATCGATACGACTTATGAAAAGATCAACGCTCTGCTCGGCATCGAGGTGCCGAAAAGCGATACGGACGCCATTCTCGAACGGCTCGGCTTCGGGGTGAAGAGCAAGGACGGCGCGCTCTCCGTTACCGTTCCTCTTTGGCGGGAGGACGTGGACGGTTATCCCGACCTCGCCGAAGAGGTAATCCGTTCCTACGGCTACGGGCATATCACGCCCACCTTCTTGGAGAACGCCACCGTCACGCACGGCGGGCTTAATCTCGCGCAAAAGCAGGAATTAAAGTTTAAAAATACCTTAAAGGCGGAGGGCTACTACGAGGCTTGCAACTACTCGTTTTCTTCTCCCAAAGATTTCGAGTTGCTGCGTCTGCCTGCGGATTCTCCTTTGCGCCGTGCCGTAACCGTTAAAAATCCCATCGGCGAGGATTTATCGGTCATGCGCACCACGCTGGTGCCTACCATGCTTCAAAATATCGTGCGCAACGTACGCCGCGGAAACGAGGCGGGCGGGCTCTTCGAGCTTGCGGGCGTATTCCTCGCAAAGGAGTTGCCTTTAAAAGAGCTTCCCGAGGAGCGCAAGTCCTGCGTCATCGCGCTTTGGGGTCAGGGCGATTTCTTCGACTTGAAGGGCGCGGTGGAGGCGATCGCACACGCATTCGATTTGCGCCTTAATTTTGAGCGGGGGGAGCGGAGCTATCTGCACCCCGGCGTATGCGCCGTCGTGAAATCGGGCGAGAAAGAGGTCGGCGTGTTGGGCGAGCTTCACCCCGCGATCGCCTCGGAGCTTGCGCTCGAAAAGAAGGTGTATTTGTGCGAGCTCGATTACGCCGCGCTTGCCAAGAAATTCGCGCGCGAGATCTCCTATAAGGGATTGCCCGAATTCCGCGACGTTCAGCGGGATATGGCGTTCGTCGTAGCGGAAGACGTTACTTGTGCGCAGGCGCAGGAGTGCATTCTGCGCGGGTGTAAGGCGGTAAAGGACGCGGAACTCTTCGACGTGTACCGCGACGCAAGACTGGGCGAAAACAAAAAGAGCATGGCGTTCCGCATCACCTTTACGGCGGAGGGTAAACCGCTCACGCCCGAGCTGACGGATAAATTCTTCAACAAAATTTTGGAGAATTTGAAGCGTAATCTGGGCGCGGAATTGCGATGAAAAGATTTGTAAAAACGGCTTCGGGAAGAAGCCGTTTTTAGTTGTGAAATGCGCGGACAATAGTGCCGATAGATGTTTAATCTTTACCGAATAGGGTTATATATTATCGTTACTATTTTTTAGGAGTACAACATGCAAGCGCACAGTGCAGAAAAGGATGAAATTTTAACCGAATTGGAAACAAATTCGGAAACGGGGCTGACCGTCGGACAGGTAAACGAGCGGCAGGCGAAATACGGTGAGAACAAACTGCAAGGGAAAAAGAAGAAGTCGTTTGTCCGCAAGTTCTTCGAGCAGTTTAAGGACGTGATGATCGTCATTCTCATCGTTGCGGCGCTCGTTTCCTTCGTCATTGCGTGCATCGAGGGCGACCCGAAGGAGTTTTTCGAACCCGCGCTCATTATGCTCATCGTGATCCTCAACGCCGTGATGGGCGTGGTGCAGGAGAGTAAGGCGGAAAAGGCGCTCGATGCGCTGAAAAACATGTCCGCTCCGCACGCGCGCGTTTTGCGGGACGGCAAGGAACAAATCGTAACCGCTTCCGAGCTCGTTCCCGGAGATATTATACTATTGGAGGCGGGCGATTTCGTTCCCGCCGACGCAAGGCTTTTAAAGAGCGTGAGTTTGAAGAGCGAGGAATCGGCTCTCACGGGGGAATCCGTCCCCGCCGAAAAGGATGCCGACGAGGAGATAAAAGAGGGCGCTCCCTTGGGCGACCGTAAAAACATGGTGTTCTCAGGGTGCAGTATCACTTACGGTACGGCGGTAGCCGTCGTCACCGCAACGGGCATGAACACCGAAATGGGTAAGATCGCAAACCTGCTTTCGGGCGAGGGGGACACGCAGACGCCTCTTCAAAAAAAGCTTGCAAAGCTGGGGAAATATCTCGGCTTCATGGCGCTCGGCGCGTGCGCGATCATCTTCGTCGTGGGGCTTATCGCAAAAATGCCTCCTCTCGAAATTTTCATGACGGCGGTGTCGCTCGCGGTTTCCGCCATTCCCGAGGGTTTGCCCGCCATCGTCACCATCGTGCTTGCCATCGGCGTACAGCGCATGGTCAAGAAAAACGCCATTATCCGTCGGCTTCCCGCAGTGGAAACGCTCGGAAGCGCGTCCATTATCTGTTCGGATAAAACGGGTACGCTCACCATGAACCGCATGACGCTCGTAAAGGCGTATACGGACGGCGACGGGGCGATTGAAGAAATCACCGAAAATTGCTCGGAAAAGACGAAAAAACTGCTTCTTTACGGCACGCTGTGCTGCGACGGCTTGGTCGTGTTCGAGGACGGAAAGGAAACGCACGTGGGTGATCCGACCGAAACGGCGATCGTGCTCGCGGCGCACAAAAACGGAATGACCAAAGAGGAGCTGAACAAAAAATTTCCGCGTCTTGCAGAGCTTCCCTTCGATTCGGACAGAAAGCTCATGACTACCGTCAACGAGATCGACGGGAAAACGGTAGTCGTCACCAAAGGCGCGTTCGATATGTTGCAGCAGCGTTGCGTGAAGGGGGATTTCGCGCGTGCGCAGGAAATCAACAATGAGATGAGCGCATCTGCGCTCCGCGTGCTTGCGATCGCCTATAAGGTGATCGACGGGCTTCCCGAGGAGCTTACCTCGGAAGAGCTTGAAAGCGGGCTTACCTTTTTGGGACTTGTGGGCATGATCGATCCGCCCCGTCCCGAAGCGAAAGAGGCGGTCAAGGTCTGCCGTGCGGCGGGGATCAAGCCCGTCATGATCACGGGCGATCACGTCGTCACCGCGACCGCCATCGCAAAGGAACTCGGCATTTACCTCGACGGCGATAAGTCGGTTACGGGGAGCGAGCTCGACGGAATGACGGATGAAGAACTCGACGAAGAGGTAGAGAGCATCTCCGTTTACGCCCGTGTTTCTCCCGAAAATAAAATCCGCATCGTAAAGGCGTGGCAGAGAAGGGGGCAGGTCGTTTCCATGACGGGGGACGGCGTGAACGACGCGCCCGCGCTCAAAGCGGCGGATATCGGCTGCGCGATGGGCATTACGGGTACGGACGTTGCCAAGGGGGCGGCGGACATGACGCTCACCGACGACAATTTCGCCACGATCGTAGATGCGGTAAAAGAGGGCAGAGGCATTTACGCCAACATCAAGAAGGTTATCGGATTTCTGCTCGGCACGAATATCGGCGAAGTGATCACCGTGTTTTTCGCTATGCTCATCTGGCAGGTTTCGCCCTTCCTGTCTATGCAGCTTTTGTGGATCAATCTCGTTACCGACAGCTTCCCCGCGATCGCGCTCGGCATGGAACCCGTGGAAAAAGATATCATGAGCCAAAAGCCCAAGGGCAAGAACGAAAGCATTTTTGCGCACGGATTCGGCGTGAAGATCGTGTTGCAGGGCGTGATGTTCGGCGTGCTCGCCCTTGTCGGGTTCAAGGTCGGCGAATTTTTTACGGGCACGCTCGCGGGCGGACAGACGACCGCCTTCACTACGCTCGTGCTCTCGCAAATCGTTCAGGCTTATAATATGCGTTCGGAAAAATCGCTGTTTTCAAGCAATCCGTTCGGCAATAAAAAGCTCAATTTGGCGGTGCTTTGTTCGCTTGCGCTCACCGCGCTCGTGTTGTTTACCCCCGGCGTAATGACGGCGTTCCAATTCGTATATCTGCCTTGGGAAATGTACGTGCTCGGCGTCGGGCTCGCCCTTGTTCCGATCGTCGTTATGGAAATCGCTAAGCTGACGGAACGTCTTATCCGTCGCCGCAAAGGGAAGAATTCGTAAGCTTTCATAGGATTGAAATTTGTTCGGCAAATCGGATCGGTTAAACTTTGCATTTCTTGCGCGCTGTCCCTGCTCGTCGGCACACTCTGCAAAAAAACGGCTTCGTTCGAAGCCGTTTTTTATCTCCAAATTTTATTTTGTACCGAAGAGCCTGTCGCCCGCGTCGCCGAGCCCCGGCAGGATATAACCGTTTTCGTTGAGCTGTCTGTCGAGCGTGGATACGTAGATTTGTACGTCGGGGTGCGCTTTTGCGATTTTCTCCACGCCCTCGGGCGCGCCGATGATCGCCATAAACTTAATTTTTTTGCACCCGCGTCTTTTGAGCGCGTCCAAGGCGTCGCAAGCCGAACCGCCCGTCGCAAGCATGGGATCAATTAAAAGCACCGTCTTGTCCTCGATGCCGTCGGGGAGCTTGCAGTAATACTCTTGCGGTTCCAACGTTTCTTCGTCGCGGTACATACCGATGTGCCCGACGCGCGCGGTGGGGAATACTTTATGTACGCCGTTCACCATGCCTAAGCCCGCTCGGAGAATGGGCACGATCGCGATGCTCTCTTCCGCGACCTTGTACTGCACGGTAACTTCGAGAGGGGTTTTCACCTCTACTGGTTTCAGCTCCACGTCGCGCATGCTCTCATAGGTCATAATGGTGGTGATCTCTTCCACCAATTCGCGGAATTCCTTCGTGCTCGTCTTTTCGTCGCGCAGGATAGCGATTTTATGTTTGATGAGCGGATGGTCGAATACAAATACGTTTTCAAAGTTTTTCATCAAGATCCTCCTCCGAATACTTTACCACACTCCGGCATAAATTGCAAGACAATCCGACAAATTTTTCCTTAAAAGTCGCCGCGCCCGCGCAAACGCGAATAATCTTTTCCCAACAGTTCCATATTATAGGTATGAAAAAGATCAAAGCCAATCCGCTTAACAAAACGCGGGATGAGCGGGAAAGCTGTTTCCCCGAATGCGGGCGGGAGGAGTTCCGCCAAAGGGAGGGACGCGCATGACGGGACGTTCGCAGGAAAATTACAACCGTAATTATCTCAATTACGTCAATAGCTTAGATCCGCCCACCCAACACTTTAAAACGTGCGGGCGCGCCTTTCTCGTAGGCGGGTTCATTTGCTGTATCGGGCAATTCTTCCGCTATATGCTGGAATTCGCGGGGCTCAGCGGCGACGTGCTCGCGGGCACGGTTTCCGTCATTCTCATTTTCTTGGGCACGTTTCTTACGGGGCTCGGCGTTTACGACCGTATCGGCAAGAATGCGGGCGCGGGAAGCATCGTCCCCATTACGGGCTTTGCGAACTCCGTGGCTTCTCCCGCGATCGAGTTTAAAACGGAGGGATTCGTATACGGCATGGCGGCGAAAATGTTCGTCGTAGCCGGTCCCATTATCGTGTTCGGCGTAAGCGCGGGCGCGGCGGTCGGGCTCGTCTATTGGTTGCTTTTACTCTGAATCTTTTTTTGCAAAAACGTTGTAATCGGCAGAAAAGTGTGGTATAATAAAAGAAAAAGAATACGACGAGGTGAAGTATGGCGAAAATTACGGCAGATACGTTGATAGCGGATTGCCTGCAAATCAATCCCAATTCGGCGGAAATTTTGCTCCAAGCGGGAATGCACTGCTTCGGCTGCGCGCTTGCGCACGGCGAAACGGTTGCGCAGGCGGTTGCCGTTCACGGCGAGGACTTGGAGTCCTTGCTTGCGAAGCTCAACGAAGGGCTCGAATAAGCAAAACGTTTCAAAAGACTTGCGGGAAAAATCCGCAAGTCTTTTGCGCTTTGAAAGAGAAGTTTTACGGGAGAAGTTATGGTTTATAAAAAATTTCAAGATAAAATGCTTTCCGCGCTCGGCTTCGGCACGATGCGCCTGCCCCTATTGGACGGGGATCCAAGGCATATCGACGAGAAAGCGACTGCGGAAATGATCGACTATGCAATCAAAAACGGGGTGAACTATTTCGATACGGCATGGGGCTACCATAACGGGGAATCGGAGAAGACGATCGGGAAGCTGTTACATAATTATCCGCGCGAGAGCTTTTATCTCGCGACCAAATTTCCGGGATACGATCTTTCCAACATGGGAAAAGCGGAGGAAATTTTCGAGAAACAGCTCCAAAAATGCCAAGTGGAATATTTCGATTTCTACCTCATTCACAACGTTTGCGAAATGAATATCGACGCCTATCTCGACGGGAAATACGGCACTTTCGACTATTTGATCGAGCAAAAACGGAACGGTCGGATCCGACATCTCGGCTTTTCCGCGCACGGCGATATGAACGTTTTAAAACGCTTTCTCGCAAAGTACGGGGAGCGCATGGAATTCGGGCAGTTGCAGGTAAATTATCTCGATTGGGAATTTCAGAACGCGCGGGAAAAAGTGGAGCTTTATAAAAGTCTCGGTATTCCCGTGTGGGTCATGGAACCGCTCAGAGGCGGAAAGCTTGCGAGGCTTGAAGAAGAGGACGAGGCAAAGCTGAAAGCCCTGCGTCCCGACGAGGGGATCCCCGCTTGGGCGTTCCGCTTCTTGCAGAGCATTCCCTCCGTAACGGTTACGCTTTCGGGGATGTCGGATTTCGAACAGGTCAAGGACAATATTAAAACGTTTTCGGCGGAAAAACCTCTAACCGAAAAAGAAATGCTTTCGCTTTTGGCGATCGCGGACGGTATGACGGGAAAGACCAAACTTCCCTGCACGGCTTGCCGTTACTGCACGGAATATTGCCCGCGGGGGCTGGATATTCCCGAGCTTGTGCGCCTTTACAACGAGCACCGTTTTTCGGGCGGCGGGTTTATCGCGCCCATGGTGGTTGGGACGCTTGCCGACGACAAAAAACCGTCGGCGTGCATCGGGTGTAAATCATGCGAAAAGGTTTGTCCGCAGGGAATTAAAATTTCCCGAATGATGAGCGATTTTTCGTTCAGGCTGAAAAAGAAAGAGGATTAAAAGATAGGTATATCGGGAAAAATTGCTGGCTCGGCGCGGGGGTCGTCGTCCTGCCCGGTATCACTATCGGCGACAACGTGGTAATCGGCGCGGGAAGTATTGTTACCAAAGATTTACCCTCTAACGTCGTCGCCGTGGGCAACCCTTGTAAAATTTTGCGCGAAGTGGGTGAAAGGGATAAGGAATATTATTTCAAAGACCGCAAAATCGATTACAACGACTTGTAATTAGAAATAAAATGATTAGGCACAAACTGCGCTTGGTGATAAGACCAAGCGCAGTTTGTGTTCAGTCGGTTACTTCGTCGAATATTGAATCTTATGAAGTTACTTGAAGCAATCGGAATCAGAATAAAAAAGCTGATTGAGGAAGCCAAATTGACGCAATACGAGTTAGCAAAGCAAGCGGGTATTCCGCGCTCGACCGTGTGGAAGATCATCAACCAGGACACCACGAAAGTCAAAACGGTCAAAATCGATACCGTCTATCAGATAACAGCCACTCTCGGCATAAGTCTTAAAGATTTTTGCTCCTGCAAGACGCGTATACCTCGGATTGTATGCAAAAACGCAATCGGTACATGGTCGATCATTCCGACTGTGTGATCGCCGTTGGAACGGAACCGTCAGCGGGACGGGTCAAGCCGTAAAATATGCGCTTTCCCGAAATAAAGCGGGTAAGTATCATAACTTACCCGCATACTTATATAAACAAATGCCGTTGAAAACAAAATGTTTTCAACGGCATTTAAGAGTTTGGTACTCCCGACGGGAATCGAACCCATAATTAGCCCTTAGGAGGGGCTTGTTATATCCATTTAACTACGGAAGCGTGATATGAAGTTATTGCGTGGGTTTTGTTTCCGTCCGAAGGGAATACTGCGCGCCGACTGTTGCACGGACGATAGTATCAGTTTACATCATTTTCGGGAAAAATGCAACCGTTTTCCTATAATCAATTTGAAAAATGGGAAAACTCGAATAAGACTGATTTTCAGTTGGATTTCGCGTCCCTTCGCGCGGGTGCGTTTTGACTGTTCCAATATGAAAAAATAAAAAATTTTTTATTTTTTCACGGCTTTTTCGCCGCCGACTTATTGACAAACGTGCTTTCTTGTAGTAAAATCAGTGTATAAGAAATATTTTTGAAAAAAATATTCAAAAATTCTTAAAATAAGGAGTGGAATTCAGATGAAAAAGTTTAGACGCGGCGGAATCGCTTGTCTTTCTATGAGTTTGGTGCTCATGTTCGCGCTTTGCTTGGGCGGGTGCGATACTGGAAACGATGAAGATGCCAATCCCGACGATCCTACTATCGGAACCCCCGTAGATCCCGATAAAGAACCCGGCAAAGATCCTAAGCCCGAGCCCTTTTCGGTAAAATACCGCGAAGGCTACACGCCCGGGAAATTTACGACCGTAACGAATACCTTCTCCGCGCTCTGCGGAAACGAAGGGGCGATGTTGGTCGCCAACACCGTTACCAAGAGCAACGGCGACGTTTGCCTCGTATATGCCATCGAAGTGGATTTGGCGAAGGTGGATATCCATGCGGGCAGTAAAGACAACAAGACGCTGGATTACGCAGTGGGGAAACAAGTTCCTTACGAACAGTCTAAGGCGTGGGAAAAGGCGACGGGCGGACAGGTGTACGCTTCCGTCAACGCCGATTTCTTCAACCCCGGTACGGGCTTATGCGTAAACGCGTTCGTAAAGGATGGCGTTATCATCAAATCGGGGCACAACGATAACGGCGGTTACGATTATAAAGTGGGCGACCACGACGTGCCTGCGTCCGCTCCTCTGCTGTTCGGCGTTAAGGGGACAAAGGCGCAGATCGCACCTATCGTAAAATACAACGGCGACATTACCGATCCCGACGTAAAGAAGCCCGTCATTCAGTCGAAGCTCGGCTATACGGCGAAATTCAACGGGAAACAGTCCCCGCGCATCGCGATAGACGTTGAGCCGACGGTAAGCGAAGCTTCCGTTTTGTTCAACGCGCCTGCGACGATGGGCATGGGGCGCGTCATGAAAATCGACGTTACGGGCGGAATCCACAAGCTCAAAGTGCTTGAAAACACGACGAATTCTTCCGTGAAAACGTTTACTCCCGTTGCGGGCGAATATGCCTATATCCTCATTCCTACGGGAAACAGCAACAACGTGGGCAGTGCAAAAGTGGGCGACGAGATTTCCTTCGAGGTTCACTCCGCGGGCGGACTTTGGAACGGTTACGACACCGTTTTGGGTTGCCGTCAGGCGCTTGTGATCGACGACGAAATTCCCGCGACGGTCGCGCTTGAAAATTCCAACGGCGCACAGCGCGCGGAGATTCCCCGCACGGCGATCGGCATCAAGAACGGCAAGCCCGTTGTCTTTATCGTTGAATCCCTCTATTACTACGACAAGGCGGAGGAGGGCGACACGCACGGCATGAGCGTTCCCGAATTTGCGGAATTTATCTACTATTACGGCTGTTCTCAGGCGGCGAACTTTGACGGCGGCGGTTCTACGCAGCTCATCGTCCGCAAGGAAGGGGAAGACGCGAGTACGGTTTTGGTGCGCTCCGCCGATTACGACGCGCAGTCGGGCAAGAATCCTGCGTCCACGCGTTCCGTTGCAAACACTTTGCTCGTTACCTCTAAGACGGAAGACTGATGAAAAGCGTATTCGATTACGATAGCAATTTAACACTGCGGGAAGCGGACGCGAGCCGTCTTGTTTGGCGCAGTGTCAAGGAAAGGGCGTTCGGAACCTACGGTTCCGACGCTCTTCATGAAGAGGGGTTTTGCCGTTTGACGGCAAAGGAACGGGACGTTCTCCGTCCTTTAAACGACGGCGAGGCGTGGCTTGCAGAGCAGTCTGCGGGGATTCAGGTGCGGTTTCAAACGAATTCCTCCCGCATCTTTCTCCGCGTAAAGCTGAACGGCCGTTTCAACATGACCAACATGACGCAAATCGGGCAATGCGGGGCGGATCTGTACGTGTACGACGAACAGATGGGATTCGTGCTTCACGAGGTCGCGCGGTTTGCATTCGACGGCGACGGGTACGAGGTTTCGCTCGGGCACTTTGCGGGGCAAGAGTGCAAGGAACGGCAATACATTCTGTATTTGCCGCTCTACATTGCCGTAAAGAGCTGTGAAATCGGCTTAGACGAGGACGCGACGCTTTCTCCCTTCGGGTTCTCCCGTTCCTGCCGCGTCGCCGTGTACGGTACGAGCATCACCCAAGGCTGTTGCGCGAGCCGTCCCGGACTTGCCTATACGAATATCCTTTCCCGTAAACTCGATATTGCCGTGGAGAACTACGGTTTTTCGGGCACGGCGTTCATGGAGCGGGAAATGGGTACGTTTTTGGGGAAGCGCGCGCCCGACGTGCTCTTTGTGGACGTCGAGCCCAACGCAGGCGTGGACGAACGGTTGGAACAAAACGCGGAAGGCTTTTTAGACGAGTTTTTGAGGCGCAGTCCGCAAACGGCGGTGGTGATCTATTCCCGCGTGCTCTTTGCGATGGACCGCTACGACGATTACCGCGTGCGCTTGCGCGAGCATTACGCTTCTTTTTTAAAGCGCACCGCGCGGGCGTATGCGAAAAAGGGCTACCGCGTACACTTTGCCGACGGTTCCCGCGTGTTCCCCGATAATTATACGGAATACACGTGCGACGGCTTGCATCCGTCCGACGCGGGAATGTTCTGCCTCGCGAAATCCTATTGCAAACAACTCATGCGTTTGAAAAAATTATACGGATTGGATCTTCCATGAAAAAAATTATTTTACTTCCGCTCGACGAAAGACCGTGCAATTACGGCTATCCGTCCCTGCTTCCCAAGGCGGGGTACGATTTGTTGCTTCCGCCCAAAGAGATCATGGGGAATAAGAAAATCCCCGCCGATACGGGCGCGATCGCAAAATGGCTATTGGCGCATATCGGGGAGGCGGACGCGTGTATTCTCTCCCTCGATACTCTTATTTACGGCGGAATCGTTCCCTCCCGTCTGCATCACGAACCGCTCGAAACGTTGCTCTCGCGCGCGAAGACGGTGGAGGAGCTTCGCAGAAGAAACCCGCGGGTAAAACTCTATTTGTTTCAGCTCATCATGCGCTGTCCCGATTATTCGCTCAGCGACGAAGAGCCCGACTATTACGATGATTGCGGGCGGGAACTGCATTTGTACGGACGGTATACGCACCTCGAAAAGCTCGGCAAACTCACCGAAAAGGATAGGTCGGAGTTCGAGAAAATCAAGCGGAAGATCCCGCGGGAGGCGCTTTCCGACTTTACGGAGCGCAGGCGAAAGAACCTTTCCGTGCTCCTGCACGATTTGGAGTACGTGAAAAACGGCACGGCGGACTATTTCGTCGTCCCGCAGGACGATGCGGCGGTGTACGGCTTTACTTCTATGGATCAAACGGTTGTGCGCGCGTTTTTCAAGGAAAATACGTTGCATATGAAAACCGCCATGTATCCTTCGGCGGACGATACGGGGCTGAGCCTGCTTGCGCGGGCGCTGTGCGAGCTTGACGGGGTGCGCCCCAAAATTTACGTGCATTACGCCTCTTCCAAGGCGGGCGGGGTCGTCCCTTGGTTTGAGGACCGCGCACTGGACGAAACCGTTCAATACCACATTTTGTGCGTGCGCGGACAAAGGGTGTATTCCCTGCCCGAAGCGGATATCGTGCTTGCGGTGAATATGGGCTCGGGAATGTATCGCGACGACGATCCCGCCCGCGTCACGGGCTTGGACGTAGAGCGCAACCTCGCCGCTTTCGTGTCCTTTATCGAGTACGCGCTCGAACAGGGCAAAACGGTTGCGGTAGGCGACGTCGCCTGCTGTAACGGGAGCGACGGCGAATTGCTCCGCATTTTACACGGCGAAGATTTACTCATGCGCCTCGGGGCGTACGCGGGGTGGAATACCTCCTCCAACACGCTGGGCACCGCGCTCTCCGCCGCCGTACATTTCCTGCTCGGAAAGGACGGGGAGGGGCGGAAGAACTTTTTGCTTCACCGCTATTACGAAGACATGGGGTATATGGCGCACACGCGCGCCTTTGTCACCGAAAATAAGCTTCCCGCAATGGGGCTCGACTATTTCCATGCGGACGGCGAACGGGGCGAGGTTGCGCGATTTGTGAAGGAGGAGCTCACGGCGTTCATGCGGGAAAATTTTCCGGGGCTCGCCGTGCTCGTCGAGAATATCGAAATTTCCATGCCGTGGCGGAGAATGTTCGAAACGGACGTTGCGGTAATCATGAAGAAAGGAGAACAAAGTGAAGAGGATCGGAGTTGACGTCGGCGGTACGACCGTTAAGGGCGCGCTGTTCGACGGAGAGGAAATGATTGCGGAGCATTCCGCCCAAACCAACGGAAGGGATGGGCGGGAGGCGATTTTAAAAGCGCTTTACGAAGTGCTCGATACGTTGAAATCGGGGGGGGGTAACTTTATCGGGATCTCCTCGGCGGGCAATTTCGACCCGTCCACGGGCGTTTGCCTGTATGCAACCGACAATCTGCGCGGTTGGACGGGACTGCATCTTGCCGAAGAGGTTTCCGCGCGCTACGGCGTGGAATGCAAGGCGGAAAACGATGCGATCTGCGCCTTGAAGGGCGAACTGCGGTTTTATCCCGATTTGACGGACGTGACCATGCTCACCTTCGGCACGGGCGTGGGCGGAGCCAGCCTTGTGAACGGCGAAATCGTGCGCGGAAGGAATTTCGACGCGGGTCGGTGGGGGCACGTTTCCCTCTATCCCAACGGGCGCGGTTGTTCGTGCGGGCGGCGGGGCTGTGCGGAAGCGTATCTGTCCGCTACGGCGATTTTGGCGCACATTCGGCGCAAGCTCCCCGTAAAAAACGGCGAGGAGCTCTTCGAGCTGTACAAAAACGGCGTGAGAGAGGCGATTGGAACGGTGATGGCGTTTGCGAGCGATTTGAACCTCTTCCTTTCCATGATTCGCACGGCGCTTTCTCCCCAGCTCATCTTGCTCGGGGGCGGGCTCATGAACGCGCAGGACGTCGTATCGGGGCTCATTCATGAACGCTCGGATATCGCGTTTGCCCGACTCGGCAACCGCGCGGGCATTTACGGCGCGGCGTTTGCGCTCTGACGGATAAAGGAAATTTATTTTAAAATAATTGACTTTTATTTTACCTTATTATAGAATAGTTTTGGCACTCATAATGACGGAATAGAAGTGTTACAATCATGCGCGCGGAGCAAAACCGCGCTTTTGCGGTAGCGGACACAATTTGCCGCACACTCGCGGCTTACTGACTTTTGATAGACGGGGCGCAACGCTCCTGTAACTGAGAGAAAACAACAAGGAAAGTAGCTCGCAAAGCTTTTCGAAACGAAAAGTTTGCGAAATTATAGGAGGATTTTATGGTATTCGAACTGATTGCGGACGAAAGAACGGTACGGGCGGCAAACGAGCTCTCCGGTAAATTCGGCTTTACGGTGGCGCGCGGCGGAGCGAAAGTATTCGTGCGTGAAGGCGAAACGTTTGCTTGCGCATTTTCTCAGGGCGCGTTTACGATTACCGTGCAGAAGCGCGTGCAGATCTTTCTTGCACTCAAACGTATTTCCGACGAACTCGGCGGGCGCGCGCCCGAAGAGGGCTATTCCTTCGAGGCGCATTGCTCGTTCCGCGAGCTCTCGTTTATGCTGGATTGCTCCCGCAACGCGGTGGCGAAAACGGAAACCCTGTTCGAGCTTGTCCGTCATCTCGCCGTAATGGGGTACGACAGTTTGGGGCTGTACATGGAGGACACTTTCGTCGTTAAGAATCAGCCCTATTTCGGATTCTTCCGCACGCCCTATACGGCGGAGGACATTCGCGCCGTAGACGAATACTGCGCGCTCTTCGGCGTGGAGCTCGTGCCCTATATCCAAACGCTGGCGCACTTCAACACGCTCACCCGCCACTATGCGCTCGGGCATTTATTCGACGTGAACGATATTCTCTTGGCGGGCGAGGAGAGCACCTATTCCTTTATCGAAGATTTGATTTCCACCTGCGCGAGCTGTTTCTCCACCCGCCGTATCCACATCGGCATGGACGAAGCGTATATGCTCGGGCGGGGCAAGTATATGGACAAAAACGGCGCGAAGCCGCGCTTTGAGATCATGTCGGCGCACTTGAAGCGGGTAAACGACATTTGTAAGAAGTACGGGCTGAAACCCGCCATGTGGTCGGATATGTTCTTTGCGCTTACCGCAACGGCGCAATTCGCGCAGTACGGGAACGAACTCCCGCGCGAGGTGCTTGAAGGCGTTCCCCGCGATATCGAGCTGATTTATTGGGATTATTGCGAAACCAAGGAAGAAGTGTACGCGGAGCGTATGCGTCACCACCGCGCTTTCCCCAACGAAATCGGGTTTGCAAGCGGCGCGTGGAAATGGCTCGGCTATACGCCCGACAACCGCTATTCTTTCGATTCGTGCGCCGCGTCTGCGCGCGCGTGTCTGCAAAACGGCATTCGCGACTATATCGTCACGGGCTGGGGAGATAACGGAGCGGAGTGCTCGCCCTTCGCCGTGCTTCCCGCGCTTCATTATTGCTCGCGCTTCAACTACGGCGACTTCGAGCGGGGCGACGCGTTCAAAACGAGTTTCGAAAGTCTTGCCGGTATGCCTTTCGACGCATTCATGACAATCGATTTGTGCAACCGCGTCACCGATCACGACGACGTGGAGGAGAAGAACAGCGCGAACAAGTATCTGCTGTTTAACGACGTGCTTTTGGGGACGCTCGACACCACGCTGGACGACGGCACGGGCAAGCTTTACGCCGAGCATGCAAAGGCGCTCGCAAAAGCGAAGCGGAAGGCGGGCAAGTGGGGTTATCTTTTCGAAACGCAGTACCGCTTGGCGCTCGTTTTGGAACTCAAAGCGGAAATGGGCGTTTGGTTGCGCAGGGCTTACGGGCAGAACGATAAGCGGGAGCTTGCAGACCTTGTTTCCAAGCTTCATTTGCTTTTGTTCCGCATCGAGAGTTTTTACAGAGCGCACGGCAAGCAATGGCATATCGAAAACCGCGCTAACGGGTTCGACGTGCAGGATATCCGCATCGGCGCGCTCAAACAACGCGTGAAAGTGGCGGCGGAGAAGGTTTCCGCCTACCTCAAAGGAGAGGCGGACAGCGTTCCCGAGCTCGAAGAAGAAATGCTCGATTTCATGGGGCATAACAAGGAGTTTGAAAAGGATTACGATCAATGCGAATGGCGTTGGCGGAGAATGACTTCGGTCAATATGAATGAATAAACGGAGGAAGAAATGATTAAAAAATACCGTTTCGGCAAACCGTTTCCCACGGAAGCCGTTGTGACAAATATTCCCGAGGAGAAGGGCGCGATTCCCCGTTTTTCGGTGGACAAAACCGCGCATACTTTTACCTGCCGGCTCGATAAAGACGATTTTGTTTACGGGCTCGGCGAGCAGGTGCGCGGCATCAACAAACGCGGCTGGCATTACGTGAGCTACAACGAGGACTATGCGGTGATCACCGAACGGCGCACTTCGCTGTACGGCACCCATAACTTTTTCGTGGTTGCCGGCAAAGAAGTGTTCGGCGCGTTTTTCGACAGCGCGGCGAAGGTCGAGTTCGACGTGGGCTTCACGCATTTAGACGAGCTCGTGATTACGGCGGACGACGCGGACGTATATCTCATAGAGGGCGGGAGCGTGGACGAAATCGTGAAGGAGTTCCGCGGTATCATCGGAACGAGCTATATCCCGCCCAAGTGGGCGCTCGGATTCGGGCAGTCCCGCTGGGGGTATTGCTGTGAAGAGGATATCCGTACCGTCGCCCAAGGATACCGCGACGCGGATATGCCCATCGATTCCATCTATCTCGATATCGATTACATGGAGCGGTATAAAGACTTTACCGTTCACCCCGAACGCTACCCCGATTTAAAGGGGCTTGCCGCGGATATGCGGGCGGAGGGAATCCGCTTAGTGCCCATTATCGACGCCGCCGTTAAGGTGGAGGAAGGTTATTCCGTTTACGAGGAAGGCAGGGCAAAGGGATATTTTTGCACGGGTGCGGACGGCGAGCCCTACGTGGTGGGCGTTTGGCCGGGAGAAAGCGTGCTTCCCGACGTGCTCTCGCCTGCGGCGCGTAAGTGGTTCGGCGCGCATTACAAGGTTTTGCTCGACGACGGCATCGAGGGCTTTTGGAACGACATGAACGAGCCCGCGCTCTTCTATTCCAAAGGTCGTCTTCACGCGGCGTTGGAGGTTGCCGCCGAGGCGCGCGGGAAGAACCTCGTTTTGGAGGATTTCAATCGGGTGACGGGCGCGATGGGCTCGCTTGCCAACAACGTCGACGACTATCGGGAATTTTTTCACGATACCCCCGTCGGGCGTGCGTGCCATGCCGACGTGCATAATTTGTACGGCTATAACATGACGCGTGCGGCGGCGGAGTATTTCGGAGAGTACGATCCCGACAAGCGGTTTTTGCTTTTCTCCCGCTCCTCCTGCATCGGAATGCACCGCTACGGCGGTATTTGGACGGGGGACAACTCTTCTTGGTGGTCGCATTTGCTTCTCAATTTGAAGATGCTCCCCTCGCTGAACATGTGCGGATTTTTGTTCGTCGGCGCGGATCTCGGCGGATTCGGGGACGACACGACGGAAGATCTTTTGCTTCGCTGGCTCGCGCTCGGCGTCTTTACGCCCCTTATGCGCAATCACACCACATTCGGAACCCGCAGTCAGGAGTGCTATGCGTTCGGGCAGAAGGACGCTTTCCGCAGGATCTTGGGGATCCGCTATTCGCTCATTCCCTATCTTTACAGCGAGCTCGTCAAGTGCGCCGTTCGCGGGGAAATGATGTTTCGCCCCTTAAAATTCGAATTTCCGAATGATAAGCGCGCCGCCGTGGAGGATCAGCTTTTGGTAGGGGAAAGCATCATGATCTGTCCCGTCTACGAGCAGAACGCGGCGGGGAGGTACGTCTATTTACCCGAAGATATGAAGCTTATCCGCATGCGCGCGGGCGACGATTGCACGGAGGAAGTGCTTCCCGCGGGCGACCGCTATATCGAAGTCGCGCTTGACGAGGTGGTGTTCTTCCTGAGAAAGGGGCGCGTGCTTCCGCTTGCAAAGCCCGCAAAAAATACGGGCGAGCTCGACGAAAGCGCGCTTACTTACGTCAAATTTATCGACCGCGATACCGAGTACGAGCTGTACGTCGGCAAGGGCGAGAAAAAATCCGAGCTGGAAGGCGCGCTGCGCAAAATTACGGTGAAGGCATGAAAACGATCTTGGACGAGATCGGAATGCCCGCCGAGGCGTGTGAGAGGATTCTCAAAACGCATACGGACATTTCCTCCGAAAAAGAGGAGGAGCTCTGCGCTCGCCTGTGCGATCCGCAGGGCTACGACGGCGCATTCAACGAATTGAAAGAGCTCTTACAGACGGACGCGGACGGATTCGCCATGCTTCAAGTGATGTTGCGTGCGGCGGAGATTTCCCGCAGGAAATACCGCGAGCGGGGCATTTCCGAAGAAATTTTTGCGGACACGATGGGCTGTTTTTCCCGTTTTGTGCGGGAATATAAAGTTTGCTTCGGACACTACGGCTTCGATCGGGGTTTTTGGACGGGCAGACAGCTTTCTTTGTCCCTCTTCCGCTTGGGCACGCTGGAATTCGAAACGAACGGCGCGGTGCATATCCCTTCGGACGCGGATTTATCGGAGGCGGCGCTCGACGAATCGTTTGCCAAAGCGCGGGAGTTTTTCCCGTCCGTGCGCTTTTGTTGCGATTCCTGGTTGCTTTCTCCCGTGCTCGGGGAGCTCCTTCCGCCCGATTCTCGCATCAACCGTTTTCGCGAGCGCTTCGAAATTCAAAGCGTGGACGAAAATAACGACGGCTATAAATTTTGGGTATTTCAAAACTCGAACATACGCGCGGAGGATTTTCCCGAAAGGACTTCGCTCCAACGCGCGGTCAAACGGCATGTTCTCGCAGGCGGAAAGATTGGCGAGGCATTCGGCTTTTTGAAAAATATTAAATGAATATGCTTGACAAATTGCAGAGCATTTAGTATTATTATTTTGAAATAAAGCATGTTTTTTGTCAGTGTTTTGAGAGATCGATGAATTATAAGGGATACGGAGGAAAATTGTGAACGAGTCTATTTCAAGCAGAATAGAACGGGTAAAAGCAGGGAAGGCCACGAAGTCGCAAAAGAAGCTGTTGGAGTACTTCAATACGGTGGATTTTCGGAAAATCATCTATATGTCCATTACCGAACTTGCGGAGGATACGGGCGTTGCGGAGGCAACCGTTTTGCGGTTTTGCCGTTCGCTCGGGTTCAACGGCTATCAGGAATTTAAATTGCATTTGGCGCAGGACGTCACATCGGGCGTAAAGACCTCGGGCGACGCGGAATACGTAAGCGATATTTTGGAAGGGTATCAGACTGCGCTCGAAAAGAGCCGTAAGGTTCTCACTCCGCAAATTTTGGAAGACACGGTCGGGCTTTTGCTCTCCGCCCGCACGGTGAGCTGCTGCGGCGTCGGGCATTCCTATCTCGCCGCGTTGGAGCTTCACAATCGCTTGCTTAAAATGGGTATGATTTCTTTTTGCGAAAAAGATATGCACTTTCAAAACATTCTCATCTCTTCCCGCGACGAGCGCGACGTTCTCGTAATTTTCTCCGTTTCGGGCGGTACGAAGGACAACATCGAGGTTGCGGAAATCGCGCGTTCGTGCGGTATGAAAATCATCGTGATCACCTGTTACGACCGTTCGCCCCTTACGCGGTTTGCCGACGTCGTCATTTCCACGTCGCCTATGGAGTCGCCCGAACAGGCGGGCTCTATGGCAAGTAAAATTATGCAGCTCTTCGTTGCGGACGTCATCTGCCATGCGCTCCATTTGTCCGACAAAGCGCGGTTCGATTCTTACATAGCCAAAGGCAACGTGGCAACCGCGAAAAAGCTGGTTTAACAGAAAATCAAAAAGCCCTGCGGGAAGCGCCGCGGGGCTTTTTTGCGTTTGGTTTTGTTTACACGAACAGCGTTTCGTAAGGGTTCGTATAGGTTTCGGAAAGGGCGTTGTACAGTTCGACGGCAAAGAGGTCTGTTTCGAAGCAAGAAAGCGCTTCCTTTTTGAGCAGAGAGTAGTCGCTCTTGCGGGCGATCGTCGGGAACTTTCCGTTGCTCAGCTCCGAAAGAATTTCCTCCGAGCTTTCCTTTTTCAGGGCGAGCACGTTGTAGTAAAGGGGGGCTTCGGCGAAGTCGCGCACGTCGCGCAGGCGGATTCCCAGCAAATTTTGCGCGAGAATGCGCTTGATGCGGGAAAGGGTGTACCGCTTCGATACGATCTTTTTGAGCGCGCCGTCGTAGTCGGGGGTGCTTTTCAGCATGGCTTTCAAACGGTTCTCCAATCCCTCCGAACAGTCGGGGCAGAGCGCGATCTCTTCGCAGGGCTTCGAGAGCAGGGCGCAGACCGCCGTCTGTTTAAAGGGGGCGGAGCGGAAGTTTTTCGCGCTCTCGAATACGGGCGGGGGCAGGTTGCGCCCGAGCGCTTTTTTGGCGGAGCGGGTATCCTCGCCGAGCACGGCGCGAAGGGCGGTCGCCGACGAGAAATTTTTAAATAAAGCGGTGTCGGCGTATCCTCCGCCCACGCGGGGAATGGGAAGAGGTTCGATTGCGCTTTCTTCGGCAAGCAGGGCACGGCAGTACTCGGTGCCGAGCAGATTGTTGGGGGAGTTCAAGAGGTTTTCGTCCACGTCCGCGTTCAGCGATAAAAGCGCGTCGTTTCGCGCGCGGATATAGGACGTCCCGTCCTTCATGTTCTCTTTGAGCGCCGCTTTAAACTGCTTATCTTCGGCGTTAGCGGCGCGCGCCGCCGTAAGAAAGCTCTCTTTCGTACCGCTTTCGCACCCGAAAGCGAGCGCGGAAACGGCGGGGATCGAAGTAAGAATATGGACTGCGCCCCGTGCGAAGAGCTCCGCGGGCGATACGGCGAAGGGTGCGGGCAATTCGATCACGGCGTCCGCCCCGCACAGTACCGCATGGCGGGCGCGGGTGTGTTTGTCGAACACGGCGGCTTCTCCGCGCTGGGTAAAGTTCCCGCTCATAATGCAAAGAATTTTATCGCACCCGCTCAGCCGCCTGATTTCCGAAAACTGATACCGATGCCCGTTGTGGAAGGGATTATATTCGCAAATTATTGCACATATCTTCATTTCTGCCTCTTTAATACAATATATTGTGTTTTGAATACTAATCTCACACTATATATTGATTGTTTGATTTTTGTTGTCCACGATTTGTCCACGCTAATTATCGTCACTTTGAAAGAATTTTTGGATTTTGTTGATAGCATCTGCCTGCGCTTCCAAAGTTGCGTGGGTGTAAACGTCCAAAGTGGTGGACATTTTGCGGTGCCCAAGCCTTTGTTGAATGACTTTCGGGTTGACGCCGCACGCCAACAGTATTGTTGCGTGAGTGTGTCTGAACGTGTGGTATGAAACGCTTTTACCAAGTATTGAACGTATCTTTTCCAAGGCGTGGTTCAAGCTTCTCATGCTCATCCATTCGCCGTGCTTATTTCTACAGACGAAGTTCATTGTGTCGCCGCCATCTACGATGTAAGAGTTGCCATCGTAAGAGTATGTTGGGTAATAGTCACCCATATTATTACGTAGAAATGTTTGTCTGCCATACTCTTTTTTAAGAGCTTCCAGCATCTCGTCATCGAGTGGGATAGTTCTCACTGAGCCAAACTTCGGCGCGCTCATCTTTCTCTTGGGAACACCTTTGTTAGCGAGCTGATTGACCTGTATATTTATTGTAACATTTTTTTGCAAAAAGTCAACCGAATCCCACGTCAGTCCCATAGTTTCAGAGATACGCAGACCGCAGTGCCATCCCAGCATAAGTGGGATATA